>Ga0209793_1001474_pt1 | contig 14855 bp, 17 predicted proteins | sample EBPBio122009_DNA_FD_185863 | JGI IMG/M metagenome (GOLD analysis project Ga0209793, IMG submission 185863) | Wastewater treatment Type I Accumulibacter community from EBPR Bioreactor in Madison, WI, USA - Reactor 1_2/2/2009_ DNA (SPAdes) (version 2) | ecosystem: Engineered > Bioreactor > EBPR >... | reverse complement strand
CCACCCAACTACTGCCGTTGCAGAACTGAACCACTCCTTGATTGTCGGCATAGATGACCTGACCGGCGACTCCGGCCGGATTGGTGCAACCGGTCTGCGAGGCGTTCGGAATCACCGCACCCGCGTTAATCCAATTGGTGCCATTGCAGTACTGCATGGCCTTGGTTGTCGTGCTGAATATGATGCTCCCTGCGTCTCCCGCCGGAGATGTACAAGCCGCCATAGCGGAACTGGATGCTATCGCAAGGAACAACAAGACTACGCACGTTCTGGCCGTTGCCTGATGAAACCAGCTTAAAAGGGAGCTTTTGTCGCGGACAAAGCGGGAATTTACTTTGTCCAGCCGGTGTTTGAGATGCAGTAAAACGCTCCAACGCACTGAAAAACCCGCAATGATAACGGCTCGTATTCTTGAAAAATCAAAGGCTTCGCCACGCTTTCGCGAGGCAAATATCAGAAGTTTTGCACAGAATTTCATTGCGTGAAGTAATGGCATCAATACGTGCCAAAGACTATATCGCTGCTTAATAAGTATTCATCGCTGTGCTTTTCTTGCCATAAAAGTACCGTTTAGCTTGGCTTGCAAAACTTCTGAATTTTGCATCGCCTCCCTTCCAAAATATCTGAATGAAATTAAGGTTGCAGAAATCACAAGTTTTGCAACCTAAAATCATTTCTGCGTGAATGCTTGAATGATGCCTTCCAGCAAGGAGATTCCGAGCTGGAAAACACCGAATTCAACTCGAATGCTCCATTTTTTCCATCCGTTTCCGTAGCTGCAAAACTTGTGATTTTTGCATACCGCTTTCCGGGGATCTTCCCGCTTCAGGGGCCAAATATGCAGGCAGCACAAAAGGGCGTCATCGCCGCCGTTTTCATCGGACTAGGAATTGTCGGATACAGCGTGAAAAGCGGCTACATTTTTGTAGAAGGCGTGTCGAAACCGCCGCTGGTCGGCTCCTATTCCGTAGATACCGGGCAACGGTTTGAGGTGAAGGGCGACGGCACATGGACCTTGAGCCTTTCCGAAGGGTTTCGGAACGGGACATGGGTTCTGGTCGATGAAAGTCACATCGGCTTGAAGAGCCAAAGTGACACTGGCACCGGAACCGTCTGCACCTTCGCCTTCGCAGGATATTCGGCACTCCGCCTATCGGAATGCTCCTTGGAAGCCAACTTCACCCGCATCTAGCAAGCCAATGGCCGGAAGCGTCTGCGCGCCACTCGGCCCATATCAGCAAGAGGTCTCATTATGTTCCCTCGCATTCGCGTCTTAGGCGCGCTATTGCCGCTTGCCGTCCTCGCCGGTTGCGGCGGGCCTTCCGCCTCCGACATTGAAAAACTCATCGGTCAGCCGGTCAAAGATGTGTCGTGCGCGGAAGCAACAGGCAAGTCAGGCTATTCCTGCACATTCAAGTCCGTCAAAGGCCCGGATTGGCCCATCACGCGAAATGTCGTGAAGGGTGATAACGGCTGGTATCTCAACTAACCCAACACAGGGCGCAACATGCTCCGTAACTCTCTACTCGCGGCTACGGCCGCTTTGTCTGGCCTACTGGCTGCCGCGCCAGCCTTCGCGTTTGACGTGGAGGAATACAACACGGCCCGCGCGCTGTTCCTTGAAGGAACAACCGGCGAAACCACCCCCAAGGCCATCATGGACGGTCTGAACGGTGATTGGGCGGGCGTGGGCGCGACTTCTAGTGACGCAGCGCTGGCGGTGGTGCTTGAGAAGACGTGTCAGCGGCGGCCGACAACGTTCGCTAGCCTGGATGACATGCACTTTACCGAAAGTCTGAACGGCGGAAAGGTCGTGGCGACCTATACGCTCCAGACGGGCAACACCTTCACCAAAGGTACGCTGCCGGAGCAAGTCTACGCAATGATGGGCTTCGATAAGCTGCCGTCGTCCAAGAATCTGGACCGGACGAAGGAGTCGGTAATGCGCTTTTGGCAGGGTACCGCCACCCTGTTCCGGCCGTCGCCAAACGTGCTGGTCATCCAATTGAACCAAAGCGCCCCCGTGTTCTACGTGCGCTGCCCGTAAATCAGCTTTCCCATTATCGGAGAGGACTATGTGGTTTTTCATTGGAATCGAGGCGGGGGCCGTGCTGGGCTTCGCCGTGGTGCTGGCCTTCGCGCAAACTATTCTCGGCGTGGACGTGCCGTTCTCGGATATTCGGCTGCTGCTGGCGGACCCGTCCGTGGCGACAACGGCCGAGTTGTTCAAAGCTGTGGTGCCGGAACTGGCGGATGGCTCCAAGCCGACGCCCACCGACCTGTCGCAGATGCTGCATAGCTATCTCGGCTATGCGGGCGTTCTCGGCGCTGTTGCGCTCGGTGTCACAGGCAAGATGCTCGACCGCACCTTCAAGACAGAATGGTGAGGCGATGAAACTCAAACTGGTTGTTGTGGCGCTCCTGTCCGCATCGTTTGCCGTGCCTGCTATGGCCGGGCCTGTGGTTGCTCCTGCGCCTCTCGGTATAGAGGCGCACGGCGATGTGGTCTTGGTCGCCTCCAAGCGGAAGAAGAAAAAGCAGGTGCGCCGGAATCCTCGCAACGGCGATGTTCTGATTGGCCGTGTCGATGGGTTCGTTAAGCCGGACTGGCGGAATGCCCGTCGCGAGCGCGAGGGCCGCGACTTGGGCGGGCTGCTCGGGGAGGCCACGAACAACTTCATGGCCGGTCGTGTGTACTCCGGTGGCGGGGGCCGTAGAACCGGCCCGCATGAACGCCCCATGGGAACCGAGGGGCAGAACTGCGGGCCGCAGTATTGGACGGACACGCCCGGTTCATCGCCAAATTGCTGATGAAGCTAGAACAGAGCGGACAGGTCGCGCCGTCCGTCCACCACGCGCACGATTTCGACGGTGTGAACATCGCCGTCGTCGGTGTCCGGCATGGTCTCGTACAGAATGACATACGGCGCTTCCACCAGCATGCGGGCCGAGCGGAAGACTTCGGGGTGGCGCTCGCCCAGGCGCGGGTGCTCCCTTAGAAGTTCGGCCTTGTAGCGGAACCGCTCAAAATAGCGTTCGGCGGCTTTGGGTTGCTCTCTGCCGATATCGACGTAAATAGCCTTCACGTCGGCGCGGGCCTTCGGGGTCCAGAGAAGTCTCGCGGTCATGATTTTTTGGTAGAGGCCAGTTCTTGACGGGCTTCGGCGCGCAGTTCATCGAAATCGACTTCGGTCGCTTCGCCGCTGGCCTTGCCTTCTTCCCACATGGCTTTGAGCGTGGCGATGTCGCCGCGCCGCTGCATCCACTTGGCAGACCAGTCGCGCATGGCCTCGCGGATGACCTCGCTGCCGCTGGCGTAAGCGCCGCTTGCCACGGCATCACGCAGCAGATCGGCGTGCTGGGGCGTCATCGAGACGCTGACCTTTTCCACATTTGCCATGATTCACCTCCGTAGGCTTATGGTAGTAATAATTACCACCAACTGACAGATGCGGCAAGTTTTCCATGGAAGGTAGGTTTGCAGGTTCCCTGCAACCCTGCCTGACCGGCGAGGTCCGGGGGTAGCAAGTGCAAGAGGGTTGGTGCGGCCGCAGGCAAGGCCGAGGCTCGGCCCTCTTGCGGGCGCGAGGGGTAGTACCCCTGAGTTTTTATTGCCCTATAGCGAGGGTGCCAGACTCCACACCAGCGTCAAGGCTGCCTTCGGCCCCGCTACGCGGCTTACGGCCTTGACCCTGCCGTGGAGCCTGCCAAGGGGCTGGGAAGGGCAAAGGGAAAAGTGTCGGCGTTCCGCCACATCTTCCACTAACTGCACCAAGGCCGTGGCGTGGGCGGGCATCCCCAGCCAGAGCAGACAAACGGCACAGCCAGACCTTCCGCAATGAGAATATCCCCAACGTCGCGACCATTGGCGGTTAGGCTTCCGCAGGACCGCCCGTAGTTGCATTCCTTGGTACCTTCGGTGCCGGGAGGGCAGGCACAGGCAACTTGCGTGACGCCGATTTTCGCGTTCGCGACAAGCTGCTTCAGGCGGGCGGTAGCGCGGGCGCTAAGTTCGGCTTCGCGGGCGCATTCCGCCCGGTCACCCTTTTCCGGCGTATTGAAGCCCACCAGACGCATACGCGTTCCGTCAGATAGACGAAGTGTGTCGCCGTCGATGATCGAAAACGCTTGGTGAACCGCTTGCCCCTTGAGGGCGGACACTGTTTGCGTGGTTGCCTCCGCGCTGCTGCCCCAACTCGGCAAGGACATCTTATCGGTAAGACTGGTAACGGTGACGATGACCGCCATGAGCGCAAGGCCGAATGCGTAGCTGGCCATTTTACGCACGAAATAGCGCGACTGGCGCTCCATCCAGCTACGACGCTGATAGGGGCGTGGCGGCGCGGGCTTACGGATGACGTGGGCGCTGTGCGCCAACTGGCGCAGTGTGGAAAGCTGTTTGTCGCTCAGGCGCGTACGTATGCCAAAGCGGCCGAGTTTCGAGCGCATGTCTTCTAAAAACCGGCGCTGCCATGCGGTCGGCCGCCCGAACACTAGAATGTGGTCAACCCGTCCCCGTAGAAATTCGTACTCTTCGCGTTCCAGCATGTTTCGTCCTATCGGCCCTCTTAGTCAGGACACTACGCCAACGGGCCTAACGTGCAGTTGCGGGGTTACCGACAATTTTACACGGCAGGATTAGCGCCTGCGGTAATAGACGTCCCACGCCAGCTTGATATCGGCAAAGGACCATTCGCGGCGGCGGCCGTAGGCCGGGCTGGGACGCGTGAAGCATTCCACGAGGCCGGTCTGGCGCTGGAACGTCATGAACCATGCCGTGGATTTGGGTTTGCCGCGCGGCGTCGGTTCGATTTGGCGGATGATGCCACTATGCGCCCATTGGTCATGGGGATTGGGAACGGTAGCCGGGTCGGAGAGGTAAGCGCGCAGCTTATGCAAGGTGGTATCGTCCGGCGACTGGTGGAGGTCGGCGCGCAGTTGCTGCACGGCGAGTTTTGCGCCCTCACGGGCGGCTTCGGTCAACAGGTCACGCAGGTGCGCGCCGGACAGCACGACGGCTGGCATGGCTTCCATATGGTCTGGCTTTCATTGGTGGGATTGTGCGGCCGGAGGTGCCGAACGTCATTGCGGCACAGGTAAAAAATGACGTCAAGCGTGGGCCGTCGCCTCCTATTTGCAAGTTCAGAGACGACGGCCCACCGGCTTCCTTATTACTAAGTTGGGGAAGCCCGTTGACGCTATCCGGCTACAAAAAGCACCGCTTGCAAAATCGTGCTGTTTTGTCACCAGAGTGCCATTTTCATTGCGAAGGCAGCGTCATAGTCCGAGCAGGCTGCCCAGCTTTTCCGTGACCGGCCGCATGGGATCGACAAGGCCGAGGTCGTAGATGGCCGTGGTTTCAAGATTGCCCTTGTGGTCAACGTAGTGGGAAAGGGCCTCATGCGAGACGCCTTGCCCCGTCAGCATTAGCGAAATCGCGATACGCTTGAGGTCGTAAAGCTGAAAGTACGGTGGTACACCTTCCAGCTTTTTAAAGCGCTCCAGTCCCTTGCGAAAATTATCGCGGGGCTGCGTCGGGTCCGTGTGCGACGGAAAAAGCAGATTGCTTTCTGGCCAGCGGAGCCGCTGGGCCTGTACCATCTGCGCGACCTTGGGGTGGATAGGCACCGAACGATAGGTGTATTCATAAAGCGAGCGCGAAAGCTTGATGCCCTTAGTGTTGTGCTTGTGCCAAACCAGCTTCTCCTGGTCGAAGTGGCCGAACTCGGCATTGTTCAGGTCGCTGGGGCGGGCCATCGTCAGGAACAAAATGCCCATGTAGTTGCACAATTCCTGCATCTGGTCATTGGCGACGGCAACATGCCCTTTTTCAAGCGCCATGTTGCGCTTGGCGAGGCCGTCGAGATGGTCGGTTTCCGGCAGGATTTCGAGAACCGGATAAAAGATGTAGGTGGCTATCTTCCTTATCTGTTCCGTCGAATAGTCGCGGCGACGGCGAATAATTTTTCGCATTCGAAGAGGCGAGCCGGGGTTACGCATATCCACCAGTTGCATGCGGATTGCCCAGTTAAAAAGGGCAAGAACGTGCTGCAAAGCACTGTTATGCATGTGCGACGAGGAAAACTGCTGCTGGTACTGTTCAACGTCAGACGGGGTTATTGATGAAAGGGCGCGATGGGCAAACATCGTGCCGAAATCCGAATACTCTCGTCGTTTGTTCTGACCGCGCTTGGTGGGGTTTTTCGGGGATTCCCGCCGCCACTTTGCGATAAGCAAGGTGAAGGTGTAGCGGTAGTGCTCTGAAAGACCGAGAATGTGGCTTTCCCAGTAGCGGTCTATTGCCTCGCGCACGGTCAGGAAGTGCTTGCGACGCGGGTCAACACGATTGGCGTCAGGGTCTTCGCCTAAATCGAGTTGCTGCTGGCGCGTAACAACATCTGCGCGGGCGGAGGCCACGTTATGCCGAGTGGTCGAGCCTATGACCTTGCGATATCGGCGGCCATTAAACTGATAGGCGTGGACAAAGGCTCTCCGACCGAGCGATGTCACCCGCAGCCCCAGTCCCGAAACAGAGTTGTTTCGGATGCGACCATCACCCCCGACAGGGTTGTCCCAATAAATTTCTTGGTCTTTTCCGCTGGGGCAACTCGCCAAAGAAACAAAGTCGTCAGTTAAAAATATATTCGGCATTCCATGTAACTTCCATGTATCAAATTCATGGAAAATGTTACATGGAAATTAGGCTTATGACGAATTTTATATTTAAAAAATGACGATATTACATGTATTTATAAAAATGATTTGCGTTTCGAAAATCAATTTTGGCCCTTCGGGACGAAGAGGTCGGAGGTTCGAATCCTCTCGCCCCGACCAGTAATTCAATGAGTTACATTGCACCCCACCTCTCAATTCCTCCTCATGTAACATCCATGTAACAGTAAGGAGGTTGTCGCTTCTTGCCCTCTGCCCGAAAGGCCTTGGGTTTGACATTGTAATGGTCACAAGTTCAAACCTTGCACATACTAACATGTTTTCAATGATTTATATGGAAGCGCCCCCGAAAGGGAGCGCTTCATGTATAATCCTTGTAATAACTGTAATACTAGTCTCTACAACTGCATCACGGTTTATGCAGGCTCAACCGCATCGTCCGAGAACGACTCTTGGAAAATGTCGATAGGCGTTGCTCCACAATCCGTGCAGTGCCAGAGATTCTTCGCCATCGTGCGACCGTCGTGCACGCCGTCGCAATGCAGGCAGTACCATGTGTCCGACAATCCCCGACCCAGCGGGTGGCGTGCACGGCCCTGCTTGTCGGGCATGGTTGAGCGGCGGGGCCAGTCCGAGGCGACTTGAGAGTGCATGCGGCGAGCGCGGATCGTCAGCAGTTCGATGGCAGCCTCGAGGAACGCAGGGTCAAGCGCCTCAACGGATTTGACGCGACCTCCTAACCGTCGCAGTTCAGGTTTTGCCGAGGGAGGTTGGTCGAGAACAATTTCCCAGCCCTGCGAGCCAAAGCCGACACTGAACTCGTCGCCCACGAGATAGAACCTATGGCCATCGAGTTCGCCATTAAGCTCGTCGGCCTCCATCGGCTTCACATCTTCGGGAAACCAACTGGTGAACACCAGGCGGTCATCGGTGGCGGGGTTTTGGTTCGTCGCTGCGGTCGAAGGGGCCTCAAGAGGGATAGCAAGCAAATATTCAGCTCGCTCCATTTGTCTGGATTCGGGTCGCCAGCCCTGCTTGTAGGATTCAGCGAGGCCGCGCCAGTTGGCTTTACCAACTTCGCGGGCGACTATTTCCAAGGCGGCACTATGCTGAAGGCATCGCAACCGGGCGAGCCTCTTGGCAACAGATTTAAGCGTAGTGAGAGTATCAGTGGCCATGACGGTCCATTCCTTTTTCTAACGAATCTAACCGGGTGCCCACTGCCGACCAGACCCGTCCGAAGGAACGGTGTCAGTCATTGATCATAAGGAGCGCATTGCCTTGGCTTCGCGTGGTGGGCACACCGGCCTATGCGTCAGGCCAGTTACATCCTGCCGCGACAACGGCTCGGCGTCAATACACACGACAAAGCGCTGGGTCACCTGGAGACGGTCGTTTAGTATTCCGGAAATTGGGAGCCTCTGGCCTCTTCAAGAGCAGAGAGACTTCACTACAGGCCAAGAAGAAATTTGGCATGGCCGATGTTTGCTGCATATTGAATGTTGAGCGGCTGGAAATCTAAGTTTACTTCTGGCCTGAGTGCTTGACCATCCCTGTAATCGGTCGTGTTGGACGACAAAAACACAATTGGAGTTGCTAGCCCATTTTCCCGCAGAGCTATGGCAGCTTCCATGCAGGTTTCGTAAACAAGGCAATCCTTTGAAGAATCTTTGCCCTTACGTGCAGGTGCTATACCCTTGTTAACACGCGCAAATGCCCTGCCGGGGGCCTCTGCACTCGGTAGGGCTTCAATAGCTTGAGCGAGATACCTTTGCACCAATGCACGGGCGCGAGTGACATGGTCACTCAAATGAGTAAGGTCCACGGTGCCAACGGCTCCATAGAGCTCGGCCAATGCGTTAACGCGATGAACCTGATCGCGTAGCTTCTGCAACTTTTGTTCCGCTTCGTCTTGGGTGCGCTGATCGTGTTCGGAAAATTCTACTTTGACCTGCTGGGCCAGAATACATGTGAGGCGATTCGCCTCCATAGCCGCAACCAATTCGAACGCGACCAGTCGGTCAGCGGGGCGTGCGGTATCTCGCGTCGGGTCGCGCATGATATCGAGTAGTGAGCATGTATCCAGAAACAGGACAGGGCATGCCCGGCTCGCGATTGCGGCAGCGTCCATGGAATACTCAGTGCTTGTCGTAGAAGTGGAGGAGTTCCAGATAGCGCTCGTATTCACCGGCTAAATCATGCGCCGAGTTTTCGTCCCACCGCTCGACTTCGTACAGCCAACGGGTCAATTTATCAGCACTAAAATCTGCACCGCTGCGGTGAACGCCAACAACGAATTCAAACCAGCGATCGCGGTCCATCGGGTGGCTTGCGCCCGTGGATTTATTGGCAAGGTGGGAAAAGCGCCGCAGCATCTGAGCAACATCCGCAGATAGCCAATCATCAAGCCCCTGTTGAGCTGTAGAGGCGTCAACCACAAAGCCAAATTGACCCGCTACCGGCTCGGCTATTGTCGTTATGAAATCGTCGAGGATCGCGTTGTATTCGCTATGAGTAAGGCTTCCGCTCTCGATGGGAACGATATTGGGAACATAGTATCCATCGGGCGTGCTCCACAGCGTTAGACCTGCAGTGCGGCAAGATCGGTCTTCCGCGCGTCGAAACACGAGGATATCTTCGGCATCAGGGGAATAACGCCCCATCTCGGCAGACTTTTCAGGTTCGAAGAACCAAGGTGCTTTCGCCTGGGCGATCAAGGAAACTCGTAGTTCCGCACGTCTAGCCTTGGGGCCACGCAAATTCATATCCCTGAATACCGAAAGCTTTTTTTCCATGTGCCCCCCTAAATTGAACGACTGGAGTTTACCGCATTGAAGCGACGACGGGAACATCATCAGCAATTTGACTGCCTCGATACATCTCGGGATTTAATCACGCAAATGTGAGCGGTTGACAGGGTGTCCGCAGGGGCGTTATGAGGCGTCCCCACACGCACACTCACTCGCACAGTCAAAATGAAATCGTAAATTATAAAGTGAATTCATATATTTATGACTTATCCGTTCTGACTTTTAATCAGTAGGTCCAGGGTTCGAATCCCTGCGCGCTCACCACCACTCCGCCCGTAACGTCCTGAAATTTGCAGAGATCGCCGGGCACACATGGACCGCTATGACGATAAGCAAGAACATGCCGGATTCCGCCTTGGACCTGCTGAACGACGCTATCCGTGATGTATATGAGTCCGCTGGAATGAGCGTGACTCACCCGGCCCGGCGCGAGGCCGAGAGCGCGGAATACGGAGCCTGCCGCTTCGGTCTGGACGGTCATGCCGTTGCCTTCCGCATCGCGAGGACGACGCCAACCAAGGTCGGGCAGTTCGTGACGATCTGGAAACGGCCGACGACTGACGATGAGATCGCGCCGCTGGATATCGCGGACGGCGTGACGTTCGTCGTGATCAGCGTTTCGGATGCCGAACACCGGGGGCAGTTCATCTTCAATCGGGAGATCCTGCTTGAAAAGGGCATCATGTCGCGCAACGGCAAAGGAGGAAAGCGGGCCATCCGCGTCTATCCTCCTTGGTGCCGGCCGACGGCAAAAGATGCGATACGAACGCAGCAATGGCAGGTTCAGTGCTTTCTTTCCCTGGCTGCGGACGGGACACCCGAATCCTCCGAGCGGGTGAGAAAGCTCTTTCAGGCCTGAGGCACGTTCGGATCAGCCTCTCAATAGACCGTGTATTTCAAGAGCCCGAGCGACCAGTTCACGCTGCGGTTCTCGGTGTCACGGGTCCAGGTCCCGTTCAGCGTGCCGGCGATCTCGGCGATGGTGGTTCGGGCATCGAGTTCCTTGGTGAGACCGTAGTCGCTCGGGGCGATCCTGGTAAGATCCACGTCGTCGGCGACGACGATGGCCACCAGTACGTTCTCGCTCGGGCCTTCCGCCTCGAAATCGAAGCCATAATAGTCGTCGGGGATGGTGATCGGGGTGTTTGCGGCAAGGCGGGTGATCTTCTGCGCCGCTTCGTTGGGGAATATCTGCGTCGCCTTGCCGTCCTTGTCCACGTCGTAGAGGACGAGATGCCCGCCAGTGGCGCTCGTCACCGTGATGCGGAAGGTATCGCCGCTCTTCAGGCGGTCGGAGGAAAGCGCAACCGTGACATCGCCGGTCTGCGCCTTGCCGAGGATATCGCCGACGGCATCGACCGGGTCGGCCGCGACATAGGCGGTTTGCTGGGTATTGTCGATCTTCACCTCCTCGACCTTGCCGGAATCCGATGTCTGCTGGCCGGTCTCGGCGGCCGGGGACACGGCGCTGGCGCCGAGTAGCGCGTAATTGACCTCAAGCTGGGGATCGAGACCCTGGCACTGGTCCTGTCCGGCGCAATAGGCCTGCGACTGCTTCTTCACATAGTCGAGCAACTCGGCATTCGAGACGATGCCGTTGCCGTTGCTGTCGGATGCGGCGGTCTCGTGGCCGTCGACATAGGAGAGCGTGAAAACACCGTGGCGCTCCTCCGGCGGCAGGCGCGTATCGTCCCAGGCGACCTGATAGGAGGACGCCGCGCTCCAGGCCTCGACACCGCTCTGCTTTGCGACCTCAGGTTTATCGACGATCGCCAGATCGACGCGCAGGCCGCGTGTTTTCACCTCGTCCACCGGCTTTGCGCGGGGGCGCGGCAGGAAGCGCGCGCTTTCCATCGCATCGCCCACCTGCGCGGAAAGAGACCGCGAGATCGTGCCGGAGTGGCAGGCGTCGATGACGATGGAGACGGCGCGGTCCTTGAGCTTCGCGAGCATCGCGTCGATTTCGTCATCGAGAATCACGTTCGTCCAGTCGCCGTCACCTGCGACGATGTCATAGGTCGACAGCGCCTCGTCCAGCCCATCCTCCTCGTCGCCATCCTGATCCTTGACCTGAAGGCCGTGCCCGGAAAAATAGAGATAGACGCGGTCGCCGGGCTGCGTGCCGGCAACCAGCCATTCGTCGATACTGGCGAGGATCGCGGCGCGGCTCGCATCCTTGTCACGCAGGATGCGGATCGAATCGGCCGCATAGCCCTGCTTTTCCCTGAGCAGCTTCTCGATCAGCGGCACGTCGTTCTTCGGCCCTTCGAGGAACAGCTTCTCCGGCAGGGTGGCATAGGTGCCGATGCCGATCAGGAGCGCGCGGTCGGCCGCGCTTGCACCGGAAACCAGCAGGAGCGAAAGCAGGACGGCGGCGCAGCGGATCATCAGAGCGTTTCCCGCGTGTAGAGGGGCTGAATGGCGACGCTCGCCGCCTTGCCGTCGAGACGCGTCGCCAGCGCCTGCAGCAGGGCAGCGGCGGTCACGTTGCTGTCGGCGAGAACCGCGCCGATGGCATCGACCGGCTCGGCGGTCCAGATGGTGACGAGATGGTCGGCGCCGAAGGGCCTTACGACCTCGACATCCGTCAGCTTGAACTGCGAGGCGCCGCTGCCGGCCGCCTGCATGTCGAGGAACTGCACCTCGCCGGTATTGGCGAGGTTGAAAACCAGCATGTTCGGATAGCGGCCCGGCGGCGCGTCGAAGCGCAGGCGGTCGCCGGCAGCGTAGATATCCTTCGCCGGCGTCAGGGAGACGGAGCCGGGATTCTGGCTCGCCATGGCCTTCAGGAAATCGAGGAGCACGAACTTGTCCACCACGGCCTGGATGCGATCCGGCCCGACATTTTCCGCCGCGACATCGCCGTTCGGCGTGTAGAAGACGCCGCTTGCCACATCCCAGAGGAAGGGCGTGCCGGTGCCATCGGCATTGTTCGGCCTTGCAGCGTCGCCATCGATGCGGAGGGCGATCCTGCCGGTCCAGCCGAGTTCACCGGCCGATTTCACGATCCTGTCGGCGGCGGCCGTATCGCTTGCGGCTCCGGCCGGAAGGCCGCGGGTCAGCGTTACCACGACCTCGCTCTCCGAACGCGCCACCTGCGGCATGAAGTTCGGCACCTGCAGGGCCTCCGAACGGTTCTTCACGTTCGAGAAGATGTAGTCCTCCAGCTCGATGCGCGTGATAAGGCCGTTGCCGTCGCGGTCGGCGCTGCCTTCCACGGCGCGGGCGAAGCTCCAGCTCAGCGCGCCGCGCGGCTCGCCGTCGATGATGACCTCGGGGGTCGGCTGGCTTTCCAGCGAGGCGGCGAGCACGGTCACCTGCTTGAAATCGATCTCCTTGAGGCTCGCCCCGTCGATCGCCTCCTGCGAGGGTGCCGAGAGCTTGACCGTCACGGCAGGCGCAAGACGGCTCTTGCCCGTCACGGACCGGCTCATGCCGCCGGAAAAGCAGCTATCGGAGACGAAGAGCACATGCACGCCCTTGCCCTCCGCCTCGGCGAACCAGGCATTCATCTCATTGTCGACGATGATCTCGTTCGACGTTTCCTCGTAGCGATTGCGGTCGAAGCCCGGAAGCTGGAGGAATTCGTCCAGCCCGTCCGCCTCGTCGCCGGTGACAAGCTCGGGCATCTGCGCGCCATGGCCGGCATAGGTGAAGATGATCGTGTCGCCCGCCGTCGCCGTCGCCACCATGTCGGTCCAGGCCTTGCGGATCACGTCCTTGCGCGCCTCGGCGTCGGTGAACTTGACGACCGTGAACCCCGCAGCAGTCATCGACCTGTAGACGTCCTCCGCATCGCGCACGGCGCCGTCGAGGCTCACATCGTTCGGATACTGGTCGGCGCCCACCACCAGCGCATAGGTCTGCGCCGCAAGAGCCGGCCCGGGAAGGGCAAAAGCGAGGGAAAGCGCCAGCAGGCGGGGTAGCGTCCGCATCATTCCACGTCCACCTCCACCCGGCGGTTGAGCTGGTTCAGCATCTCCGTGTCATAGGCGCTGGCGTCGTCCGGCTTGAAGGGCTGGTCCTCGCCCCTGCCCTCGGTGGTGATCGCACCCGCATAGCCGACATCGGCGAGATAGGCTTTCAGCGTTTCGGCGCGTGCCAGCGAAAGCGTATAGTTCGCCTCGGCCGAACCGACCGAATCGGTGTGGCCGATCAGCCGGATCGAGGCGGGCTTGACGGCCTTCAGGCATTCGGCAAGGTCCTTGGCGGCCTCCACGCCCTCGGGCGTGAAATCCGCAGTCCCGAAGACATAGCGCACCGGCGTCGATTTCTTCTTTATCTTGACGCCGCGGAAGGAAATCTTGCAGCCGCCGCGCATGGCGAGCTGCACGGGGCGCGGCGCGGCAAGGCGCATCTCGCTCGCCAGCCTGTCGAGGCGCAGGATGTATTGCGCGTCGGGCGCCATCCAGTCCGGCGTCAGCGTCTCGTTCGCGCTATCTTCCAGCGCAAGCTGGTAGAAGCGTGCGGCCTGCTCGTAGTCCTTGCGTTCGCGCGCGAGATCTCCAAGCGCATCGTAGACCTGCCAGGGGCCGCCATACTGTTTCTGAAGTTTCTCGAGCAACGCCTGATGATCTGAAAGTCTCTCCCCCTTGCCGACTGCCGTGGTGATGCGGTTGAAGGTCGTCAGCGATGCGATGCGGCCGATCAGCGTGCGCTCGCCTGCGCGGCAATTGGCGGTGCCCGCCGCTGCGGCAAAGGCGCGGGCCTTCGCCTCGTCGCCCGCATTGAACGCCTCGACGACGCCGGTGAAGGCCTCGCAGGCGGCAGCCGCCGGCGCGGCGCCGGCCAGCAGGAAGAATGTCGCCGCGAAGGCCATTCCCGCAAAGGCGCCGCGCGGCCTTACATCTGTAACTGCCCCGCAGCGAAGGGATTGCATCAGCATCGTCGGCCCTGCCTTCATAGCCTTTGGAAATGACAGGGGCGTAAGGCCCCTGCCGTTCTTATCACCGGATCTCGAACGTCACCATCTGCAGGCCGCTCGCCCCGTTGTCCTCCTCCGCCTGCTTGGCGAGGTTGATGGCAAGCCCGCGTGTCGTCGGCTGCTTCGAGCCGGCGACGAGCTGCCTTGCCCTGTCCACCGTGAGCTTGCGGTCGCCGAGACCGCCGGCCTTGCAGACGGCGATCATGGTTTCGCCGGGCGACGGCGAATCGAAGGTCAGGTTGCCGGTGCCGGGCTGCGGGATGAGGCGGCGCTCGCCCGGGTTCAGCGTCGTGCTGCCGATCATCACGTCCGGGATGATCTCGACATTGCCGGTATCCTCCACATAGACGACCTGGAGTTCGCAGGCATGGTTCGTGCTCAGCTCGAAGCTCAGGCGGTCCCCGACCCTTGCCCGCGTCGAGGCGACATGCAGGGCCAGCTTCACCTTC
>Ga0209793_1001469_pt1 | contig 14916 bp, 13 predicted proteins | sample EBPBio122009_DNA_FD_185863 | JGI IMG/M metagenome (GOLD analysis project Ga0209793, IMG submission 185863) | Wastewater treatment Type I Accumulibacter community from EBPR Bioreactor in Madison, WI, USA - Reactor 1_2/2/2009_ DNA (SPAdes) (version 2) | ecosystem: Engineered > Bioreactor > EBPR >... | reverse complement strand
GTTTTTCGACAAGGCGCTTTAACGCCATCGAGCCGTCTTCCGGGCGTCGATGCAGACCGGAGGGGACACGACCGCAGGCCGGCCCCATGCGGTGGTTTGAGCCATGGTTTCTCCGACGCCCAAAAACCATCATTCGTGACAGGACACGCGATGTGTCTACTGCATCGGCCCGAAAATCGGAATCGATTTTCGAAAGCCCGGTGCAGCAGATTCAAAGTGTTAGAGCGGCCATTACGCGTCCAATTGGACGCGCGGCGCTCCAACCAATCTCGTCGCGCCGAGTTGACAATGTCGATTCACCTTCATAGTCTGTACATGTATACAGGAATATCGGCTTTACCGACATTGAAGGGGAAGTTCATGAACCGGTCCACTCTTTCTGCGGCGTTGCTTGGCGTCGTTTCGCTTGCGGCGACATCGGCGGCCAGCGCCGGCGCGGTGTTCGACGAGATCAAACTCTCCGGCAAGCTGATCTGTCTCGTCAGTCCGAGTTCTCCGGGCTTTTCCGTGCCCGACAGCACCGGCGTGTTCCAGGGCTTCAACGCCGATTTTTGCCGCATGGCGGCGACCGCCATCCTCGGCGACGCCAAGAAGGCGGACATACGCGGCGTCGGCTTCTCCGATTCGCTGAAGACGCTTACCTCGCGCCAAGCGCACATGGCGTCGCGTTCGGTCACCGAAACCGGTACGCGCTCGGTCGACCAAGGCCTGTCATTTGTCGCGACGACGCTCTACGATGGACAAGGTTTCATGGTTGCGAAATCGCTTGGGGTCAAATCCGCCAAGGAACTCAAGGGCGCGACGATCTGCGCCGAGGACGGCTCGACGACCTTGCTGAACATCGCCGACTGGTACGCAGCGCAAGGCATGGAATACAAGGTGGAGAACATCGCCGACAAGACCGCGCGCCTTCAGGCCTTTTTCGCCGGCAAGTGCGACGCCTACGCTTCGGACGTGACGGCGCTCGCGGCCGACCGGCAACTGGCGAAGAACCCGAAGGACTACGAAGTCCTGCCCGAGGTCATCTCCGCCGAACCGCTGACCCTGGTGGTCCAGCCGGACGATACGCTCGAGAAGGCGGTGCGCTGGGGGTTTGAGGTGATGCTCAACGCCGACGAATATGGCGTGACTTCGGCCAATGTCGACAGCATCGTCGCCGACCTCGGCAACCAGCCGAAAGCCGTTCAACGCCTGTTCGCCAAAGACGGCGCAACCGCGGACATGGCGGCCAAGATGAACATCCCCGCCGACTGGGCCTATCAGGTCATCAAGCAGGTCGGGTCCTACGGCGAGGTGTTCGACCGCAATCTCGGCGCGGCGACGCCGTTCGGACTGAAGCGTGAGGGCAGCCAGAACGCCTCGGTCAGCAATGGCGGACTGATGTACGCCTATCCGATCCGGTAATCCGCGATGCCGCGCCGGAGACAGGCGCCGCCGGGCCGGCCGTCGCGCGCCAGGAGCGCGCGATGACCGTCCGATCGACCGACACCGACATCGAGCTCACGTCAGTGCGCGCGTATGTCGACTGTCCCGGCGGCGGCGCGTTTGTGCTGGTGGGCGCGCCGGGAGTGGCCGTCACCGTCAGAGGCGATGTCTGGTTCAACCCGGAAAGCCGCGACCTGACCTTCGACGAACTGGTGGAGCTCAAGACCGACCTGATCGTCTATCTGGCGTGCGATGACGATGGATTGACCGGCCAAAGGCTGGTGTTGAGAGAGCAGGCGCGGAGGCGAGGAATCCGTTTCGTCGCCCTGCCGATCCGGGATTTCGGGACGCCGGGCGAGGCCTGGATCAGAGCCTGGCGCAGGATCAAGGATCAGGTCCAGGCGCGCCTCGACAATGGACGTTCGATCGGCCTTTGCTGCAGCTACGGCGCGGGGCGGAGCGGCACGGTGGCGGCCTATGCGTTGATGGAGCGCGGTCTGGCGGCGGCCGAGGCCCTCGAGAAAGTCAGAGGCAACTTTCCTGAGGCGATCGAGAGCCCGGTTCAGGAAGCCTGGCTGCGGTCGCAGCACCCGACCTGGACTGAAGGCGATATGGGGACATGGAACATTGACGATGCAGACATCAGAAAGACGTAGACCCGCGAGCGCCGACGACATGCTGGATGAGTTGCGGTTCCGCATCTGCGTCACCGACCCCGACATTCCGATGATGCTGCACGAAGGCAAACTGGCGCAGGAATTTGGCGTCAGCCGCACGCCGGTGCGGCAGGTGCTGCAAAGGCTTGCGTTCGAGCATCTGCTCGAAACTCGATCGGGGGTCGGCACCGTGGTCAGTCCGCTGCAACGGGACCAGCTCGACCTGCACTTCCTGCTGCTGTCCGACCTGCTGCGGTTGTGCGAACGCTGCTGTGCGCCGGCCCTGACGGCGCCGGCCCGCGTCGGGATCGCCACCGTCGCCGATCTTGCAAGGACAGACGGACCGGACGCGGCCGCCCGCTGCTTCACGGCGCGCGCGCAACTGCTCGAGCTGGTGTCGGGCCTGCTGGTCGACCCGATCATTGCCGAAGCGCATGCGGCGACGCACTGGCGCGCGATCCGCTGGCGCGTGCATGCCGCGCGCTCCAACCCCAGCGCCGCGACGGATGAGCTTCGGACGATTTCCGACAGGCTGGGCATGGCCGGAACGCCGGCGGCGGTGCTTGAGACGCTGGCGGGCGAAGCCCAACCGGTCAACTTTTAGCATGGAAGACAAGCCATTCATGCGGCCGGTGCGGATGCCGCCGTCGATTGGCGGCGCGTTGTGGCTCGGCCCGATGCCGGGGCGGTTGCGTCCGCTCGACCGCGACCTTGCGGAACTCGACGCACAGGGCGTCACCCATGTGCTCAGCCTGCCGCCGCTGCCGGAGATCCGGCAAAAGTCACCGGAGTTCGCCGCCAGGATCGACACCATGGACAACCCGGCCATCATCCGGCTTGAAATCGCCGATTTCGGAACACCCGACGATTTCGTCGCGTTCAACCGGAAGATTGCGGAAGCCGCGGGCATATTGCGCCAGGGCGGCAGCATGTTCGTCCACTGCGCCGCGGGCATCGGGCGCACCGGCACGGCGGCCATGAGCATCCTGCTGCATCTGGGAATGGGAGAGAACGAGGCCGAAAGGCTCATCCTCGAGGCCGGGTCAGGTCCCGAGACCGAGGCGCAAAAACGACTGGTGTCACGCATCGCCGAACGGATCGCCCGCAAACGCGGGACGGATGCCTGACAATGGCCGAACAGTTGCACCCGAGACAGGACGAAATCCGCCCGCCGCGCGAGGGCTTCGCCATCGGCTTGCCGGATCTCGCGCTGGTCGCCGGTTTGCTGGCGTTCTTCGGGGCGATCGCGTTCAACGTCTACTCCAACATGGTCGCGGCGGGCATCCGGCCGGGTTTCGGCTTCCTGTGGCAGCAGGCCGGATTCGACCTGAGTGAAACGCTCATCCCTTACGACGCGGGCGACACCTATCTGCGCGCGATCGCAGCGGGCGTGGCCAATACGCTTGTCGTCGCGGCGGCGAGCCTCATGATCGCCTGCCTTGTCGGGTTGTTTGCCGGCCTGGTCAGCGTCAGCCCGAGCCGCGCCGCCAGACTTCTGGCGCTTGGCTATGTCGAACTGTTCCGCAACCTGCCGAAAATCCTGGTGTTGCTGGTGATCTTCGTCGTTGCGGTGAACGGATTGCCGGCGATCCGGCAGGCGTTCCAGGCGGGGCCGCTGCTGATTTCCAACCGGGCGATCTATTTGCCGATCCTGGTCGACGACCCGCTCAACCGATGGTGGCTGGCGTTGTCGATCCTGTTGACGGTCCCGGCGATATGGCTGTGGGTCCTGTACGCGGCCGGGCGGCATGCCAGAACCGGCCGGCGTGGGCCGGTCCTGTCCGTCTCGCTCGCGCTCGCGGCCTTCATCCCGTTCGCAGCGGCATATGCGCTCGACGCGCCGCTGGGGCTTTCCTGGCCCAGGCTGGAGGGTTTCGCGATGCGCGGCGGGGTGTCGTTTTCGACGCAGTTCTGCACCGTTGCGCTGGCGCTGGGCCTCTATCACGGCGCACAGATCGCGGAGGTGATCCGCGGCGGCATCGAGGCGATCCCGCGCGGCCAGATCGAGGCGGCGGCTGCACTGGGCCTGAGCGGCGGCCAAAGGACGCGGCTGATCGTCGTGCCGCAGGTCCTGCGCGCCGTCGTCCCGCCGCTCAACAACCAGTTCGTAAACCTGCTGAAAAATACGTCGATCGCGATCGCGGTGGGCTATTCCGACCTGATGTCGGTGGCCGGGACCTCGATCAACCAGACTTTTCGGCCGCTGGAACTGATGGTCGTCACCATGGCCATCTACCTGGCGATGTGCCTGGCGTTGACCGGGATCGTCAACAACTGGAGCAGCAGGCTCCGCAAACGCGAGGGCAGATAGGGCCATGACAGCCGTGGACGCCGCCGTCGCCCGCCCGCCGGAAACCAGGCTGTCGCCGTGGGAACGGCTGCGCCGGTCGCCCGGAGCGAGCCTGCTGTCGGCTGCCAGCATCGCACTGCTCGCCTGGATCGGCTGGGTCGTCGCGGATTGGCTGCTGCTGTCCGCAGCGGCGCCGTGGGAGCCGGCGGCACGTTGCGCCGAGGCGACCGGCGCCTGCTGGCCGTTCTGGGTGGAGAAGACGCGCTTCATGCTGTTTGGAACCTACCCGTTCGACCAGCAATGGCGGCCGGCGGTCGTGTCGGCCATGTTGATCGCGCTTTCGGTGGCGACCGGCCAGATGGCGGTCAGCGGCCGCTGGATCGACCCGAGGCTGTTCGCCGGCGCCTGGGCGCTGGCGTCGGTCGCAAGCTTTGCGCTGATGGGCGGCGGGATCGCCGGCCTCCCGGAGGTAGTCACAACGCGCTGGAACGGACTGCCGATCCTGTTGATGCTGTCGACGATTGCGCTGGCGCTGGCGTTGCCGCTCGGCGTGCTGCTTGCGCTTGGCCGCTACCAGACGCGCTACCGGCTGATCGGGCGGTTCTCGGCAGTCTATATCGAGGCGATGCGCGGCGTGCCGATGGTGACGCTGCTGTTCGTCGGCGTCTTCGTGCTGCCGCTGATGATGCCCAAGGGAACGTCGATCGACCCGATCACCGCCGTGCTGATCGCCCTGATCTTCTTTCACGCATCCTATTTTGCCGAAGACGTGCGCAGCGGTCTGCTGTCGTTGCCGCGCGGCCAGCACGAAGCGGCGTCGGCTCTCGGTCTGGGGTTCTGGCAAACCGCAAGACTGGTGCTGTTGCCGCAGGCCATCGACCGCGCAATGCCGGCGCTGGTCAACTCCATCATCGGCGCCTACAAGGACACGTCGCTGGTCGTGGTGCTGGGCCTGTTCGATCTCAACGCAACGGCGCGCATGGCGTTCAGCGAAGTCCAGTGGGGCAACCAGGCGCTGGAAGCCTATGTGTTCGTCGGCGCGTGGTTCCTGGTGTCCTGCTCCTACCTGTCGTGGGTGGGCCGCAGGCTGGCGGCGAAAGCGCCGGGACGGGCCCGGTAACGACGAGAATCACTGCGCTGTTGACGCGCCGACCCGCAGTCCTTCGCCGTCGAACAGATGGGCGCGGGCCGCGTCGAACGTCATCTTGACCGCGTCGCCGCCGGCGTCGTGACGCTGGCCGCTCAATACCGCCACCAGCTTCTGGCCCTCGGCGGTCAGCCCATGCGCCACTGTTTCCGGCCCCAGCGCCTCGACCAGGGTCACCTTCACCTCGACGCCCGCCCCCTTGCCCTCGCCGATGGCCATGTCGTGCGGGCGGACGCCGACGGTGGCGTCGTCGCCGGGTTTCAGCTTCGAGCCGTCGGCGGCAACGGTAAGGTCGAGCCCGCCCGGTCCGGCGACGGTGACCGCCGACGGCGTCGCCGCCTTCACCTTGCCGGGCAAAAGGTTCATGCGCGGCGCGCCGATAAAACCGGCGACAAACAGATTGGCGGGCTCATTGTAGAGATCGAGCGGACGGCCGACCTGTTCGATGCGGCCGGCGCGCATGACGACGATGCGGTCGGCCAGCGTCATTGCCTCGACCTGGTCATGCGTCACATAGACCATGGTGGTCGCCAGCCGCTCATGCAGCGCGGCGATCTCGGCGCGGGTCGAGATGCGCAGTTCGGCGTCGAGATTGGACAGAGGCTCGTCGAGCAGGAAGGCGGTGGGATTGCGGACCACGGCGCGGCCGATGGCGACGCGCTGGCGCTGGCCGCCCGACAGCTGGCCCGGACGCCGGTCGAGATAGTCTCCGATCTCCAGCATGCGCGCCGCCTCGGCGATCCGCCCGTCGATGTCAGCCCTGGGCATGCGGATGTTCTGCAGGCCGAAGGCGAGGTTCTGGCGCACCGTCATGTGCGGGTAGAGCGCATAGGACTGGAACACCATGGCGAGCCCGCGCTCGGCCGCCGACACATTGGTGACGTCGCGGCCGTCGATCTCGATCGTGCCGGCGGTCGGCTGGTCGAGGCCGGCGATCAGCCGCAGCAGCGTGGACTTGCCGCAGCCCGACGGGCCGACCAGCACCAGCATCTCGCCGTCGCGGATGTCGAGGTCGATGCCGTGCAGAATCTTGAGCTTGCCGTAGGCGCGGTCGATGTTGGCGAGCGTGATGCGTCCCATGCAGCCCTCCCTATTTCAGTCCGGACCCGGCGATGCCGGCGGTGATGTATCGCTGCAGGAAGATGAAGACGAGCACGACCGGGATCATGGTCACGACCGTCATCGCGAGGATGAAGTGCCACTGGACGTTGAGCTCGCCGGCATAGGTGTTGAGGCCGACCTGCAAGGTGTAGAGCTCCTTGCGCGACAGGACGACCAGCGGCCAGAGGAAATCGTTCCAGCGCCAGACCACCGAAAAGATGGCGAGCACCGCCATGGCGGGCGCGGCCAGCGGCAGGATGATGCGCCAGTAGATCTGCCATTCCGAGGCATGGTCCATGCGCGCCGCGTCGATCAGTTCGTCGGGGATGGTCAGCATGTATTGCCGCAGCAGGAAGACGCCGGTGGGCGTGGCGACGGTGGGCAGGATGACGCCCCACAGCGAATCGAACAGGCCGACCGCGCTGATCACCGAATAGAGCGGCACCAGCAGCACCGACAGCGGCACCATCAAGGTGCCGACGATCAGCAGCAGCACCAGGTTGCGGCCGCGGAACTGATATTTCGACAGGGCGAACGCCGCCATCGAATTGGTCAGCAGGGTGATCAGGGTGGCGACGACGGTGACGAACACCGAATTCTTGAGATATTGCAGGAAGTCGAACTGGGCGAAGGGCTGGGTGTAGTTCTCGACCGCGAAACGCATCTGCCGCACCGGCTGGCGGTCGGCGATGTTGACCTTGACGATTTCGCCCGGCGCCTCGGGGTCGACCATCTGCGCGACGATGCCGATGCGACGGACCTCCGCCATGATCCTTGTCGAGCCGTCGGGCAGCGTCACGGTGAACAGGCCGAGCGGCTTGTCGTAACCTTCGACCATCGTCTGTTCGGCCGCGTAGGGCAGCAGCGTCGGCGGGAATTCGGCCAGCTGCTGCGGCGTCTTGAACGATGACAGGGTGAGCCACACCGCCGGGCCGAACATCAGCAGCAGGCCGCCGAGCAGCCAGACCCAGATGAACACATCGGTCCAGTGCCAGCCCTTGCCGCCGCGGCGGCGGGTGATGAAATCGACGACGCGGCTCATTCGCGCGCGCCCTTCTTTTCGCCGCGCCGGCCGATCTGCAGCTGGATCAGGGTGAGCACCACCAGCACCGCACCCATCATGATCGAGGCGGCGGCGGCGAGGCCCGGATTGCGCAGCAGCGAGGCGAAGCCGACCTCGTAGATATATTGGGTGATGAACAGCGTCGACGTGCCGGGGCCGCCGCCGGTGAGCACATAGACCTCGTCAAAAATCTGCACGGCCCGGATCAGCGCCAGGATGAGCACGACCAGAAGGTTGGGCATCAGAAGCGGCAGCGTGATGCGCCAGAAGACGCGGCCGGGTCTGGTTCCGTCCATCTCGGCGGCCTCGTAGAGATCGCGCGGGATCGCCTGCAGGCCGGCGAGCAGGATCAGGGTGAAGAAGCCCATATGAGCCCAGACGGACACCGTGATGCTGGCCGAGAACGCCCAGAACCTGTCGGTCAGCCATTCGGTCGGCTGGAAGCCGAACTGCACCGCGACCGAATTGAGCAGACCCTGCCGTTGCAGGATCCACTTCCAGATCAGGCCGACGACGACCGGCGACAGCAGCACCGGGAAAAAGAACACGGCGCGCCAGAAGCTGCGCCCGACAATCTCGCGATTGAGGATCAGCGCGGTGATCATCGAGACGACGATCAGGAGCGTGACCTGCAGGATGACGAACCAGAACGTGTTGTTGACGGCGTTCCAGAACAGGTCCTCGCGGCAGGTGGACGGATCGAGATAGCTGCCGCAGTCGAGCAGGCGGGCATATTGCTCGGCGCCGACATAGGTACGGTCGGCGAGGAAGAAGGCCGAGCCCGAGGTGGTGGAATAGAAGAAGTTGATGACGAAGGGCGCCAGCACGAAGACGCCGAAGATCAGCATGTTGGGCGCGACGAAGAAGGCGGCCATGCCGCCAAGGCCGGTGACGCGCTGCCACAGTTTCAGCGGCGCGTCGATGGCCATGGCGAGCCAGGAGACCGGCGCGGCAAGCGCCGCGCCGATCCTTGACCCGATGGGGAGCCGCCCAGCCATCGCCGCTACTTGGCCTGGGCAACCTTGTCGGCGATGTCCTGGTCGATACGCGCCCAGGCGTCGTCGAGTTTCATCTCGCCGGCCATGACCTGGCTGAGACGCGTCACCAGAGCGCCGTAATAGGCGCTGGCCCATTTCCACGCCGGCAGCGCGTCGGACGCGGGCAGGGTCTGGCCGGCGGCCTTGACGAAGGCGTCGAGCGCCGGGCCGACATGCTTGTCCTGGCTGGCCCATTTCAGGCCGCCCTTGTCGACGACGCCCTTGTGGGCGGGCAGGAACAGGGTGCGCTCGGAGAATTCCTTCACGACGTCCTCGCGCGACAGGTATTCCATCACCTTGGCGACGTCGGCCGGGTTCTTCGTGTATTTGACGGCGACCAGCGCGGCGCCGCCCTTGAGACCGGAGCAGCCGACCGTGCCACAGGGCGATCCGACCGCGACCCAGTCGAAATTGTCGCCGATCTTGGACGACAGATTGGCCACCTGCCAGCTGCCGGAATAATAGAACGGCACCTGGGCGTTGATGAAGTCGTCGGCCGCGGCGCGGTAGGTCGAGCCGGCGGCCGCCACCCAGGTCTCCTTCAGCATCTTGCCGTCGGCGACCCACTGCACCAGTTTCGAACCGAACGCCTTGACGCCGTCATCGACCTTGGCCGGCAGGCCGTCAGCGCCGATATAGTTTGCGCCGTAAGAGACGTTGGGCCCGGAAATGCGGTGGCCGGAACGGTCGATGGCGATCGCGGCGGCCGTGCTCTGGCTCTTGGCGACCTTTTCGGCGGCCTCGACCCACTCGTCCCAGGTCGCCTTGTCGCCCGGCAGCGCCACGCCGGCCTGGTCGAACAGCGTCTTGTTGGCGAAGCCGCCGGTCAGCGTCAGCTGGGTCATGAAGCCGGTGATGGCGTTGGAGCCGTCGGGCCGCATCCAGTCGAGCGTCGAGCCGAAATTGTCCTCCCAGTATTTGGCGTCGCTGACCAGCGGACGCAGGTCGAGCCAGTGACCGGCAAGTTCCTTGATATTGGTGACGCGGGCGATGTCGGGGCCCTGGCCGGCCTCGAGCTGGATCGGCAACTGTTCCTGCACCACCTTGTACGCGACATTGTCGAGCGTGACCTTGATGTCGGGATTGTCCTTCTGGAAACGGTCCAGAAGGTCCTTGATGACGTCGCCCTCGACGCCGTCGGAATACCACATGATCCGCACGTCGCCGGCAAATGCGCTCGTCGCCATCAACGTGGCCGTGAACGCGCCGATAAGGCCTAGTCTGGTCTTCATGTCTTCCTCCCTTTGTGTCGGGCCCAGCCCGATGGTCTGCCTCTAATTCAACCGAACCGGCTGGCCGGCGATGTCCCAGTCCGCCGGGTCGACACGCCGTCCTTGCGCGGTCGCGGAGCCGTCGGCGGCGAAGACGACCTCGCCATAGTCGGGATCGTCGACGACCAGCGCGCCGTCGGGACCGGGCCGTGCGGCCAGGCCGGCAAAGCGCGCGGCGAAGCCGTCGAGCGAGCCCGACAAGGACCGGTCGCCCAGCCGGACGATCCAGGTCGCCTTGCGCCCCGCCACCCGCAATTCATTGCCGGCCGTGGGGCCGGATGCGACAAGCTCAAGCGGCCGGCTGGCGGCGATGGCGACGAAGGCGTCGCCGGCTTCGGCCAGCGCGATCCCGCCGTCGATGCGCGATGCGGCGAACGCTTCGCGAGGGAACCAGGCATGGGTGAAATCGGGTTGTTCGACAAAGCAGTCGAAGACGACGACGGCCAGCCCACGATATTGCTGCACCCTCGGCAATGTGCCCGAGCCGCCCCAGTACGAGGGACGGCCGTAGCCCGACTGCAGCACTTCGCCGGGATGGTTGATCCAGATCTGCGCGTCGGGGTCCGCGCCGAGTCGGAGCTGGATGACTGTTTCCTGATAACCCCATTGATTCCACCGATAGGCGGCGGCCGTGCCCATGGCGTAGTCGCGGGTCTTGTAGTGGTAGAGCCGGGCAAAGCGGTCCTGCCCCTGGGCGAATGTCCATTGCCAGTGTTCGGGCCCGTCGACCGAGGCGATGGCGGCAAGCCCGTCCGGAAGCGTCAGCCCGTGATCGCGCAGGCACAGCGCCAGCTGCGGCAGCGCGTGGAAGCGGCCGCCATAATTGCCCTTGCCCCAGAGCATTCGGCAGACGCCGGACAGTTCGAGCGAGCGCGAGGCGCGCAGCGTGTGCTCGTAGGAACGGCCCTGCGCGCCGGTGATCTGGCCGTGATGGGCCGAGCGGGCGACGATTTCCAGCAGCCTGACGACGGCCTTGCCGGCGCGTGTGGCGATGTCGGCGTCGGGCGCGAGCGCGTAGAGCGCGCAAAGGCCTTTCAGGTCGATGGGGAAATAGGGGGCGGAGTTGAACTCGGCCATTTCCCAATGCTCGAAATGGTCGAGCCAGGCGCGCACGCGGGCGGCGCCGATCGCCGACTGGTCGCGGCCGAGCCGGCCGGAGCGGACAAAGGTCGCGTCGGGCAGGATATGGCCGGCGAGATAGGCGGCGGTGTGGAACAGCAAGGCGTGGTTTTCGGAAAAATACCACTGAACGTCGTTGCCGTTCTCGTCCATCCAGTAGCGATAGCCGAGCATCGCTGCGTCGATGCGGCTGACCAGCGCCGGGTCGAGCTTCGCCGCATGGACGGCGCGCGACCACAACAGCGGAACCAGGATGAAGTCGGCGCAGTCGTGGCAGTCCTCGATCGCCGGCAGCGCGGCGGAAATCATCGCGTTGGTCCTGGCTCCCGCGCGGCCGCTCGACAGGCGCGCCAGCGCGCAGACCGTGTCGCCCTCGGCGTGTTCGGAGACCTCGTCCAGCGCCTCGGCGATGCGCGCGGCCGGATCGGCCGGCGGCTGTCCCTGGCGGGCGGCATGGCAGATCTCGACGCCGAAGACGCGCGAGACGGCGTAGCCGCCGATGTCGAGCGTAATGCGGAAATGACGAAAATCGGCAGGCAGGCCGGCGGCGCTGGCGATGGCGAGCCTTTTCGCGCCCTTCTTCAGCACCGAACTGATGCGCACCGGCTCGTCGATCGACATGAAATCGCCCTCGACGACGGCGAGCATGTCGGCGTTGGCGGGCATGGCGACGTCGCTGACCAGCGCGACGTCCTGATCGTCATAGGCCGCATGCTCGAACCGCATCGAGCCGAGCGCCTGTTCGAGCGCGTCGGCGATGGCCTCGTCGACCGGAATCGGCAGCGCGTGCACGGCCTCGGGACCGTCGAGATAGTCGAGCTGGAAATAGTAGCGCGCGTCACGCTCGGCGAGATCGTCGAACCAGACGTCGATGTCGTTGCGGCCGCGCTTCAGCTCGACCGAAAATTCCTCCGCCGTCTCCAGGTTGCGGCCATAGGGCGCAATCCAACCGGCCTCCTGGCCGTTGACGAACAGGATGGCGCCGCCGCAGGTGCGCAGCCTGAGCCGCGCGGATCCGGCCCGCTGCGTTTCGATCGAGGTCTGCGCCCATGTGCCGATCACCGTCGGCCGGAACCAGAAACCCGACAGATCGACACGCGGCGATGCGAACGGCAGCCAGACCCGGCCCATGCGGGCCTCGGCGGTAATTTCGGGGCGTTTGCCGCGGCGCTGCGCGCCGAAGAGAGTGCGGCAGGGATATTCGTGCGGGATGAAGTTCTTGTGCTTGGTCAGGAAGAAAAAGGGGTCCATCTCGCCCTTCATCGGCTGATCCGGCACGTCGTAGCGCGCCTCGACGGTCTCGCCGAGCCGCCAGTAGGTCACCGGCGCGCCAGAGGCCAGCGGCCGGCGCAGCGCGTGACGGAATTCGGACGATGCGGGCGCAGGCTTCATTTCAGATCCTTGATCGCGACCGGCGCGACGTCGTTGTAAGCCTGGTTCTCGCCGGTCATGCCCCAGACGAATGCATAGGGACCGGTTCCCGCCCCCATGTGGATCGACCAGGCCGGCGACAGGACCGCATCGCCGTCGGCGACGATGAGATGGCGCGTCCGGTCGGGTCGGCCCATCAGGTGCACGACGCGGTCGTCGGGCGAGAGTTCGAAATAGCAATAGGCTTCCATCCGGCGCTCGTGCAGATGCGGCGGCATGGTGTTCCAGATGCTGCCGGGCGCCAGATCGGTGATGCCCATCAACAGCAGGCAGGACGGCGCGACCTCGGGATGAATATACATGACGAGGCGGCGCCTGTTGGCCCGGTCGGCGTCTCCCAGATCGAGCGGCTTGCCTTCGGCGCGGGCGATCAGCCGGTGCGGGATGTCGGCGCCGGCAGGAACCGAGTTCATGTAGAAGCGCGCGGGACGGGCTGCGTCATCGCTGGACAGCTCGACCGACTTCGCGCCACGCCCGACATAGACGATGTCGCGGTTGGCCACGACGAACCGCTTGCCGTCGACGGTCACCGACCCGGCGCCGCCGAGATTGGCGACGCCCATTTCGCGCGCGGTGAAGAAATACTCGGTGCCGACGCCGGCGCCGTCGCCAAACGCCAGCGGCGCGGCCAGGGGCACGGCGCCGCCGAGGATCATGCGGTCGACATGGGTGTAGACGAAGCGGATTTCGCCTGGCGCGAACAGGTCCCCGACGAGAAACTCGGCGCGCAGCCGATCGGTGTCCATGGCAGGGATGTCGGCGGGGCCGACGCCGTAGAGCGTGCGCATCATGCCGCCTTCTCCTCGATGCCGATGGTCTCCAGCGCCTCGACAAGGCAAAGGATGGACAGGGCCTGGCCGTAGCCGGTGGGCTGGATCGGAATATCGCGATAAAACTGCAGGTCGTGGCCCATGCGGGTGCCGTAGGAGACATTGCCGACCACGCCGTCGGCGCTGATATTGTTCATCACCGCCGCAAGCGCCCGCTGCCCCGCCCGGCGGCAATTGTCGCCGGCCAGTCCGATGCGGGCGGCCTTCATCAGGCCATAGCCGAAGCCGGCGGTGGCCGAGATTTCCTCATAGGAGTCCGGATCGTCGAGCAGGGTGCGCCATGCGCCCGACGGCGCCTGGAGCCTGAGCAAAGCGTCGATCTGCGCGCCGAGCACGCCCAGCAGATGATCGCGCACCGCCGGCGACAGTTCCGCCATGTCGACAAGGTCGAGGATGCCGACCGTGATCCAGCTGTTGCCCCGACCCCACAGGGCGCGGGCGAAATTGTGCCGGCCGGCGAATGTCCAGCCGTGGAACCACAGGCCGGTCGACGTGTCGGCCAAATAGCGGGCGTGAACCAGAAACTGCCGCTCGGCCTCGTCGACAAAGCGGCGCTGGCCCGTCGCCTGGCCCCAGGAGGCGAGAAACAGCGCGACCATGAACAGGGTGTCGTCCCACAATTCGTCGTCGTTGATCTTGTCGGAGACATTGTGCTGGAAGCCGCCTTCGGGGGTGCGCGGCATGGCGTTGACCACCCGCTCGGCCCAATCGGAGAGGACGGCCTCGAAACGCGGCTGGCGGCGGCGGCGCCACAGTTCGCTCAAGGCCAGCATGGGGGCGGTGGTGTTGACGTTCATCGGCGGCAGGCCGGCGGCGATGCGGCGGTCATACCAGTCCTCGACGGTCGCCAGAAGCGCGGCGTCGCCGGTCTGCGTCCACAACTTGACCAGACCGTAGAGGCCGACGCCCTGCGGCCACTCCCAGCTGTCGAAGGAGACATAGTCGCCGGGGGTGCCGTCGAGATTGGGTTCGACGAAGCGGCCGTCGGCGCGCAGGCCGGTCATGCCTTTGACGAGGCGCGAAAGCACGGTCTCTACCTGTCTTGCGTCAAGCGTCATCGATCCTCCCGCGGCTCCTCCAAGCCGCCATTTCCAAAGGGTCACATTCATTTCAGTATTGCGCAATCTGCAAATTTTTTTCAATGTCGGGCAAAGGCAGGCGGACAGATGGACGGAAAACGCGGCAAACCGAACCGGCGGGTCAGGCTGGAAGAGATCGCGCAGCGATGCGGCGTCTCGGTCTCGACCGCGTCGCGGGCGCTGACCGGCGCGACCGGAGTGCGCGAACCGGTGCGCACGACGATCATCGAGGCGGCGCGGCAGTTGAACTATGCGATCCCGACCTCCGTGGTCGGCCGCAAGGTCATCGTCGCGGCCAGCAGCGCCGCGATGATCGACAATTCGCGCGCCCAGTTCACCTTTCACGTGCTCGACGGCCTCAACGAGCGCGCCCGCGTGCTCGGCGTCGAACTGGCGACCCGGCCGGTGGCTAGCAGCGCCGACGAAGCGGCGCTGCTGGGCGAGGCGGAAGCCGACGACGCAGTGGC
>Ga0209793_1001466_pt1 | contig 14949 bp, 12 predicted proteins | sample EBPBio122009_DNA_FD_185863 | JGI IMG/M metagenome (GOLD analysis project Ga0209793, IMG submission 185863) | Wastewater treatment Type I Accumulibacter community from EBPR Bioreactor in Madison, WI, USA - Reactor 1_2/2/2009_ DNA (SPAdes) (version 2) | ecosystem: Engineered > Bioreactor > EBPR >... | reverse complement strand
ACGAGGGAGCCGGCAAGCTGCGAGGCACGGCCGGACAGGGCTTCGGCGATCTCGGCGGCGCGGCCGGAGAAGGCGTCGGCGAATTCCGCGGCCTGACCATGCAGAACGCCGCCAAGCTCGCGGCTGCCTTCGGTCAACACGGTCTCGACGCGGTTTGCAGCCGCATCGATCGACGACTGTATGGCGCCGGCGCTGTTGGACAGAACCGAGGCGAGGTTTGCCGTGCGGCCGGTGATGACCTCGTCGATCTGGCGGGCAGCACCCGTCAGTGCGTTTTCGACGCGGCCGGCGGCGGAGCCGACCGACTGCTCGAGCTGGCTGCCGGTGTCGTTCAGCATCGCCGAGAGGGCGGCCGTGCGTTCGGTGAGCGCGCTGTCGAGGCGGTTGTGGCTGGCTGCGATGGTGGAGGTGATCTCGTCGGCGCGGGCGCCGAGCGCTTCTTCCATGCGGGCCTGTGCCGCCTGGATATCCGTGGCGATGGCCGTGCCGCGCGAATCCAGCGCCTCGACAAGACGGCGCTCGCTGCCGGAAACGCTTTCCGCCAGGGCCTCCGCGCGCACGCCGAAACCGCTTTCGATGCGGTTCTGCACGTCGGCGAGGCCGCCGAGCAGGGCGGCGGACTTTTCGGTCAGGATTGCGCCCATGCGTTCATGCGCGCCGCCGACGGCGTTGCTGATCGCATCGGAATGGCCGGAAACGGCGTGTTCCAGCACTTCCTGGCTGGTGGCGAGCGTCGTCGCCAGCGCGAAGGACTGGTCGGTGAGTGTGTTGCCGAGGCGCTCGATGCTGGAGGTGAGGATGCCGTCGATGGAATCGTGGCCGCTGGCGACAGTCTCGTTGATACGGGCGAGGCTTTCCATCAGCTTGGAATCGAGCGAGCCGGCGCGCTGGTCGAAGGCTTGCGCGAACTCTTCCACGCGCTGGTCGAAGGCGCTGGCGATCTGGCCGACGGTCGCCTGCATGCGCTCGTCGAAGAAGCCGGAGCGCAGGTCGAGGTCCATGACCGTGTCGTCGGCGGCGTTCTTCAGGCTCTGGCGGAACTGCGCGCCCTTTTCGTCGAGCGCGGCGTTCATCGACTGAAGCACATGGTCGAGGCCGCCGGTTACGGCCTGCTGGCCGATGGACAGGCTCTCGCTGATCTCGCGGGTGCGGGCGATCAGCGTCTCGTTGAGCTGCTTTGCGCGCTCGTTCAGCGCCGCGTTCAGCTTCTCCGTGTTGGTGTCGAGCGAGGAGGCGCGCGTCTCGAACTGCTGCAGCAGGTCGCGGCCGCGAGAATCGAGGTTCTTGGTCAGCAGGTCGAGGCGGTTGTCGAACTCGTTGGCGAGCGCCAGACCCGAGGAGCTGAGCGTGGAGAGCAGGCTGTCCGTGCGGGCCGAGAGCATGGCGCCGATGGTCTGCGTCGCGCTGTCGGACTGTTCCATCAACAGGGCGGCGCGCGTGTCGAGCATGGAGGCGAAGGCCTCGCCCGAGGTCGCGATGCGTGCGGTGATGCTGTCGCCGGCGCTCGCCAGCTCGTCCTTGAGCTGCTCATGCGCACCGGAAATGGAGGAGCGGATTCGCTCGGCATGGCTGACGATCGCCTCGCGCTCGGAGCCGAGTTCCTGAACGAGGGTGCGCACGCGCATCTCGTTGTCGGAATAGCTGCGCTCGAGCGCGTTGACTTCCGAATGGACGAGGGTTTCGAGCTCGGTGGCGCGGGCGATGGTGCGCTCAATGCCTTCGTTCATGGCCGAGACTTCGCGGCGAACGGCCTGGCCGACCGACATGATGCGGTCGCTGGCGACCGTCTCTGGCTCGGAGAGGCGAAGGGCGACTTCGGCCATGGAGCGGGCGGCGCTACGCAGTTCATGGGCGCGCGCGATCATCACCGCGAAGGCGAAGAAGAGCATGATCGGCATCAGGATGGCGACGAGCATGCCGATGGCGCCGGGCAGGGCGACGAGGCCGGCGACCGACCGGATCTGCCAGATCTGCGGCGCATAGAGCAGGTTGGCGACGCCGAGGCCGCCGATGACCCACAGAACGGAGGCGAGGATCGCCATGCGGATGGGGCCGCGCGAGGAGCGCATGTCGAGCGACTTCAGGATCGCCGCCGGCGTCTTGCGCGCGCCGTCGTTGGCCGGGGTGAAGGCCGGCGCCTTGGGGGCGGGTTCCGGGTTCAGGCTGCGCGGGGTCTCGCCGGATGCCGGCTGGCCTGCGGGCTTGTCCTGCGTCTTGTTTGGAATGCGGCTTGCCGGGTCAGACACGCGGGCCTCCGAAGCATCCTTCTTGGGAGGCGTTTCCGGCACCAGATCGTCGAAGTCGATTTTCAGTGCTTCTTCAAGGGCCTGGAAGGCCTTCTCGTCGATCGACTCGGTGGACTTGTTCGTCGCCATGCGGATACGCCTCGTTACCATGTCCGGGATCGGGCTTCATGCGCGCTGCCGCTGCTCAGGCGCATTCGAACCGTCCGGTTGGTGGCCGGTCTTGCTGCATACCCTCATGGCAAGCAGCGTCCGGACCGCCGTTCATTCCAAATTCGCTCGATAGACCGAAAAGACGAAGCGGTGTACTCCGCTCACGGCTTATCCACCGGGACTATCCGGTCGTATCGTAGTGACACATTAGCCTGTATCACACAATTGATTGCCATCTCCCTTCGCCCGAAACTTAACAGGAAGTTAAAGGGAAGCGATTCTGTATCGCGATGGAAAACTTGAGAAAACGGCAATTTTTAAGCCGTTAACCATAGTTTGCGATTCATGCCCATTTTGCGCCGTCTTTTAATCGGATAGGCGCCGCCGCCACGCAGAATGAAACTCCCGTGTCCCCGGGGGCGGCGGGCGGAAAGCGTCCACGCCACGCCGGCATCTGCGTGCATCACAACGAAACAGCGTACGTAGCGTATATAAGGATATTGGCAAATGGCAGCGCTCAACATCGCATTCGAAGCGCCCGACAATGCAGGCGGCGCCTGTCCCGCAAACGGACGGCCGATCGATCTGATACACCTTGCCCGCCAGACCATGGGCGACAAGGCGCTCGAACTGGAAGTGCTGCAGATGTTCGCGCGGCATGCCCGCGAAAGCATGAAGGAACTGGCGGCTACAGAGGGCGACGCCCGCGCCGCCGCCGCCCATCGCCTGAAAGGCTCGGCCCAGTCCGTCGGCGCGGTCGCGGTCAGCAAGGCCGCCGGTGCGCTGGAGGAAAACCCGGCGGATGCCGCCGCGCTCGCCGGCGTCACGGTGGCTGTCGTGGACGCGGAAAACTTCATCCTGAAACTCTGCCGCTGAGCGCGGACCGCCCGGCGCGGCGGGAAAAGCCGATGACGCGTCCGGGCCAGCCCGCACCCGGCCGGGTGCGCGATGTTGACTGGCGAGGGGTTTTGTTGGAAACAACCGCCGGAAAACCGGCGGCTCGGGCCAGCCTCCGCCGGTCGATCATTCGCCCGCTTCGGGCAGCCTTACAGGATCCGGAACCCATCATGAGCAAACTTACCATCGTCGCCTTCGACGGCACCCGCCACGAACTGGATGTCGCCAATGGCTCCACGGTCATGGAAAACGCCGTGCGCAACTCCGTGCCCGGTATCGAAGCCGAATGCGGCGGCGCCTGCGCCTGTGCAACCTGTCATGTCTATGTCGACGACGCCTGGAGCGCCACCGTCGGCCCGCCGGAAGCAATGGAAGAGGACATGCTGGACTTCGCCTATGACGTCCGCCCGACCTCGCGCCTTTCCTGTCAGATCAAGATGTCGGATGCGCTCGATGGGCTCGTGGTTCACGTGCCGGAACGCCAGGCCTGACATCGCTTTCCATCGGCGTTCGATCGAACGGCTCGCATCGCAGGGTGCGGGCCGTTTGCATGTCGGGTCGTCTCTTCTTCGCGCGGCAAGAAGAGTTTCGGCTTTTCGTAGAATAGACGCGCAAAAAAGAGCCTCGCCGGTCGGTCAGGACGAGCGAGGCCAGGAGGGCGCATCGCAGACAGGCGAGGGAGGAGACACCTGCTGCTCTATTGGGACGCGCCAGGAGAACCTGTTGGAAACCGCTTAATGCCATTACGGGAAGAAAGATCGTCTTCCCGTTCACTGTTGAATTGACAGTACGATGATTTGCGGAATTGCGCTATCGCTAGAATTCATCAGTTATTTTACGCATACGACACCGTTCCGCGCCTGAGCGCCGGTCGTTCCACTCGGGACTCTTCGGGAAATACATGCGCGGACGGGTAGGCTTTACTCAGTCCGTGCTTTTGAGGCGGTGCGTCAGCAGGCGCATCATCCGGTCGTTGAAGTTCTTGGATTCGATCCTGTCGAAGCGCGCCTGATCGGCGTCGTGCCGGGCGACGGCATCGGCGGTCGCGCGGTCGACGCGCGCCTGCATGCGCTCGCAGTCGGCTTCCGGCGGCAGCTTCCGCAGGGTGCGTTCCAGCTCGCGCGCGTGGTTGCGCGCGATTTCCGCGTGGCGCTCCTCGTGGCGCTTGATATCGCGCGAGAGCGTGTCCCAGATGAGGGCGAGGGAAGGTGTGGCGCGCTTGCGGTTCTTCCAGCGCGGCAGGATGATCTGTGTGGAGAGCGTGACCTTCGCGTCGCCCACCGCGCAGCGGCCGCCGCGGCGAACATAGGTGACCGAGCCGCCCCATTTGATGCGCGTGGCGCCCGGATGGCGCGCGCCGCTGTGCTTCATCACCGGGCCGCGCTTCGACAGTTCCTCGTCGAGTTCGGCCGCCGTTCGGCCGCCGATGGGGAAATAGGCATAGCTCTTGGAGGCGATGGTCTCGGCATGGGCGGACTGAAGGGGAAGGCAGGCGAGGGCGGCAAGGGCCATCAGGCGGGCGATGGGCGTCATCGAAATCTGTATTCCTTTCGCCATCGGTCGCCCGATGGTGTGCCGGCGGACGGGGCCGGTTGAACTTCCCTTAAGCTTGGGGCATAGGCTCGGCGAGCGCAACACCCTTTCCGGGGCGCTGGTTAATCGGGGAAGGAAACCGTCATGTTCTCGCCGTTCGCGCCCCTGCGCTGGGCCTTGGCCCATGGCCGGCATCTGGAACTCGGTCCGCGTGGCATTCTGATGGCGATCGTCAACGTCACGCCGGATTCCTTCTCTGACGGCGGCCGGTTCGACAGTGCCGACAGGGCGGTGGCGCAGGCGATCCTCTGTCTGGAACAGGGCGCGGAAATCGTCGATATCGGCGGGGAATCGACCCGGCCGGGCGCCGCGCCGGTCACGGCGGCGGAAGAGCAGGACCGAATCCTGCCCGTCATCGAGGCGCTTTCCGGCACCACCGATGCCATCATTTCCGTCGACACCTATCGCGCGGAGACGGCGCGCCTTGCCGTTGCCGCCGGCGCGCATATCGTCAACGACGTGCACGGCCTGCAGCGCGAGCCGGGCATTGCCCGCGTGGCCGCCGAAACCGGGGCGGGGCTTTGCATCATGCATACCGGGCGGGACCGCGAGAAGCTGCCGGACGTGGTGGAGGACCAGTATCTCTTCCTCGGCCGGTCGCTGGAAATCGCCCGCGAGGCCGGCGTGAAGCGGGAGGCCATGGTGCTCGATCCAGGCTTCGGCTTTGCCAAGGAGACGGACGAGAACCTCGAACTGATGGCGCGCTTCGGCGAACTGTTCGGTTTCGAGTTGCCCATTCTCGCGGGCACTTCGCGAAAACGCTTCGTCGGAGCCGTGACCGGCCGCGAGGCGGCGGAGCGGGACGCCGGCACGGCCGCCACGACGGCGCTGCTGCGTGTCGCAGGCGCGGCGGTCTTCAGGGTACACGATGTCGCAATCAACAGGGATGCGCTTGCCATGGCGGATGCTATGCTCGCCGCGGGGCGCAAGGTGACGGAGCGCGAGGCGCGCGCCGCTCGCCCAGCCAGACAGGAATAGATCATGACCACCACCTATACGATCACGCTCAGGAACTGCGCCTTCTTCGCCCGGCACGGCCTGCACGATGCCGAAGAGTTCCTCGGCCAGCGCTTCTTCGTCGATGCGGAACTGGAGGTGCGGCCGCTGCGCCCGCTCTCCGACGACGACATCGAATCCACCGTCGACTACGGCGTCGCCTTCCAGGAGATCGAGAAGATCGTCACCGGGCAGCGCCGCTATCTCATCGAGGCGCTGGCGCAGGAGATCGCCACCGTGCTCTGCGCCCGCTTCCCGCAGATTTCCCGCGCCCGCATCACCGTGCGCAAGCCGAATGCGCCGGTGCCCGGCGTGCTCGACTATGTGCAGGTGACGGTGGACCATGCCGTCTGAGGGCTTCCGTGAGGCGACGCTCGGCCTCGGCGGCAATATCGGCGATCCGGTGCAGGCGATGGCCGAGGCGCTGCGCGCGCTAAATGCCCGGCCGGACAGCCGCGTCCTTGCCGTGTCGCGGCTCTACAGGACGCCGCCCTGGGGCAAGACGGACCAGGACTGGTTCTTCAATGCCTGTGCGCTGGTGGAAACGGCGCTTGCGCCCGAAGCCCTGCTCGACACCTGCCTCGATATCGAGCGCGCCATGAAGCGTGAGCGCAAGGAGCGCTGGGGGCCGCGCACCATCGATATCGACGTGCTGACCTTCGAAGGGGTGGAGCAATCGGGAGGGCGGCTGGAACTGCCGCATCCACGCATGACGGCGCGCGGCTTCGTGCTGATGCCGCTTGCGGATGTCGCGCCCGCGCTCGAAGTCGGAGGGCGGACGATCGCGGACTGGCTGACGGGTGCGGATATAACAGGCATCGAGCCGGCAGATGCCGGCCCGGACTGGTGGAAGCTCTGACGCCTACTTGATCGAGCCGACGGCGATGTCGTCGAGATTGCGGTCGAGCGACAGGCCGATGACCGGCACCATCTTGTTCTCGACCTTCACCGAGATGGTGATGGCGAGCTTGTTGTCGCTTTCGAGGCGGGCGATCATCGCACCATTCAGCTTCTGACGGTTGATGCCGACGACGACCTTGTTGCCGTTGACCTGGCCGGAGGTGATGTCGAGGCCCTTGCCGCCGGCGCCGTCGAGGAACTTGCCCTTGTAGGTGGCGCCCGCCTTGGTGATCAGCGCGGACATGGGCTGCTTGAACACGCCGACGCGGCAGAAGCCGTCGAGCTGGATGCCGGCGCTCTTGGCGGCCGCGCTTTCGCCCGTCAGGTCGCAATTGAATTTGGTGCCCTTGTACTTGCCGGCGACGATCTCGCCGCTGCCCTGCCAACTGCCGGCGACCTGATCGAAGAAGGCCTTGTCGCGCGGACTGGCGATGGCCGGCGGGGCGAAGGCGGTGGCTGCGAGAATGGCCGCTACGGAGGCGCGGGCGATCAAAGAAGTGCGCGGGTACATGAACGATCCTTGATGGGCGAGGGCCTTCCGGCCTTGCTTTGGTGGAACGAGATTTGCGCGAAAATGGTTAATGGACGGTTTCCCGTCGCCTTGTCCTTCGTCATTTGATGGGGTGTCGGCGCCTGAAAAACGGGGTGTTGCCGTCCGGTCACGCCTCGTCGCGACGACCGCTTCCACCGCCCGGTGTCAGGTCGCCGATGAAATCGCCGATGCCAGGGCGCTTCAGGGCGCGGAAGGGCATGGGGCGGCACAGATCCATGGCGGCGATGCCGATGCGCGCCGTCATCAGTCCGTTGATCACGCCTTCGCCAAGTCGTGCGGAGAGCTTGGACGCCAGCCCGTGGCCGAGGACCTGCTGCACGAGGCTGTCGCCCATGGCGATGGAGCCGGTGACGGCAAGATGGGCGACGACGTCGCGCATCAGCCGCAGCATGCCGATCTTGCCCGGCCGGCCGCCGTAAAGCTCCGCCATGCCGCGCACCAGCCGGCTGCATTCGTAGATCACATAGCCGAGATCGACCAGCGCGCGCGGACTGACGGCCGTGACGATGGAGACGCGCTTGGCGGCGCCCAGAATTAGCGCGCGGGCTTCCCGGTCGAGCGGTTCCATCAGTTCCCGCTCGGCAAGGTCGACGAGATGGGCGGAATCGATGATCTCGCCCTCCGTCTCGGCAAGCCGGGCGCGGCCGCGCGCCGTCTGCGGGCGGGCGGCGAGCAGGTTGACGAGGCGGGCGACAATGGCGCGACCGGCGGATGGTTTCGGCGAGGCGGCGGCCTCGATCACGTCGCGCTTGAGGTCCTGCACGGCGGCGAGGCGGCGAAGGCCGATGAGTTCGCGCAGCACCACGCCGAGAAGGGCGAGCACGGCGATGGCCGCGGCGGCGAGGGCGAGATAGCCGAGCCAGTCGTTGCGGCTGAAGAGATCGCGGATCAGCGCATCCACCCAAAGGCCGACGGCGAGCGACAGGAGCAGGCCGAGCGCACCCATGGCGACGCCGCCGAGCGTGAGGCGGCGCGGGCGCGGGGTCGCGACCGGCGGCGTGAGGTCCGGCAGGTCGGCGGTGGTGGCGATGAACGGGTCCTCGGCATCCGGCGTCAGCCGCACCGCCTCGTCGAAGGCGGCCGGGGCGCGGGGCCTTTTCTCGCTCTGGGGTTCCCTTGCCGAAGCATCGGCCGGAAGGGCGAAGGCGGCGGGCTTGCGCGGGCGGTCGTTCATGCGAGCCGGTCTCCGATGAGATATTGCAGCGCGCGGTCGAGCCTTATGTGCGGCACGGACAGTTTCAGGCCGCCCCCCGTCTCCTCGATATGCGGCGGGCGGAAGCGCACGAAATTGAGAAGATGCGGCGGCGCGCCTTCAGGAGACGATTCAAGCGCTTCGAAAAGTGAATCCGGATTCTGCGGCAAGTCCCCGGGAAATATCGCAGTTTTCCGTTCGCCGTCGAAGGTCTCCCCGTCGAACCTCTCGCCCGCCATCGGCACGCCGACGATGACCGGCAGCTCCTCGCCGTCATGCTTGACCGTCGCCTCGCGGGTGGCGCGCACGGAGGCGAGCGCCATCACCTCGATGCCCGCGCCGCTCATGCCGATGCGCTCGACGGCGCGCTCCACCAGCCGGCGCGTCACCGCTTCCAGCCGGGGATGGCTTTCGTGGTGCAGATGGTCGGCCTTGGTGGCGGCGATCACGATACGGTCGATGCGGCGCGTGACGAAGGAGGAGAGGAAGCTGTTGGTGCCGGCGCGGAAGCAATCGAGCACGTCGCCGAGCGCCCGCTCCAGGTCGTGCACCGCCTCCGCGCCGCGATTGATGGCCTGAAGTGCGTCGATAAGCACGATCTGCCGGTCGAGCCGGGCGAAATGCTCGCGGAAGAAGGGGCGCACCACATGGGTCTTGTAGGCCTCGTAGCGGCGTTCCATCATGGCCTGCAGCGAACCCTTGGCAGGGCTGCCGGCAGAAAGGTTCGGCAGCGGCGCGAAAGTGAGGGCGGGCGAGCCTTCGAGGTCGCCGGGCATCAGGAAGCGGCCGGGCGGGAGCGTGGAGAGCGAGCGTTCGTCGGACTTGCAGGCTTTCAGATAGGCGGTGAAGGCTTCGGCGAGCGTGCGGGCCGTTGCCTCCTGCGCCTCGGCAGCGGGATCGACGGTGGCTGCGAGCGCCAGCCAGTCGCGGGCAAGCTCGGCGCGGATGCCGGACCGCGCCAGCGCGACCGTGTTCTCGCTGAAGGTGCGGAAATCCTGGCCGAGCAGCGGCAGGTCGAGCAGCCATTCGCCGGGATAATCGACGATGTCGATGGAGAGTTTTCCCGGCGAGAACAGGCGGCCCCAGCCCGAAGCGCTCTCGTAGTCCAGCGTCAGGCGCAGTTGCGAGATGGCGCGAGTCGAATCCGGCCAGAGGCGGTCGGCGACGAGGGCGCGGATATGATCCTCGTACTGGAAGCGCGGTACGGCGTCGTCCGGCTGCGGCTCCAGCCGGATCTTCGAAACGCGGCCGGAGCGGCCCGCCTCGAAGAGCGGCATGCGGCCGCCATTGAGGAGATTGTGCACGAGGGAGGAGATGAAGACCGTCTTGCCGGCGCGCGAAAGACCCGTCACGCCGAGGCGGATCGACGGGTTGACGAGATTGGCGGCACGGCCGGTCAGCGCGTCGAGCGCGAGCAGGGCTTCGTCGGTGAAGGTCGTCAGGCTAGGCGGCACGGTCTCTTTCCAGCTTCGACGGCGATATAGGAAACGAAATCCGGCGGTAAAAGAGGCATCTCTTGTTCAGCGGGCCGGCCGCGGCGTCATGAAGCCGTGAAGGCACGCGCCGGTATGGTCTTCCTGTGTCGGGCGTATATCGAAATCGAGGATGGCGAGGCCCGCCGTCGGATAGCCGAGGGGCGCCGCCGTCTCGGCGATCTCCTTGCCGGTGAGGCGATGGAAGAATTCCTCGATCATCGGATTGTGGCCGACGATCATCACCGAGGTCTCCTGCCGCTCGGCGAAGGCGAGTTCCGCATAGGTCTCGACCGTGCCGGAATAGAGCTGGTCGACATAGTCGATGGCGAGGTCCTCGCTGACCGCGCGGTGAAACGGCTCGGCGGTCTGGCGGCAGCGCATGGCGGTGGAGGCGATGATGAGGCCGGGCCTGTAGCCCTGGTCGGCGGCTTCCTCCGCGATCACCTCGGCCTCGGCGAAGCCGTCGTCATCGAGCGTGCGGTCGAAGTCCGACTGGCCGGGCTGCGCCCATCCGGCATGGGCGTGGCGAAGGAGATAGAGCCGGAAGGCCGGCGCGCCGAAAGATGCCAAGTCTGTCCTCCATCCGCCTGCGGCGGGTCATCCGCGCCGTCCAGACTTCATGTCTTTCCTTTCGGCAAAGATCAACCGCTTTTGCGAAGGGCGGCATCGACGCCAGCCTCGCGAAAGAAAAACGCGCCACCATGGACCTTATAGATGTGAGTCCTGTGCCTATATTAGGGGCAGGCGCCGAAAACGGGGCATTTGCCGTGCGCCGTTTCGGCAGGGCCGGGAGGTCTGCATTGGGCCGTTTGCGCGGAACGTGCCGGCATCCCGTTGTAATCTTGATGAAATATTAGTCTGGCATTGGCTAAAATAAAGGCACGCGCGAAAACCGTGGGTAAGTCCCGGAAGGCTTGAATCGCGTTACCCGTGGGGATATACAGCGCGCCTTGAGATGTTCTTCAGGAGAATCGCGTTGAGTGAGAAGATCGATCTTAGCAATTTCGTCCTCGATGAGGGCGAAGAATTCATGAGCGTAAACCAGCGGGCTTACTTTCGAGCGAAGCTGAACGCCTGGAAAAACGATATCCTGCGCGAAGCGCGCGAAACCCTCGATCATTTGGCGGAAGAAAGCGCCAATCACCCGGACCTCGCGGACCGGGCATCCTCGGAAACCGACCGTGCCATCGAACTTCGCGCTCGCGACCGCCAGCGCAAGTTGATCTCCAAGATCGACGCGGCGCTCCAGCGCCTCGACGAAGGCACCTACGGTTATTGCGAGGAAACCGGCGAGCCGATCGGCCTCAAGCGTCTTGACGCCCGCCCGATCGCCACGCTGTCGATCGAGGCGCAAGAGCGTCATGAGCGTCGGGAAAAGGTGTATCGCGACGAGTGAGCGTTTCCTGCGGGTCTGAGGAGGCCCGCAAGATGCGGCAACGAGGATCGAACATCGGACATGTCCGATGCCAGGGAGCTTTCGGGCTGCGGGGCATCGGTGTGAACCAGAAGAAAGGCCGCTGGAAACGTTTCCGGCGGCCTTTCTTTTGGTAAGCCTTACTCCATCCGCCGCGGCACCTCGGGCTGCCAGCACATCGAAAAAACGATGCTTGGGATGCCCCGGGGCCAGTGCCGGGCATGGCGAAGAAGCGGTCCTTCGAATTCCGCCCGGTTCAGCTCTTGCGGCTCGCTGCGATCTCGCCGAGCAGGCGGGCCATTTCCGCCTCGGTCTCCTCGCGGCTCTTCGCCGCCTGTTGGCCGTGACCGGCCATCGCGGCGGTCTGCGTGGGGTTGGCGGTCGGCTGGACGGCCGTGCGCGCCGCACCGGCCGCCGCGGCGTTGCTCGTCATTTCGGCTTCGAGGATTTTTTCGAATTCGCTGACCAGTGCCGGATTGTCGGCGGCGGAGGCCGTGGGGCGCGCCTCGGCGACGCTGATTGCCGGCCGCTGGGCGACCTGTCCTGCCGCCGCCTGTGCAGTTGCCGTCGCGGCGGGCTGCTGGGCCAGCACGCGCTGGCGGTTCTGCTCCAGGAGATCCTCAACGCGTCGTTCCGTTGCCGGCTGCGCCTGCACCTGTTGTGCGGCGGTGACGGGCTGGGAGACCGCAGCGCGCACCGGGACGGCACGGACGGCCGCCTCGTCATCGCCGGAATAGAGCACCTTGCCCATGGCCGAGACGCTCTCCGGCGCGGCGGCGGGACGGCGTTCCGCCGCAACGGCCGCCGGGCGCGTGGCGACAGGCGTTTCGGCAACCCTGGCGGCCGCCTCATGGACGACGGGCGCAGGCTCGGCGCGCTCGGCTTTCTGGACCGGCTTCTCGGCCGGCTCGGCGGAAGCCGTGACGATGCGCGATTCGATGACGATATCGGTCGGGCCGCCGATCATGACGAGGTGTTCCACGTCGTCGCGGCGCACCAGGACGAGGCGACGGCGCGTGTCGATGGCGGCGGCGTCCAGCACGGCAAGACGCGGGGTGCGGTTGCGTCCACCGCGAATGAAGGGTGAGGAAGGCCGACCGCGGACGATCCACAGGACCAGCGCGAGGCAGAGGAGGCCGAGCAGCACGACCGCCGCGGCGACGACGAATTTCGGGCCGTTCTCTCCAAGGATCTCTGGGAACATGGCGCGGTCACTCCTTGTCGGCAGGTTGCCGTTTCGTCACACTGGCTGCATTTGAAGGCTTTTTGCAGGCTGGTACAAGCGCTTGGCGCGCCTTGTCCAGCGCCGAATGCCGCCTTTATTGCCTCCCGGCCGTGGCGGCATGCTGAAATAGCATCGGTCCGACCGGGAATATTCCCTGTGAATTCGCGGCTTTGCTTCCCTTCCGCGGCTTTTTGCGCTTCCCTCGGACGGATAAACATGATTCTGGCATCGGGTCCGGGCAAAGCGCAAGACCGGACTGTTGCAGACGAGGGATTGATGGCGACGATGAAGCGGCCGGGCGAAGACAATGTGCCGATCGTGGACCGCGATGCGCGGCCGGCGGTGGCGTTGCGCGTCGTGCTGCTCGCTCTCGTGCTGGCGGCCTCCGCCGGCGCCTTCATCGTCTTCAAGAACCAGCTCGACAACGAACTGGTGCTCGGTGTCCTCGGCGTACTCGCCATGGCCGGCATCTTCTTCGTCGTTTCCGCGCTGATCGGCTTCATCGAGATCATGCCGCAGGCGGCCGGTTCCGACGAGCTTGCCCGCTCCTTCCTCGATTCGCATCCCGACGGCACGGTCGTCACCGACCGCAAGGGCCGCATCGTCTATGCCAATGCGGCCTATGGCGCGCTCACCGGCGCGCGGGGCGACACGGAGGTGCAGACGCTCGAAACGCTGCTGTCGCGCAACCGCGACGCCACCGAAGCCGTCTATCGCCTCACCAACGGCCTGCACGAGGGCAAGGAAGGCGCGGAGGAGTTCCGCGTCCAGAAGGCCCTCAACCCCGCCGAGGCCAGCGGTTCCGGCGCGCATTGGTATCGGCTGAAGGCGCGCGTCCTGCCGCGCCGCGAGAAGGACAAGCAGCCGCTCTACATCTGGCAGCTTTCCGACATCACCTCCGAGCGCGACGACCAGGAGCGGTTCTTCAAGGAATTGCAGAACGCCATCGACTATCTCGACCATGCGCCGGCCGGTTTCTTCTCCGCCGGCCGCAAGGGCGAGATCGTCTATCTCAACGCCACGCTCGCCGAATGGCTTGGCATCGACCTCACCAAGTTCCATCCCGGCTCGCTCTCGATCGCCGACGTGGTGGCGGGCGAGGGGTTGGCGCTCATCCAGTCCGTACAGGCCGAGCCGGGCCTCAAGCGCACGGAGACGCTCGACCTCGACCTGCGCAAGACCAATGGACAGAGCCTGCCGGTGCGCATTGTGCACCGCGTCTCCTCCATGCGCGACGGCGCGCCGGGCGAAAGCCGCACCATCGTGCTGGCGCGCGAGGAGGGCGGGGAGACCGACCAGTCCGCCTCCATCGCCTCGATGCGCTTCACGCGCTTCTTCAATAACACGCCGATGGCGATCGCCTCGGTCGATGGTGACGGGCGCATCCTGCGCACCAATGCGCCGTTCCTCAAGCTCTTCTCCGGTGTCGTCTCGCGCGACGATATCGACCGGGGCGCCAAGCTCGAGACCATCGTGCACGACACGGATCGCCTGCGTCTGCAATCGGCGCTCGACGCTGCCAAGGACCGGCAGGGCGACATCCCGCCGCTCGATTCGCTGCATCCCGGCGACGACGGACGGCATTTCCGCTTCTATGTGAACGCCGTCATCGACCAGAGCGAGGAGGCGCCGGAAGAGGCGGCCATCGTCTATGCCGTCGAGATCACCGAGCAGAAGGCGCTCGAGACGCAGATGGCGCAGACGCAGAAGATGAACGCGGTCGGCACGCTCGCCGGCGGCATCGCGCACGACTTCAACAACGTTCTGACGGCGATCCTGCTGTCCTCCGACCACCTGCTGCTCTCCGCGCGCCCGTCCGATGCCAGCTTCGCCGATCTCATGGAGATCAAGCGCAACGCCAACCGCGCCGCCGTGCTGGTGCGCCAGCTGCTCGCCTTCTCGCGCAAGCAGACGATGCGCCCGACCGTGCTCAACCTCACGGACGTCATCGGCGACCTGCGCATGCTCGTCGACCGGATGACCGGCACCAACGTCAAGATCGACGTCGAATACGGCCGCGACCTCTGGCCGGTGAAGACCGACCTCGGCCAGTTCGAGCAGGTGCTGATCAACCTCGCCGTCAACGCCCGCGACGCCATGCCGGACGGCGGCACGATCACCTTCCGCACCCGCAACGTGGAGGCCGAGGAGGCCGCCGCGCGCAACCTGCGCGACCTGCCGCCGGGCGACTATGTGGAAGTCGAGGTCGCGGACCAGGGCACCGGCATTCCGCCCGAGATCATCGACAAGATCTTCGAGCCGTTCTTCACCACCAAGGAAGTCGGCAAGGGCACCGGTCTTGGCCTCT
>Ga0209793_1001463_pt1 | contig 14963 bp, 14 predicted proteins | sample EBPBio122009_DNA_FD_185863 | JGI IMG/M metagenome (GOLD analysis project Ga0209793, IMG submission 185863) | Wastewater treatment Type I Accumulibacter community from EBPR Bioreactor in Madison, WI, USA - Reactor 1_2/2/2009_ DNA (SPAdes) (version 2) | ecosystem: Engineered > Bioreactor > EBPR >... | reverse complement strand
CTCGCCGAACTGGCGCGCACGCTGCAGACCCTGGTCTGTCTGATCGACCAGCTCGCCCCGGCCGAGCGCGAGCGGGCCTTGCAAACCATCGCCGCCCGCATCGCCACGTTCTTCCGCGCCTTCAAGCCGGTGCGCCCGTGCGCACTTCCCGGCCTCGGCGCGCCTTTCCCCGACACGTCCTGACTGTCCGCCTCGCCCGTCCTCTTCACGGCCCGCCGGCAACCGGCGCAGGCCGCGCCGGCGCGCGTCTTCATCCCAGACCCTGGCCGTGCGCAAGGATTTCCCTTGCGCGCGCCCGTCGCCTGCGCTTCAATGAAACGGGTCCGTAACAACACCGGTGATCTTTGCAATGTCGGTCAATCTCAGGCCGAGCCAGGCGCTGCGCCTTTGGCAGAACGTCGCGCTGGCCGAGGCCAATGCCGGCCAGCCCGACCTGTCGCACCGGCAGGCGGCGATCCTGCTGACCATCTATCTCGACCCGCCGCCGCACACGGTGCGGGGACTTGCCGCGCGTCTCAACGTCACCAAGCCTGTGATCACCCGCGCGCTCGACACGATGGGCGCAATGGGGCTGGTGCAGCGCCACCGCGACGAGGCCGACAGGCGCAATGTGCTGGTCAGGCGCACCATCGAGGGCGCGCTCTATGTCGAACGCTTCGGCGACGTCATCATCTCGCAGGCCAGGGAGCTTCCGACCTAAAATGCTCGACCGCCGCCTCAACGCCTATCGCGACGACCTCGCCGACGCCCGGCTGCAGGGCGCGGTGACCGCCCTCCGGTTCACGGCGGGACGCCCGGCGCGGATATCGGTCCCCGTCGCCGACATGCGCCGCCAGCCGTCCGCGGCCGCCGGCGTCGACACCCAGCTTCTGATGGGCGACGCGGTGTCGGTGTTCGACGAGGACAGCGGCTACGCCTGGGTGCAATGCGGGCGCGACGGCTATGTCGGCTATGTCGAGGCCGGCGCGGTCGCGCCGCGGTCCGACCCGGCGACGCATCTGGTATCGGCGCCGCGCACGTTTCTCTATCCCGAACCGGACATCAAGCAGCCGCCGCGCGCCGCGCTGTCGATGGGGTCCGCCGTGGCGGTCGCCGAATTCGTCGAGGTGCGCGACACCGGTTACGCGATGCTGGCGACCGGCGGCGCGGTCATCGCCGCGCATCTGCAGCCGGCCGACATGTTCGCGCCCGACTATGTCGGGTTCGCCGAGACGCTGATCCGGACGCCTTACCTGTGGGGCGGCTCGTCGGCCTTCGGCATCGACTGTTCAGGGCTGGTGCAATTGTCGATGCGCATGGCCGGCCGCGACGTTCTGCGCGATTCCGACATGCAGGCGGCGCATCTCGGCGCGCCGCTCGACCTGGCGCGCAAGCAGCTGCAGCGCGGCGACCTGGTGTTCTGGAAAGGCCATGTCGCGATCATGACCGACGACGCGACGGTGATCCACGCCAATGGCGCGACGATGGACGTGGCGCTCGAGCCGCTTGGCGCGGCGATCGAGCGCATCGCCAGATTGTACGGCCAGCCGACCGGCTACCGCCGGCCCTGATTGTCAGTAACCCGCCTTGCGGTCGACCAGATCGCGCAACGGCTCGCCGCGGTCGAACGCATCCATCTGCGCCAGCATCGGCGGCGCAAGATGCATCGGGTCCGACGCCGCCGCCACATGTGGGGTGATGAAGACGCGCGGATGGGTCCACAACGGACTGCCGGACGGCAACGGCTCGGTCTCGAAGACGTCGAGGCTCGCCTCCTTCAGCGTCCCGTCGTCGAGCGCCCGCACGATGCCGGCCTCGTTCTGCAACCCGCCGCGGCCGGCATTGATCAGGCAGGCGCCGCCGATCCCGTTGTCACGCCGCAGTTGCGCCAGCAGCGCATGGTCGATCATGCCGTTTGTCGCCGGTGTCGACGGCAGCAGCACGACGAGGATGTCGGTGGCGTTGAGAAACGGCGTCAGCCCGGCGTCGCCGGCATAGCACTCGACGCCCGGCATGGCGCGCGCGGAGCGGCTCCAGCCATTGACCTTGTAGCCGACCGCCAGCAACGCGCTTGCCGCGGCGCGGCCGAGATTGCCGAGCCCCATGACGCCGACCGCGATGTCGGCCGAGGCCGGTTGCGGCGCGTCCGCCCATCGGCGCTCCGCCTGCTGTGCGCGATAGAGCATGCCCTGGCGATGATGGTCGGTCACCCGCCACACGACATAGTCGACCATGTGGCCGGTCAGATTGCCGGCGACGACGCGCACGACCGGCGCGTCGGGCAGGCCCGGATCGTTCGCCAGATGGTCGACGCCGGCGCCGGCGGAGAAGATCGCCTTCAGGTTCGGCAGCCGTTCCAGCAGCCGCGGCGGGTGCTTCCACACCACTGCAAAACGGATCGTCGGGTCTTCCGGCCCGTCCGGCGCAAGCACGACCTCCCGCCGGCCCTTCAGCAGCGAGGCCCAGCGCGCCGGGTCCATGCCGGTCATCGCAACCAGGATGCGGTCCTGCCCGCTCATTGCGCCACCGCTTCGGCCTTTGCGGTGGAGATGTTGAAGGCGGCGGCGATGAGCGCCCTTGTGTAATCTGTCTGCGGCGCTTCGAATATCTGCCGCGACGGTCCGCGCTCCACCACCTGGCCGTTGCGCATCACGATCACCTCGTTGGCGAGCGCGCGCACCACTTTCAGGTCGTGGCTGATGAACAGATAGGCCAGGCCATGCTTTTTCTGCAGGTCGCGCAGCAGGTCGACGACCTGCGCCTGCACGCTCATGTCGAGCGCCGAGGTCGGTTCGTCGAGCATGACGAATTTCGGCTTCAGCACGATGGCGCGGGCAATGGCGATGCGCTGGCGCTGGCCGCCGGAGAATTCATGCGGATAGCGGAAGCGGGTCTCGGGGTCGAGGCCGACCTCCTGCAGCACCGCCACCACCGCCTGATCGCGCTCGTCCGCCGTCTGCTGCGGCTCGTGGATTTTTAGCCCCTCCTCGATGATCTCGCCAACCGACATGCGTGGGCTGAGCGACCCGAACGGGTCCTGGAAGACGATCTGCAGTTCGCGCCGCAGCGGCCGCATCTGCTTGAAGGAATAGGCGTTGATGTCGCGGCCGCCGAAGTCGATGCGCCCCGTCGACGAGATCATGCGGCACAGCGCCAGGCCGAGCGTCGTCTTGCCCGAGCCCGACTCGCCGACGACGCCGATGGTCTGGCCGGCGCGCACCTGGATGTCGATGCCGTCCACCGCCTTCACATAATCGACCGTCTTGCGGAAGAAGCCTTCCTTGATCGGGAACCAGACCTTCATCTCGTCGCCGCGCATGACGACGGTCGCCTTCTCGTCCAGCGGCGGCGGCGCCCCGGTGGGCTCGGCCGCCAGCAGGCGTTTGGTGTAGTCGTGCTGCGGGCGATCGAAGACATCGGCGGTCGGGCCGGTCTCGACGATCCGGCCCTTGGTCATGACGCAGACGCGGTCGGAGAACCTTCTGACAATGCCCAGATCGTGGGTGATGAACAGCATCGACATTCCGCGCTCGGCCTTCAGCTTCGCCAGCAGTTCGAGGATCTGCGCCTGCACCGTCACGTCGAGCGCCGTCGTCGGCTCGTCGGCGATCAGCAGTTTCGGCTCGTTGGCCAGCGCCATCGCGATCATCACCCGCTGGCGCTGGCCGCCCGATAGCTGGTGCGGATAGGCCTGGAGCCGCTTCTGCGGATCGCGGATGCCGACCTCCTCGAGCAGTTCGAGCGTGCGCGCCCGCGCCCTTGCGTCGTTCATGCCCTGGTGCAGCTTCAGCACTTCGCCCACCTGCCGCTCGATCGTGTGCAGCGGGTTGAGCGAGGTCATCGGCTCCTGGAAGATCATGGTGATGTCGCGGCCGCGCACCTTGCGCAACTCGGCTTCGGGCAGGGTCAACAGGTCACGGCCGTCGAAGACGATCTTGCCGCTTGGATGCGAGGCGGCCGGGTAGGCCAGCAGTCTCAGCACCGACAGCGCGGTGACCGACTTGCCGGAACCGGACTCGCCGACCAGCGCAACGGTCTCGCCCTTGCCGATCTCAAACGACACCCGGTCGACGGCCAGCGTCGTCTTGCCGCCCTGGGCGAAGGCGACCGACAGATCCTCGACGGAAAGAAGCGGTTCGGTCAAATCGCGGCCTCGACATCGGTCTTGCTGAAATCATCGCCCTTGAGCAGCAGCGGCTCGCCGCGGGCCTTCGACAGGGCGTAGGCGAAACAGTCGCCGAGATTGAGCCTGGCCTTTTGGTTGCCCTTGCCGTAGCTCCGGTAGGCCTCGCGGGCGAGCTGTGTCTGATCCTTGGTGACACAGGCGATCTTGATGCTGTTGAGCGCGATTATCTCGTCAAAGGCCGCTGCGGTCCGTGGACCGAGCTTGTCGGCTTGGACAGCCGCCTCAACATAGTTGACCGGCGACATGATCAGGTCTTCCAGTTCGTCTGCAATCGCCCTGGCGTGCAGATCGCCGTCTGGTTCTCGCAGAATGACAGCCAACAGGGCGGATGCGTCGACGATCATGCCGGCAACCCGTCATCGTCATAGAAATCGGAATGGTCGCTGGTGACGCCTTCCGGAACGGGTTCCAGCCGAGACACGATCTCCTTGATGCGCCGATAGCGATAGTCGCGCTCCTTGTGGCGATAGATTCGGTCAAGCTGATTTTCCAGCGCCACTTCAATCGCCGCGGTCATCGTCAGCCCGGTTTCCTTCGCCAGCCTGCGCGCGAGCTCATGCGCCTGGTCACTCTTGATGTTCAAGCCCATTTCCGCCTCCTGGTAGAAAAGGCCAGGAATTTATGCCACGCACAACCCATCACCGGAACGTCTTGCGCGGATCGAAGGCGTCGCGCACCGCCTCGCCGATGAAGATCAGCAGCGACAGCATGATGGCGATGGTGAAGAAGCCGGTAATGCCGAGCCACGGCGCCGACAGGTTGCGCTGGCCCTGCTTCATCAGTTCGCCCAGCGACGCCGATCCGGGCGGCAGGCCGAAGCCGAGGAAATCCAGCGAGGTCAGGGTCGAGATCGAGCCGTTGAGAATAAACGGCAGGAAGGTCAGCGTCGCCACCATGGCGTTGGGCAGCAGATGACGGACCATGATGGTGCGGTCCGGCACGCCGAGCGCCCGCGCCGCGTTGACATATTCGAAATTGCGGGCGCGCAGGAACTCGGCGCGCACCACGCCGACAAAGGCCAGCCACGAGAACAGCAGCATGATGCCGAGCAGGATAAAGAAGCCGGGCGGCAGAACCGCCGACATGATCAGGATCAGATAGAGCACCGGGATCGCCGACCATATCTCGATGAAGCGCTGGAAGATCAGGTCGGTCCAGCCGCCGAAATAGCCCTGGATCGCGCCAGCCGTGACGCCGATCACCGCCGACGTCGCCGTCAGGATCAGGCCGAACAGGACCGAGATGCGGAAACCGTAGATCACCCGCGCCAGCACGTCGCGCGTCTGGTCGTCGGTGCCGAGCCAATTCCAGTTGCCGACCGTGCAGTTCGGATCGTTCTCCTTGTCCGCATAGCGCTGGCAGCGGAACGCCTTGTCGTACATCCACGACGGCTTTGCGGGCGCGGCTTCTGGAATGTCGTTGTTGACGGTGTCGTAGGAATAGCGGATCGGCGGCCAGATCAGCCAGCCATTGGCCTCGATCTCGTCCGAAATCACCGGGTCGCGATAGTCGGTGACGGCGTAGAAGCCGCCGAACTTCTCTTCCGGATAGTCGACCAGCGCCGGCACCAGCAGCTCGCCCTTGTACATCGCCAGGATCGGCTTGTCGTTGGCGAGGAATTCGGCGCCCAGCGACAGCACGAACAGCACCGCGAAGATCCACAACGACCAGTAGCCGCGCCTGTTGGCCTTGAAATTCTGCCAGCGGCGCTGGTTGAGCGGCGACAGGCGCGGCCGCTTGGCCGGGGCGTGCGGCGCGGCCTGGGCTTTCTCGACGAGATCGGACATCACACGTCCCTCCGATCGAAGTCGATGCGGGGGTCGATCCAGGTATAGATCAGGTCCGAGACCAGCGTCGTCACCATGCCGATCAGCGAGAAGATGAACAGCGTCGCGAACACGACCGGATAGTCGCGGTCGAGGATCGAGCGGTAACCGAGCAGGCCGAGCCCATCGAGCGAGAAGATGTTCTCGATCAGCAGCGAACCGGTGAAGAAGGCGGAGATGAAGGCGGCGGGAAAGCCGGCGATGACGATCAGCATCGCGTTGCGGAAGACATGGCCGTAGAGCACCTGGCGTTCACTCAGCCCCTTGGCGCGGGCGGTGACGACATATTGCTTGCGGATTTCCTCAAGAAACGAATTCTTGGTCAGCAAGGTCGTCGTCGCGAAGGCCGACAGCACCATCGCGGTCAGCGGCAGGGTCAGATGCCAGAAATAGTCGACGATCCTGGCGCCCCACGACAACTGCTCCCAGTTCTCGGAGGTCAGGCCGCGCAGCGGAAAGCAGTCGCAGCCGATCGAGAGCCCGAAGCCGATCGGGAAGGAATTGCCGCCGGCGAACAGGATCATCAGCAGGATGGCGAACAGGAAACCCGGAACCGCGAAGCCGATGATGACGATGGCGCTGGTCCAGATGTCGAAGCGCGAACCGTCGTCAACCGCCTTGCGGATGCCGAGCGGAATCGAGATCACATAGGAGATCAGGGTGATCCACAGGCCAAGCGAGATCGACACCGGCATCTTTTCGATGATCAGGTCGGTGACCTTGATGTCGCGGAAAAAGCTCTCGCCGAAATCGAACCGCGAATAGTCCCATATCATCTTGAAGAAGCGTTCGAGCGGCGGCTTGTCGAAACCGAACTGCTTTTCAAGCTCGGCGATGAATTCCGGGTCGAGCCCCTGCGCGCCGCGATATTTCGACGTCGCCTCGCCGCCTTGCGCCTCCATGTTCTGCATGCCGGCGTCGGCGCCGCCGCCCGACAGGCGGTCGCTGGAATCGCCAGACCCGGTGATGCGCGCAATCACCTGTTCGACCGGACCGCCCGGCGCGAACTGGATCAGCACGAACGAGATCGCCATGATGCCGAACAGGGTCGGGATCATCAGCAGGACGCGACGCAGCAGGTAGGCGCCCATCAGCGGACCGCCTGCTGCGTCAATGGAGCGGCACGGCGCTCAAGCTTTGCCAATCTTTTTCGCCTTCTCAGCGTCGAACCACCACAGCGATTCAACCGGGAAACCGTAATCGGGTTTCGGTTCCTTGAATCCGTACATGTCCCAATAGGCCGCCCGGTGATTCGCCGCATGCCAATTTGGAATCCAGTCCCGCCTTGCGCGCAAGACCCGGTCGATGCATCGCATCGCCACAACCAGAGCCTCGCGGTCGCCGGCGGCGGCGACGTGGTTGAGCAGTTCGTCGACGGCCGGGTCCTGCGTTCCCGGCAGGTTGCGCGTGCCGTTCGTCCCGGCTGCCGACGAATGCATGAACTGCTCGAGATCGTCGAAGGTCGGCGTCGCGCTCAGCGCGGCGGCGATCGAGATGATGTCGAAGTCGTAGTCGTTCTGGCGCACGGTGAATTGCGAGGCGTCGACCATGCGGATCGAAGCGTCGACGCCGACGGCGCGCAAATTCTCGATGAAGGGAGAATCGACGCGCACGAAGACGTCGTCGTCGACCAGCATTTCGAGCGTCAGCCGCTCGCCCTGCTCGTTGACGACGAAGCGCGGGTCGGCGGGCGCGGCGCCGACGCCGATCGCCGACAGCAGCCGCCGCCAGAGACCCGGCGCCTCGGGCCGCCGCCAGCCGGCCTGCGCCAGCAGGTCGGAGGCTGAGCGCAGCAGCGCCCGGTCGCGGCCCGAACCGTCGCTGCGCGGCTGCTTGACCGCTTCGCCGAACGCCTCCGGCATCAGCTTGTCGCGCAGCGGCTCCAGCAAGGCCAGTTCCGCCGGCGACGGCAGGCCCTCGGCGACGAACTCCGAATTTTCAAACAGCGAATCCGAACGCTCATAGGCGTCGTAGAACAGGTTGCGCCTGGTCCATTCGAAGTCGAAGCACATGGAAATGGCGGCGCGCACCCGTACATCGGCGAAGCGCGGCCGGCGCTGGTTGATCGCCCATGCCTGCAGCGAGGGCTGCAGTTCGCGCGGAAACTCGCGCCTGACCACCTTGCCCTCGACGATGGCCGGGAAATCGTAGCCGGTCGCCCAGGTGCGCGAGGTGAATTCCTGGCGGTAGAGCACATTGCCCTTCTTGAAGGCCTCGAACGCCGCCTGACGGTCGCGGTAGAACTCGACGCGGATGCGGTCGAAATGGTCCAGCCCGCGATTGACCGGCAGGTCCCTGCCCCAATAGTCGGCGACGCGCTCATATTCGATGAACTGTCCCGCCGCGTTGCGCCCGACCTTGTACCGCCCCGATCCGAGGGGGGCGTTCAACTGCGAACTGTCGAAGGGATTGGCCTCGAAGAACGCTTTCGAGACGATCGGATAGGCGGCGATGGCCAGCACCGTGCGTTCCGAATGGCCGCCCGAGAAGGTCAGCCGCACGGTCCGCGCGTCGACCGCGGTTGCGTCCGCCAGCCGGCCGAGCGGCAGCCGCAGATGGGCGTGGCCCTTCTGCTTGAACAGCTTGTAGGTGAAGGCGACGTCATCCGCCGTCAGCGGCGACCCGTCATGGAAGCGCGGCCCCTGGCGCAGCCTGAACTCGTAGGTGTTGCGGTCGGGCAGGATGGTGACGGTTTCGGCGAGCATGCCATAGACGGCGTCCGGTTCGTCGAGGGCGCGCGCCATCAACTGGTCGAAGCACATTTCCATGCGCGGCGGCGAATCGCCGTTGGGCACGAACGGATTCAGCGTGTTGAAGGTGTCGGTGTTCTGGTTCCACAGCCAGTTGGGCGGCGAGAAATTGAACAGGCCGCCGGTCGGCGCATCGGGGCTGGCGTAATCGAAATGGCTGAAGTCCGGACCGTATTTCAGCTCGCCGAACGCCGACAGTCCGTGCACCGGGGTTCCGGCCGTCGTTGCGGCGAACGCTACGCCCTGCAACAACGGCGCGGCGGCGCTTGCTCCCGCGCCGGCAAGGAACCGGCGACGCGACATCAGGCCGAGCCAACTCACTTGGCGTCCTTGTACTTGGTCGCCAGTTCCCGGTCCCGGGCGTCGTCGATCCACCAGGAATCCGGGTCCATGCCGACATAGGCCGGCTGTTTGTCGGGCCGCTGCACCTTGATCCAGCGGGCGAAGAAGATTTCGGGATTATGCCATTGCGGCACGACGAAGAAGTTCCACAACAGAACCCGGTCCAGCGCCCTGGTGGCGGCGACGAGATCGTCACGGTCCCTGGCGAAGATCACCCGTTCGACCAGCGCATCGACGACCGGGTCCTTGATGCCCATCAGATTGTCGGAACCTGGAATGTCGGCGGCCTTCGAGCCCCACTGGCTGCGCTGTTCGTTGCCGGGCGACATCGACTGCATGAAGGAGCCCATCATCATGTCGAAATCGAAATCGCGCTTCCGGTTTTCATACTGGCTCGGGTCGACCACACGCAGCGACGCCTGGATGCCGATCGCCTTCAGCGATTCGACATAGGGCAGGACAATGCGGTCGTCCGACGGGTCGTCGCCGAGAAACTCGATCGTCATCTGATCGCCGCTTGCATTGACCAGCTTGCCGTCGCGCAGTTCCCAGCCGGCTTCCTTCAGCAAGGTCAGCGCCTGCCGCAGGTTGGCGCGCTGCTGCTCGCGCGTGCCGTAGACCGGCAGCGAGAACGGTTCGGTGAACAATTGCGGCGGCAGCTTGTCCTTGTACTGGTCGAGGATCGCCAGTTCCGCGCCCTGCGGCACGCCGCTTGAGGCCAGTTCCATGCCTTCGAAATAGCTGTCGGTGCGGGTGTAGAGGCCGTCGAACGTGGTGCGGTTGAGATTCTCGAAATCGAACGCCCAGGCAATCGCCTGGCGCACCCGGCGGTCGGCGAACTTCGCCTTGCGCACATTGAAGACATAGGCCTGCATCTGCTGGCCGGCCTCGCGCTTCAGCGGGTCCTTGACGACATCGCCCGCCTTGAAGGCCGGAAAGGTGTATTCGGTGGCCCAGCGCTTGGCGCGGTTCTCGAGCCTGAAATCACTCAGGCCTCCCTTGATGAAGGCCTGCCAGGCGGCTTCCTCGTCGAGAAAATAGGTGAATTTCTGGCGCTCGATATTGTGGCGGCCGACATTGACCGGCAAATCCTTGCCCCAATAGTCCTCAACCCGCACCCAGGTGATGTCGGTGCCGGGGCGAAAGCTCTCGATCTTGTAGGCGCCGGAGCCGAGCGGCGGCTCGAGCGTCGGGTTTTCGATGGCGCGCTGCTTGCCCGACGCGTCCTTGCCTTCCCACCAGTGTTTCGGCAGCACGACGAGATCGCCCATGATGTGGGGCAATTCGCGGTTGCCCGCCTGGTCGAAGTTGAACCGCACCTCGTGTTCGTTCAACGCCACCGCCTCCTTCACATTGGCGTAATAGCGGATGTAGAGCGGGTTGAGCTTGCGCATCTTTTCAAACGACCAGACCACGTCGTCCGCCGTGATCGGCTGGCCGTCATGCCATCTGGCGGCCGGGTTCAGCCGGTAGATCACCGAGGAATAATCGTCGGCCTGCTTCATCGCCTCGGCGATCAGCGGGTGCGACGTGCCTGCCTCGTCGAGCGACTGCGCCATCAGCGTGTCGTAGAGCATGCCGCCGGTCGGCGTCAGCCCCGCCGCCGGCGGCAGCCCCCTGGTGATGAACGGGTTGAACGAGTTGAAGGTGCCGACGGCCGCCCGGTTCACCGTGCCCGTCTTCGGCGCCGACACATTGACATGGTCATAGCGTTCGAACGGCTGGTATTTGGTCGGGCGTATCAGCGACGGACTGGTCTGCCATTCATCCCCGGCGCTGGCGATCGGCGCCGTCGCGACCAGTGCGATCAGCATCATGAGTGGCAGTTTGAGCGCGCGCATCCTGTCCGAAGCCCTCCAAATCAGTTCACCAGCTGCGTTGAATAGCAAAAAGCCGGGGCGAACCCGGCTTTTTCGTGATCGGCGTTGTGAAAAATTCGTTATTGCGCCGGCGCCGGCTTGGCCGGATCCGCCGGCGCTGCGGGAGCCGTTTCGCCAGCGGCGGGAGCAGCAGGCGCAGCTTCGCCAGCAGCAGGCGCCGCCGGTGCTGCAGCGGGAGCGGCGGGAGCCGCTTCGCCAGCAGAAGGCGCCGCGGCAGGAGCAGCCTCGCCGGCGGCAGGAGCGGCAGGCGCAGCGGCGGCGGCCGGATCGGGCAGCGGCGCAGGCTGGTCGGCGGTCGTGCGCAGATAGGCGATCAGATTGGCGCGATCCTGTACCGCCTTGAGGCCCGGGAAGTTCATCGCCGTGCCCTTCACCGTGGTCTTGGGCGACAAGATGAACTCGGACAGGTGCTCATAATCCCACTTGGGACGCGAGCCGGCATGTTCCTTCATCGCGGCCGAATAGGAGAACCCGGCATGGGAGGCGACAGGGCGATCGATGACGCCCCAGAGGTTCGGGCCGATCTTGTTGGCGCCGCCGCTGTCGTCGGTGTGGCAGGCGGCGCAGCGCGCGAACAGTTTCTTGCCGGCCTCAACGTCAGCCGACGCCAGCAGCGGCGAGACCGGATCGGGACCCGCGGCAGCAGCTTCGCCGCTCGGCGCGCCGGCTTCAGCTTCCTGGATGATGTAGCCAGGCTTTTCAGGCTTGTGGGCGGCAAACAGGCTGTCGGCGACGATGTTCACCGTAAACAGCACAAACACCGTCCCGAGAATGCCGCCGATGATCTTGTTGTATTCGAAGGAGTTCATTCGCCCCAGCTCCCTGGCGTCGTTTCAGACGATTGCGGGCGTCCCGCGCATTCGTCCATTCTTGGTTCCGGCAGAGCCGATGAAAACGCCGGGAAACTAGGTCTTTTGCTTGGGTAGCGCAACTCCTATAAGGGCGCTCTCAACTGAGACTTTTTGCCACTTCCGCCGTAGCCAGAAATCGATGTCCGTTCTGATCCTCATTCCGGCCCGGATGGCCGCGACCCGGCTGCCGGGAAAACCGCTCGCCGACATCAAAGGCGCGCCGATGATCGTGCATGTGGCGCGCCGCGCCGCCGAGAGCGGCGTCGGCCGCGTCGTGGTCGCGACCGATTCGCGCGAGATCGCCGCGGCGGTGGCGGGCGCGGGGCATGAATTCGCCATGACGCGGGCCGACCACCAGACCGGTTCGGACCGGATTTTCGAGGCGCTGGGCCAGATCGATCCCGACCGCCGCGTCGCGACCATCGTCAATGTGCAAGGCGACATCCCGACCATCGATCCGGCCGCGATCCGCGCCTCGCTGGCGCCGCTCGACGATCCGGCCGTCGACATCGCCACGCTCGGCGTCGAAATCAGGCGCGACGAGGAAAAGACCAATCCCAACGTCGTCAAGATCGTCGGCACGCCGACATCGGCCGGACGGCTCAGGGCGCTCTACTTCACCCGCGCCACCGCGCCTTGGGGAGAAGGCCCGCTCTACCACCATGTCGGACTCTACGCCTATCGCCGCGCCGCGCTGGAGCGTTTCGTGCAGCTGCCGCCCTCGCCGCTGGAAAAGCGCGAAAAACTCGAACAGCTGCGGGCGCTTGAAGCCGGCATGCGCATCGACGCGGCGCTGGTCGACACCGTGCCGCTCGGCGTCGACACGCCCGAAGACCTTGAACGCGCCCGAGAGATGTTGTGAGTCGGTCGTTATTCGTCGGTCGTGGGTCGTGGGTTGGCGGTCGAAAAAATCACGACCGACGACCGACGAACAACGACCGACTCTCTTCACTACAGGAATCGCCTTGATGTCTCCGTCCAAGACCAACCGCATTTCGTTCCAGGGCGAACCTGGCGCCAATTCCGACACCGCCTGCCGCAACATGTTTCCCGACATGGAGCCGCTGCCGTGCCCGACCTTCGAGGACGCGTTCAACGCGGTTGAGACCGGCAAGGCCGACCTGGCGATGATCCCGATCGAAAACACCATCGCCGGCCGCGTCGCCGACATCCATCACCTTTTGCCGGAATCGAAGCTGCACATCGTCGGCGAATATTTCCTGCCGATCCACTTCCAGCTGATGGTGCTGCCGGGCGTCGACCGTTCGGAAATCAAGACCGTGCACAGCCATATCCATGCGCTCGGCCAATGCCGCAAATACATCCGCAAGAACAATTGGAAGGGCGTCGTCGCCGGCGACACCGCAGGCGCAGCGAAACTGGTTTCGGAGCGCGGCGACCGCACCATGGCGGCGCTGGCGCCAAAACTCGCCGCCAGCCTCTACGGACTCGACATCCTGGAACGGAACGTCGAGGACACCGACACCAACGTCACCCGCTTCGTGGTCCTGACCAGGAACAAGCAGTGGGTCGAGCGGCCGACGCCCGATGCCAGGATGATGACCACCTTCATCTTCCGGGTGCGCAACGTTCCCGCAGCGCTCTACAAGGCGATGGGCGGCTTCGCCACCAATGGCGTCAACATGACCAAGCTGGAGAGCTATCAGCTCGGCGCATTCACCGCGACGCTGTTCTACGCCGACATCGAAGGCCATCCCGACGACGCCGGGGTCAGCAACGCGCTGGAAGAACTGCGGTTCTTCTCGCGCGAGGTGCGCATCCTGGGCGTCTATCCGCGCAGCGAGTCGCGCGAGGAATGGAAAGTCTCGGACTGAACACCTACGACGCGGCCTCGAGCGCGTCGATGTCGGATCCCCTGATCGCATCGAGATTCCGGGTGATCTTGTCCGCCGGCCAGTCCCACCAGGCAAGCGCGAGCAACCTCTCGACCGTCCTGTCGTCGAAGCGCATCTTGACCACCCTGGCCGGATTGCCGGCGACGATGGCGTAGTCGGGCACGTCATGGCTGACCACCGCCTTGGCCGCGACGATCGCGCCGTTGCCGATGCTGACGCCCGGCAGGATGACCGACTTCATGCCGATCCAGACATCGTTCTTCACAATGGTGTCGCCACGGATCTCGCGCCGCCAGGTCGACGGGTCGAAGCCCTTCTCCCAGCCATCGCCGAAGATGTTGAACGGATAGGTCGAGAACCCCGACATGGCGTGATTGGCGCCGTTCATGATGAACTGCGCGCCCTCTGCGATGGCGCAGAATCTGCCGATCACCAGCCTGTCCCCGATGAACGGGTAGTGGTGCAGCACGCAGTGGTCGACGAACTTTTCCGGCCCCTCGGGCGAGTCGTAATAGGTATAGTCGCCGATCTCGATATTCGGCTGATCGACAAGCGGCTTCAGGAACCCAACCCGGGGATGCATCGCAATCGGGTGTTTCAGCTCGGGTCGTGGTCCGTTCTCAAATCCGGTCATGATGCGCCTCCTTCCCGGCGCGCGCCGCACATGCGGCGAGCATAAGGCCCCGGACATAGCAAAAAAGCCCGCCGAAGCGGGCTTTCGGAATTGCGGGTCTGTCGCCTATTCGGCCGGTTTCGGCTTTCGCTTGAACAACCCAGCCAGATTGTCCCACAGTTCGATCTTGGCGCCCTGACGCTTCATGATCACGCCCTGCTGGACGATCGACAGGAAATTGTTCCACGCCCAGTAGATCACCAGACCCGCCGGGAACGTCGCCAGCATGAAGGTGAAGATCAGCGGCATCCAGTTGAAGATCATCGCCTGGGTCGGGTCGGGCGGCGTCGGGTTCATGCGCATCTGCAGGAACATGGTGATACCCATGATCAGCGGCCAGACGCCGATCATCAGGAAGTGCGGCACGGTATAGGGCAGCAGGCCGAACAGATTGAACAGCGAGGTCGGATCGGGCGCCGCCAGATCGTGGATCCAGCCGTAGAATGGCGCGTGACGCATCTCGATGGTGACGTAGAGCACCTTGTAGAGCGCGAAGAACACCGGGATCTGCACCAGCACCGGCCAGCAGCCGGCGACCGGGTTGATCTTCTCGGTCTTGTAGAGCTCCATCATCGCCTGCTGCTGCTTCATCTTGTCGTCCGCATATTTGTCGCGGATTT
>Ga0209793_1001462_pt1 | contig 14975 bp, 12 predicted proteins | sample EBPBio122009_DNA_FD_185863 | JGI IMG/M metagenome (GOLD analysis project Ga0209793, IMG submission 185863) | Wastewater treatment Type I Accumulibacter community from EBPR Bioreactor in Madison, WI, USA - Reactor 1_2/2/2009_ DNA (SPAdes) (version 2) | ecosystem: Engineered > Bioreactor > EBPR >... | reverse complement strand
GATCGAGGCCGCGCTGGGCATTCCCCTGCGCGCGGGCGAGGAGGACGAGGAGATCGACACGCTGGGCGGCCTCGTCTTCCTGCGCTCGGGCCGGGTACCGGCGCGGGGCGAGGTGATCGGCCATGAAAGCGGCGCCCAGTTCGAGATCGTCGATGCCGACCCGCGACGGATCAAGCGGCTGCGGGTCCGGCTGCCGGTGCCGGGTTCCGCGTGACGCATGATTGACGGCTGGCTGACCGGCTGGCGCGGCGCGGCGCTGGCGGCGGGGCTCGGGGCCATGGCCGCCCTGGGACAGGAGCCCTGGGGGCTATGGGGCGCGACGCTGGCCGCGCTGGCGGCGCTGGTCTGGCTGCTGGACCGGATGCCCGACGCCCGCGCGGCTTTCTGGACCGGGCTGCTGGCCGGGGCGGGCTATTTCGCGCTGGCGCTGAGCTGGATCGTCGAGCCCTTCCTGATCGACACCGCGGCGACAGGCTGGATGGCGCCTTTCGCCGTGGTCGGGCTGTCCTTCGGCCTCGCCCTCTTCTGGGCCGCGGCGGCGGTTCTGGCGCGGCGCTTTCCCAACCCCGCCCTGGGTTTCGTCGTCGCCTTCGTTGCGCTGGAATGGCTGCGCGGCGTGGTCTTCACCGGCTTTCCCTGGGCGATGCTGGGCCATGTCTGGATCGGCACTCCCGTCGACCAACTGGCCGCGCTGGGGGGCCCCTCGCTCCTGAGCCTCGTCACCCTGCTTGCCGCCGCTCTGCCGGCCCTCTGGCGCTGGAAGGGCGCGGCCGGATCGGCGCTGATCCTTGCCGCGGCCTTCGGCTTCGGGCTCTGGCGGCTGGACCAGCCCTTGCCGGAGCCGCGCCCGGGCAGCCTGCGGCTGGTGCAGCCCAATGCCGAGCAATCCGCGAAATGGGAGGCCGCGCGGGCGCAGGAATTCCTCGACCGTCTCTTGATGCTGACCGCAAAGGACGGCCCGGCAGACCTGACGATCTGGCCCGAGACGGCGGTGCCCTACATGCTGGAATATGCGCCGGAAGTGGCCGGGATGATCACCGCGGCCTCGGGCGGCAGGCCGGTGGCGGCGGGCATCCAGCGCGAGGAGGGCGAACGGTTCTACAACAGCCTGCGCGTGCTGGAGGGCGAGGGGGTCGAGACCGCGCGCTACGACAAGGCGCATCTGGTGCCTTTCGGGGAATACATCCCTTTCGGCGACCTGGCCTATGCCTGGTTCGGGCTCAAGGCCTTCGCCGCCCAGGCAGGCAACACCTATTCCGCCGGGCCGGGGCCGCGCGTGCTGGACCTTGGCCCCTTCGGCAAGGTGTTGCCGCTGATCTGTTACGAAGCGATCTTCCCGCGTGACGTCAACGCCGTCCCGACGCGGCCCGACTGGATGCTGCAGATCACCAACGACGCCTGGTTCGGTATCCGTACCGGACCGTTCCAGCATTTCGCGCAAGCAAGGCTGCGGGCGATCGAACAGGGGCTGCCCCTGATCCGGGTGGCGAATACCGGGGTCACCGCAGTGGTCGATGCCCATGGCCGGGTGGTGCAGGAACTGCCCTTCGGCACGATGGCGGCGCTGGACACGCAGGTCCCCGGCGCCCTGCCGCCGACACCCTGGTCCCGCTGGGGCGACGGGCCGCTGGCGCTGTTGCTGGCGGGCCTCTTCGCCGTCGCGTTCAACCCAAGGCGGCGCGCTGCCCATTGACGGGGCCTCCCCTCCCGTCTAGGCAGGCGCATCTTGAACCCCCACAACGGCTTCCTGGCGTGGCGGGATGAACCCAACGGAGCACTTTCCATGAGCCGCAAGGATTACGTCTTCACCTCGGAGTCCGTCTCCGAGGGCCACCCCGACAAGGTCTGCGACCGCATCTCGGATGCCGTCCTCGACGCCTTCCTGAAGGAAGAAGCGAATGCGCGCGTCGCCTGCGAGACCTTCGCCACCACCAACCGCGTGGTCGTGGGCGGCGAGGTCGGCCTGTCGTCGAAAGAGGCGACCAAGGCGATGATGGGCCGCATCGAAGGCATCGTCCGCGACTGCGTCAAGGACATCGGCTACGAGCAGAAGAAGTTCCACTGGGACAAGATCAAGGTCCACAACTATCTGCACGAACAGTCCGCCCACATCGCGCAGGGGGTGGACCGCGACGGGGCGGGCGACCAGGGCATCATGTTCGGCTACGCCACCCTTGAGACGCCGGAATTCATGCCTGCGCCGATCCAGTATGCCCATGCCATCCTGCGCCGCCTGGCCGAGGTGCGGAAGTCCGGCGCCGAGCCGACGCTGGGGCCGGATGCGAAAAGCCAGCTGACGCTGCGCTATGCCAATGGCAAACCGGTGGAAGTGACCTCGATCGTGCTTTCGACCCAGCACACCTCCAAGCGGCAGACCTCTAAGGTCATCCGCAAGATCGTGGAACCCTATATCCGCGAGGTGCTGCCCGAGGGCTGGATCACCCGCAAGACCGAATGGCATGTGAACCCGACCGGGACCTTCGTGATCGGCGGCCCGGACGGCGACGCGGGCCTGACGGGGCGCAAGATCATCGTCGACACCTATGGCGGGGCCGCGCCGCATGGCGGCGGGGCGTTCAGCGGCAAGGACCCGACCAAGGTCGACCGCTCGGCGGCCTATGCGGCCCGTTATCTGGCGAAGAACGTGGTCGCGGCCGGGCTGGCGGAACGCTGCACCTTGCAGCTCAGCTATGCCATCGGCGTGGCGAAGCCCCTCTCGATCTATGTCGACACCCACGGCACCAGCCAGGTCGAGGCTTCCCGCATCGAGAAGGCGGTGGCCGAGGTGATGGACCTGACGCCGCGCGGCATCCGCACCCATCTGGACCTGAACCGGCCGGTCTATGCCCGGACCTCGGCCTACGGCCATTTCGGCCGCGCGCCAGAGGCGGATGGCGGCTTCAGCTGGGAACGCACCGATCTGGTCGAGGCCCTGAAGAAGGCGGTCTGAGACCACCATCAGCGCGGGATGAAAGGGCGGCGCGGCCGCCCTTTTTTCATTCAGGCTGCCCGATGGTGCGCAGCGGTTCGGCGATTGCTGCGCGTGGTTGGTTGAGGGGTGCCCTTATCCTTGCACCAGCACGGGCTTCGCGGCCCGCCGGATCGCCTCGGTCAGCGGGCTGAGGGCCGGAGCGGCGAGACGGGTGAACTGCCAGTAGAGCGCCACATCCAGCGGAGTGTCCGGCGCAAGCTCGACCAGGGCCCCCGAGGCGAGATGCGGGGCGATCAGCGGTTCGGGGTTCATGCCCCAGGCGAGGCCGTGAAGGCAGGCATCGACAAAGGCCTGTGACGAGGCCATTCGGTGGGTGGGCAGGACCGGGCGCACCAGTCCGCGCTGGGTGGCCCAGCGGGTTTGCAGCTGGTCCTTGTCGGAAAAGGTCAGTCCGGGCGCCGTTGCAAGTGCCTCGGGCGTAAGGCCCTGCGCGAACCAGCGGGCGGCGAAGTCCGGGGATGTGGTCGCGCGGTAGCGCAACGCGCCGAGGGCGATCGTGTCGCAGCCTTGCAGCGGGCCGGGATGGGCGGTGATCGCTGCGACGACCTCGCCACGCCGGAGCCAGTCCTGGCTGACATCCTGGTCGTCGATCACCAGATCGAAGAGCAGGCCGTCAGTCGCAGCCAGCGCCGGGATGACCCAGGTGGCCAGGCTGTCGGCATTGACAGCAATCCGCAGCATGGCCGGGCCGGGGGCGGCGAGGCCGGGCAGATCGTCGGCGAGGGTGCGTTCGAGGAGGGCGACCTCGTCGTGGTGGCGGATCAGCCGCAGCCCGGGCTCGGTCGCCTGGCAAGGCTGGCCGCGCCGGATGAGAAGGGTGCCCGTCTGCTCCTCCAGCGCCTTGATCCGCTGCGAGATGGCAGAGGGGGTGACATGCAGCTCGGTCGCCGCAAGATCGAAGGCGCCCCGACGGTGGACGGCGGCAAGGGCGGCAAGCTGAGCCGGGTCGAGCATTAACGGGCCTTAATCCAAGACAGGAAGATTAACTGGATTTTGCAACCTGCCCCGGCTAGCCGTCAAGCGGGGCAGGAGAGTGGTGATGATCGAGGCGGCGGTAAACGGTTACCTTGTATCGGTGAGCCTGATCCTGGCGATCGGGGCGCAGAATGCCTTCGTGCTGCGGCAGGGTCTCAGGCGGGAGCATGTGGCGGCGGTGGTGGCGGTCTGCGCCCTGTCCGACGCGGTACTGATCGCGGCGGGGGTGGCGGGGTTCGGCGGCCTGAGCAAGGCAGTCCCCTGGTTCGGTGAGGCGATGCGCTGGCTGGGGGTGGTGTTCCTGCTGGTCTACGGGGCGCTTCGGTTCCGGGCGGCTCTGCGGGGCGGGGAGGCGTTGAAGCCGTCCGAAAACGCGGCGGCGCCCTTGGGGAAGGTGCTGGCGACCTGCCTGGTGCTGACCTGGGCCAACCCGCATGTCTACCTGGATACGGTGGTGCTGATCGGGTCGATCTCGGCCCAGCACGCGCCGCATCAAGTGGCCTTCGGGGTGGCGGCGGTCTGCGGCAGCCTGAGCTTCTTCACCGCGCTGGGGTTCGGGGCGCGGCTTCTGGCGCCGGTCTTCGCCCGCCCCGCGGCTTGGGTCTGGCTGGAGATCGGCGTGGGGGTCACGATGTGGGCCATCGCGGCGGGGCTGGCCTTCAGAGGCTGAGGGTGCCCGCGCGCGGGCAGGGCTTCACGGTATGGGAAATCAAGGGGTTGGCTGCGGGCGTTAGGAATTTGTTAGGGCCTTGATGCCAGCTTTCGGGCCATGTCCCGCTACATCCGCTCCCGCGTCCCGGTGTCTCGGTTTTCTTCACCGTCACCCTGGCCGACCGTCGGTCGCGGGTGCTGGTCGATCATGTCGGCGCGTTGCGTGAGGCCGTGCGGCAGACCATGGCAGAACGCCCGTTCCGGATCGACGCCTGGGTGGTGCTGCCGGACCACCTCCACGCGGTCTGGACGCTGCCGGAGGGGGATGCGGATTATTCGGTTCGGTGGCGGTTGATCAAGGCGCGGTTCTCGCAGGAGCTGCCGGTGGGCCGGTTGCGCAACAGCCACGAGGCGCGGCAGGAGCGCGGGGTCTGGCAACGCCGGTTCTGGGAACATCATCTCCGCGACGAGGCCGATCTCGCGGCCCATATCCGGTATTGCTGGTGGAACCCGGTCAAGCACGGGTTGGCCGACAGGCCGGAGGATTGGACATTTTCGTCGGTCCATCGAGATGTCCGGGACGGCCGGTACGGGTGGTGACGTCCCGTAGGGTGCGCGATTTCACGCACCATGGTGGGTGTGTCGTGGCGGTGTCGGGTTTGAAATGTCGCGCATGGGGGAAGGGGGATGGTGCGTGAAATCACGCACCCTACGGCTCGCTGTTATGTTGTGAACGGATGTAACCGTCGCTCAGGTTTCGGCGACGTGGGGGCTTAGCTCAACCCCCTCGACGCCCGCCATATGCAGGGCGGCAACCAAGGCGTCGGAAAAGAACAGACGTTTGAACCGGTTGTCCCACCACATCGCGCGGCCGGTGATCCGTTCGCGATGGACGGAAAGCTGTAAAGGGCCACCCATCTTTCGCTCGTAATACCACAAGTCCGGATGGGTTTCTTCCGGGAGCGGCCGTTTGATCTTGATCATTGAGTTTGCCGGATCAATCGCATCCACGCTGGTGCAGCAATTCAGTAGAAGCTGCGGTCGCGGCAGCGGTTTGCCATCGGCCTTCATCGTGATCTCGATCGGGTGGAACCGATGCACCCCTGGCTCCAAAGCCTCGACCGCGGAAACCGCGCGATCATCGACCGCGATTCCATTCACGCAGTTGACGAACCCGTGAAGCGGCATCTTTTCGTCTGTTACAACATACCGGCGGGGCACGATCTCCGGCGGCAACGGAATGCCGGCAATCATGCCCCGCGTGTTGCGAGCGCTGTTGAATGCCCGAAGGGCGGTATCATCGTCCAGGCATTCGACATTTGCCCAGTATTTGTGCCCGAGCGAACTTTCCGCTATGTATGCCAGGTTTGCTCCTTCAGTTCCTTTGGAGGTCTTAGAGATCTTACCTCGGCGCTGCGCCCATCTTCTCCAGCATCTCCGGCTCGACAAGCCCGGCGATCTGGGGATGCAGTCGGAGGTCGCCCTCCTTCACCACCTGCCGGAAGTTCGCGATCACCCGGCCTGTGGTCTTGCGGTCGGGTGCGATGACATCCAGCAGCCAGTTGATCGACCCGCTCTGCCAGTCCTCGGGCTTCAGGCGGATCGGGAAGGTCCCCGCCTTGATCTGGTCGCGGATCTTCAGGTCAACCTGCTCGCTGACCGAGGCCCAGATCGCGAAGCCCGCGACGTCGGTCAGCATCCCCGGCTCGTCCTTAGTCGGACGTGCGATGGCGATCCGGTCGCGGATCAGGGGTAGGGTGCGCGATTTCACGCACCGGGGCCGGGTTTGAAATGTTGCGCGGGTGGGGACGGGGATGGTGCGTGAAATCACGCACCCTACGGGTTGCCGGGGCGGGGTGTGGCCGCTCAGCTGGGCATCATCGGTCGTCGCGACCGGAGCGGTCGGGGTGGGCATGTCGGGGACTCCTGTCCGGGAGAAAGTGAGGGGAAGCGGGGCCGGAATGCAACTCGGAGTAGCAAGCATGGGGTGGGTCCAACCCTCCGCGCCTTGAAAAACCAAGAGCACCGCGCCCTCGACATCCGGACCTGCCAGGAGCGGTGGGGTGGCACGCAGCTTACGGTTACCCAGAACGGAAGCCTGCCCGCGACCGGCCGATCTGGCGCTAGCATCGCGCGGATGGTGGCGCTAAGGCATGAGGCGCCGGTGCGGGTAGCAAGGCGGTGTGGCAGTCGGGGGACAAGGCGATGGCAGAGGACATGCGGCACTGGACGGCGCGGGAGCGGCCTTCTGTTCCGGTGATCGAGGGGCGCTATGTGCGGCTGGAGCGGCTGGATGCAGCGCGCCATGGCGAGGGGTTGTACGAGGCCTCGGACACGGTCGACGCCGACCAGAAGTTCCGCTGGTTGCCCGAGGCCCCGCCCGCGGACCGGGAGAGTTTTGCCGCCTGGGTGGCGAAGGTGGCGGCGAGCGAGGATCCGTTGTTCTATGCGGTGATCGACAAGGCCTCGGGCAAGGTTGCCGGGCGGCAGACGCTGATGCGGATCGATGCGGCCAACGGGGTGATCGAGATCGGCAACATCTACTGGGGACCGCTGATGGCGCAGCGCCCTGCGGCGACCGAGGCGCTGTTCCTGTTCGCCCGGCATGTCTTCGACGACCTGGGCTACCGGCGGTTCGAGTGGAAGTGCAACGACGACAACCTGCCGTCGAAGAAGGCGGCGGCGCGGTTCGGCTTCACGGCGGAAGGGGTGTTCCGGCAGCATCTGGTGGTGAAGGGGCTGAACCGGGATACGGCCTGGTTCTCGATCATCGACAAGGAATGGCCGAAGCTGCGGCAGGCCTATGAGGGCTGGCTGTCGCCTGCGAATTTCGACGCCGGGGGGCGGCAGAAGCGGCGGCTGGAAGAGGTCCGCGCGGAGGTCGGGGCCTGAAGTCATGCGTGCTGTGCAGGCAAGCGACCTGGGGCGGCCCCTGGAGGGCGCGCTCTGGATGGCGGGGGCGGGGCTGTCCTTCGTGGGGGTGAACGGGATCGTCCGATACCTTGGGACGGAGCTGCCCGCGGCGCAGTCGGCCTTCATCCGGTTCGGGTTCGGGTTGATGTTCCTGCTGCCTGCTTTGTGGGCGGTGCGGGGGATGCGGTTTGCCCCCGGGGTGGGGCGGATGTTCCTGGGGCGCGGGGCGCTGCATGTGGTGGCGGTGATCCTGTGGTTCTACGCCATGGCGCGGGTGCCGGTGGCGGAGATGGCGGCGATCGCCTTCCTGGGGCCGGTCATGGTGCTGGTGATCGGCGGGCTGCTTCTGGGCGAGGGCTTGGGGGCGCGGCGGATCGCGGCGGTCTGCGTCGCGGTGGCGGGCGGGCTGATCGTGCTGCGGCCGGGGGTGCGGGAGCTGTCGCTGGGGCATCTGTCGCAGCTGGGGGCGACGGTGTTCTTTTCCATGAGCTACATCATCGCCAAGCGGCTGAGCCGGGAGGCCCCGGCCTCGGCCATCGTGGCGGTGCTGTCGCTGACGGTGACGCTGGGGCTTCTGCCGCTGGCGCTGGCGCAGTGGCAGCCGGTCAGGGTGGAGCAGGTGGCATGGCTGGCCTGCGTGGCGGCGCTGGCGACGCTGGGGCATTACGCGATGGCGCGGGCGTTCCGGGCGGCGCCGCTGGCGGTGACGCAGCCGGTGACCTTCCTGCAGCTGATCTGGGCGGCGATGCTGGGGGCGCTGGCCTTTGGCGAGCCGGTGGAGCCCTGGGTGCTGGCGGGGGGCGGGCTGATCATCCTGGCGATCAGCGCGAACACTTGGGCCGAGGCGCGGCGGGACCGGGTGGGACCGGCGGCGGCGGACGATCTTTAGGAGCGGTGCAGCCTGCGCGGACGCGTGGCGGCGCGTCCGGCGGGAGTATTTGGCAAGGAGCAACTGTGGTCTCCCGGGGGGTGTTGCGCCGGGCGGCGGGGGTGCGCGCGGGGCGGTGAGCGGGCGTTGAGGGAGATTCCCTAGGGTCCCCCGCCAAGGCGTTCCCGCGGAGGTTCCTGATGCCCGACGATACGACGATCCTGTCGCTGCCCCTGATCCTTCCGGCGCAGGCGCAGAAGCATGTCACCCATAACGAGGCGCTGGCGAAGCTGGACCTGATGGTGCAGCTGGCGGTGCTGAACCGGACGCTGACCGCTCCGCCGCCGCTGCCCACCATCGGCGACCGGCATATCGTGGCGGCAGGGGCGACGGGGGCCTGGGTCGGGCAGGCCGGGCGGATCGCGATGTTCACGCAAGCGGGGTGGCAGTTCACCCAGGCGCTGCCGGGCTGGCAGGCCTATGTGATGGCGGAAAGCCAGATGGCCTTCTTCAACGGGCTCAGCTGGATCGCGCTGTCGGACGGGCCGTTCACGGTGGGGCGGCTGGGGGTTTCGGCCACGCCGGATGCGACGAACCGGCTGGCGGTGTCGGCGCCTGCGACGCTGTTCAACCATGCGGGATCGGGGCACCAGCTGAAGCTGAACAAGGCGGTGGCGGGCGATACGGCGAGCCTGTTGTTCCAGACCGGGTTCGGCGGGCGGGCCGAGATGGGGACGGCGGGCGCGGATGATTTCAGCGTCAAGGTTTCGGCGGATGGCTCGGCCTGGTCGGTGGCGCTGGTCGCAGGTGCCGCGACGGGCGAGGTGACGCTGCCGCAGCCGGTGCATCTGGGGGGGCAGGCGGCAGACCCCGGTGCGCCGGTGGACGGGACGCTGTGGCTGAACACGGCGACGGGCGAGGTGAAGGTGCGGTCGGCCGGGGTTACCCAGGTGATCGGCGGCGGCGGAGCGGGCGTCGGCGACGGCGACAAGGGGGATATCACGGTCTCGGGGTCGGGAACGGCCTGGACCATCGACGCGGGCGCGGTGTCCCTGGGCAAGCTGGCGGACATGGCGACGGGCACGGTGCTGGGCCGCGCCTCGGCCGGGACGGGCAGCCCGGAGGCGTTGGATGCGGCGCAGGCGACGGCGCTGCTCGATACGTTCACCGGCGCGGCGAAGGGCCTGACCCCGGCTTCGGGCGGGGGTACGGCGAACTTCCTGCGGGCCGACGGCACCTGGGCTGCGCCTGCGGGTGGCGGTGGCGGTACGCCGGGTGGGGCGAGTGGCGAGCTTCAGTACAACAACGCCGGAGCCTTTGCCGGCGCGGCGGATGTCAGGATCGAGGGCGGGCAGCTGCGCCTGCCGGTGATCGCGAGCCCCACAGCCCCGGCGGCGGGCGGGGTGAAGCTTTACGGCGGCACCCTGGCGGGGATGCAGCTGCCGGAGTTCCGTGGGACCACGGGCGGCGAATGGCTGGTGCAGCCACATCTGGGCTTCGGGCAGATCAGCATCTTCGAGCCGGCCGCCGGGACCACGGTGACGAACCTGGGGCTTTCGCCGGTGGCGGTAGGGACTGCCTCGAGTTCGGGCCTGGCGACGACGACGCGGCGCGAGCGGCTGCGCCGGATCGAATATCTGGTGACGACGGCGGCGACGACGGCGGTCGCGGGCTGGCGGTCGAACGCGAACAACTATTCGGTCGGCGGAGTGAGCGCCTGGGCGGGCGGGTTCTATGCGGTGATGCATGCCGGGCCGTCGACCGGGGTCACGAACGCGAGCCATCGCTTCTTCATGGGGTTCCTGAGCAACGCCGCGACGCCGACCGACGTCAATCCTTCGACGCTCTTTCGGATGGTGGGGCTGGGCTATGACGCGACCGACACCCAGGTGCAGATCATGTCCAACGACGCGACGGGCACGGCCACCAAGATCGCGCTGGGCGCGTCGTTCCCGAAACCGAACGTCGACCGGGTCTTCACCTACCGGCTGGAGCTGTATTCTCCGCCCGGCTCGCCCCAGAGCGTGAGCTATCGCGTCACCCATCTGGAGGCCGGGGCCGTGGCCGAGGGGACGCTTACGGCCGACCTGCCCGCGACCTCGGACATGCTGCAGCCCTACTTCTATGTCAGCGTGGGTGGCGTGTCCTCGGTGGTTGGACTGGCGCTTGGCAAGATGCTGATCGGAACGGAGTATTGAGATGACACTGCACGTCCTGTTCACCAAAGACGGCATTCCCGCCTGGATCGGTCCGGACCCGCGCGAGGGCAGCGAGCCGGTCGAGGACAAGTCCGTCGCGTTCCTGGCCGGGCATCGGCGGACGGCGAAAGGCAACTGGGTGGCGCGCGCGGTGCCGGAGCCGGTTCCGCCGTCGCCAGAAGAGCTGGCCGAGCGGGCAGAGGCCGACTATCGCGCCGCGCTTTCCGACCGCGACCAGGCGCTGCGCGAGGCGCTGGTGGCAGAGGCCGACCCGCTGTTCTTCCGCTGGCAGCGCGACGAGGTGCCGAAGGAGGAGTGGCTGGCCGCTGTGGCCGAGGTCAAATCCCGCTTCCCCAAGCCCCGGAAGCCCTGAGCCCTGCGGGGCCTATCCCCCCGGGGCGCGGGCCCCGTCTTCCGTCGCGCCCTGCATCGTTTGACAGCCTGTCCGGCCCTGCATAGACATGCCGCTGACCCAGATGGGAAGGCGGCACGATGCGCATCGCGATGATCGGGACGGGGTATGTCGGGCTGGTCTCGGGCGCCTGTTTTTCCGATTTCGGGCATGAAGTGGCCTGCGTCGACAAGGACCCGGCCAAGATCGAGCGGCTTCAGCGCGGCGAGGTGCCAATCTTCGAGCCGGGCCTGCAGGCGCTGATCGCCAAGAATGCGGCGGCGGGCCGGTTGTCGTTCTCGACCGATCTGGCGGCGGCGGTGGACGGGGCCGAGGCGGTGTTCATCGCCGTCGGCACGCCGACCCGGCGCGGCGATGGCCATGCGGACCTGACCTATGTGATGGCGGCTGCGGCAGAGATCGGACGGGCGCTGACCGGCTATGCGGTGGTGGTGACGAAGTCGACGGTTCCGCTCGGCACCAACCGCAAGGTGGCCGAGGCGTTGAGCGCGGCCAATCCGGCGGCGGCCTTCGATGTTGCCTCGAACCCGGAGTTCCTGCGCGAGGGGGCGGCGATCGACGACTTCATGCATCCCGACCGGGTGGTGGTAGGGGTGGAGACGGGACGGGCGCGCAAGGTGATGGCTGAATTGTATCGGCCGCTGTCGTTGCGCGAGTTTCCGATGGTCTACACCAGCCTCGAAAGCGCCGAGATGATCAAATACGCGGCCAACGCCTTCCTCGCGACCAAGATCACCTTCATCAACGAGATCGCTGCCCTGTGCGAAAAGGTCGGGGCGGATGTGAAGACGGTGGCGCGCGGCATCGGCATGGACGGGCGCATCGGCGACAAGTTCCTGCATGCGGGTCCCGGCTATGGCGGCAGCTGTTTTCCGAAAGATACCAAGGCTTTGGCGCGGATCGGGCAGGACCATGCGGCACCGATGCAGATCGTCGAGGCGGTGATCAAGGTCAACGACGAGGTGAAGCGGCGGATGATCGACAAGATCGTCGACCTTTGCGGCGGATCCTTGCGCGACAGGACCATCGCCGTCTTGGGCGTGACCTTCAAGCCGAACACCGACGACATGCGCGAGGCGCCGTCGCTGACCATCGTTCCGGCACTGGTCGGGGCCGGCGCAAAGGTGCGGGTCAGCGATCCCCAGGGCCGACACGAGGGCGAGGCGCTGCTGCCGGGCGTGAAGTGGATCGAGAACCCCTATCAGGCGGCCAATGATGCGGATCTGGTGGTGCTTCTGACCGAATGGAACGAGTTCCGGGGGCTGGACCTTGCGAAACTGGCGCGCAAGATGGCCAATCCGCGGATGGCGGATCTGCGCAACATCTATGACCCGGACGAAGTGCGCGCGGCGGGGTTCACCGCCTATGTCGGTGTCGGACGCTGAGGACCCGCGCGGGAGTTTTAGACGGTTTTGCAGAAAATCGCGGCCAATCGCCCAGATTGCGCCCCGTTCGGATCACAGCGCGATAACCCCGGACCCCTCATCCTGATCCTTGGGTAAATGGGTGTGACTGGGGCCGGAAGTGGTAAGCTTTCAGGTGGTGGAGACGTTCACGGCTGCGCCGTTGAACATGGTCTCGGGTATTTCGGATCTTGAACTCGTCGTCCAGGGCGGCAGGGTGTTGCTGTATTCGGCGACCAGGGCCGGGGGCGGCATCCTGGCGCTGGATGTCAGCAGTCGGATGGTGCTGGTCGATCAGGAAAGCCTGACGCCGGGGCTGGCGCTTCCCGCCGCGGCGGTGATTGAGCGGGTGACGATCAACGGCGTCCAGCATCTGATCGTGACCGGGGCGAACCAGGGCGGCGTGCAGGCCTATGCCATTGCCGGGGACGGGGCGCTCGCCGCGCCGATCCAGCTGCCGGGCAGCCTGGCCGGGGCCATCGCCGCACAGGGCGTGATGCAGGTGGGAGGCGCCACCTATTTCTACGCGGCACGGATGGGCGAAAGCACGATCCACACCTATTCCATCGCCGCGAACGGCACGATGACGCTGGTCGGCTCGCGCGTGCTGGACGGGGCCCATACCGGGGTCGACATCTCGACGCTGACGCCGGTCACGGTCGGCGGCAACCGCTTCATGCTCAGCCTCTCGCTGGAGGCCGACGTGGTCCGCGCCTTCCCGGTGGCGGCGAACGGCACGCTGGGGGCGCCGCAGTTCATCGGCGCGCCGCAGGGGCTGGGCATCGCCGACCCCTCGGCGGTGAAGGTGGTCGAGATGGCGGGGGTGACCTATCTTCTGGTCGCTTCGGCCAATTCCAGCTCGGTCAGCGTGATCGGCCTTTCGGCGAGTGGCGCGCTGACGGTGGCGGACCATGTGATCGACACGCTCGACACCCGGTTCCAGGGCGTTCAGGCGCTGGCCACGGCCCAAGTCGGCGACCGGGTCTTCGTGATCGCGGGCGGCGGCGACGACGGGCTGACGGTGATGACGCTGACGCCCGAGGGACGGCTGCTGCCCGTGGGCCAGATCCTGCAACAGCCGGGCCTCTGCCTCGACAACATCACCGCAATGACGGCCCAGGTCACCGGCGGCAAGATCGACCTTTTCGTCACCGGCGAGGGCACTGGCATCACCCGGCTGCAGATCGATCCGGGCGTGCTGAGCCCGATCCAGACCGGCGGGGAGGAGGCCGCGACGCTTCCGGGCACCACGGGCGCCGACATGATCCTCGGCGGCGACGGGGACGAGGTCTTGCTGGGCGGCGCAGGGGACGACATCCTGGGCGACGGGTCGGGACGCGACACGCTGTTCGGCGGCGAGGGGGCGGATCTCTTCGTGATGGCGGCGGACGGCAGCTATGACTGCATCGCCGATTTCCAGCTTGGCATCGACCGCATCGACCTGTCCGCCTGGGGCTCGATCCATTCGCTTTCGGCCCTGACCATTACTGCCACCGCAACCGGCGCGCTGATTTCCTGGGGCGACGAAACCCTGGAACTGGTGACGCCGAACGGGCTGCCGATCCTGCCGGGCAGCTTCCAGCTGAAGGATTTCGTCGGCCTCTGGCACGCGCTTCCCGGCGCGCCCGAACTGGCGAATGCCGTCTTCGGCACCAACCAGAACGACCTGCTGACCGGAACCGCGCTGGACGACATGTTCATCGTCTCGCTCGGCGCTGACACGATCCTGGGCGGCGACGGCTTCGATTTCATCCTGCTGACCAACGCCACCGGCGCGGTGCGGGTGAACCTGGACAGCCCGAACCACAACACCAACATCGCCGCCGGCCAGACCTATGTCTCGATCGAGGGGATCATCGGCTCGGCCTTCTCGGACACGCTGACCGGCAATGCCGAGGCCAACTGGATCGAGGGCCGCGATGGCAACGACCGGTTGAACGGATCGGGCGGCGCCGACAGCCTCTTTGGCGGAAACGGCAATGACACGCTTCTTGGCGGGACCGGCGCCGATCTGCTGGACGGCGGCCCGGGTCGCGACCGGGCAAGCTATCGGGAATCCGCCACCGGGCTGATCGCGGACCTGGCCGACCCCTCCCGCAATACCGGCGAGGCCGCGGGCGACAGCTATATCAGCATCGAAGATCTGGAGGGATCGGGTCTGAACGACACGCTGGGTGGCGATGCGCAGGCGAACGCCATCCTGGGCCTCGAGGGCAATGACCGGATCGAGGGCCGTCAGGGCAACGATACCCTGTCCGGTGGCGAGGGCAACGATACGCTACTCGGGGGCGAGGGGGCCGACCGGCTGGACGGTGGCAACGGGATCGACTTCGCCAGCTACGAGACCGCGGCCACCGCGATCCGCATCGACCTGATGACCCCGGCGCTGACCACCGGTGAGGCGATCGGCGATCAGTTCATCTCGATCGAGGGTTTCATCCTCAGTGCCTTTGCCGACAGTTTCGCGGGCACCGACCTGCCGGACCGGGTGATGGGCGGCGCGGGAAACGATACGCTGACGGGTCGTGGCGGGGCGGACTGGTTGTCCGGGGGGGCGGGCAAC
>Ga0209793_1001461_pt1 | contig 14976 bp, 11 predicted proteins | sample EBPBio122009_DNA_FD_185863 | JGI IMG/M metagenome (GOLD analysis project Ga0209793, IMG submission 185863) | Wastewater treatment Type I Accumulibacter community from EBPR Bioreactor in Madison, WI, USA - Reactor 1_2/2/2009_ DNA (SPAdes) (version 2) | ecosystem: Engineered > Bioreactor > EBPR >... | reverse complement strand
CTGAAAAGAGACCCCTCACTCGCAAAACGATACCACAAACGCCCAAGCGTCGCGGGGTGGAGCAGCCCGGTAGCTCGTCAGGCTCATAACCTGAAGGCCGCAGGTTCAAATCCTGCCCCCGCAACCATCGTCACCTGCCTCAAACGCCCGCCCACCAGGCGGGCGTTGGCCTTTGCGGCTCCTGGCTCCGAACACAGCGACAGGATCGCACCCAACTCGCCATAGAGTTCAATGGCATGGCCGTTCGGTGCCTCCTCGTCAGGCCGCAAAATAATCTTCTCGATCAGGCCGCGCAGCAGGTCCGCCGCCTCTTCCCGCGTACCTGGCTCGTTCAGCGACCCAACCAGATCCGAAACCTTCCGGGCGTAGATCTCCGCCAGGCCAGGGTGGATCGCGATCGCTTCCGGAGCGGAGAGACCAGCCAGTCTGGCCTCAAGGGTCGCCCGTTCCGCTTCCAGCCCGTCCATCTTCGTCTTCATGCTCGGATGGAACATGCCCCGGGTGATGGCGGTGACGATGTTGTCGATCTCCTTCACGACCCTGGCGAGCTGGCGTTTGACCTCAGTATGTACGGCGAGGGCTGCCAGCCGCTCCGTTTGGCTCTCGCGCTGGAACTCAGCGATGAACTCCTGGATCAGGTCGGGGTGCAACAGATGGTCCCTGAGGCCGGACAGCACCCGGGTCTCGACATCCACCCGCTTGATCGTCTTGCGATTGGAACAGGTACCGGAGTTCCGCGCGGCGGCGCAGCCGAGGCGGCTCGCACTGATCATGATATAACCCGAGCCGCAGCAGCCGCAGGTCAGGAGGCGAGACAGAAGGTAGCGAGGGCGATGGCCGTGTTCGATCCTCGGCGCGTCCGGATCTTCGGCGCGCTCGGTCAGGATGTCCTCGCGGATCGCGCCCTGACGCTGCTTGACCCGGGACCAGACATCCTCCTCGATGATGCGCAGGGCAGGGACCTCCTCTGTGATCCAGTTCGAGGCGGGGTTCGGTCGCGCCTGCCGCCTTCCGGTGTCGGGGTCCTTGACGAAGCGCTGCCGGTTCCAGACCAGCCGGCCGATGTAGAGCTCGTTGTTCAGGATCCCCGTCCCGCGCTTCCAGTTCCCGGAAATGGTGGAGAAGGACCAGGTGCCCTTGCCTTTGCCGCCCGTGCGCGGGGCTGCAATGCCGTCCCGGTTCAGGCCAATGGCGATGGCCCGCGCGCTGCGTCCCCGGTCATACTCCGCGAAGATCCGCCGCACGACGGCGGCTTCCTCCGGATTGATCACCCGGTCGCCGGTGGTGAAACTGCCATCCGGTAGCGGGCGACGATCCAGTGCATAGCCATAGCTGATCCCACCCGCCGACTTGCCGGCCTTCACCCGACCTTCCAGTCCACGATGCGTCTTCTGGGCTAGTTGCCTCAGGAAGATTGCCGACATCGTCCCTCCGAGACCAACATGCAGTTCGCTGATCTCGCCCTCGGCCTTGGTGAATATCCTGATGCCGAGATAACCCATGCGCTTGTGCAGCCCGGCGATATGTTCCTGATCCCGGCTGAGGCGGTCGAGGGACTCCGCAGCCAAAATGTCGAAGGTGCCAGCCATCGCCTGCTGCTGCATCCGCTGGAAGCCGGGCCGCAGATGCGTGGCCCCGCTCATCGCCTCGTCCGCGAAGACCTCGACCACCGTCCAGCCCTGCTCTTGGCAAAGCTTGCGACACAGGCGAACCTGATCCGGGATCGACGCGGCAGACTGCTGGTCCGAAGAATACCGGGCGTAAATGGCAGCGCGCATTGTCAACTCCTCCGCCTTGAAATCTTTCCTGCTTTCCGACGCTTCAGGACAATGTCCTGCAACTCCCTTCCGGCCTCGATCGCGCCTGCCTGATTGTAATGGCGCTCTGAGGTGCGATCCGATGCGTGTCCGAGAAGCGCCCGAATCCCATGGGCATGCTTTGCCGAAGAGAGCGCCATCGTCGTCGCGGCGCAATCCCTGAAGAAATGTGGAGGGATCGCAACGCCGATGAGCCGAAAGGTCAGCCGCTTGATCCAGACGCCAAGGAAGCCGTCGCTATAGGGTGTTCCATGCTTGGTCAGCCAAAGTCGGCTGTCATCTTCCGCGCCTTGGACCAGAAGGCGGGGTCGGACGAAATCGACATAGTGCGTAAGAAGGCCGGCTGCCGGTTCCGGGACTCCGGCTTCCCAGTACTGCCCACTCTTCAGGTCGGAGGAATCAAGGGTAATGCGCCAACCGCCCGTGTTTCGCTGCAAACTGCGACCAAGCTCAAGGTTGGTGAAGGGGCGCCGACGCATCGGCATGAGAGCCAGCAGCATGACCATCATCGCGTCACGGCAGGCTTGGGCGCTTGCGATTGATGTGGCTACTGCCTCCCGGTGTTCCTGATAATGCCTGACGCCTGCATCGACCAACACCCTGGACTTGACGATCCGGCCCTGCTTCCGGCTGGACGGCGTCCTGTCGGTCAAGCGCTGATGATGTCGCGCAAGCTTGCGGTGATTCTCAAGCGACTGGGCCGGTGCCAATGTCTTCAGCACACGGAGCACAGAGTTGATCCGAAAGCTGGCGGTGGCGGGGACGAGGTGCTCCATGCTGGCGAGCCAAGCCTGAAGTACCTCCGGCGCGGCCCGGGCGAGGGGATCGAGGTTCAGCAGGTCAGGGCGATTCCGATCGATCCAGCCCAGCCAATGGCCCCATGTCACTTCCATGCCATTGACGGTGACTGGGCTCAGATGGCTGAGTGGTCCTGCCTCATCGAGCGGGTGACCTTTGCGGAAAAGGCCGGACCAGAGGATCTGGTCCGGCAGCGGCCAAGCGGCCATTTTGAGAGCGAGGCGCGTCACGATGCCCGCAGCGGCACCAGATTGCCGCCAGTTCCGGTCTTGCGCGCCAACTTGCTGCGGGGCACTTCGGCGGAGCGGTTCTGCAACACAATTTCGGAAAGAAGGCGCGTGGCGTCCTCGCCTTCAAGGCCCACATAGGTCTCCCAAGTCGTCGACGTCTCCGTATGGCCGAGAACGCGGCGCACAAGTTCGTAATGACCCGGATTCGCCTTCAGCATCAGCTTTGCAGACAGGTGGCGGTACAAATGGGGATGCACCTTCAGCCCCATATGCCTCTTGATCACCTCGCTGATGCGGCAACCCAGGCTCGACGGCACCATGTTCATCGTTCCGTCGCGCCGCGGAAAGAGCCAGGACACCCCCGGCGGGCACAGGACGCCCGTCCGATCGCGCAGGTGTTCGTCAATCCAGCCGACAAGGTGGTCGGGGAGCACGAAACTGATCGCACGACCGGTCTTCGTCTGATCCGCCTGAAGGTTCAGGACGATATTGCCCGGCCCGTGGCGCTGCAGATCACGCTCGACATGGATCTCGGCGAGATTCTTGCGACGGATCGGGCAGAAGGTCAGAATCTCAAGCGCGATCGCCGTCTCCCGTTGCCGTGCCTGCTCAGTCGGATTGCGGCACGTCTTTGCCGTCGTCCAGAGCTTCTGCGGCAGAGACAGGAAATCGTCGGTCAGTGAGCCATCGTTGAAGGGCATCAGGCGCTTGCGGTTCTTCTCCGTCAGGCCGAAGGTGCGCGGCAGGATCACCTTGCCACACAGTTCCTCGGCGCGGGCCCGCTCCTCATCCGACAGCGTCACGTGATGGCGGATCAACATCCGCAAGGCCACTGCCATGTTCGAGAGACCCGGGGTCACCGTGTTGTTGCTCCGCTGCAAGAGCCAGCGCAATCCCCGCTCCAGGTTGACGGGAACAACCAGGTCCCGGATTGCCTTAATGCGCTCGATCGGCAAGCCCGCATGAACCAGAACTGCAGCGAAACGGGTGAACTGGCCCCGGCGCGCCTTCACCGTGTCAGGACGCATTGCACGCTGCAATTTGCCGGGCGCCAGCGGGTCGGGCTTTGCGAGGCTGAGCATCAGGGCGTCGACCTCGGCGATGAACGATCCGGAAAACCGGGAGTCGGGCAGGCAATAGACCGTGTCGGAGGCAATCGGCGCCAACTGCCGGTTCGGCCACCCCGCCACCAGCTTCGCCGCCCGGTTCCAGGCGATGCGCGCACGCCGGGCAACGTCGAGCGGATTCTTGCGCAGAGAACGCGTCGCCACAAATGCGAGATAGTCGGTCAGGTGCCCACCGCCGACCCCATCGGGCGCAACAGCCTGATCGTCGAGATAGGCCACGAAGCCCAAGAGCCCAGGAACGAGACCGCTTTCCGAGCTCTGGCGCAAGGCTTGCCAATGCGTTGCCCAGGCGGGCGACAGGGCCCCGGCGGGCTTGGTGCCGGTCTTGATGAAACCGAGGTGGACAAGCGCGGCCTTCATATTGCTCAGGATGTTGGCCCAGGTCTTGGCCGAGAGACCGAGTGCCTTCGGCATGACTTCCTCCAGGCGGGGCTGGAGCCAAGGCACATGCACCGGCACGGCATCGGGCGCGCGAGTCAAGACCTCGGCGACGCGCGTCAGGCCCGAGATCATGTCGCGGCGGCGCTCCTTCGCCAGCGTCGTATCGACGGCAATGCGGGCAATGCAATCGCCGAAGGACGGGGTGTCGGGGGGCACAGGGAAAGAGAGGAGGCTTGCAGTATTGGGCTTCGTCATTTCTGCAGTTCCTTTTGGACTGGCATGGACATGAGAGGACCGCAGGTGATTTGAGGTCCGATTCGGGAAACCTTACACTCATTGAAATGGTGGGATCGCTAGCCGGCCTCTTCCCGAGATCTGTGCAAGCTGTTGACTCTAATAGACTTTGATTGACCTCAGGCCCGCCCCGCACACAGGGCGTGGTACCGGCTGTAAGCCTCTTCCGTGATGCGGATGGAACGGCCGGAAGGGCCAATGCGCGTCGCTTCCAGAAGGCCAGCCTCGATCGCGCGGCGCACCGTCTTCACGTTGCACTGGTCGCGCGCGGCCACGTCTTGTATCGTCAGAAGGCGCTCAGCTTTGCCAAGGAGCGGACGCGGGTATGGTTTACGACTCGGGATTGGCTTCATGATCGGCTCCAGGTTCCAGTGGGCGGCCACGGAGCGCCTCTCTCGCCGCCTGCCGTGCCAACAGGCGCGCAAGTAACTTCAGCCCGGCGACTGATGTGTCGTCAGGCCGATCTGTCGTAAGAGGGGAGTGAGGGGCGCTCGTGTCCATGCACCGACCAATCCGTCGAGCAGGACCCAAATGATACTCCGGGAATTGGACAGTCTTCCGCAGTTACGTCGAGAAGAGAGATTCCCTTGGCACTTTGTCCCTCAGTTCGGAAAGCTTCTTCTCCAACGCCGAAAGTTCGTGCGGCAGGATTGGATCAAGCTTGTTCAGGATTGCGCAAACAAAGGCCATAAGCGTATCCGGCAAAGGCTCTTCGGCACCCCGAGGCATGTAGATGGTGACCGGTCGCCCGAGAGCGTCGCGCCAGATCCACATGAGCCTGGTCAAGAGCCAATCGTACGCATCATCGCGTGGAGCACCGGGCCTTCTTTGCCTGGGATCGAGGCGTTCGAGTTCCGCCGCTGCCTCAGATGGTACGGACAGTCTCTCGATGATCTCCTCAAGTCGTGCAAAGAAGACTCGAAGTCGCCGGTCGCGGCGATGGTATGCAGCCAGTTCTCGACTCCAGGCCGCTTCATCGGATCTTAGGGCTTCATCCGGCGCGTCAAAAATTTGCAGGAGCTCATGGATGAAGGTGTGGAGCGCCGGTGTCCGCTGACCCAGTTGAAGGTCTTTTGAGTTGTTATCAGCTGTTGCCTCCGAAGCATCCCTGCCTCTGGCCAACCTCGCCAGCGTCTTGGCCGCGTGCTTGATGTCCTGAATTCTTTCCAAACCCTCTCTGACCGTTGGAGCAGCCTGAAACGACTGAAGCCACTGAAATATGTTGACTGCGGTCCCAACGAGTACCGACAAGGATGAGTAGTCTTCCGGTGCAGTAACGAGCGCCATCGAAGGCGCGAAGACGGTCATTGAGGGCATCGTGTCCGACAGGAAACGAAGCCAATCAACGCGCCGCATCAAGTCCTCTTTGACGGACCACGGAGTTCCTTCCAGATAGTCCTCATGGACTGACAGTCTGACATGCGGTTCTTCGTTGGACACGAAAGGATCCCGCGCTGTACCGCCGGCTCGACGTCGTGGCATTGGATTTAGATACTCTTCCGAAATTGTCTTCACTGAGATCAGTCGGGGTCAGCGTGCTCGAAAATTGTGTCCAAACGTCGCCACGGTCAATGCTGGAACGGATCGGCAAGGGGGGGCGTGCCGCCAACCTTCTCGCAAGAACAGTTGCCCGTTGCGCGGCTTTGGGCGGACAGCCGCCTGACGTCAGTGCAGCGTGGCACACGCAGCAACCTCGTCAGAGCGGCCGTTCGGACGGAATGCAGCGAGATTTCAGTCGGGACCGCCGCCAGGGGCGGAAAGCCGCCCGACGGCAACGCGGCATCGCATTCGCAAAACCCGCGATACCGGTCAGTCGCACCGACGGCGCGACTGACAGCGACGCGCAGATAGACGCTAGCGGACGTCGGCGTTTCAAATACCGTTCTTAGAACGGGGGCAGGCCCTGAGAAACCCGCCAACGATCGAGTTCATCTTCGAAATCGCGAATGAAGGCGGCAGCCATGCCGGCGTAAGGTTGATCATGTTCTGCAAAAGAAGACAGTGTCTCACACTCCAGCAAAATGTCGGCAAGTTCATCAGCATCTCCGGTCCATCCGTTTAGCCGGTTTATTAGTCTTGTTCGTAGTACACGCATTGGTCGCAGTGCAGGAATCCGATCAAGTACCAGTTCCGCTCGATTTAGTGCGCACGTCCTGATCGTGTAGGCTCCGTATACGCTGTAATCGCCATCTACGAGTGCAGGTTCGATCAGCGTCAACTCAACGGAGAAATCCCAAGTAACGTGCTGACTGGGATCGTTCCGGCAGGGGTCGATCAGCAGCGGATCTTCGAGGTCAAGGTTGCAGCCACTTCCGACAGCTCTCTGTCCTCGGATCTCGAATTGATTCGCTTTCCCAAAGCTTGCTGCGGCTCTCTTTCCCTGGAGTTTGAGCACTTCGGCTTTAGTCATGCCCGCCGTTACGATATTCTGGCGCAGGCTCTTATTGCAGTCCCGGCAGGTAGGAAGGAGATTGTCCCATCGATGGGCTAGCCACCAGTAGCCTGGATGCATATCGAGGTCGGCAATGCCGCCCTTTGGTCGATAGTGCTCGACCTCACGAGCGCCAACTGCACCGATCTTGCTCTCGCAATAGGCGCAATTTCCTCCGGCCAGTTGACGTAGGGCAACTTTTACGTCTGACCCGCGGTAGTTATGGAACTGATATGATGTGTAAATAGCGGTCCATGGCACGCGCGCGCCATAGTAGGCTGTGGCGTTCGCGATCTCATTTGCGACGGCCTGGCTGGGTACTGCCAAAGACGGCGGAACCGCAACACTCGCTCTATCCAGCTTCCTCAAGTTAGCCTGCCCGAGATGATCGCAACGCTCGGAATACCGCACCGACGGCGGCGGCGCGGGCATTGGGCACCAGCGCGTCTATTGGCTTCTCGCGTTCCTGTAGATATTGTAGCAGGGCCTCCTGGATGATTTGTGCCGAAGCGCTGTCACCCACGGTCAGGCGGGACACGAGCTCGTCGGCCTCGACGCCAATCTTTAAGGCCGGATCACCCGCTACTCCATCTGAGAGACGCGCGATTTCCAGCTGCAAATCCGGATCAATAGTGCTGGACAGGCCGAAATATTCCGAAGTCAGAAGTTGCTCGACACGCATGCCTGACACGTCGGGTAGGTCCGCAAGGGTCGTAATCCCACCCTCCTCATTGCGCGCTAGGACAACGACTTCCCCATCATACATGCCGCGGACGCAAAGCGGATCGTGCGTCGTCACGACGAACTGCACGCGAGGAAAAGCCTCGCGGAGCGACGACATCACGCGCATCTTCCACCTCGGATGCAGGTGCGTTTCGATCTCGTCTATCAGCACCACGCCGTGGGCGATTTCTAAGTTGGACCAGTGTTCAAGCAGGTTCCGGCATATGTCCGCGACCATTGCGAAGACGGAACGATAGCCTTCGCTAAGTTGACCCACCGGGGTCAGCTGCCCTTGGGCAAAAACGCAGATGCCTGAACGGGGATCATTCACGAGTTGATCGTCATCACCGACAGGCAGGATCATCCGGATCGTTCGTGCCACTTCGTCAAAAGCGCGACCCCTCAAGCCGTCGAGCCACTCTGTCGGATCTGGCAGAGCTTGGCGTGAGTCGAAGAGACTGCGCACGCCGTGCGCTGCACTCGTACCCCTGCGACCCCGCGCCTTTGCGAAGTAGCGGTGTGGACCATAGCCAAGGACGACGGTCGATTGCTCGGATGACCCTTCGACGCGTCCCCTGACGGGATCGTAGATGAATATCGCTGGCTCAGACCTCGCGTCTAGCTGAAGCCGCACTTCAACGGGCTCGCGTCCCCACACATCCCAAGAGTCACGGGCCTGGCTTCTTGCGAGATCACTATAGGTAAGCCGGAGCATCCGTGCCTCCCGCGTGCCCAGAAGGGCCAACGCGATGGCCGATAGGCAAGTCGATTTGCCAACTGCATTCTCGCCGAGAAGCATTAGGCAAGGTGCACCCGACTTGCGGGATCTTTCTTCCCCCAGCCTGATATCCAGGCGATCGATCGCCTTGAAGTTCGTGATCTGAACGCGCTCGATCTCTGCCTGTGGAGCTCGCAACCGCGCTTCGGGTGGAAGCACGGCAACAGGATAGAAAGCGCGCTCAGGTTCGGTCGGCTCTCGCTGGAATTCCGCGCGCCTGATCCGGTCGGAATTGCGGACCAGGTCGATCGCAGCCACCATCCGATCGCAGCCCTCGCGATCATTCTTCTCGATCAAGTCGCGCAAGCGGCGCACGAGCGACAGCCTGCTGCTAGCGCCAAGGGTCGCGATTCCGAATTCACTTAGCGTCCGTGTGAGTACGTCGCGCCATGCTCCGAGAAATGGCGTGTTAAGCACGGCGTCGGAGATGTCAGCGCCGTCTTGGAGCGCGGTCTGCCACGCCCCGACTACAGTCTCGATTGCTTCGAGCCGACGATGGACCAGCTCATCGTCATTAAGAGCAAGAAGATCGACCGTCACCTTACCCTTGGCGGAATTGCGCTTCGGAATGCATTCACCCGAGACCAGGAACGAGAGGTGGCTCGCAGGATTATCGATCGTCGGATCGATGAGGAGAGGTCGTTCCTCTGCGCGCACTTCGTCGAACGTCGCCAGAAAGCGAGCACGTTTGCCCATAACATAAAATCTATCGCGGCGCTGCTTCTGGCAAATGCGGCATATAAGGAAGAGGTTCAACCACTCGTAAGCGAGCCAACTATAGTGATCGGCGTATCCCTCGCCATCATGGTCCCCGTCGACGCTGAGGGGCCGGAAGTGGCTGACGCCGTCCGAAGGATCGACCGGTCGCTCGCAGAAGGCGCAGGCACCGGCAAACTCTTGATGGACCATGTCCGCGAGGTGGCTGCGGTGGAAAAGGTCATGATCGATTGGGGCACGCCGCTGCCGCCGCTCCTCAAGTGAGCGGAGAGCCCAACGAAGAAGGCGCTCCCGGGGCTGGTCGATAGTATCGAAGAATAGCGCGGAAGGTGTCGTCCTGCGGACTTTAAGCATGGCAATCCTTTTCCCAATCTTCGATCTATAGCATCGCGAAGCCGGTTCGCAGAAGGCCATAAAGACTCATGCCAAGCGGCAAGCGCCCGAAATTCACTCGTATCAGGGCCTTATCGCGCCCATTCGTCAGCGTCGCGCGAAACTAGCCCGGCAGCCCGACTATATTCTGGACATTATTCGCCACGGTACGCAGAGGGCAACGTCAAGTATTAAAACCACGTCGCGCCAGGTGATCGAGGGGTTAGGCCTCTTCTTGCTTTGACACCAAAGCAGCGGACAAATCGGGCTGGTGCTCGGTTTGTCCCCGCAGCCGCATTCGTCGGTCAGGACCGCTGAGCCAAGTAGGAAGCGCGGGTCTGGGGAAGCCGCACTGCGGCGTGCTGGAGCTGGAGGGGCCGGCCGTCCACTTTGGGCCGGCCCCGCCCGTTTTTTTTTGGGGGGGGCGGGTCGGCTGAGCCAGCCAACCCTGTCGGATGCTGTCCCGTAGCATGTTGATCGGGATCCCGTAGTTGACAGTCATGTGATGAGCGAAATCATCGGACGCCCTTATCCATCTCCGCCTTCTTCGGTGACCGGCACCTCCATCCGCTCTTTCAAGCCTTCGCGCGGACCACACTTCGGCGCCGCGGCTTCACGGTCAGAAACGCGTCCCAGCCATCATTATCGTCCTTGGACTCGTCGATGAGAGCTTCTTCAGTGTCCTCGTCACTGAGCCGCACCACCGGAACGAAATGCTTCTCAAACGCTGCCGCCAGTTCAGTCTCGTGTCGGCTCTCAAACGCCGCCAGCACGTCCGAACCGAGCTTTAGGTCGAGTGTATAGCGCGTTGACTTAACTTCTGCCTTCGCCTTGCTCACCTGCGCCGCCATGTTGTCGTTGATCTTACCGCTAGTCCAAAGCTCAAAGTGGATCTGCAGACGGGACCACTCGGGATGCTGCCGCGCATACTTGTAGAGTCTCGGGATGCGCACCTGCAGCCACCGTAGAACTTGCTCGTCCGGAACCGTAGCGTAAGGGCTGTAACCCTTGCACTCCACAAAGGTGACGGAGACACCGTTGCGGACGACAACAACGTCAGCCTCCGCCTCGCCTTCTTCAACCTTGTAGATGCGGTTCAGAGCGACGTTGTCGGCACCTCTTCGCCAGTAAGCTGCTGCCATGAATTCGAACAGCGTGCCGCGCAGCTGCGTTGCGGCACCCTCGATCTTGCCAAGGCGCTTGAAAAGCTCATCAAGCTTATCCTGATCGATGATGTGTCGTGCGACGTTGGTCAGCACCGAAGCGACCTGCGTCAGTGCCTCGGCAACCTCTTTGCCAAAGAGCGTGCGCGGCGTGGCCGGAATGATGCCGTGCTTCTTCAGCAGTTGGAACGCGGTTTTCGTGTACCGCTCAGCTACAAACATCTGCAGGCATGGCCCGACATTGCGCAACGCACGAAGTGTCGTGCATTTTCGCACAAATGGCTCTACGGTCGAAACCGCCGTTGCATCGGACAGCAACACATCGGCTACTAGGAATCCCGGCTTGGACGTGCCGCTCTTTGTGACAGTGGACATGCCGCCCAGATATGTCGGAGCAGTCAGATCCCAAGCGAATGTCCCGACCGTGGCCAGCTTCTCACGGCTGCGAACGGCAACGCGATCATAGCTTACAAGACCAAGCTTCTTCGCCCAGTCACGCACCGCCGCAAGCAAAATGTCTTCTGCCGTTAGACGAGCGAGAGTCTCCATGCCGATGTGGCGGTAATACTCATCGTCCTTAGCAATGGCGATGCACGGCCCGACGCCTGGAACGGCGATGCGCCTGAACAACCCTATCTCTTCAAGCCGTGCCGCGATCAAGCTTGACGAAAGGTGCCGCGCCTGGCGAACCGGCGCTCCGGATACGATTGGAAAATAGGCCTCAGGCACGATGTCGCCGCGTGCCCGCACGGCCGCGATCGCGTACCCGTATGCTGAGTTGGTGGACTGCAGCGCAGCAACAAGCCGCGACCAGTAAAGATCACTACCGAACTGGCCAGGGAGATAGACGAATCGAGCTTTGCGCGGGAAGACGAGGAAGGCCAGCCGTTTGACTTCAACCCTTGAGCGAGAAACGCGCTTACGAGCAGCCTCAGGCGAGATGCCCTCAGAGCTGACAAGGCTCTCAGCAATCTCGCTCGTCAGGCTCGGGCCATTGACCCGTAAATACTCAACTACCGTATCCATATCACGCCGTGTCCATTGTGGTCACACAGCGCTATTAATAACTAACGTTCATGGTCACCGCGACCTAAAATTCTCGTAGTCTATAACACTATGATTTACAATGAATTATTTGAGTGATGCCTCGAAATTCTTTGTCAGCGTGTCACAGTCGCATGTCTGATCCCGCCGCCGAATCCCCCGTAGTCGACCCACCAAGCGTACATGTGATGCCGCGGTGACCGGCGGGACGGTCGAGGGCGCCGAGCGCGAGGCCGCCATCGCCACCTACAAAGCGGCAGAGGCGGTGATCGACCACCTCATGAATCAGCTTTATTTCGGCTCGGGCGCGCATGCCGACAGTCGCGAAGCGTCCGTCGTGCTCATGTCCCCCGACACGATGCGCCGGTTCCTTGTCAATTATCGCCCGATGCTCGCACTGCTTGCAGCGTCGCACGAACCTTCGACGCACCATCATCTCGTCGAACTTTATGAGTTTCTGATCCCCGGCGATCCGGCCAGCGTGTTCGACTCGCTCCATGCGCTGCTGACAGGCCCGGCTGCGCGGGAGGGCTATCATCACGAGAGCCTTGCCGCGCCGGTCATCGTGCGGATGATCACGCGCTACATTGGCGATCACCGCTCAATCTTCGAGGATGACACGCGCCGCTCCGCGCTTGTCGAGGTCTTGCGCCTATTCTCCGACGTCGGTTGGTCGGACGCGTTGAAGCTGCTCTACGAACTCCCCGACCTGCTTCGCTGATGCTGCCCCGCCCCCTGCTATCACAAGAGATCTAACCAACCTGCTGGACCTTGCGAAGGTTCCAGATGAAGTGAGCGACTGCTTTCAGGAGCGCACCTTCTCACACATCGAACGACCTAAACAAGGGCGCGTTGCTGCCTTTCCGGGATCCCTTCGCTGCTCTTGACACAAACGATTGCTCTGGAGACGCAACGCTGCGTCGCGCATTTTGAGCGACAGTCAACAATGGGTCGCGAGAGAGGAGGTGTCGAGCCCCACTCCGTTCCAACTCGATGCCTCGCGCGGTTCTGTGCCGAGCAGATGCGCCCACAGTACGGACGGGCTACTGGTCTATAGAGACCCCTCCTGATGTTCTAGACTCGATGGAAAAGGCACAGGTTGACGGCACGCTGCAGGACATAGCATCAGTACGACGTATTCTGTTTGGAGGGGCGATTTGGCAAGGCGACGTGACAGTCAGGCGTCAATCAATGCGCATAAGATGCGTGAGTTTCAGGAAAAAGTTGTCGTCCCCGCCTTAAGACAACTACAGCCAAATCCTCGTGAGCTAGTAGGTGGTCCACGGGGATTTATGGTTCAAATTGCCCGCGACAACAGTCATAATTCTCTTTGCTATGAAATGAGGCTGAGCTTCGCCCTCACCATTGGAGCTACCTTTGAAAGGAATCTACGGCTATGGCTGTCTCTTGATCGAGCGGACCTCAGGCCAATGATCGAACGCGCCGATCGTAGGAGCCTATTCAGGCATGTCGCCGAGGTGAAAGGCTCGACCGCTGCATTAATGATCAAGATCGCAGATATTACTGAGCTTTGGGAACTAGTCAGCACCGTGCGTCATGGAGACGGCCCGGCGGCAATACGCTTGAGAGCGCTCAATCCCGGCCTATGGTCCCATCAGGATGTAAATACTCAAGTCCACTATGATAGAGTTGGCCTGAGGGCTTACGCCATGCGTGTGCAGGATTCCGACATTGAGCGCTACTTCGATGCGACAATAGATTTTTGGGATAATGTTAACCGAAAGTAGGTGTGATTATGGATTTATTATTCTGGCGATCAACCAGTCGCACCTTGTAGCGCTGAACGGCGGCTTCCGGGAACGCTGTGGAGCAGCGAGATGCCAAACCGACCGGCAGCTAAGGGCCGCGCTCGCCTGGCGTGGTGAGCGAGACGGTTGACGGCGCCGAACCTGACAGTTGCTGTGGCGCAGCATGTTGCTCGGAGCCCATTTTGACAAATGCTGCGCGACGTACCAATGTCTGTTGATCATTGGATGTGGAGCGATAAGGTGTCGCGTCTCGAAAAGCTGTTTCTCCGACTCGCCTTGAACGGCCGACTACCATTTTCAAGACAAATCTTGGCTTGGAATTCGAAACGTCAGCTTGCGAATATGGAACCGACGTCCTCACTGGGCAGCAATTTTAAGATACCTGATCCATCTCAGCCTATTCCAGAAGACGAACGCGGTCTGGTTGGTCCAAGCGGGCCTTTGACACCATTTGTTCCAAATGCTCTGTCAGCTGAGCAAGTTACTGGGCGCGAAGTCAATGAGGTGCTGACAAATGTGGGCACCTACGGCATGGGCGGTCCTGGCTATTTTGGCTTGCGATTGAGAGATGAATGGATGGTGATCGCAGTTTGGGGTGCGAGTGAATGGATAATAGCTGATGGTATCCTGATCAAAGATCAATTTTTCGACAATTATGGCAGGCCGCGCCCATGGGTAACTGAGGAAACCGATGACCTTAGCCCTAAATTGGTCGGCGCAAAAATAACTGCGATAGAATTAGAGAAGCACTCCATGCGGATATCTTTTTCCAATGGCATGTCGATGGCCATAGATCAGTCTGCAGAAGATCGTCCAATTTTTGAGGGAACCAGGAGACCACGAGAGTTCTTGGCTGACGATGATTTGCGCAAAGCTGTCTTTTTGTCTCCGACGGCGGAGATCTGGGTGTAAGTTCGAAAGCGGCCTTTGGTGAAGCTGCAGCGAACTGGCCCTTCGTCCCGCATCGCGGCCATCTTGGCCGTGACTTCACTTCCCTGCCAGTCGAATGTCGGCTTCGGGGAATGCGGCCGTGCAGCATCCGCAACGGTCCACCGGCGGCTCAGGGCCGAACGTGCTGCACCCTTCCTCAGGCAGGTGCCTCCTCCCATGCGAGCCGGGCCGTCGACAAGGCATATTGCCCCGGCGGTTGGCCAACCTCGCGGGCGAAGGCCGTATTGAACGCGCTAGCCGAGCCGTAGCCGAGGGCCGCGCCGATCTCGGTCAGACTGCCCTCGCCGCGCCGCAGCCTGTCTTTGGCAAGGCTCATCCGCCAGCCGGTCAGATAGGCCATCGGCGCGCGTCCGACCTCGCGCTCGAACCGCGCGAAGAAAG
>Ga0209793_1001460_pt1 | contig 14994 bp, 11 predicted proteins | sample EBPBio122009_DNA_FD_185863 | JGI IMG/M metagenome (GOLD analysis project Ga0209793, IMG submission 185863) | Wastewater treatment Type I Accumulibacter community from EBPR Bioreactor in Madison, WI, USA - Reactor 1_2/2/2009_ DNA (SPAdes) (version 2) | ecosystem: Engineered > Bioreactor > EBPR >... | reverse complement strand
CGATGACCAGCACCGTGATCATGCGTCTCCTCCCGATCCTGCTTGGTCCTCCGACCGGGCTCCGGTGCCGCCCTTCGGCGGAGTTTTGGTCCGAAATCCACCTGCAGCGGGGGTTTTGCGCCAAAAGTTCGGTTTGGTGGGGCGGGCATTGGTCCAGCTCAGCAACCGGTCGAGGTCGAGATGCTCCTCGACCGCGTCGGCCATGGTCGTGATCATGGTCTCGCGCCGCTCGGCGAACGCCGGGGCATCCCGCCGCGGACGCCAGTCAGAACCGGACGCTGCGGCGACCTCGGTCAGCCATGCCCTACGGAAGTCGTCGTTCTCCAGCGTGCCGTGCCACATCGTGCCCCAGGTCTGCCTTGACCGCCAGCCATCCAGGAATTGCTCGGCATCGGTCCCGTCGATCGGTTCGGCGACCCCGTGATGGATCTCATACGCCGCCACGGGGTGACCGCGCCAGGAGCCAACGGGTCGACCGAGCACTTTGTCGTCGCTGAAGGTGACGCGGATGGGGAGCAGCCCCAACCCGAACGTCGAACCGGCACCTGACTCCAGTTCGTCATCGATTGCGCTGGCCAGCATCTGGTAGCCGCCACAGATCCCCAGCACGGGTCGCCCTTGGCTGGCCCGCCCCATCACCGCCTCTGCGATCTCGGTTTCGCGCAGCCAGGTCAGATCCGACACCGTCGTCCTCGTCCCCGGCAGCACCACCAGGTCCGCGTCGGCCACCACCCGAGGGTCGGTGGTCACCAGGACATTCACCCCGGGCTCGGCAGCGAGAGCCTCGACATCGGTGATGTTGGAGACCCGGGGCAGCCGGACCACGGCCACCCGCAGCCGATCACGATCACCACTCGCTCTGGGCGACGAACGCCAGGCGCCGACCTCCAGAGTGTCCTCGGCATCCAGCCAGACATTGGGTAGCCAGGGCAGCACTCCGAGACCGACCAGCCCGGTCCGCTCTGTGAGCATCTCTAATCCTGGCTGCAGAATCGACTGATCACCGCGGAACTTGTTGATCACGTACCCGCGCAATGTCGCTCGATCGGCGTCGTCCAGCAAGGCGTACGTCCCGTACAGGGAGGCGAACACCCCGCCTCGGTCGATGTCGCCGACCACCACCACTGGCAGGTCGAATCTCCGTGCCAGACCGAGGTTGACATAGTCGCTGGCACGCAGGTTGATCTCCGCCGGAGAGCCCGCTCCTTCACAGATCACCAGGTCATGCGCTGCGGCCAGGTCCTCGTACGCCGCGAAGGCCGCCTCGGCCAGCACGGTCCGTCCGGTCGCGTACTCACCGGCTTCCAACGTCCCGTACGGCTGGCCTCGCAGCACCACGAAACTGCGCCGATCCGAACCAGGCTTCAGCAACACCGGGTTCATCGCCGACGTCGGCTCGACCCCGGAGGCCTGCGCCTGCAGATACTGCGCGCGCCCTATCTCCGACCCGTCGGCGCAGACCATCGAGTTGTTGGACATGTTCTGCGCCTTGAACGGCGCGACGTTGATCCCGCGCCGCGCCAGCGCCCGGCACAACCCGGTGACCACCAAAGACTTGCCCGCGTCGGAGGACGTGCCCGCGATCAGAACTCCGCTGGCGGCTTGGTGGGGCACTGGAGAAGTCTATTGGCGTCTGGTGTAGGTCGACCGATGCGACGCTGACCCGAGGCGACCCTCCAGCAAGTGATCCAACTATAGTTGACTCATGCCAATGATAGTTGGATCATTGAGCCGTGGATCTGTCCTTCCCGCTCGCTACTGTCACGCCGACTCTGGATGCCGGAGTCCTGCAGGTGCTGGCTGCCACAACCACGGGCTGCACCGCGGCAGAGGTGCACCGCCGCCTTGGGCGCGGGAGTGATGAGGGCGTCCGCAAGGTATTGGCGCGGCTGGCCACGCAGGGTGTGGTGCTCGTCGAGACACTGGCGCGCTACCCCGTCTATCGGCTGAACCGTGACCATGTGGCCGTTCCCCACATTGCGGCACTGACCGGGATTAGGGATCAGATCGTGACCAACATTCGCGAGGAGGTTGCGCACTGGGAGATCAAGCCGAGCTTTGCTGGATTGTTCGGCTCGTTCGCTAGGGGAACTGCGGGTACGGACAGCGACATCGACATTCTGCTGGTGCGCCCCGAACCGGTGTCCGGTTTCGACGAGGACCGATGGCTGGAGCAACTCGACCACCTCGATCGCCGGATCCGAGCGTGGACCGGCAACGCCGCGCAGATCATCGACCTGGACTCCACCACGCTGGCTCAGATGGTCAGCGACGGTGACCCTCTCGTCGGCTCCTGGCGCGGCGAGACCATCCAGGTCTACGGTGAGCGTCTTCTCGACCTGTTGGCGAAGCTGCGGTGAGCCCGCGTCATTCGGGTCGCATCGTCAACTGCACGCCGTCCGAGAGCCGGACGCGGCGCGACCACGCGCGAGCGTTTCTCGAAGTCGCCGAACTGGTTCTGACCGAAGAACGCCGCGAGGCGCACGTCGCCGCGGCACTGGCTGTTCTGGCAGGAATCGCTGCGGCTGACGCCATCTGCGGACTGAATCTCGGCAAGTGGAGCCGTGGTCAGGACCATCGCCAGGCGGTGGATCTGCTGAACGAAGTCGCACTGCATGATCACTCTCTGCCCACCAAACTCGGTCGCCTGGTCGCGGACAAGGATGCCGTCCACTATTCCCCGAACCTCATCACGGTCGACAGGGCCAAGACCATGGTGCGCCTGGCAACTGCACTGCTAGCTGAGGCAGACCGGCGCTAGCCAGAGCTTTGGGCGACGTAGCGGTCAGCCGAGCCCTCGACGACACCGCCCAACAGAACAGAATGCCGCCGACGAGAAGGAGATTCGGCACCTGATCTGGCCGAAATCAGGTGCCAATACTCCTTCTCGCAGGCTTCCCATCGCCAGCTTCGACGGACTTGTTGAGGCGGGCAGATGCACGCCCCGGGAAGGCGAGAACCACGAAACTGCTGATGACTCGGACCCTCGTTCGTGGTCTGCGTAGCTCACGCGCCGGAACGGGGAACTCGGGGATCGAATCCCAATGCGTTTCTCCCGTCATCTCGCAAGGCCAATGTCAAGGGCCACAGGGTTCTGCCCGGTGTCCGAGGTGGCACCGGTAGCGGAAGGAAGCTGCCGGATCGGTGCCGAGCCGGGGGAGACGTCCCGCGGGAACGTCTCGGGTGATTCGGCCGAGTCGAGGAGAGTAGGCAGCTCCGCAGCATGCAAGCTGCTGGGCCTAGGGTGGCGCTGGTGGAGGACCTCGCCAAGGTGCAGTTGGTTGCGATCGCCGAACTGGTCGACGCAGCCGGTGAACTGAATGCACCAGTCTGGCTTCGGGGCGGTTGGGCGATGGACTTCTTCCTCGGTCGCGTGACACGGGAACATCTGGATATTGACTGGTTCGTGCTCGTCGAGGATGCGGCCCGGCTGCGCGAGCAACTGCTGCAACACGGCTTTGTTGATGTCACTACGGCCGACCCGGAACAACAGATCGATCTGCGTCGCGGTCGAGTCGACCATGGGATCGCGATCATCCGGCTGGATGATCAGGGAAACGCGGTCGTCGCTGGCGGGACCTGGGCCGGCGAACCGTGGCCGGTCGGGATGCTCGACGGCCGCATCGGTCGGATCGGTGACACCAGGGCCCCGGTGATCAGCCCAGGAGCTCAGATCGAGATCAAGACGATGCTGCCGGTGTGGAACCCGACTCTTCGGCGGCGTCAGAAGGACCTCGACGACGTCGCCGCACTTCAGGCCCACTGCGACCGAAGCAATGCCGAGAGACGTTCAGCCCAGTAGGCGAGACTCGGAGTGTGTACGACATGCGTTTGATCTTCGTGCACGGCTCGACGAGCCGGAGCCCGGCTGATGCCTGGCCGCGCCAAGTCGATCTACCGAACGCCGTCTTCACGACGATGCCGGGCTATGGTGACGAGTCACCAGTCGCTTTCGCGCAGGTTGCCTGGGAGCAACGGATCATCGACGCTTGCGATGGCCCGGCTTGCGTGATCGCACACTCCTTCGGCGGACCTATCGCCATGGCGGTTGCCAGCAGGAGACCTGACTTGATCCAAGCGCTCGTGTTGATCGAGCCTGCCGCCTACGCTCTCGCTCGTGGCGTGCCAGCAATCGAAGGTCACATTGCCCGCATGTCTCCCATCCTCGACAGAGCCGCCGATCTCGAGCCGGGAGAGTTCTGGTCGCAGTTCCTGGCCGCGATCAGTCAGCGGCAGCCTCGCCCGGCTGAACCGTCGGAGCTCCCTCGAGCTGAGCGGCAGCGTCTGTTACCAGGAGCGTGGACACTGTCGACGCCCGCCGACGTTGCGTTGAAGGTCCCGACACTCGTTCTCACCGGCGGCTGGAACGACGAGTACGAAGAGATCGCTCGTCGAATCGTCGGTGCTGAACACCGGGTCTTGGCCGGCTTTGCTCATCGGCCCCAGGATCATCCGGCGGCCACCGAGCTGATATGCGCTCACGCCGCCAAGGGCGGGCAATCCTGACTGCTGAGGACGTTCCCGCGGGAACGTCTCCGGTAGCTAGTTGAGCGATTCTGCCGGGATGTCACGGCAAGATCGCACAGCTTGGCTCTGGATCCATGCAACGTTGGAATGACTTGCTCGGCCCGCCCGGGTAGGGCGCCTGGTCACGTCGATGATGGTGCGGATCCAGGTGCCGTCGTCATCGAACACGAACGATTCACGGCCGGCGTCGATCGTCACCCGCACGTGATGCGGCGGGGTCACGAGACACACGTCCGCGGTGAGCGTATCGCCGGTCCAGCCGCCGATAGCGCTCGCCCATGCCGTCGGACGTGCGCGCGCGTACGCCGCGACCGCTCGCCAGTGTGCGCAGTGTCCGTTGACGAACATCCTGTCCCAGGGCTACAGGCCTTCTTGGTGCGAGCGTTCGAGCATGCGGGCATCGCCTCAGGACGCAGGGCTACAACGGCATCACGCGAGGGCTGGAAGTGGAACTCGAACGGCATGGCACTCCCGTTCTCACGGGATGATGATCGGGCGGTGACCGGCCTCTCCCCACAGACTCATCAAGAACTTGAGTTCGGCCTCGGTCGGCGGTCGGCCGGTGACTCCGCGGAACCAATCGCTCAGACCGACGGTGGCCGCTTTGGTCCCGGCGGGGATCAGCTGCCCACCTTCGGCAACCTTGGCGATGATGTCCTTCTTGCCGCCGAACCGGTTCGGTTTGTCCGAAATCTCCTGGACCAGATGCGGTAGCGCGGAGCGTTCCTTGAGGGCGGGCGGGGCGACCTTGATGCGCACCACGGACCCATCGGCATGCGTCCAGATCCGCATGCCGCGTTCGATCACCGGGCCCTGCATGCCTGCACGGCTCAGCTCAGTTTCGATGGTGGTGAGCGTGCGACCGGTCAGGCGGGGGAGGGCACGGACGACTGCGCCACTGCCGGCTTCCACGAGCCGCTGGAGTGTGGGATAGACCGAGAACATCGTCCAGCGGCGGAACTCGTCGAGAACGTTGCCGGTGAACCTGGTGCCCAGCATCGTCCCGAGCCCCACCAATGTCGGAGCGCCGAACTGCACCAGAGCTTCCTCGACCACGTTGGCGGACACCTTCGCGCTGCCCTCTCGGAAACGAGTGAGCATGTTTGCCGGGAGCTCGCTCAGCAGCGTACGAGCCTGGGCTGCCTTCAGCCCGCCATCGCCGACCCAGCGGATCGTGTCCCGGCCGTGTTGGGCGATGAGTTGGCGCATCTCGGGTCCGGTCAGCTGATCCAGTTCGTGCACGGCCTTCGGGCCCAGATCGCGCACCAGCTGGACGTATCCTTCCGCTCCGAGTTCGGCCGTCAATCGTCGGACAGTGTCCTCGCCGATGATCGTCACCGCCTCCGTGGTGCCTGCCATCCAAGTCCGGAAGAACACCAGTCCCTCGATGTCGGCATGTCGTGCCGACAGCTCCGACAGACGGGTGGCGAGGTCGTTGGTCTCGCGCAATAGCCGGGGACTCTTGATGGCACCGGCCGTGAACCTGCCTTGCACCGATTGTGCGGTCGCCAGGATCGTGGTGAGGTCGTCGCGAACAGGGTGAGCGGCCGGCATGCGTTCGAGAATCGCCTGGACGTGTTCGATCAGCATGATGCAGTCCGAGCACAGCCACAACGTGAGCCGCCCGGCAACCTCGATGACCTTGAGCCGGTGGCCTCCCTTGCCGATCTGAACGGGCACTTCGTGCAGTACGGAGCTGCCGGTCCCTGCTGCCACTTGCCGCCCCGCGGCGGCTCCGGCCCGCTGCTCCGACGCTTGCGCGATCTCCGCCGCCTCGCGCCGTGCTAGCGCCGCGACCTCGCGTTCGGCCTGCTCGGCGGCCTCTTTGCTCGCGACACGTTCCGTCGTGCCGGCGGCGGCTCGCGCGCCCTTGGCTCCCACCTGGTAGGCGTCGAGGAACAGGAACGCGGTGTCCAACACCGCCGCGAGCAGCGCTCCCGACGCCTGACCCCGGCTCAACACGCTGCGGTCGTCGCGTACGGTGGCTCGGGCCGCGGTGGCCATGTCGAAGTACTTCTCCCAGCTTCGTCCGGCTTGCACAGCCCCGGCGCCGAGACCGACCCCGGCGGCGACGAAGAAGGTGGCCGAGCCGAAGGTCGCCAGCTCAGCCACGATGAACGCTGCCGCGGCGAGGCTGCCCAGCCCGAGGGCGATCCAGAACTCACTGGCCTGGTGATCGGCCAGCACCTTCTTGCCGATCGACTTTCCGAACGGAGTCGACCAGTCCGTCTGGGACGGTCCGCGGGTGATGCCACCGAACAGCTGCTGATGGATGGGCACCAGATCCCGGTAGTCGAGATCGCCGGAGGAGATCTTGGGACCGGTGGCGTTGATGTCGGCCAGCACGGCGCGCAGCGACCTCCCGACCACGTTCAATACAGCCTGGGGATCGTCGCCGGCCAACGCCGGGAGGTTCTCGTCGCGCATCGCGGCGTACACCGCGGGGTCGGCGTTGGTGATGCCCACGATCAGATCGCTCAGCGGACGGTAACGAGCATTGACGTCCTCCCACTTCGGCAGCGGCGGGTGCTCGGTGCCGCGCGGCCCCTGGAGCGGCCGGCCGGCAGGGTTGAACAGCGAGGGGAAGGGGCCGATCCGCCGCCAGCCGCCCCGCGGGCGTTCCTCGTAGTCGATCGCCCAGCCGACCTGCAGGGTCCGCAACTGCCGCTGCGCCTGCTGAGCCCGCGCGATGATCTTGGCGTGTTGACGGATCTCGGCCAGGGCGTCAGCCCGCCGCAGTGCGGCGTCCTGTGCCGTGCCGGTCGGGCCACCCGGCGCCAGGCCGAGCTGCTCCAGTTGCTGGGTCACGTATCCGCGGTTGTCGGACAGGAATCGGGCTGCCGTGCCCTTCACGTCCGTTTCGAAGGCCCGCCGATGACGCACCACGACGGGTAGGTCGTCGAGCTCGGCGCCGTAGTCGATGCTGGCGTTGAACAAGGCGATGTTGTCACCCGCGATCTGTGGGAGCTGTTCCCCGAAGCTCCGCCAGATGCGTTCCAACGCCGACTCGTCGCCGGGTCCTACCCAGCGCTCCTGGTGAAGCCGAACCACGAACCCCAGCCGTTCGCCCACACTGTAGGTGGAGAAGTCCTCGATGTCCTTGATCTCGCTCTCGTCCAGCGTGGAGCGGATCGGTGCCGGAGTGGGTACGCGCGGAGTTGCCTTGGCCGGCGGTGCAGGCGCCGGGGCGGACGGAATCCGTTGGACGGGAGCGCCGAGTTCGTTCTCCTCGTTGCAGGGGCACACCTCGTGTGGGATGGGTCCGCAACGCTGGACGGGGACCGGACGCGTCCCCCTCCCGGCTGTCGCTGGGCGCTGCCGCAGGAGCTGACCGACCGCGCGGTTCCCGGCTGCGGACTGCAACCACGCCAGCTGCGCCACGCCGGGCGGCGCGGCCGGTGCCACCGGACCTGGTGCCACTGGCCTCACCGGAGCCGGAGTCGTTGGCCTCTCCGGAAGTTGTGCCTGCCAGGCGGGCTCAGGTCTGGCCCTGTTCCGCTCCATCTGGCCCTGTTCCGCTCCATCTGGCCCTGTCCCGACTCCATCGCCTCAGTGGTAGAAGTACGGGTCGAGCACCCGCACTTCGGTGATGGAGTCGACGGGAAGTCCGTTGGCCTCGGCGGCTCGCCGGATGGCCTCGGGGTTGGGAGCGTCGTAGATGCAGAAGGTCGTCATCTTGTCGTCGGTGACGAAGGACTGCACCCAGGTCACATCCTGGTCGGCATTGCGTTGCACGATTCCGGTGAGCCCTTCGGCTCCGCGATCGGTCATCGGAAGGTGCAGTCCATTCGGGAAGGTGCGCTGCACGAGGTAGCGGGTCATGTCGGATCCTCTCGCTCTCGCCCGGACCACCCGGGCCGGCTGTGATCCAGACTCACCGACTCCGAAAGCCACGGAATCGGGACCGTTCCCTATCTCCTGGCGCGCGGCTCCCCATCTTCCGCGGCGGTCAACGCCGCAGCGACCTCGCGACGCGAGGCCACACCGAGCTTGGCCAGGATCGCCGAGACATGATGGCCGGCGGTCTTCACCGAGATGTGCAGTCGAGCGCCGAGCTCGGCATCGGTGAGCCCCTCGCCCAGCAGCCGGGCCACCTCCAACTCGCGTACGGTCAGCCCGCCCGGGTTGGCGGCCGTCCGGCGCGATGGCCGCCGCGGGACGACGGCGGAGCCCACCGCACGCATCCGAGCGAGCAAGGCGTCTGCCGCGGGTGCGGCGCCCAGCCGGTCGAAGACCTCGAGAGCGCGCAGCAGGTCGGCAGCCTCGTGTCCGTCGGCAAGGGCAGCGGCCGCCTCGTACGGGCAGTCGAGCTCGTTCCACAGCGCCGCCGCACTCGACAACTCACCGCGGACATGCGCGGCGAAGGGCTCGGCGGCACCGGACGGCAACAGTTCGAGCTCACCCGCACGCCAGAGCCAGTAGCCGAGTTCGCCGATCGCCCAAGGCTGGCTCCGGAGCAGCGCGAGCTCGTACGTGTCGCGCACCAGCGCCGGAATCCGTTCCGGGTGTCCATGAATCCAGGCCGACTCGGCACGGCCTGCCGCGGCCCCGGAGAGTCGCTGCAGATCTCCGCTGCTCTCGGCGAGTCGCCAAGCCTCGTTCAACGGCTCGTCGGCGTCGTCTCGGCCTATCCGGACTCGTGCCCGTCCGATGACGGTGAGCGCCACGATCCGCGTCGTGATGGCGGGATCGTCCTTGACCTGCTCGGCGATTGTCAGAGCGGTCGGCCAATCGGCGTGCTCGAAACTCAGCCGAGCCAGCCAGGCTGTCGCATAGCCGTTGTTGCGATCGAGATCGCGGTCTGCGCACCAGTCGCGAGCCGCACGTAGCCACCGGTCGGCTTGGGCATAGCGTCGGACATCCCCGGCTCCGGAGCCGAGATTGATCAGCGCCCCCGACACGGCGATGTCATCGCCCATCTCCTCTGCCAGGCGCCGAGCCCGCAGCAGCGGCTCCTCGGCCTCGTCGGGCGCCAACAGCCACAATGACGAACCAACGGCATTGAGAGAGCGGACGAGCGTCCAGTTGTCGCCGTAGTCGGTGGCCAGCCGGGCCGCCTGCCGCCCCAATGCGACCGCCTCCTCCGACTCGTCGGCCAGCATCAGCAGCACCGCCCCGCTCATCAGCGCGACTGCCTTGTCCCGGCTGTCCGGCCGGTTGTCGAAGTGCCGGATCGCCTCGCGTACCGCCTCGTGTGCCTCCGCACCATGCGCCATGTCCCACAGGACGCGGGCACGATTGGCCATCACGCGCCCCTCGTCGTCCGGCCGATCCAGCCGTTGCCACGCCAGCCGCGCCTTGTCGGAGGCCGCGAGAGCCCGGACGTCATCACCGAAGGTCGACGATTCACGAGCAAGGCATTCCCAGGTACGCGCCGCGTCCTCCGGTCCAAGGGCACCCGCCGCAAGCGCGCGCTCGTACTGTTGTGCCGCGGATCGATGCGCGCCGGCGCGGCTCGCGGCGTCCCCTGCGACCACCGCATACCGGGCTGTCCGTTCAATGTCGCCGGCACGTTCGGCGTGGTGGGCGAGACTTGCCGGATCGGCCCCGCGCCGCTCCAGTTCCGCAAGCAGCCGCAGCTGGGCGGCCCGGGCGAGAGCCGGTGGCATCGCGTCCTCGATCGCGCGCCGGGCGAGCTCATGGCGAAACGACACCGTCGAGCCGCTGATCCGCAGCATTCCCGCAGTGACACACTCGTCAAGAACGTCCGCCGACACCGACGCCACGGTCAGTACGACGTCGATCGGCACCGCTCCCGCCGGTGCGAGCGACACGGCGTCGAGCACCTGCCGGGCCGCAGCCGACAGGGGCGCCGCCCGTGCCAAGACGGCGTCACGGACACTCACCGGCACACCGTGCACCGATCCGGCCGCAACCACCTCGGTCACAAAGAACGGGTTGCCCTCGGTGACTTCGAAGAGTTCGGTGGCGTCCAGTCCGGCGCCCACCTTGGCGGCCAGGGCCGCAACCGAGGCCGGCCCGAGCCGGTCCAGCCTCAGCCGTGACACGCCACCAAGAGTCGCCAGCCGCCCGAAGGTGGCGGTCAGCGGATGAGAGCGGTCCAGTTCGTCATCGCGACTGGTCACCACCACTGCTGCTCGGGTGCGTGCCACCCGTCGGCCGAGGAACACCAGCAGGTCACGTGTTGCCTCATCGGCCCAATGGACATCCTCGATGATCACCAGTGTGGGCGGCCGAGGGGCCTGCAGCTCGGCAACCAGACCGGTGAAGCACTCATACCGTGGCCGCTCGTTGGCCAGCGCAGCCAGCAGGTCACCGCGGGTTTCGAACGCGATGTCATGCAACGGGCCGAGCGGACGGGGCGTGCTCAACGAGTCACACGCTCCCCACAGCAACCTGCTCCCGGTCGGTAGTTCCTCGGCGAGGGCGCGTACGAGTGAGGTTTTGCCCACGCCCGACTCCCCGAGCACCAGCGTCAACGACCCGTGGCCGGCGGCGGCATCGAGGAGCTGGGCACGCAACGCGTCGAGCTGCGATGCCCGCTCCAACAGCCGCGTACCGCTCGACGTCATCGCGTCGATCTCGACCATGGGCCCCAGGATGTCACTACGGCAGTCCACGAAAGGACCCGCCGGTACGGCGACCCTCCGATATGTCCCACCGATATATGGGGAGTACGCCGACACAAATGGGGAGGCACTCCCGATGACCAAGTGCGCTCAATATTTCTAACGTCGAAGCTGTCATTTGGACCGATAGAAGCGACCGATAGAAGGAGACAACAATGCGAAGGCGCAGACGAATCCTGGGCGCGATCACCGCGATCGCCACCCTGGCCACGATCGGCATGACCGGGCAAGCGCCCACGGCCGAGGCCGCCAGCGGATGCCGGACTCCCAGCTCCGACTTCGATGCGGACGGGGCGCCCGATGTCGCGGTCGGCATACCCGGACGATCCGGGAAGCCCGGTGCGGTGCAGGTCCGGCTCAGCAACAAGGGCAAGCCGCACACCACCACCATCGCCGGGCCCCACGGCTTCGGCACCGCACTCACCTCGTTGTCCTCGTACGAGGCTCCCGGCGACGAGGCACTGTGCTCCCAACTGGTCGTCGGCAGTCCCGAGGAAAGCACCCGGACCGACCTGCGGCGCAGCGGAGTGGTCTACACCTACTACTGGAGCAGCTCCGCCAAGCGGTTCGCGCTGCGCAACCTGTTCGAGCAGCCCGGCGAGTCCGGCGGACAGTCCGGCGCCAGGTTCGGTGCCGCCCTGGCCACCGAACAACGCGGCGCCGGCCAGGTCACCTCTCGGCCGGGCACGCTGTACGTCGGCTCACCCGGCAGGGACATCGACGGTATCCCGGACACCGGCCAAGTGACCTCGTTCTGGATCGATGCCGACGAGGACCCCGACGTCCACGACACCCACATCACTTGGCTCGGGGAGCCGGTGACCGACGCTCCCGAATCGAGAGCCGCTCTCGGATCGTCGCTCGCGGCCGCCGGTGGCCAGATCGCCATGGGCATGCCCGGCTTCCCGACTCGAGGCCGGGCGGGCGCGGGCGCCGTGCTGGTCGACATCGTGGGCACCGATCCCGACCGTCCGGGCCCCCTCCTGCTGTCCCAGGACACCGACGGTGTGCCGGGAACCGCGGAGAAGGGCGACCGGTTCGGCGCAGCGGTGCACCTGGTGCCGGGCTCGACCCCTGGCACGACCACCCTGCTGGTGGGTTCGCCGGGGGAGGACGTCGGTAGCGCCGTGGACGCGGGAGCCGTGACCATTGCCCGCATCTCGTCGGCCACCGCCGACCTCAGTGGAAAGGCCCGGACCGTGAACCAGAACTCAGCCGGGATGGCCGGCACCTCAGAACGGGGTGACCAGTTCGGGGCGGCCGTGTCGAGCATGCGATCCGGATCGCGCACGCTGTTCCTCGTCGGCGCCCCGGGTGAGGACGTCGGCAAGAAGCGCGACGCCGGCATGGTCCAGACGATCGGCACCGGGAAGGGCTGGACGCAGAACAGCAAAGGCGTTCCCGGTCACGCCGAGACCGGCGACCGAATGGGCGCCTCACTCGGCGGCTCGGTCGCCACCGGGGCGACCCGGTCGCTGATCGGGGTTCCCGGCGAGAACAAGAACACCGGTGGTGTGCTGATCGGACTCCCGATCGACCGATACCGGCCGACCTTCGTGGTCGGGAAGAGCGCGGGAGCTCGGTACGGATTCAGCGTCGGCCCCTGACCCGCCGGTCGGCATCGCCAGTGTCTTGTGGTCCAGGAACCTGGGCGACACGGCTACACGGGCCTGAGCAATGTACGGCACAGGTCGTCGGACAGTCCTCCGAGACGTTCCCGCGGGAACGTCTCGGAGGATTCGGCGATGATCCGGACAAGGCACGAGGACGCGGATCACGAGCGGACAGAACTCGAGTTGATTCCGTTTGCTCCGGTAGTCCAGAGCTGAGGTTCAGTCTTGTGACCAGCGCCGAGGTCAACGGCCTGCTCGACTTGGTCGAGAACCTCGATCGGTTGCGGCTCCGGACAGCAGCTTCTCCAGTTCCTCGGCAGCTGCCAACTCGCGACCGGTCGAGGCTATCTCCAGCTGCAGCTCCGCTGCTCTCCGGCGGAACCGCTCGTCGCCCAGCACCTGGCGGACGGCGGCGGTGATGGCTTCCGGTCGCGGCGTTTGGGTCCGAAGGTTGATCCCGACGCCCGACCAGCCGACCCGGGCTGCGACCTCCACCTTGTCCTCGGTCTTCCCGGCCGCAACGATCGGCACCCCGGCGGCCAGGGCGAGTTGAACCGCCCCGAAGCCGGCGTTGGTGACCAGTACGTCGGCCCGCGGCAGCAACCGGTCGAACGGGATGAACCGCTCGACCCGGGCGTTCGCCGGCAGCGGGCCGAGTTCACGTGGATCCCGGCCGCCGGTGACCGCCACCACAAGGACGTCCTCGCCGGCCAGTGCGGCCAAACCAGGTTGGAGCAACTCGGTCGGGTCGGTCGCCACGGTGCCTTGGTTGAGAACGATCACCGGCTTGCCGGCATCCAGATCCGACCACCAGTCCGGCTCCGTCCAGCCCTGAACGGGCAGCGGCCTGACAGGTCCGACGAAGCGCACGTGCTCCGGGAGATTGCGTTGTGGGTACTCGAAGCCCTTCGCGCCCAACTGGAGATAGAGCGAAGCGTGCAACATGTACTCGAAGACGATCTCGTCGCGGGCAGGCAGGCCGAAATCGGCCCGGACCTCATTGACGGCGTCGGTCATCCCGGCGAACAAGGTCCGCCGCACCAATGTGTGCAGGACCTGGTTGCGGAGGGACCCAAGAGCACCGGTGGTCGGTCGGAGCCCCAGTCCGAACGGCGGTACGTCGCGACTCGGGAACCCGACCACGCTGACCCCGAACGCGGCGAACGGCGGCCCGCCGAGTTCGCTGAGCATGGGGCCCGCGATCAAGCCGGTGTCGCCGACGATCAGATCGGCCGGCTCGTCCTCGAGGGCGGCCAGCAGATCGGCCAGGTGGGTCCGGGCGGGCTGGGAGAAGGCGACGGCCATGTCGAACTTCAGCTTGGCGAGACCGGACAGTTCTGCTCGCTGGGGAAAGAAGTCGTCCAGTCCAACCAGGCTGAAGTCGTGGTCGCTCATCGGCAGATACTCCGCGCCGATGGCTTGGATCCGGTCGGCGTACTTGCGGCCGGCGTACCACCGGACGCTGTGGCCGCGCTCGATCAGAGCGCGGACGATGGGCAACGCGGGGACAGTGTGGCCGTCGGCGGGCGTGGTGGCGAAAATGATGCGTGACATGAAGTTCAGTCTTCAACTACCCGTTCTCGCGGACATCGGTAGCGACTACTGAGCCGCACTCCAGTACTACCGAGATTCCATGCGCCGGGAGCGCGCGCTTAGCGCCGCGGGGCCTGAACGACCGTGAAGACGACCCGAAAGGTCACCGAGGCCCTCAGCCGCCAGAGCTGAAGCAGCGTCACGGGTGGCGCTGGCAAGGATCGCGCGGACCTCGGCGGCGTCGATGCCGGCGCGAATTGCTTCTTGGTCTCCGGGCTGCCATCCGCCTGAGCCGGCGAGTGGGATCTCGGTGAGATATCGCCGCTCGTGCTCCGGAATCCGCGCGACGACGAGATCCGGGTCTTCTGCGGCGGTCGCGTACAGGTCCGGTCCGTCGGCGTAGAACAGATCGGTCACGACAAGGTGCCCGTCGGACGCGCGCATGATGTTGCTGGGATTGTCGTCGAGCGGGCCGCACCAGGGCAGTTCTGCTTTCGCTCGTTCGTGGATGCGCTGGATCGTGTCAACGAGTTCCTCGTACTCGGGAGCTCGCTCCGCAATTGCCCGGTGGACGGCTGCGGCGACGTGTTCGGGGACGGGATCCAGCCACTCCATGATCTGAAGGTCACCTCCGCCAGCCAGCCTGCGGTGCGCATGCAGGATCGGAACCTGTCCGGTCGCCGTCGCCTCTCGGTACAGCGCAGCGGCGTAGGGACCGGTCGGATCGAACG
>Ga0209793_1001457_pt1 | contig 15006 bp, 12 predicted proteins | sample EBPBio122009_DNA_FD_185863 | JGI IMG/M metagenome (GOLD analysis project Ga0209793, IMG submission 185863) | Wastewater treatment Type I Accumulibacter community from EBPR Bioreactor in Madison, WI, USA - Reactor 1_2/2/2009_ DNA (SPAdes) (version 2) | ecosystem: Engineered > Bioreactor > EBPR >... | reverse complement strand
CTCCCTCGACCTGGACGTCCTCCACACGCACAACCCCAAGACCGGCGTGATGGGTCGCATCGCCGGCCGACTGGCTGGGGTCCCTGTTGTCGTCAACACGTGCCACGGTTTGTGGGCGCGGCCTGAGGATCCGCTGGCCAAACGTGCCTTCGTCTACGGGCTGGAGGCGCTGGCTGCACGCTTCTCGGACTACGAGCTGTTCCAGAACTCCGCGGACCGTGACACCCTGCGGCCTGCCCTCAGACGAGGCCGCCACCGGGTGGTGGGCAACGGGGTCGACCTCGAGCGGTTCGCCCATGACCCGGAGGGGCGTCGCCGCGTGCGGGCCGAGCTCGGCGTCGCCGACGACGAGCTTCTTGTCGGCACCATCGGCCGCCGCGTCCGCGAGAAGGGGTTGGCGGAGTTCTCTGAGGCGGCCGCCGCCCTCGCCGGCAAGGCGACCTTCGTCTGGGTCGGCCCTGACGATTCCACGGATGCCGCCGCGCACGTGCCGCACGAGGGTGCCGTCCGCTTCCTGGGCGAACGCACCGACATGCCAGCCGTCTACTCCGCCCTGGACGTCTTCGTCCTGGCCTCCTACCGGGAGGGGTTCTCCCGGGCGTCGATGGAGGCAGCTGCATGTGGCACGCCCATGGTGCTGACGGACATCCGCGGCTGCCGCGAGGTGGGCGACGACGGCATCCACCTCACGCTCGTGCCTCCTCACGACGGGCACGCTCTCGCGGTGGCCGTGCATGGCCTGCTCGCGGACCCTGCGCTGCGCGCCCGACTGGGGAGCGCCGCCCGTGAGCGCGCCCTCGCGGAGTTCGACCAGCGCCAGGTGGCACAGGTCTCCCTCGACACCTACGCGGCCGTGGCCCGTCGGAAGGGCACGTCGACGGGCCGAGCCGCTCGCCCGAGCGCCGATCCGAGGACCACCGTGCTCCACGTGCTCCCCGAGGACCTTGACAGGGGCGCTCAGGTGTACGCCGGCCAGTTGCGGGATGCGCTGGCCGGCGACCCGGAGCAGATGCACCTCGCCGTGTCGCTTTTCGAGGCGCGCCAGACCGCGCTGCGGGCGGACATCCGGCTCGGCGTCCGGTCCGGCCTGCTGCGCCGGGTGGGGCTCGATCCGGTCGCCGTCGCGCGCCTCCGCCGCACCATCCGCGACGAGCGCGCCGGGGTCGTGGTCGCGCACGGCGGCGAGCCGCTGAAGTACGTCGTCGCAACCGGCGGCCCTGCTCGCACCGTCTACTACAAGGTTGGCCTGTCCGCGTCGGAGCTGTCCAGGCCCTCGAGACAACTCGTCTACCGGTTCCTTGCGGCACGCACCACCCGCGTCGTCGGGGTCTCCCAGGCGATCCTGGACCAGGCGCACGACGTGCTCGGCGTGCCCCGCGACCGGCTGACCCTCATCCCGAACGGGCGGGACCCCGGCACCTACCACCCGCCCACGGGTGACGAGCGGCGCGCCCAGCCACCCCTGGTCCTCTTTCTCGGACAGCTCGAGCCCGGCAAGCGGCCCGGCCTGTTCCTCGACGTCGTCGAGGTTCTGCGAGCGCGGCAGCTGTCGTTCGACGCTGCCGTAGTCGGCGATGGGCCGCTGCGCACCGGACTGGCAAAACGGGCCGCCGGGCTCGGGGTCACGATGCTCGGTGTGCGAACCGACGTGCCCGATCTGCTGCGCCGGGCGGCTGTGCTCGTGATGACCAGCGCGCCGGAGACCGAGGGGATGCCCGGGGTCCTCATCGAAGCCGGGCTGAGCGGGCTGCCCGTGGTCGCCACGTCGGCCGCCGGGGTCACCGACGTGGTCGTCGACGGCGAGACCGGGGTCATCGCCCGTTCCGACCGCCCAACGGACATCGCTGAGCAGGTCGAGGTGCTCGTGGCGGATGCCGGCCTGCGCGGCGCCCTCGGCGCGGCCGCGCGTCGCCGCTGCGAGGCGGGGTTCTCGCTCGGTGCGACCGCCGCCTTCTGGCGCGGCCTGGTCGCGGAGCTCGCGCCGCAGGCCGTGCCCTGAGCGCCCGGACGGTATCGTCTCCCCCGTGGTCCAGGAATCGAGTCGTGGCTGAATGAGGATGCCTGGCAGGCGTTCCGCAGCGGTACCCGGCGGACCTTCGGTCCTTCGGGACCTCCTCTCGAGGTACCGGGGCCGGGTGGCCCTGCTCGCGAGTACCTCCTTCGTCGGAGCGCTGTTCGAAGCGGTGTTCCTCGTGCTGATCACCGGCGTCGCGATGGCGCTGGTTGCCGACAAGGACAGCGTGGGCCCCGTGCTCGGGCGGTCGGCCAGCATCGGCACCGCGCTGGTGATCGGCGCCGCGCTTCTCGCAGTGCGCTTGGCAGTCAACCTGTGGGGGGTGCGGATCTCGGCAGACCTGACCGCGGCCGTCACTGCCGACCAGCGCACGATCCTGTCAAACGCGTACCTGCGGGCGAGCTGGGCCGTCCAGCAGGCCGAGCCGACCGGGCAGCTGCAGGCGCTGCTCACCGGGTTCGTCAGCGCTGCCACGAGCGCCGTGGCTACGTTCACGGGTGGTGTCGTCGCATTGCTGAGCCTCGTCGCGTTCCTCGGCACCGGCCTGGCCGTCGATGCAGCCGCCACGGGCGCCGTGCTTGTCGCTCTGGCGCTCGTCGGCACGATCCTCGTCCCGCTGCGACGCCGGATCCGGAAGCGGTCGTGGGCCTCCGCTGGAGCCAGCCTCGACTTCGCCAACTCGGTCTCCGAGCTCGGCGCCCTGGGGCTCGAGATGCAGACCTTCGGCGTGGGGCACCGGTTCGCCGAGCGCATCGACGAGCTGAACCACCAGACCACCGACGCCCAGCGCAGGGTCCAGATCCTCACCGGGTCGCTCGCGCCGATCTACATCGCCCTGGCCTACGCGGCCGTACTGGCCGGAGTCGCCCTGCTGACCGTCATGGGCTCCGAGGACCTAGCGGTGATCGGAGCCGTCATCCTGCTGATGCTGCGCTCTCTCAGCTACGGCCAGCAGCTGGCGTCGGCAGCCGGCTCGATCGCCGCCAACGCGCCGTTCCTCAACCGCATCCACGACACCGTGACCCGCTACCACGCGGCCCCGGCCGCCACCGGCCGGTCCGTCCCGGCGGCCGTGACACCGCTCGAGGCGGTCGACGTCGACTTCGCCTACACCCCCGGCCGGCCAGCCCTTTCGGGCGTGAGCTTCCGGATCGAGCAGGGCGACGTCGTCGGGGTGATCGGGCCGTCAGGAGCTGGGAAGTCGACCCTGGCCCAGCTGCTGCTGGGCCTCCTCGAACCGGTGCACGGGTCGCTGCGGGTCGGTGACGTCGACCTCCGCGAGGTCGACCGCGCCTGGTGGAGCCAGCGCATCGCCTTCGTGGCGCAGGATGCCGTGCTCTTCACCGGAACCGTCGCGGAGAACATCCGCTTCTTCCGCGACGACATCACCGACGAGGCCGTGCTCCGCGCGGCCGGCCAGGCCAACGTGCTGGCCGACGTCCAGGCGCTGCCCCACGGCTTCGACACCCACCTCGGCGAGCGCGGCAGCCAGCTGTCGGGCGGGCAGCGACAGCGACTGTCCATCGCCCGCGCGCTGGCGGGGAGCCCCGAGCTCATCGTGCTGGACGAGCCGACCTCCGCTCTCGACGGCCAGAGCGAGGCGCTCATCCGCGACACCTTGGGCGGCCTGCACGGGAAGGTCACCGTGGTGATCATCGCCCACCGCATGTCCACGCTCGAGATCTGTGACCGCATCATGGTGATCGAGGGCGGGCGGATGACGGCGTTCAGCTCGCCGTCCGCACTGCGCGAGGACAGCGACTTCTACCAGAACGCCATGGCGGTGGCGGGCATCTCCGTCGGCCCGGAGGCCTAGGCGGTGCGGCTGATGTACGTCATCGACTCCCTCGCACCCGGCGGCGCCGAGACCTCCCTCGCGGAGATGGCACCGGGCTTGGTCGCCCGCGGCGTGGATCTGCACGTGCTCCCCCTCGGGCCGCGGCTCGACCTGGCACCGCGGTTGGAGTTGGCGGGAGCCGTGGTCCACTCTCGAGCGTCCAGGTCCGGACGTCCGGGGAACATCCATGCGGTCTTGCAGGTCGCCCGGCGAGTGAAGCCAGCCCTGGTCCACACCACACTCTTCGAGTCGGACGTGGCAGGGCGGGTCGCCGCTCGCATGCTGAGCCTGCCGTCCTCGACCAGCCTGGTGAGTGACTCGTACGGCCCGCCCCACTACGCCGAGATGAGCACGGCGAAGCTGCATGCAGCTCGCGTCGTGGATGCCGCGACGGCCAGGTTCGCGACCAGGTTCCACGCCATCACGGCAGCCATCGCGCAGACGGTCCCACCTCGTCTGGGCATCCCTGTCCATCTGGTGGACGTCGTCCCCCGCGGGCGAGACCCCCGGGCGTTCCCCTTCCGGACGGCCAGCTCCCGAGAGCACACCAAGCGGCTGCTCGGCATCCCCTCCCGGGCCTCGGTCATCGTGAGCGTGGGGCGCCTCGAACCGCCGAAGGGCCACCAGCACCTCCTGCGGTCCCTCCCGGGCGTCGCGAAGGACCACCCCGACGTGGTCGTCCTCATCGCCGGCAAGGAGGGTCGGTCCTCCCAGCCGCTCCGGCAGGCCGCGGCGCGTCTCGGACTGGACATCCGCTTCCTCGGGCACCGTGACGACGTGCCCGCGCTCCTCGCCGCAGCGGACGCCTTCTGCTTTCCGTCCGAACGCGAAGGGTTCGGCGGGGTCCTGATCGAGGCCCTGGCCGTCGGCTGCCCGGTTGTCGCCTCTGCGCTCCCGACGACTGTGGAGATCCTCGGGCCCGATCCTGTCGGCCTCATGGTCCCGGTGGGTGACGCAGAGTCGCTGGCTCGAGCACTGTCCCGAGCCCTGTCCGACCGCGCCGAGTCGGCGCGTCTCGCCGACCGAGGCAGGGAGCGGTTCGAGGAACTGTTCACGATCGACCGGGTTGACGACCGCATGACAGCGTTCTTCACCCACGTCGCGGATGGAGGATAGTGGTTCCACGCTGCCATCAGGCCTCCGACCGCCCACCACGTAACCCAAGGCGAAACATGCGACCCGTTCCCTCCTCGATCAGTGTCGTCATCCCGACCCACAACGGTCGGGCCAGCATCACGCAAGCGGTCACATCCGTGTTGTCCCAGTCTCACCGGGAACTCGAGCTGGTCGTGGTGTGCGACGGAGACGGCGCGCGCACCCGGGAGCTGCTGGCAGGGGTGAGCGACTCTCGACTGCGCGTCGTGGAGCAGCCGAGCTCAGGCGTCTCGGCCGCGCGCAACCTCGGTGCGGCCGTGGCCATGAACGACTGGGTGACCTTCCTCGACGACGATGACTGCGCCCGACCGCAGTGGCTCGAGACGTGGGCGGCCAACATCAGCGACGACACGATGGTGGTCACGGCGAGGCTGGCGTTCTGGGAGGGGGGGCAACTCCTCAGCACCCGACAGTGTCGCCTGTCCCGCACCGACCCGACGATGGATGCCAGCAGCATCCTGCCGGGTGGGTTCGCCATCCGGCGCGAGGCCTTCTCGGCAGTCGGTGGCTTCGACGAGTCCCTGACGTATGCCGAAAACCAGGACCTCGGTCTGCGCCTGCTGGACGACCCCTCGACCACCGAGGGCGGCGCCGTGGTCACCCTTGCGGACGTGCTCGTCGACTTCCACCGGGAAGCCGCCTCCTCACGTGTCAAGCGCTACCGCAGCGCTCCGGCCGACTCCGCGCGCATCTTCCTGTCGCGTTACGAGCACCGGCTCGCCCGCGACCCCGGCACCACGGCCTCGCTGCTCCGGATCATCTCGAGGTCGCAGCGGCGCGAGCACCAGGCCCGCGCCGCGATCTCGTCGTCCGCGCGCGCATGCCGAACCCAGCCTCTGTTCTGGGCGAACTACAGGAGCCTGGCCCTGGCAGTTCTCTCGGCATCGGCGCGGTCCCTGACCGGGGTCGTGCGCCGGCGGGGGCGCTCCACATGACGACCCGGTCATCGTTCGTGGCCGTCAACGGTGCCTGGGCCGGGCTCGGGAACCGCATCCGGTTCACCCTGAGCGCTGAGGCGATCGCCGCCGCGGAGGGCCGGGACTTTGCGTACATCTGGCCCACCTCGCCCGGGCTCTTCGAACCAGCCCTCACCGACCTGTGGGACTACCCTGCTCCCCGACTTCCCTGGGGGTCGGTCGTCCCGACCATGACGGAGCACCGAGCACACCTCTCACGGCGTCGTTCACTGACCGACATGCGCGCGGCGAAGAAGTGGGTCGTGCTGGGGTCGTCGGTGCTCCACGGCGACGGCCGTGAGCAGTCCTGGGAGACGCACCTGCCGAACCTCGCCCCGGTGCCCGCGATCCGGGACCGGGTGGCGCTGACACGGTCCCAGCTGCCCGAGAACTACGTCGGGGTGCAGGTGCGAGCCGCCCCGACGACGCACCCGACGACGCTCGAGGCCTCGCCCGTGTCCTGGTTCATCGCGCGGATGGTCGAGCTGGCGCGCGAGGACCCGCAGACACACTTCTTCCTCTCGTGCGACGACCCGGCAGCCGAGCGGCAGATCGGCGAGGCGGTCCCGAACGTCACGACGCTGCCGGCGAAGGGCGCCTACAACACGGTCACCGGCGTGCAGGCCGCGGTAGCGGACCTCTACCTGCTCGGAGGGTCGACGCACCTGCTGGGTCCATACCTGTCGAGCTTCGTCGAGCTCGCGTGGATCCTGGGCGGCAAGGCCCAGGTGCTGGAGAACAGCGTCCACCGGTTCGGCCCCGGCACCGCCCTGCATCGGCACCAACCAATCGACCTGGGCTTCCGGCCGCCCGCGAGCGAGCTCTATCTAAGGAACCCCCTGCTCGTGGCGTGGGACAGGTTCGCCGCACGGCACGCCCACGCGGCGAACACGTCCACGACCTCCTGAGACATGACCGAGGGCGCAGGCGTCGGCGACCCCGCGAGGCCTCCGACGCGATGTCAGCCGGCCAACGACATCAGGGCGTGGCGCACCATCTCGTCAGGTCGGACGTGGCTCTCGAAGTACGCGCGGCCCAGCTGCCCGAGCACCGTGGCCTCCTCAGGTTCACGAACCAGGCGGATCACCGCCTCGACACAGTGGCTCGCACTGGTGAAGCTGACCATGGGGGGATCTGCCACGAAGGCCGTGCCCAGCGGCTCGGACACGATCGCCGCGCCCACGGCCAGGTACTCGGCGAACTTCCACGGCACGGATCCGTGGAGGCCCATGGTGGACACTCCCACCGTTGCCCGGCCAGCAAGGTGGGCGTACTCGCGTGGGGTCGAGGGCGAGGATGACAGCAAGGTCGGGTACCGGTTCTGCGCGAACGCTGATGGGACGAAGCCGCCGACGAACGTGGGGCCCAGAGCGACCCGGAGCTCACGAATGATGGCAGCGCGATCTTCGTTGACACGCTCCCGGTCTGCGGGGTCACTTCCGGTCGATGTGTCCCAGGCTCGCACCTGGAACAGCACCAGCGGCCCCTGCTGCCTCGGGTCGAACCACGACCAGTCGGGCGTCGCGCGGATCCCTCGAACCTGCCTCAGGAAGTCGGCTCCTCGCAGAGCTGCCTGGTGGGACAGCGGCGGACGCCCCAACCGGTAGCCCGCCGTTGGCACCAGGGGGCGGACGTCCCTGCCGTATCCTGTGGGCGAGCACGACCGCTTGAAGATCACGTCGGCCCGCGTCGCGGCTGAATGGATCTCCTGGGAGTCGGACAGGTCGAATGCCGCATGCGTTCCGCCGACCTCGACATGAATGACTTGTCCGCGAGTCCTGGGAGCCCCCAGGTCGGTCCACGATGCACCGGCCTTGGCCAACCCCGCGATGACGGAGGACCCGTGAACACCCGCGGGCTCCGCCTGCGCCTTCACGAGATGATCCTAGCCCGACATGGCACAGTACCCGGATGACCCATTCGTGGTCGGACGCGCGACGCCGAGCATCGAACTGGCTGACGAGTGGGCGCGGACGAGGCCTGACTCTGACGGCACTGGCGACGTACCCCCTGGTCCTGGTGCTGATCTCCGGGACGCATGGTCCCGGGATGTGGTCTGACTCGGTGCACTACGCCTTCGGGGCGAAGTCCTATGCATCCTCCGGCGAAGTGCTCGGGTGGTCCGATGACCCACTGACCCTGTGGCCCCCAGGTCTGTCGGTTGTTCTCGGGTCAATCATCCGGCTGGGTATCGACCTGGAGACGGCCGCCGTCGGCCTGAACGCGATCTGCGTGGTCGCCTCGGTACTTCTGACGTACCGTCTGGCCCGGATCTCCCTGCACTCGATCCTGCTCGGCTTGCTCGCCGCGACGCTCTTCAGCGTGTCCGCCTCCACCATCGGCATATTCTCCTGGCTCGCCAGCGAACCTCCTTTCGTGGCGCTGACCTTGCTCACCTTGGTGATCGGGACCCAGGCATGCGTGACGGGAAGGCTTCACGTCTCGCACGTGGTGGCCCTGTCGCTGGTCGTCTCGGCCGCAACAACCGTGCGGTACGCCGGGGCGTGGCTCATCCCGGTCGCTGCCCTGGCCGCGTTCCTCTCCCTGTGGCCGACAGACCGGCGGCGCGCCCTGCTCATGGGGCTGCTGACGGGCGCTCTGAGCTCAGCCGGCCTGGTGGCTGTCGCCACCCGCAACCTCTCCCTCGGAGCGCCGCCGTTGGGCGAACGCTTTCCCTCGCCATTCCCCGCCTCGAGCATCTTCGTCGGCAGCGCCGCCACGGTGGGGCGCTACGTCGTGCCATCAGGGTGGACGCTGGCAGCGATAGCCACCGGTCTGGTGATCGCGGGCCTCCTCCTCTACGCACTTGTCCTCTCGTGTCGTCGCCGATGCTGGGCCGTGGTGGTCATAGCCTTCTTCGTCGCGCTCTACTGGGCTCTGCTGACCTACAGCCAGCTGACGACATCAACGAGTCCGTCAAGTGCGCGTTTCTCGGCACCTGTCTACTCGTCGATGCTGATCCTGACCGTCTATGCCGTGCGTGACATCCGCTCTCGCATCCTGGACTCGACGGGCAGCGCCGACGTGGCGTCCTTCCGTCGAACTGTCGTGGGGACAGCGATCGGCACTGTTGTCTGCTTCACGGTTGTCGTCTCGGCGGTTCAAGGGATCGGCTACGTCGAGCAGGCGCGCTCGAAGGGCCTCGGCTACAACAGCCTCGAGTCGCGGATGTCACCGCTGGCCGCCTCGCTGTCCACCATTCCCGAAGGAAAGACGGTGGCGGCCACCGACGATGCCAAGGCAGCGTGGGCGTCTCAGCGTCGAGGAATCGTGCGGATTCCGCGTCAGGACGGCGCTTCTGCCGAGGCATACGGGGATCGGACCAGGACGTTTGTGGAGGAGGTGAAGCAGGGTGAATGGACACATCTTGCCTTCTTCACCGATGCCGACTTCTCGTCGTTGGGTCCGGAGGAGCTGATGCGGCTCGGTGCGCGCCTGCAGTTGGTGGCCACGTATGACGATGGCAGCCTGTGGGAGGCGCAGGCAGTGCCATGAGCGGGCCTACGATGCCCTCTATGACTCTTGGCCACCCGGTGCTGGACGCTCTCGACAAGCCCGGGCTGCGCGCATTGCTCGGAAGCGTGGTGAGCAGACGGCGAACGCGCCAGATGGGACAGCCGGTGGTCATGTCCAGGCGGAGAGGGCAGTGGACCTACAGCGTGGGAGGTCGCATTCTCTCGCCCTCGATGCACGGCTGGGTGGACCCGAGGAACTGGGACCGGCAGACTCAGGACATCTTCTTCTGGAAGTACCAGCCGAAGCGCGGCGACACCGTTCTTGACATCGGCGCAGGCATCGGCACTGAGCTCTTCGCGTACGCAGACCGCGTCGGTGAGGACGGCCGGATCTATGCCTTGGAGGCTCATCCAGCCACTTTCGAAAGGCTCGCCGCGCTCTACGACTTCAACAAGGGTGCCGCCATCCGGAGCTCGGTGGTTCTGGAATGCCTTGCTGCGAGCGATGTCGCCGGCACCGTCCTGATCTCCGATACACCCAACGACCAGGAGAACTCGCTGGTGAGCAGCGGGGGGATGCCCACAGCGGCGACGACTCTTGATTCCTTTGTCGCTGAGCAGGGAATCGACCGCGTCGATTTCCTCAAGATGAACATCGAGGGCTCCGAGCGTGCAGCCCTCTCGGCGGCAGGGCGGATGCTCTCGATCACCAGGAACGCTGCAATCAGCTGTCACGACTTCTTGTCCGACACCACAGGAGACCCGCACTTCCGCACCAAGTCATTCGTCCGAGCCCTCCTTCTGGACGCCGGGTTCGACGTGCAGGAGCGTCCGGAGGCGGCAGATCCGTGGCAGCGCGACTACCTCTACGCCACCCGCGCGTCAACGCTTCATACCTGACGGCGGGTCAGACGGTGCGGGCAACGAAGATGTCTTCTCCCCGCTCGCTCCGGTGGGTGAACCCTAATGTCGCCGCCTCGAAAGCCTCAGTGCATCCGGGCTGGAAACGATCGTGCAGCTCTACAGCAATGGCTGAGACCTTGCCGATCCAGGCCTCTGAGTTCTGAAATATTTCGCGCTCGGAGCCTTCCACGTCCAACTTCAGAAAGTCGATGGAATCAACTCCGAAATCCTCGAGCAGAGTCGGTACGTCGATTGCCGCGACGTCGTTGACCCCGCCTCCGTCCGGGACAGCCGATCCTTTGCTCTCCTGGATGCGGAACCCCCACGGGCCGTGACCCGGGTCAACCAGGTTGACGGTGCCAGCATGCCCCCAGAGGGCGGCTCGGAGGGGACGGACACCCGTGTACCCGCGCGTGTTCTCGCGAAGGAGCCTGAAGTTTCCGGCATCTGGTTCGATGGCGATGACCAGCGCGTCAGGATAGCGATTCGCGAAGTACGCCGCCGAGAATCCGACGTTGGCGCCACCATCGATGATCACCTTCGGACGAATATCCCACGGGAACTCGTAACCACGATCCACGATCACATGAAGAAATGTGCGCAGATCACTGCCGCCGAATCTGATGCGGAACGGATGCGCGTACCCAGGCCAGTGGAGGGTGACTTCTCCGGACGCCCTCGGCCTGTCTCGGAGGGTGTACCAGACCCCTTTGGCCAACCCGAAGACACCGACGTACCGCTTCGAACGGCTCTGCACCCATCGGATGCGCTCGAGCATGGTAGCCATCCCTGAAGTGTATGGCCTGGGACCTTTCGTCCTGATCCCCGGCTACGCCCTCAACCTGCGAAGAACCCTCTCGGCCAGCGGTCGTAGCGATTGCGGAACAGCCACTCTGCGTCGGATCTCGGCGGTGAGGATGAGCTTCTCTCCCCAGGACAACGGACTCCGCCGCACCTCGTCGACGCAGACCCGGCGTACTGCCGCCTGCAGCTCGGGGCCACTGCCCCACGTGCGGCTCACGCTGTCCGTGCGGACGGCCTTGACGCACAGCGTCTCCGGCACCCGGACGAACTCACCGAGCAGGCAGAGGTGCATCATCCACGGCCAGTCCGCGCCGTACTCCCCCGCGTCGTTGGGACGGAGCCCGCCGATGCTCCGCGCCGCCGGCGTCCGGAACACCCCGTGGATCGCCACCCACCAGCTCGTCGGGCTGTGCGCCATTGCCAGACCCCTCGCCAGCCTGCGGCGGACACCGTCGAGGTCACGGAACTCTCGGGTCTCCCGCGTGCCGTCGGGATGGGCGAGCTCGAGGTCGCTGAACGCCAGGACGGCACGCGGGTTCTCCCGGAGGCCGCGAACGAGCTTCTCGACGTACGTCGGGTCCACCGTGTCGTCATGGAATGCGAGGAACATCAGCTCGCCGGACGCCCGTGCCATGAGGTCGTTGGTGTTCGCGAGCCACCCGAGGTTGTCCTCGCGCTCCACGACACGCACCCCGGGTCGACCCGCGGCGAAGTCCCGCACGACCGCGAGGGTGTTGTCCGTGGACGCGTCGTCTCCGACGAGGATCTCCAGGTCCTCCCACGTCTGGGCGGCCAGGGACTGCAGCGTCTCGAGGATGAAGCCCTGCGAGTTGTACGCGGGAACGACCGCTGTCACCAAGGGCCGGTTGGCCTCTGCAGTCATCGAGCACCTCTCCCGGTGCGATGGTCCTTCAGCCAGGCGGAAACGACTTCCCGCTCGAAATCATCGGCCGCCACCCGGCTGTCGTACGTCCTGATCCGATGCTGACCTGCGGTCGCGAGCTCCTGACACCGGTTGGGGTCGTCGAGCAGCTCCACGACCCGTTCTGCCAGCCCGAGGAAATCCCCTGCCGGCGCGGTCAGGGACACCCCGCGGGCGTAGGTCATCACTCCGCCGATGTCGGTGGAAACCAGGGCCGCGCCGCTGCTCATGGCCTCGGCTGGCGGAAGGTGCCACCCCTCCACGTCGCTCGTCGACAGGTAGACCCGGGCAGACCGGTACAGTTGCCCCAGCGCCTCTCGCGACGGCGACTGGACGTAGGTGACGAAGGCTGGCAGCTCGTCGGGCCGCGCGCACGTGCCGAACACCGCCACCCGAACCCCGGGCCTGCGCTTCTGCACCACCTCCAGCGCGCGGATCAGCACGTCCGTCCGTTTGGCAGGGCTGTCGGATGCCAGGGCGACGACGTCGTAGCGGCGGTCCACCATGGACGGCCCCGGTGGGAACTCCTCACCATCGATCCCGTTGGGCACCAGCACGGTCTCGACACCGAGCTCGTCGCCGCGTTCGACCAGCCAGTCCGCGATCACCAGCTTCGTCAAGGGCAGCCGCCAGGTCGCATCGACGTAGGCACGGTCGGCCATCCAGTCCTCATAGGACTGTATGAAGTAGACGCCGGTCGCCCCCTGGCGCCGGCAGGCCATCGAGGTCAGTGGTGCCGTGTTGACGGCTGTTGCCACCACGACGTCAGCCGACGGGACCCCCCGTGCGCTGAGGTAGGCCACGTTGAGAACCTGGACCCGCTCGTCGAGCGGGAACCATGACGGGCGTGCCCGCCGACGACGGAAGTGGTAGTCCACCCGGTCCCCGAGCCTCTTGGTCTCCGCCCAGCCCCGGTGGACCTTGGCTCGAAGCGATCTCCTGCGCGTCCCGCCGCCACGCAGGTGGATCGCATGGACAACGGTGACGTCGTGCTGTCGGGACACGAGGTGGTTCGCGTACGAGTAGATGACCTTGTATCCACCGGCTGGCATGTCGATGAGGCCCGGCAGGAGGATGACGAGGCGCAGCCGGGCCGACTCAGTGTCCGTGCCCACGCTTGGCGAGCCTGCGGAATCCCGGTCACCCATCCCAACCACCGGGGATGTCCTGGATTATCTCCCAGTTGGGATCTAGCTGGTACGCCCGACCTGCGTCCATGTGGCGCGCGTGGAAGGCCGGCATGATGACCTGGGACTCCCGTCCGTGGAGGACGTTGCTCACGTAGGCGGCCCAGTACGAGAAGGTCGAGTTCGTGCCGATGATCCGCGACGACGTGCTCACCGTGCGGAAGTGGTTCATCGGGGAGGCCGCCGCCGACGCGTACGTCACATGCGCCCCGTCACGGGAGAGGAGCCCGTCGAGACTCGCCCGACACCACTCGATGCCGTCCGAGACGACGACGACCTGATCAACGCGCCCTCCGACGTCGACCGCCCTCGTCAGGGCCTGATCGACGTAGCCGGCGATGTCGAAGGCGTAGCGGCCTCGGAGATCGGGGTCGGAATAGTAGTCACCCCGACGAACATTGACGGTGAGCGTTCGCGCTCGGGACTCCACGGGCCGAGTGAGCTCGGAGGGCAGAAGGTGACGTCGGATGAAGTGATGGAGCTGCTCACGGGTGAACTCCTCCCCGAAGCGCTGACCCCACGACGTGTCGCGACGGTCCCACGGCCTGACCTCCTCGCGACGGATCAGGAGCCGGTCCCGCACGGTGGGGAGAAGCTCAAGCCACGGGTCCATGGTCGGCACATGGAGCACCCGGTAGTCGCGGCCCTGTTCCTGCGAGATGTCGGCACGCAGCCAGAGGTACAGGAAGTTGCCGAACCCGAGTCCGTCGGGAGTCATCCGGACCACTCGGTGCCCTCGCTGGATGGCGCGCTCGCCCTTGAGGCGGGCCCGATGCCCCAGGGCGCCCAACGTACGGCCGGGCCTGAGCATGGATACAGGGTAACGACTGGAACGTGCGACCCCGGAGCCGGCCGGAGGGGTGCCCAGTGGAGTCACGTCCATCGGGCCGGGACGCCCTTGGCGGTCACGCCTGCGGGGACGTGCGTCGTCACGACCGCACCCGCACCAACCACCGTGCCGTCCCCGACGGAGAGGTTCTGCAGGATCGTCGCGGCTGCTCCGACCAGGGTTCCTGCACCGATCGTCACCTCGCCCGAGATGACGGCTCCGGGGTTGACGGACACGAACTCCCCCAGCAGTGCGTCGTGGCCGATCGTCGCGTTGGGGTTGAGGTGAACGTGATTCCCCAGCCGCACGTTGTTCGACACCGCGACCCCGGCGCACACGACGACCCCCTCCCCCAGCTCGCAGCGGGCCCCGAAGGTCGCGGTCGGGTGGATCGCCGTGAACGGCCGCGCCCCGGCATCCTCGAGGCGCGTGACGAGCCATCGCCGCACCTCGGGGCTCCCGACCCCAAGGACATACCGCCACTCACCGTCTACCGTCGTGAGCCACTCCTCGACGGTGCCCAGGTAGGAGACCCCGCGCGCCGAGAGGCGCTGGAGGTTGAGCTCGGACGGCCCGTCATCCACGACACCGGCCACCTCGACCGGTGCGCCGGCCGCGGCCATCGCCTCGAGCACGTCGAGGCACTCACGACCAAACCCCGACGCTCCGACCACCGCCACCCGCTCAGGCGACGTCATCACGCATCTGCTTCCCGTGTGAGCCGGTGAACACACTCATCGTCGCCTCGCCCCCACCGCTGATCCCCTGCCGCTTCACCACGCAGCAAACAGTGCGAGCAAGAATCACCAGATCAAGTGTCAGGCTCCGGGTGTCCACGTACTCCACGTCGAGAGCGAACTTGTCCTCCCAGGCCACACCGTTGCGCCCCGACACCTGGGCCAGGCCAGTTACCCCCGGACGCACCTCGTGGCGTCGCGCCTGTT
>Ga0209793_1001454_pt1 | contig 15010 bp, 13 predicted proteins | sample EBPBio122009_DNA_FD_185863 | JGI IMG/M metagenome (GOLD analysis project Ga0209793, IMG submission 185863) | Wastewater treatment Type I Accumulibacter community from EBPR Bioreactor in Madison, WI, USA - Reactor 1_2/2/2009_ DNA (SPAdes) (version 2) | ecosystem: Engineered > Bioreactor > EBPR >... | reverse complement strand
GACCAGTGCACCTGCTCGCGCGAGCGCGTTGCCGGCATTCTCTCCGGCTTCACCGCCGAGGAGATCGCCGATTCGATCGAGGATGGCGAGATCAGGGTCGCCTGCGAATTCTGCTCGTCGGTCTACAAGTTCGATCCGGCCGATTTTGCTAATTGACCGTGCGCGCGACGTCCGGCAGGTCGAGCGCGAAGGCCGGAATTTCGACGTCGAACAGTTCGCCGCCGGAAGCCTGCATCGTGTAGGCGCCGGCCATGAAGCCAGTCGGCGTCGTCAGCGGGCAACCCGAGGTATATTGATAGCTGTCGCCGGGGTCGAGGCCCGGCTGCTCGCCGACGACGCCGGAACCGCGCACCTCTTCCACCTTGCCGTTGCCGTCGGTGATCCGCCAGTAGCGGGTCAGCAATTGCACAAAGCCGTCGGAATGGTTGACGATGGTGATGCGATAGGCCCAGACGAACCGGGGTTCGTCCGGGTCCGACCGCTCCGCCAGGTAGAACGGTTCCGCGCTCACTTCGATGTTGCGCGTCACGGCGCTGTACATGATCCTCGCCCCCTGGCTGCGGCCGCAACTGTCGCCGAGCGCCGGCGGCAGGTCAACAGCCGCGACCGCGGCTTGGGAGAGTGACGTGCTTGACGGATGGGCAAGGAAACGGCTCGACCCGGCGATCGACCGGCTGGCCTCGGCGCTGGCCGGCGCCGGCGTCAGCGCCAATGCGATCACCTTCGCCGCGTTCGGCGTCGGCGTCGCCGCCGCGGTCGCGATCGCGTTTGGCCAGTTCTGGGCTGCCGCCGCGCTGATCCTTGTCAGTCGACTCGGAGACGGCCTCGACGGGGCGGTCGCCGCCCGCACCGCCCGCACCGACCTTGGCGGCTATCTCGACATCGTCCTCGACTTCGTCTTCTACGGTCTCGTCCCGCTCGCCTTCGTCGTCCACGATCCGGCCGCCAACGGCCTTGCGGGCGCGGTGCTGCTCGCTGCCTTCTACGCCAATGGCGCCAGCTTTCTCGCCTACGCCATCGTCGCCGCCAAGCGTGGCCTCGAAAGCGAGGCGAGGGGGAAGAAATCGATCTTTTTCACCACCGGTCTGGCCGAGGCGACGGAGACGATCGCCGTCTTCGTGGCGTTCTGCCTGTTGCCGCAGTGGTTTTCGCCGATCGCCTTCGCCTTTGCCGCGATCACCGCCTATACGACGGTCAGCCGCATCGTGCTGGCGTGGAGATTGTTTGGTGAGTGAACTGCGGCGCAGTTCCGTCAGTTCCGGCTCCTGTCCGGAGCCGATCCTCGGCTTTGCCCGCGCGGTGCGGGTTGGCTTTGTCGATCCCGACTGGCTGGTCGAAATCGAGGCCGACGCGATCGTCGCCGACTGATTTTTCGGTTGCTTACCCCCACCCCGTACCCCTCCCCACAAGGGGGAGGGGGATGCTGAGACGTTGACGCCTCCCTCCCCCTTGCGGGGAGGGTAAGGGTTGGGGGTGATTTGTCGTCCGGATCAATTGATCCAGACGTCCAGATCAGCCCTCCGCCGTCAGCGCCTGATCAAGGTCGGCGATCAGGTCTTCAACATCCTCAAGTCCGACCGACAACCTGAGCGTGCCCGGCCCGATGCCCAGTTGCTCGCGGGCGTCTTCGGCCAGGTTCTTGTGGGTGGTCGTCGCCGGATGGGTGATCAGGCTCCTGGCGTCGCCGAGATTGTTGGAAATCTTGATAATCTCCAGGCCGTTCGACAGTGCGAACGCCGCCTTCTTGCCGCCCTTGACGTCGAAGCAGATCAGCGTCGAGCCGCCTGACATCTGGCGGCGGATGATGTCGGCCTGCGGATGGTCGGGCCGGCCGGGATAGATGACGCGGGCGATGTCGTCGCGGCTCGCCAGCCAGTCGGCGATCCTTCCAGCGCTTTCGGTTTGCTGGCGCACCCTGATCGGCAGCGTCTCCAGCCCCTTCAGCATCGTCCAGGCGTTGAACGGCGACATCGCCGGGCCGGTGTGGCGGAAGAAATCGTGCAGATGCTTGTCGATCCACTCCTTGTCGGAGAGCACCACGCCGCCAAGACAGCGGCCCTGGCCATCGATGTGCTTGGTGGTGGAATAGACGACGACATGCGCGCCAAGCTCCAGCGGCTTCTGCTGCAGCGGCGTCGCGAACACATTGTCGATGACCAATCGTGCGCCGGCCGCGTTGGCGATCTTCGCCACCGCCGCGATGTCGATCACTTCCAGCGTCGGATTGGTCGGGCTTTCGAGGAAGAACAGTTTTGTGTTGGGCCTGACCGCCGCCTGCCATTCCTCGATCCGGGTGCCGTCGACCAGCGTCGTCTCGATGCCCCAGCGCGGCATCAGCGTTTCGACCACCCAGCGGCAGGAGCCGAACAGCGCCCGCGCCGCGACCACATGGTCGCCAGCCTTGACCGAGCACAGCAGCGCCGCCGTCACCGCCGCCATGCCGGTGGCGGTGGCGCGCGCATCTTCGGCGCCCTCCAACGCGCACATGCGCTTTTCGAACATCTCGACCGTCGGGTTGGAGAAGCGCGAATAGATGAAGCCGCCTTCCTCGCCCTTGAAACGGGCCTCGGCGCTTTCGGCGCTGTCGTAGACATAGCCCTGGGTCAGGTAGATCGCTTCCGACATCTCGCCGAACTGCGAGCGCAGCGTTCCTGCGTGAATGAGCCTGGTCTGATCGCCCAACTTCTTCTTCGACATCTCTCGCCCCAACACAAAAAAACCGGCCGCGACAGTCGCAACCGGTCCAAACGCCTTTTCGGCCTCGGTCCTTTAGCGACTTGTTTAACGTGGCTGCAAGCCGACCGGCCAAATCACCACGGGATAAAAAGCCAATAGTCCGCGGCGCGGCTTGCGTCAACCGGCATGATCGGTAAACGCTGCCCGCGTCTGGGGCAGGGACGACACGTTGCGCGACACCGGCATTCTACCCGATCATGAAATCGCGGCGCTGTTTGGCGCCGGCGCGCTGGTGTCCGGCCGTCCGCTCGACGCCGACCAGATCCAGCCGGCCAGCCTCGACCTGCGCCTCGGCGCCAAAGCCTACCGGGTGCGCGCCTCGTTCCTGCCGGGCAAGGGCTCGACCGTCGAAGACAAGCTGGCGAAGCTGAAACTGCACGAGATCGACCTGACCGCGGGCGCGGTGCTGGAAACCGGCTGCGTCTACATCGTGCCCTTGCTGGAAACGCTGGCGCTGCCGCCGGGCGTCGCCGCATCGGCCAATCCAAAGAGTTCGACCGGCCGTCTCGATATTTTTACCCGCGTCATGGCCGATCACACGCAGGAGTTCGACAAGATACCCGCCGGTTATCGAGGCCTGCTCTATCTCGAAGTCAGCCCGCGCACCTTCCCGATCATCGCCCGCACCGGCTCGCGCCTGTCGCAGATCAGGTTCCGGCAGGGCCAGTCCTTGCTCAACGACTGCGAACTTGCGGCCCTGCACGCGGCCGAAACGCTGGTTGCGGCGGAAACGCCGAACATATCAAACGCCGCCATCGGCGTGTCGATCGATCTAATGGGCGGCCCGGACGGACTGGTCGGCTATCGCGGCAAACATCATTCGGCGCTGATCGATGTCGACAGGCGCGCCGCCCACGATGCGCTCGATTTCTGGGAGCCGCTCTACAATCGCGGCGACGCCTCGCTGATCCTCGATCCGGACGAATTCTACATCCTGGTGTCACGCGAGGCGGTGCACGTGCCGCCGGACTATGCGTCCGAAATGACGCCGTTCGATCCGCTGGTCGGCGAATTCCGCGTCCACTATGCCGGCTTCTTCGATCCCGGTTTCGGCCATTCCGCCGCCGGCGGGACCGGCAGCCGAGCCGTGCTGGAAGTGCGCAGCCACGAAGTGCCGTTTATCCTCGAACATGGCCAGGTGGTCGGGCGTCTGGTCTACGAGCACATGCTGTCGCGCCCAAAAGCGCTCTATGGCGCGGACCTGAAGTCGAACTATCAGGCGCAGGGCCTGAAACTGTCGAAGCATTTCAGATAGGGCGTCAGCTTCTTGCGCTTTTCCGCAACGCCTTGACGTCTTCGCGCAGCGCCCGGAGTTCGCGCAGGATGGTTTCCTGGTCTTCCTGCATCTCGTGGCGTTCGGCTGTCGCCTCGGCCTCGTGCTCCTCCTCCATCGCCGAGACGATGACGCCGATGAACAGGTTGAGCACCGTGAACGAGGTGGCGATGATGAACGGAATGAAGAACAGCCAGGCTGACGGATAGACCTCCATCACCGGCCGCACCACGCCGTCCGACCAGCCTTCCAGCGTCATCACCTGGAACAGCGTGTAGAGCGAGGCGCCGATGTCGCCGAAACGGTCGGGGAACGACGCGCCGTAGAGTTTTGTCGCCATCACCGCGAAGACGTAGAACACCAGCCCGAGCAGCAGGATGATCGAGCCCATGCCGGGCAGGGCGGAGACGAAACCGGTGACGACGCGGCGCAGCGACGGCACCACCGAGATCAGCCGCAGCACCCGCAGGATTCGCAGCGCCCGCAGCACCGACAGGCTTCCCGTCGCCGGGATCAGCGCGATGCCGACCACCGCCAGGTCGAAGACGCGCCACGGATCGTGGAAGAACCGCGACCGGTAGACCGCGACGCGCGCCGCAAGCTCGACCACGAACACCGCCAGGATGAACTGGTCGATGGCGTTGAGCAGCGGCCCGGCCGCCGCCATCGCCGTGCTTGACGTTTCCAGCCCCAGCGTCACCGCGTTGATGGCGATCAGGGTGGTGATGAACGCTTCGAAACGCCGCGATTCGATGATCGCCTTCAGTTTATCCACGACGAATCTCCGCATTTCTCAAACGCGGCACAGATGTGATCGCGCGCTCCGCCCGTCAAGCGGCTTCGGCCGGCGGGTTCCGGGCGGAGATGGGCGCGATCGGTGCGACTTCCCCCTCACCCCGCCTCCGCTTCGCTCGGCGACCTGGGTTCGGGTCACTTGCCTCTCCCCGTCCTTCGGACCCGGGGGAGAGGGGGCGGGAGGTTTCGGCGCTAACCTCTTGTCCCCAGCGGGGAGAAGGTGGTCGCGATGCGACCGGATGAGGGGGCGTCTGGCGCGACAGCCAACCGGCTTCGGCCGGCGGCAAAATCACTGCGGCAGGTTGTCGAGCAGGAACTGCACCTGGTTGCCGCCCATGATCGCGCCGATGTCGGCGTCGGAGACGCCTTCGGCGATCAGCGCCTCAGTGAGCTTGGCCATGCCGGAAACGTCGAAAGGCGTTTCGATGGCGCCGTCGAAATCCGACCCGTTGGCGACGTGCTGCGCGCCGATCAGGCCGGCGACATATTTCTGCGCTCGCGCGGTCGCCGCCGCGTCCGTGCCGCACACCGCCGTCTCCCACAGCCCGATGCCGATCAGCCCGCCCTTGGCGGCGATGGCGCGCAACTGGTCGTCGGAGAGATTGCGGTTGTTGTCGCAGGTTCCCTTGACGCCGGTATGCGACACCACCATCGGCCGCGTCGCCATCGCCAGAATGTCGTCGATGGTGGTCATCGACGCGTGCGCGATGTCGACGATCATCCGCCGCTCCTCCATCTGCCGGATCATCTCGCGCCCGGCGTCGGTCAGCCCGCCCCTGTCCATGCCGTGCGCCGAGCCGCCCATTTCGGTGTCGAAGAAATGCGTCGGCGCCATCATCCGGTAGCCGGCGTCGAACATCGTCGCGACATTGTCGGGGTCGCCCTCGAGCACCTGCGCGCCTTCCAGCGCCAGCACCCCCGCCACCATATTCGGGTCGGCCTTGCGTCTTTCGAGGAACGCTTCGAGGTCGCGCCGGGTCTCGACGATCGTCAGCCTTCCGTTCGAGGCTGCGGCGAACGCCTTCAGCCGGGACGCCTGGTAGAGCGCGCGCTCCTTCAGGCTGGTCCAGGTCCTGATCGGCCAGCGGTTGGCGACGGCGATGATGGTGACGTTGTCGCTGTTGGCGTCGTTATGCTCGATGTTGAGGCCCCGTGGCGTCTTCGACACCACCGAAAACACCTGCACCGCCACATTGCCCTCGATCAGCCGCGGCACGTCCACCTGGGCCGACGACGATTTCCTGTTCAGGTCGCGGCCAAACAGCAGTGAATCGGCGTGCAGGTCGGCGACCGTCAGAGTCTTGTGCAGGGCGGCGGCGCGCTCCGACACCGAATAGGGCGGCTTTTGCCGCACCGCGTTCATTTGCCCCTCGACGATGCCTGGCAGGAAGAAGAAAAAGAACGCCGCTCCCGCGACGGCCAGAACCGCGATGGCGGTCCCGATGATTTTGCCCCAGCGCCGCATCTGTCCCTCTTAGATTTGCAACCTTTCGCTATTCCTAGACCGTTTCATGGCCAGACGGAATTGGCGGCGGCGCGCAAATCGCCGCGCCACGATCATGCCGTCAGCATCCACATCCCGGTCGCGCCGATCGCGGTTGCGGCGCTGCGCCCAAACAGGCTGGCCGAACGCGGCGAGGCAAGCAGCCGTCCGATCTGTCCGGCCATCAAGACGACGCCGTAGAAGACGATGCCGAAGGCGGCGAAGGTGACCAGCAGGATGACGATCAGGTCGCTGGACCCGGTCAGCCCGGCGGGGGCGGCGATCGGCAGCAGCATCAGGTTGACGATGAATGTCGCCGGGTTGCCGAGGCACACCGCAACGCCCGCGCCGATCGAGGCGAAGAATCGTCCGGTTCCGGCGGTGACCGGCGCGATCGCGCAGCTGTCCCGCCAGATCTTGACCGCCAGCCACAGCAGATAGGCGATGCCAGCATATTTGGCGATCGCGAACCATTCGGGATAGTTTGCCGCCAGGCCGCCGAGACCGATGGCGATGGCGCCGACCGCGAGGATTTCGCCGACGCACAAGCCGGTGGCGAAAGCGATGGCGCCGCCCGTGTCGCGGCCGACCGATCGCGCCACGAGCACCGCGACCAGCGGGCCCGGAGAGGCGGCATAGGCCGTCAGCGCCACGAAATAGGCCGAGATCGACGCGTAGTCCATGATGTCCTCCCTCATCGCCGAACCGGCAGGTTCGCCGTTCCGATGGGAGGAGTTCACCGCATTGCGACGTCGCGTCACATCAGGCGATCACCTGATATTGGGTGCGGGAAGGCTCGTATCGCAGCCGGCGGTTGCATCGCGGGTCGGGCGGGCCGGCCGTCGACGGCCGGCGATGGGCGCAAGAGCGACTGGACAGTCAGAAGGCGCTATGCCGCCAGCATCGAGACCGAGGTGATCGCGATGGTCACCGACGTAGCGCGGGCGAGCAGGCTCGACGACCTGGGCGACGAGATCAGGTTGCTGACCTGTCGGGCGAGCAGGATCGCGCCGAAGAAGACGACGCCGACGGCGGCGAAGGTGACGGCAAGCACGATCGTGAGGTCGTGCGGATTGGCGATGCCGCCGGGAGCGACGGTGGGAAGCAGCAGCATGTAGATCAGCACGGTCGACGGATTGCCGAGGCAAAGCGCAATGCCGGCGCCCGTCGAAGCCAGCCATGTGCGCCTGGCCGGGCGGGCGGCCTGGATGACGGACGCGTCGTTCCAGATGCGGAAGGCCAGCCACAACAGATAGGCGACGCCGGCGTATTTGGCGACGGCGAACCATTCAGGCCTGGTTTCGGCCAGGCTGCCGATGCCCATCGCGATGGCGCAGACGGCGAGCACGTCGCCGAGGCAAAGACCGGTCGCAAACGCGGTTGCGCCACGCGAATCATTGCCGATCGACCGCGCCACGAGCACCGCGACAAGCGGACCGGGCGCCGCCGTCAGCGCGGTCAGGGCGACGAAATAGGCGGCCAGGGCTGCGTAGTCCATGATGTCCTCCCTCGCGGTCGGAGCGGTCGGGGCGGCCGTTTCGACAGGGGGAGTTCACCGCAAAGCGACGTTGCGTCACATCAGGCGATCACCTGATATTTGGTCGTGCCGGGTCGGAGGCTCTAACGGATGCCGGACGGGTCGAGCATTCCGGCGCGCACGGCGGAGAGCAGCAGGCTGGCGGTCGAGTTGACGCCGAACTTGCGCATCAGGCTGGTGCGATGGGTGTCCACCGTCTTGGGGCTGATGCCAAGCGTCGCGGCTGCGCTGGCGTTGGTGTGCCCGCGCGCGATTGCCTGCAGCACCGCCAGTTCGCGATCGGTGACCGCGACCGGGCCGCCTGCCGCTTTCATCACCTCGCGGGCGCCCGCGCTGATCGCGCTGCGGCCGGCGCAGACCTGCCGCACGATGTCGCCGATTTCGGTCTCGGCGCCTTCCTTGAGACAAAGCCCGTGAATGCCGGCTTCGTTCAGCATCGTCAGGGTCTGCGGCACGGCCGAGCCGGTAAAGAGCACAAACCTGGTCTCGGGAGACCATCTCTTTGATTCCAGAAACACTTCCAGTCCGTTGGCGCCCGGCATATTGTAGTCCAGTACTACGCAGTCCGGCCTGTTCTTTCTGATTTCGGCAATTGCGTCGATGCCGTTGCTGACGACGCCCACGATATCGAACTCGTCGAGCGCCGACAGCGCCTTGACGAGGCCCCAGGAGACGAAGGCATGATCGTCTGCAATGATGACGCGTTTCCTCATCGGTGGGTCCGCGCCGCGCCGCTGACGGGCGCGTTGCTGCGGTGCGCCCTGCTGTTGTTCGCATTTGTCACGATGCTGCCCCTTGCATCCGTCCACGCCGCCGAACACGATCCCTTGATCCTGACCGGCCCCGCCGATGTTGCCACGCTCGCGCCGGTTTTTGAATACGTCATCGACGACGACTGGCGGCTGACGCCGGCCGATTTCGCCGGTCCGAACCCGGTCCAGACGAAACCCATGCCGGCACCGGTCCCCGATTTCGGCTACACGCCGGCGCGCATCTGGCTCAGGCTCGATGTCGTCAACGGCGTCTCCGGCGCCAGCGACTGGCGCTTCTTCGTCCACGCCAACTTCACCCAGAAGATCGCGATCTACAAGCTCGGCGCCGATGGCGCGGCGTGGACGCTGATGAACCTGACCGAGGACAGCCCGTTTTCCGCCCGTCCCATCGACAATCCGCAGATGGTCGCGCCGTTCAGTCTCGCGCCCGGCGAAGCGGCGACCTTGCTTGTCTCCTATTATTCGCAAGGCTCGTCCCGGATATCGATGACGATCGAGACCGTCGACAGTTTTGCCGCCCAGGCGCGCGTCGCCGCCGCCAAGAACTACGTCTTCTACGGCATGATGCTGGTGATGATCGCGCTCGCCATCGTCGCGCTGGTGTCGTTGCGCCAACCGGTGTTTGCCGCCTATGCCGGCTATCTCGTCTCGATCCTGGCCTACATCGCCCATGGCGACGGCACGGCGTTCCAGTATGTCTGGTCGAATTTCCCGCGCTTCAACTCGAACGCGTCGACGGTCGCGGGCTCAAGCGTGATGATTTTCGGCGCGCTGTTCGCCATCTCGTTCCTGCAGACAAAACGCTACCACCCGGTCATGCACCGCATCCTGCAGGGCGTCATCGTCGCGGTGCTGCTGGTCGACATCGTGCTATGGCCGACGAACCCGCAACTGCTGAAACGGCTGCTGGTGCTGATGATCTCGGCGAGCGTGCTGACCTTCCTGGCGGCGGGCGTCGTCGCCGCGCGCACCCGCTTCCGCGAAGTCCGCTTCTACCTCTACGCCTGGTTCGCCAGTCTCATTCCGGCAATGCTGCTAACCGCACGGTTCGCCTTCGGCCTGGAGACGACCTTCATCACGCCATACGACGCCACCCGCATCGCGCTGGCGATCGACGCGCTGATGATGGGCCTCGCCATTTTCGACAGCTACAACCACCAGCGCCAGACGGCGATGGAAGAGACGGTGGCGCATGCCGAGCGCAATCTGGCGCTGGGCCAGCGCCTTGCCGTGCTGGAGCAAAGCTATGCGCAGGTCAGCGCCAACGCCCGCGAGCGGGAGGAAAGCGTCAAGGACGCCGTGCACGATCTGCGCCAGCCGATGCACGCGCTGAGGCTGTCGTTGCGCCAGATGTTTTCCGCCGGAAAGGACGGCACGGGCGACGCCGGCCAGGTCGAGGCGGCGCTCGCCTATATGGAGGACCTCGTCGCCGAACGCCTGGCCGATCATCCCGGACATGCGGCGCCTGCGTCGGGCGGGGACACCGCTTCCGACGCATCCGGGCCGGGCCTGCATGGCGTGTTGCGCTCCGTCGCCGACATGTTTGCGCCCGAAGCCGCCGAAAAGGGGCTGGATCTCAAGCTGGTGCTCGCCGCGCCCGACGCCGGCGTGGCGGCCTACCCGCTGATGCGCGTCGTCGCCAATCTGGTGTCGAACGCCATCAAATACACCAGGCAGGGCAGGGTGGTCATCGGCCTGCGCCGCGAGGGCGGCGGCCATCGCATCGAAATCCACGACACCGGACCTGGCCTCAGCGGCGAGGAATTCGACCGCGCGTTGAAGCGTAGCGAGCGGCTCGAACGCGACCTCGACGCCGCCGACGGCTCGGGCCTCGGCCTGTCGGTGGTGAAGGAGATCGCCGCCGAACAGCGCTGGCGTCTCAGCGCCTGCGACCACCGCCGCACCGGCGCGACCATCCGGCTGGCGGTGCCGGCGGCGTGAGAGGCCTTTGAGCCTCGTGCCGGTATTCTGGTTCAATCTGCCGGCCCGGCCGACCGATCAAACCCCGCTGCTGCGCAGCGGGACAGTTTTGATCGGCAGGAAATATTTGTCTGTCGAATTGCGAATGGCAATTCGACAGGCAGGGTTTGTGTTTGGTGGACGCCCATTCCGTCGGGCGGCTTGCGCGATGCGCCACATCGAAGCTGCGCCGCCCTCCTGCTGGATCGTCTCACCAAGCAACAAACAGATCGGACCACAATATCGGCACGAGGCTCTAGCCAGGCGGCCTCAAGATCAGCGGCGGTTGGGGCGGCGGCGGCGCTGGCAGGGAAATGCCGGGCGGAATATCGTTTGCCGGAGGCTCGACCGGATTGGTGCTCAGGTCGGGAATCTTGAGCAGGTCGAATTCTTCCGGTGGCGCAATGTTGTTGTAGGCCCCTGCGGACGAGGCGGCCTCGATATGCGCCTCGGTGTTCTCGTCGAAAATGTCCGCGTGGCCCTTGGTGAAATCGAGAATGTCGTCGAGCGGGTTGGTCGTGAGTTTTGTCTTGACCGCCTGCTGCGCGTTGACTTTTGGATTGGCGTAGCAGGCATCCCGGCATGCCTTGAGCGTATCGTAGAGCTTGAACAGCACGGCAGAGCCACCTGCCATGATCGCGCCCGCGGCAGAGCGGGTTGCGCTGAAACCCAACCCGGCGCCCAGCAAGCCGTAGATGATCGAATCGTCCAGACCGTCATCGAGGCATTTCTGGCACTCGGGCGGGCGCGTCGGCGTCAGTTGCTCCTTGGTAAAGTTCCCGGAGGACTGGCTTGCCTGTTGGGGCGCGTCGTCAGGCGACGCGGCAAGGCCGCGAAACGGCGATGCGTTGAACACCGAACCCGGATCGATCTGGTCGTTCCTGAGCGCCGCGTAGTTTGCCGACAGGTGGCCCGCGACCGCCGAATATCGTCCGACGGCGAAATCGTCCATGGTCGGAGGTCCGGCATAGTAGGCCTGCACTGCATCGGATTTGGTGTCGAACGTCCCGTGGGCGAGGTCGTTCCGACTCTCCTCGAAGAGGAACAGATAGCGCGACAGGTCATAGGATCTGGGCGACCGGGCGCCATAGAGATTGTAACCGTACCAGAGATCGAAACCCTGCAGGTTTACCGGCAGCGTCATCGGTATTCCCAGCTCTTCGCACAGCAGTCTGGCGAGCGGCAAATTGACATGGGCGATGGCGGCGTTGAAGAACCCTGCGACCTTCTGGGCTGTTTTCGGAGCGTAGAGCTTGAATGCCAGGTCCATGAAGACAAGGCTCGGATACTCGACCGTATGGAGCGCGCTCAGATTCGTGCCGGTCTCCGTCACGTCGCCCCTGGACAGCGGCGGCACGCCGTTGATCATCCGTTCGACCCATTGGGGCGAGGAAACCGCGTTCCATCCGTGAATTGACCACATCAGGACCGCCTGCGCCTGCGCCAGCTTTATCAGGTATGTATCGTCATAGGCATTGCGGTCCCTGTAGATCGTGTTCAACACCCTTGCGTTGAACGTCGCCTGATCCCACTGGTCGGCGCCAAATCGGCTCGGGCGCGCGGGCGCGGCGTCCAGCGCCTTCAGGATTTCTCTGTCGGTCTCCAGGGTGCTTGCCTGGACGTCGTAGGCAGCGGCGCGACATTCGGAGGCTGAATAGGCAGCCGCGCTGCCCAGGCCCAGCAGCTGCCGGCTGTCTGCATTGGCCGTCGTCGCAAATGCGCCTGCGATCGCGGCGACCGCCATGGCCGAGCTCGTCCGGCATCGATGCAGGTCCATCGGCTCCTCCCCTTGTCCCCAAGATGAGGTTCGCACAGTTGGCGATCCGGCAACAGTGGCGGGCGATCGAGGATGGGGGCTCGTTGGCTCCGGCGCCTTGCAGTCAGACGCGCGCACCGGCCGCGTCGAACAGGAAGCACTGTTCGGATGCGAGAGCGACCTCGACGCTATCGCCCGGCCTGGCCGAACTCGACCCGGTCAACTGGGCGGTGACGGTGTTGTCGTCGCCGGGAGCGGTATGCAGATAGGTCACGGCGCCGAGCCGCTCGACGGCGTTGCAGCGCAGGCTGACGCGATGGCTGCCCGCCACCCCTTCGGCGAGATGTTCCGGCCGAACGCCGAGCGACAGCGACACGGGGCGTTTGGCCGGCATGGCGCGCGGACGCACCGCCAGATCCGTCAGTCCGAAATCCGGGACATTGAGCAACAGTTTGCCGTCCCACAGCCCGGTCACCTCGGCCTGCACGAAATTCATCCGCGGCGAGCCGATGAACCCGGCGACAAAACTGTTGTCCGGATCGGAATAGAGCTGCATCGGTGATCCGATCTGCTCGACGAGGCCGCTGCGAAGCACGACGATCCTGTCGGCCAGCGTCATCGCCTCGACCTGATCGTGGGTCACATAGACCATGGTCGCGCCGAGCTCCCTGTGCAGCCTGGCGATTTCGAGACGCATCTTGACCCGCAACTCGGCGTCGAGGTTCGACAGCGGTTCGTCGAACAGGAAGATGTCCGGCTTGCGCACGATGGCGCGGCCGATGGCGACGCGCTGGCGCTGCCCGCCCGACAGCTGGCGCGGCTTGCGGTCGAGATAGTCGGTGAGATGCAGCAGATCGGCCGCCTCGCGCACCAGCCGCTCGCGCTCCGCCTTGGCGACGCCGGCCATCTCCAGCCCGAAAGCCATGTTGTCGGCGACGCTCATATGCGGATAGAGCGCGTAGGTCTGGAACACCATCGCGATGCCCCGCTTGGCCGGATCGGCCGTCGTGACGTCGCGCCCGCCGATCGAGATGCCGCCGGAATCGGCGGTCTCGAGCCCGGCGACAAGCCGCAGCAGGGTCGACTTTCCGCAGCCCGACGGGCCGACGAAGACGACGAACTCGCCGCTTTCAGCCGCCAGCGAGACGCCACGGATGACGTCGACCGCACCAAATGATTTCTTGAGATTCTCGACAGCCAGACGGGCCATTGCTGAACAATCCTATTTTACCGCGCCTTCGGTGAGGCCGCTGACGAAACCGCGCCCGATCAGCGCAAAGATCGCCACGACCGGAATGATGGCGACCGTCGCGCCTGCGAGCAGCAGCCCCCAGTCGATCTGGTATTGGCCGATGATGCCGGAAAACCCGACCGGCAGGGTTCGTTTTGCGTCGGAGAGAATGAGCACCGAGGCAAAGACATATTCGGTCCACGCCGACACGAAGGCGTAGATGCCGACGGATGCGATCCCTGGCGCCACCAGCGGGATCATGATCCGGCGCAGGATCGTCATCGTCGGCGCGCCATCCATGACAGCGGCCTCCTCGATCTCCTTGGGCACGCCGGCGAAGAAGGATCGCAGCATCCAGATCGAGAAGGGCAGGGCGAAGGCGGCGTTGACGATCACCAGCGCGGGCAGCCGGTCCACCAGTCCGATCTTGGCGAACAGGCCAAACAGCGGGATCAGGACCACGATCGACGGAAAGGCGTAGGCCAGCAGGATCGTCCGGTAGAGCGCGCCGCGGCCCGGAAAATCCAGCCGGAAGAACGCGAAGGCTGCCGGGATCGCCAGCGCCAGCGTCAGCGCCGTCGAGCTGACGGCGACGATCAGGCTGTTCGCCAGATAGACGGGATAGGCCGAGGCGTCGAACAGCTTGTTATAGTGCTGCAGCGTGAAGCTGTGGGGAAACATGGTCGGCGAGCGGGCAATGATCTCCTGCGGGACCTTGACCGATCCGGAGACCACCCACCAGAACGGCAGGCCGACCAGGGTGATGAAGAACGCGCCGCATGCGACCATCAGCGCGTTGATTGTTGCAGACCGTTTCATTGCCTGTCGCTCCTGTCGAGCGTGCGCGTCGCCAGGATCGCGAACGCCATCAGCATCAGCGTCGCAAGCACCGACATGGTTGCGGCTTCGGAGAGGCGGTAGCCCTTGAACGCCGTCTCGTAGATCAGCACCGGCAGCGTGCGCGTGCCGCCGGCCGGGCCGCCGCTGGTCAGCAGCCAGATGATGTCGAACACGTTGAACGACAGCAATGTTCCGATCACCGCGAGCACCGCCAGCGTCGGCGCCAGCAACGGCCAGGTGATGCGCCTGAAACGCTGCCAGGAATTGGCCCCGTCAATGCGCGCGGCCTCGTAGAGATCGTCGGGAATGCGGTTGAGGCCGGCCAGCATCATCAGCGCGATGAACGGAAACCAGCGCCAGGAATTGATGAAGATCAGCGTCGCGAAAGCGGTCCACGGCGTCGAGAAGAAGCCGATCGGCCGGTCGACGAGCCCGGCCTGGATCAGCAGCGGATTGATCATGCCGCCGGAGGTCGACAGCAGCCAGCGCCAGATGATGACGACCACCACCGTCGGCACGATCCAGGTCAGGATGATCCAGCTGCGGGCGATCCTGACGCCGGCGAACTTTTCGTTGAGGACAAGCGCGACCGCCAGCGCCAGCACCGTCTGCAGCACCGCATTGCCG
>Ga0209793_1001450_pt1 | contig 15032 bp, 12 predicted proteins | sample EBPBio122009_DNA_FD_185863 | JGI IMG/M metagenome (GOLD analysis project Ga0209793, IMG submission 185863) | Wastewater treatment Type I Accumulibacter community from EBPR Bioreactor in Madison, WI, USA - Reactor 1_2/2/2009_ DNA (SPAdes) (version 2) | ecosystem: Engineered > Bioreactor > EBPR >... | reverse complement strand
CACCCGGCCGCTGACCGCCAAAGGTCTTGCCCTTGCCGGCGCCGTCGCGCGGCGGGCCTTTTCGCGGGCCCTTGCCGCCGTCCTTGCGAAAACCGCCGCGGCCGCTCTTCTTGTGATCGTCATCCATGTGGCGTTTGCCTTTCGAGGCGGGTAATTATCAGCAACATCAGAATGCTGCGAGGAAATTCTGGGGCGTGAGCACCGACGTCAATTTCATGAGCGAGGCGATGGCCGAAGCCCGTCTGGCGCAGGCGCGCGGCGAAGTGCCGATCGGCGCCGTCATCGCCTATTCAGGCCTGATCGTCGCCCGCGCCGGCAACCGCACCCGCGAGCTCAACGATCCGACCGCCCATGCCGAGATGCTGGCGATCCGCGACGCCTGCGCCGCGATGGGGTCGGAACGCTTGGCCGGCGCGGACCTCTACGTGACGCTCGAACCCTGCGCCATGTGCGCGGCGGCGATCTCGTTCGCCAGATTGCGGCGGCTGTATTTCGCCGCATCCGACCCCAAGGGCGGTGCGGTGGTCAGCGGCGGACGTTTCTTCGCCCAGCCAACCTGCCACCATACGCCCGAAGTCTATGACGGCATCGGCGCCAGCGCCGCGTCGGCCCTGTTGCGGGACTTCTTCGCAAAAAAGCGCGCCTGAAGCGCGCCTTTCAACGGATCCGACCAGCCGCCAGGCGGCCTACCACGGCCACCAGCTGCTCTTTTCCTTCTTGGTGTAGCCGGCCTTGCGGCGCTTTTCCTTCTTCCATTCGTCCTCGCCGACATCGTTTTGCGGCGCAGTGGCGGCGGCCTGGCGATATTCGAGCGGCGGCTCGGAAAGATAGCGGCGATTGGTCGGGCTGCCCTGCTGCGACTGGGCGAGGCGGCGGTTGAAGTCCTCGCGCTGCTTGTCAGTCGAGATCGGCGTGCCGTCGAGATTGACGTCCTCGCCGCGGGTGGCGCGCAAGCCGGAGCGCCGCGAACCCTGCTCGGTCGACATCGCCACTTCCGGCTCGAAATTGATATTGTCCTGGTTTTCTGTCGCTGTCTTGCGAATGCGGGCGCGGCGCTGCTCGGGCGATTCGGGCCACTGGCCGTTGGCCGAGGCGGTGACAATGTTGTCCTGCGGCGGCGGCAGCACTGCGGCTTCGCCCTGGCCCGGCTTCACCAGTTCGGGCCGCGGCTTGTAGTCGATCTGCTCGCGCTGCTGCGGCTTGATCGAAAACATGCTGGTGACGTCTTCCATCAGCTGTTCGTCGGCATGCTTGCCGGTGCCGTAAGTCGGGGCCATGCCGACGCAGCCCGAAAGGGCCAGGCCGGACGCAAACAGCGCGACGCCGCCGGTCAACCGGGTTGCGGCGCGGACTTTGGACTTACTCGAGCTCACTGTCAGCCTTTCGAAACATGGCGCGATCGCAACCGTTTCAGCACATTGTCCCGCCTGAGATCACGCCTATCCGGCCAAATCGTGGCAGGCCGGCCGCCCGCGCTGTTTATCGCAAAGCCGCGTCGAGAGCAACGACCGGGCGTTGCAGCCCGGTCACATTGCCTTTCAATCGCAAACAAAGGTCACAGCCGGCCGAGCGCCTGCAATTCGCGCAGCGCGCCCGCGTCGCGCGCCGACACGTCGGGGAATTGAGGGTCCTGGCCGACATCGCCGGTGTAGCGCCAGGAGCGGGCGCATTTGACCAGCCCCAGATCCGCCGATTTGCGCACCACAACCGCGACGCCCGCAACCTCGCGCAGCGTGAACGCGTCGGCGGGCGCAACGCCGGTCGAGACGTCCAGCGCCGAGGTGATGGCGATTTCGGCCATGTCGACCGTCTTCACCAGATCGGCCAGCGCCTGGTCGGCGATGTAGACCTCAGGCGCCGCTTCCAGCGACGAGCCGATCGTCTTGTTGGCGCGGGCGAGTTCCAGCGCGCCGGTGACGACCGAGCGCACCTGCCTGATCTTCTCCCATTTGGCGGCGAGCGCCTCGTCGCGCCATGCGCCGGGGATCGCCGGAAACTGGGTCAGATGCAGCGAACGCGCATCCGGGTGGCGGTCGAGCCAGGCTTCCTCGGTGGTGAAGGGCAGCAGCGGCGCCCACCATTTCACCAGGCATTCGAACAGATGGCGCACCACCTGCGCGGACGCCTTGCGGCGCACGCTCGACGGCGCGTCGCAGTAGAGCGCGTCCTTGCGGATGTCGAAATAGAACGCCGACAACTCCACCACCATGAAGTCGAGCAGGGTGCGGGCGATGCGCTTGAAGTCGAACGCGTCATAGGAGGCGCGCACCATCTGGTCGAGTTCCGACAGCCGGTGCAGCATCAGCCGCTCCAGTTCCGGCATTTCGGGCAGCGGCACGTTCGCGCCGTCATCATGGGCGAGCGTGCCGAGCATCCAGCGGATAGTGTTCCTGAGCTTGCGATAGGCGTCGATGTTGGTCTGCAGGATGGTCTTGCCCAGCCGCTGGTCTTCCCAATAGTCGGTGGTGGCCACCCACAGGCGCAGAATATCCGCGCCCGACTGCTTGATGACGTCCTGCGGCACGACCGTGTTGCCGAGCGACTTCGACATTTTCCGGCCTTCCTCGTCCATGGTGAAGCCATGGGTGACGACCGTGTCGTAGGGGGCGCGGCCGCGGGTGCCGCAGCTTTCCAGCAGCGAGGAATGGAACCAGCCGCGGTGCTGGTCGGAGCCTTCGAGATAGACGTCTGCCGGCCATTTCAGGTCCGGGCGGTCCTCCAGTGTAAAGGTGTGCGTCGAGCCGGAATCAAACCAGACGTCGAGAATGTCGGTGACCTTTTGCCAGCGCGCATGGTCATGGTCCTCGCCGAGGAATCGTTGCTTGGCGTTGTCGTCGAACCAGGCGTCGGCGCCTTCCCGTTGGAAGGCTTCGACGATGCGGGCGTTGACCTTGTCGTCCTTGAGCACATTGCCGTCGGCGTCGGCGAAGACGGCGATCGGCACCCCCCAGGCACGCTGGCGCGACAGCACCCAGTCCGGCCGTTCCTCGATCATCGAGCGCAGCCGGATCTGGCCGGCGGCGGGCACGAAACGGGTGGCGTCAATGGCGGCAAGCGCGCGGTTGCGCAAGGTCGTGCCGTCTTCCAACGTCTTGTCCATATGCACAAACCATTGCGGCGTGTTGCGGAAGATGATCGGCTTCTTCGAGCGCCAGGAGTGCGGATACTGGTGTTTCAGCCGGCCGCGTGCGAACAGCATGTCTCTGGCGATCAGCTCGTCGATGACGGCCTTGTTGGCGTCGCCCTTCTTGCCATGGTCGTCGATGACGCGCGCCGGCCCGCCCGCGCGGTCGGGACCGAAACCCGGCGCATCCTTGGTGTAGAAGCCGCCATCGTCGACGGTGAAGGGGATGGTCGTCTCGATGCCCCTCGCCTGCAGGTCGCGCGCCGCGTCCATCCAGGCGTCAAAGTCCTCGCGGCCATGGCCGGGCGCGGTGTGGACAAAGCCGGTGCCGGCATCGTCGGTCACATGATCGCCGGGCAGCATGGGCACGGCGAACTCATAGCCGCCGCCAAGGCCCTTGAAGGGATGAACAAGCGTCAGCGCACCAAGCTCTTCAGCCGAAACGTCACGCAGACGCTTCAGTTCCAGCTTCGCCTTCGACGCCGCGTCTTCCGCCAGCGCGTCGGCAAAGATCAGCTTTTCGCCCGGTCGCGGGCCAAAGTCGTTTTGCGCCTCGCCGACCTCATAGAGGCCATAGGCGACGCGCGGCGAATAGGCGACGGCGCGATTGCCGGGGATCGTCCAGGGGGTGGTCGTCCAGATGACGACGGAGGCTTGCGCCAAATCACCCGCCTGCACCGGAAACTTCACCCAGATCGTGTCGCTCTCATAGTCATGATACTCGATCTCGGCCTCGGCCAGCGCCGTGCGCTCGACCACGCTCCACATGATCGGCTTGGAGCCGCGATAGAGCTGGTCCGACATCGCGAACTTGATCAGTTCGCCGGCAATGCGCGCCTCGGCATGATAGGCCATCGTCGTATAGGGGTTCTTGAAGTCGCCGATGACGCCGAGCCGCTGAAACTCCGTTGCCTGCTCGTTGATCCAGTGCTGGGCGAATTCGCGGCATTCGCGGCGAAACGCGTTGATCTCCTTGCCGTCGGCAAAGTTCGGCTTCTCCTTGCCCTTGGCGCGATACTGCTCCTCGATCTTCCATTCGATCGGCAGGCCGTGGCAGTCCCAGCCGGGCACGTAGTTCGAGTCAAACCCGCGCATCTGGAACGAGCGGGTGATGATGTCCTTCAGCGTCTTGTTCAGCGCGTGGCCGATATGGATGTTGCCGTTGGCGTAGGGCGGGCCGTCGTGCAGCACATATTTCGGCCGGCCGGCGGCGTCCTCGCGCTGCAGTCTGTACAAATTCATCTCCTGCCAGCGGGCCACGATCTGCGGCTCCTTTTCCGGCAGGCCGGCGCGCATCGGAAAGTCCGTCTGCGGCAGGTAAAGCGTCTTGGAATAGTCGATCTTGATCTCGGTCATCGGTCCGTCATCGCATTGCGCCGGCGCTCAAACAGCTCGGCGGCAGGCCTGTAACATGAATGAAGGGGCGCGGGGATACGCCAAAACCCGGCGGCTCCGGCGGCCGATCGTCCAGGGACCTCAGGCCGCCCGGAGCACCGGGCCGGTAATTCGTATGGCGAAGCCGATCGTCATGGCGCGCTTCTATCGTAGGTAACCGGGCGAATAAAGCCCAATCTGCGGTTCAGAAGCTTACCGCCCGGTCGAGCTCCGACAATGGCTTCACGCCCGACAGAAGCGCCCTCGCCTCGGCCTCGTCGCGCTGCATCTGCGCGTTCAGGGCCTCCAGCGAGTCGAATTTCTCCTCGCCGCGCAGCCGGCCGAAAAACGACACCCTGCAGGTCTCGCCATAGAGGTCGCCGGAAAAGTCGAAGACAAAGGTCTCGAGAAGCGGCGCGCCATCGGCCTCGACGGTGGGGCGGCGGCCGAAACTGGCAACGCCGTCGTGCAGCGAGCCGTCGGCCCGGCGCAGCCGCACCGCATAGACGCCATGCTTCAGCCCATTGCTTTCGGGCAGCACCATATTGGCGGTGGGAAAGCCGAGCGTGCGCCCCAGCTGCCGACCGGCCACGACTTCCCCCTCGACCGTGTAGCGATAGCCCAGCAGCGCGTTCGCCTCGGCCAGTTCGCCCGCCGCCAGCAGTTCGCGGATACGGCTCGACGAGACGATCTCGGCCCCCTCGTCGCGAAAACTGTCGACCAGCGTCACGCCGAAACCATGCTTTTCGCCCGACGCCATCAGGAAGGCCGGGCCGCCCTGGCGGTTCTTGCCGAAATGGAAATCGACGCCGGTCACCACATGGCGGATGCCCAGTCCCTCGACCAGCACGCGGGCGACGAATTCGTCAGCCGTCAGCGACGCGAATTCCTTGTTGAACGCCAGTTCGACGACGCCGTCGAAACCCAGCTGACCCAGAAGCTGCTGCTTCAGCGCCGCCGAGGTGACGCGAAACAGCGGCGCATCGGCGCGAAAGAACTGGCGCGGATGCGGCTCGAAGGTCAGCACCATCGCCGGGCAATTCTGCTCGGCGGCGATCGCCAGCGCCCGTTCCAGCACCGCGCGATGGCCGCGATGGGCGCCGTCGAAATTGCCGACCGCCAGCACGCTTCCGCGCAACGCGCCCGGACAGCGCTTCAGGTCCGATATCTTTTCGATCTTCGCCGCCAACTCAGCGCAGCCTCGACATCACCGCGACCGGCGCATGTCCGTGCTTGTCGAGGAATGCGGCCAGCCGCGCCGGATCCGGCTCGTGGCCGTCGCCATATTCGCGCGCATGGATGCCCGCCGACACGTAGAGCACGTCGATGCCGTTCTGCGCCGCGCCCTTGACGTCGGTCAACATGCCGTCGCCGACCGCCAGCGCGTCCGAGGCGTCAATCTCGCGACCCAGGACCTCGCCCGCCGCGCGCAGCGCTGCGACATAGATCGGCCGGTGCGGCTTGCCGGCGATCAGCGTGCGCCCGCCGAGCTGGCCGTAGTCGCGCGCCAGCGCCCCAGCGCACCAGACCAGCCGGTCGCCGCGCTCGACGACGATGTCGGGATTGGCGCACACGAACGGCAGGTCGCGCGCCCTGAAGCGGCGCAGCATGTCGACATAGTCGTCGGGCGTTTCGACATCGTCGTCGAACGGGCCGGTGCACACCACCGTATTGGCCTCGAACTCGTCGACCAGATCGACGTCGAGCCCTTCATAGATGATCAGATCGCGGTCGGGGCCGAGGTGAAACACCTTGCGCGGCCCCTGCGCGATCAGGTCGCGAGTGACGTCGCCGGAGGTGACGATCCGGTCATAGGCGTCGGCCGGCACTCCGAGCGCGCGCAACTGCGCCTCGACGCCGGGAAACGGTCGCGGCGCATTGGTGATCAGCACCACCGCGAGCCCCCTCGCCCGCGCCGCGCGCAGCGCCTCACAAGCCGGTGCGAACGCCGCCTCGCCATTGTGCAGCACGCCCCAGACATCACACAGGATGACGCTGTAGTCGCCGCTGATCGCGTCGAGCGCGTCGATGCGCTTCAAATTGGCGGCCATTTCGATGTCATCCAGACTGCTGTTTTCAATGCTCGGTGGTGGTCGCAATTAACCGAACCGGTTCACCGTGTCACCAGCTTTCGCTTAACAGCCGAGGCGGCTCATGCGACAAACGATACGACGGGAACGGACGCCCCACGGGTCGGATTGGGGCATTGGACGCTTGAATGAAACGGATAGCGACGGGCACGATTGCCGCCATCGCGGTTCTCGCATTTGCAGTGACGGCGATCTACGGCGTCGACCGGTTGAAGGCGACGCTGGCCGGCGGCGCATTCGCGGCCGTCGCGCTGGTCGCCGGCGTGCTTGGGCTTGCGTTCGGCCTCGCCGCAATGCGCTCGGCCCGCACGCTAAGACAGGACATGGATCGCGTGGCGCTGACCCTCGACGGCGCGCTGAGGACGCTCGCAAGCCTGGGCAGCCGCAACGCCTCGACGATCGAGGAACTGGCGGACGCGGTCAACCGCGATATCGGCCGGCTGACGGAGCGGCTCGATCGCACCGACGTGGAACGGCCCGCCGCGCCGGCTGCGGCCAGCGGCAACGTCGTCGCCCTGCCGGTGCATGCACGGACGCCGCGCAGTTCGAAGGCCGCGACCGAACGGCAGGCCCAGCCGTCCGCCAACGTCGTGCCCGCCGGATCGATCGAGATCCATCTTGAACCGATCGTCTCCATCGCCGACAGCGCCGCCACCGGTTTTGAAGCCCATGCCGGGGTCCGCCTCGTTACCGGCGACGTCCAGTTGACCCGACGCCTCAGCGATCTGACCCCGGTCAGGGAGCGCATCCAGTTCGAACTGGCGCTTTTCGACGCCGTGGTGACGGCGAGCCGACGGCAATTGGGCGGCAGCGCGCGCGAATTGCCGATCCATGTCGCCGTGTCGCGCGCCCTGATCGAGGATTCGAGGGCGAACGCACGCATGCTCGACGCGTTCAGGCTGCATTCCGGCCTCGAGGGTCGGATCGTGCTGTCGCTGACCGAAGCCCCCACGGCGTCGGCAGCGGCCTATGCCAAGGCGCTCGCCAGGCTTGCGCAGTCCGGCGCGCTGCTCGCGCTGGAGACGGCGCCCGACGCCGATGTGGCGGCGGAGCTGGCGTCGTCGGGCATCGACTATCTGAAACTTCCCGCCGACCGGCTTCTCGACCGCGAGCGCAGCCGCGCGTCCAGGTCCGGCGCCGACATCGCCCATGAATGCGGCGCGGCGAACATCGCCGTCGTGGCGACCGGGGTCGCGACCGACGAGGACGTGCTGGCGCTGATGGATCTTGGCGTCAACCTGATGTCGGGGGCGCGGTTTTCAGGTCCCCGGCGGCTCAAGCCCGCCCTGCCCGATCCGAGCAGCGCCGCAAGCGGCGGCTGACGAGTTTCGGTCGAAAAAGGACGCGCAGGAACTTCCTCGTCAGCCAATGGAAAAAAGCTGGGCTGTTGCGTTGCCGGCAAGCAGTGCAGGATTTGCTGCGATCACAATTCCGTTGCTTCGGCAGCGCAGCCGCAAAACTTTAGGTTAACACTCTGTTTATTTTGCGGCGCGGATTCTTCCTTGCCCACTAGACGGAATCTTCACATGTTTAGTCGACAGTCGGGCGCGAGAAGTTCATTCCAGAAACCGGGTTGTGCTCCAATGTCCTGCTTGCGAAAGTTCCTTCTTAGCCAGAGCGGTCAATTTGGACTGATGGCTGCAATCGCCACAGTTCCGTTGCTGGGCGGTCTTGCTCTGGCAATCGACTACACGGAAATTTCCCGCCAGCGGGCCAACACGATCAATGCGCTCGACGCGGCAGGTATCGCAACGGCTCGCCAGGCGATTTCCGGAAGTTCGGACGCCGAGTTGGAGGCCTATGCGACTGCCTACTTCAAAGCAAATCTGAATTCGGTCGACCCTAAGAATGCCAAGCTGACCGTCGTGCTTCCGGAAAGCAATTCTGGAGGCGGCACGCTGAAGATGAGCGCTGAGCTCAAATACAAGCCATATTTTTATTCAGGCTTTGTTGACATCCTTTACAATACAACAGGCACAGATACACAAGTCAATTTCATCGCTCGTACGGAGATTGCTCTCAAGAACACACTTGAAGTAGCCCTTGTCCTTGACAATTCGGGCTCGATGAAAGATACGGCAACAGGCTCGTCCAAGACGCGAATGGATCTCCTCAAACAAGCGTCGAATTCGTTGCTCGACACCATCGTCAAGCAAGCTGGGCAGATGAAACAGGTGGAAAAGCCCGTTCAGTTCTCATTGGTGCCGTTCGCCGCGTCGGTCAATGTCGGACCGGACAAACGGTCCGAAGACTGGATGGACAGGACTGGCATTTCGCCGATCCATCATGAGAATTTTGACTGGTCCACGATGGCCGCCGCCGACTCGACGAAAAAGGTCGAGGCGTCTGGCGGAGCATATTATAGGCGCGGGGTCGGTTGGGGCGCCAAAAAGGATACGCCGATCACCCGCTTTGATCTCTATGATGAGATGACCTACGTCAGCGGCACGACGAGGGTGCAGGCCGGCACGACCCAGCAGTGCACGGGACGCAAAAATCCTGTGTGCGTATGGGTGCCGGTCTATGAGGATAGGCCCATACTTGACCGCTACACGTCGTGGAGCGGCTGCGTCGAAACAAGACCCTATCCATATAACACCGACGACGTTGAAGCCTCGACGTCCGTTCCAGCCACCATGTTCGTACCGATGTTCGGGCCGGACGAGACCGATACGATCGATTCAAATCGACCCGCAAACAACAACTGGTTGAGCGACACGACTTCCGGGACGGCCGCGGTACGCCAGAAATATATGCCGAAATACTTCCAGACGCTGGGTTTCTCGGGCGCGGCGCGCGACTCGTCTTCAGGACCGAATGTGAGTTGTACAACCAGTCCGATCACCAAATTGACTGACATCACCAAGAGCGCCGGTATGTCGGCGATGAAATCAGCAATCGACAAGATGCAGCCGTTGGGCGGCACCAATGTTGGCGAAGGCTTGGCTTGGGGGTGGCGATCCATCTCAAGCCACACACCGTATACCGAGGGGCGTCCTGACACCGAAAAAGGCAACGACAAGGTTCTCATCGTTTTGACCGACGGCGCCAACACGTACTACACACCTTCGTCTGTGATCGCGCAGTCATATTCCGACTTTAACAACAACGGCTCCCCAAACTATGGCGGCAACGATCTTGCGGGCTCTCGGTCGATCTACTCGTCGTTCGGATATGCATCGCCATTCAGCACTAACTATTCCAGCGGACGGCTCTTCCAAGGCACCAGTTCGGCGGTGCCAAAGTCCACCTATTCGAATGCCAACTACAGCAAGGCAATGGACGAACAGATGGCGCGCACCTGCGATAACGCCAAGGGGTCAAACGTCATCATCATGACCATTGCGCTCGACCTCGACCCGACCGAGGGCAACTCCGACCAAAGGGCACAAACACAAGCTCAAATCGACGGGCTGAAGAACTGCGCGTCATTCTCGCGAATCCGAAACGAAAAGCTGTTCTGGAATACGCGCGGCGGCGATTTGGACCAGACATTCAAAGAAATCGCCGACGAACTGTCGAACCTGCGCATCGTCGGCTGACCGGCGACCCGACCGACCCCAACGAAATCCGCGCCGAAAGGCGCGGATTTCGTGTTTCTTTCGCCGGCAAAGTCCTTGACACCCCCTGGCCACGCGCCTATCTGAACCGCACGTTAGCACTCCCTGTTATGAGTGCTAACCGCATTGCGGCCGTATCTGACCGGCCGCGCCAGAATCAATTTGCGAACCATCCGATAGGGATAAACCAACATGGCAAAGACGAATTTTCGCCCGCTCCATGACCGCGTGGTCGTGCGTCGCGTCGACTCCGAAGAAAAGTCCAAGGGCGGCATCATCATCCCGGACACCGCCAAGGAAAAGCCGTCCGAAGGCGAAGTGATCGCCGTCGGCCCCGGCGCCCGCGACGAAGCCGGCAAGCTGGTCGCGCTCGACGTCAAGAAGGGCGACCGCGTCCTGTTCGGCAAGTGGTCGGGCACCGAAGTCAAGCTCAATGGCGATGACCTTCTGATCATGAAGGAATCCGACATCATGGGCATCATCGGCTGATCGGCCGCCTCACCCCAATTCATCCATTCCAATTCGGGCCTTTGAGCCCAGGAGCTAACAATGGCTGCTAAAGAAGTAAAATTCTCCCGTGACGCCCGCGAGCGCATGCTGCGCGGCGTCAACATCCTCGCCGACGCGGTGAAGGTCACGCTCGGCCCCAAGGGCCGCAACGTCGTCATCGACAAATCGTTCGGCGCGCCGCGCATCACCAAGGACGGCGTCACCGTCGCCAAGGAAATCGAACTGGAAGACAAGTTCGAGAACATGGGCGCGCAGATGGTGCGCGAAGTCGCGTCCAAGACCAATGACATCGCCGGCGACGGCACCACCACCGCCACCGTTCTGGCCCAGGCCATCGTCCAGGAAGGCGCCAAGGCGGTTGCCGCCGGCATGAACCCGATGGACCTGAAGCGCGGCATCGATCTCGCCGTCGCCGAAGTCGTCGCCTCGCTCGCCAAGGCGACCAAGAAGATCAAGACCTCGGAAGAAGTCGCCCAGGTCGGCACAATTTCGGCCAACGGCGAAACCGCCATCGGCAAGATGATCGCCGAAGCGATGCAGAAGGTCGGCAATGAAGGCGTCATCACCGTCGAGGAAGCCAAGACCGCCGAGACCGAGCTCGAAGTCGTCGAAGGCATGCAGTTCGACCGCGGCTACCTGTCACCTTACTTCGTCACCAACCCCGACAAGATGGTCGCCGAGTTGGAAGACGCCTACATTCTCCTGCACGAGAAGAAGCTGTCGAACCTGCAGGCGATGCTGCCGGTGCTCGAAGCCGTCGTCCAGACCTCGAAGCCGCTGCTGATCATCTCCGAAGACGTCGAAGGCGAGGCCCTGGCCACGCTGGTGGTCAACAAGCTGCGCGGCGGTCTCAAGATCGCGGCAGTCAAGGCGCCTGGCTTCGGCGACCGCCGCAAGGCCATGCTGGAAGACATCGCCATCCTGACCGGCGGCCAGGTGATCTCCGAAGACCTCGGCATCAAGCTCGAGAACGTGACGCTCAACATGCTCGGCCGCGCCAAGCGCGTGCGCATCGAGAAGGAGAACACCACGATCGTCGACGGCGCCGGCAAGAAGGCCGAGATCCAGGCCCGCGTTGGCCAGATCAAGCAGCAGATCGAGGAAACCACCTCCGACTATGACCGCGAGAAGCTGCAGGAGCGTCTGGCGAAGCTGGCTGGCGGCGTCGCCGTCATCCGTGTCGGCGGCGCGACCGAGATCGAGGTCAAGGAAAAGAAGGACCGCGTTGATGATGCGCTGAACGCAACCCGCGCAGCCGTCGAAGAAGGCATCGTCCCCGGTGGCGGCACCGCGCTGCTGCGCGCTTCGGCCGCGATCAAGGCGACCGGTGAGAATGCCGACCAGAACGCCGGCATCAACATCGTGCGCCGCGCGCTGCAGGCTCCGGCGCGCCAGATCGCAGCCAACGCCGGCGCCGAGGCGTCGATCGTCGCTGGCAAGATCCTGGAGAACAAGTCGAACACCTTCGGCTTCAACGCCCAGTCCGGCGAATATGGCGACATGATCCAGCTCGGCATTGTCGACCCGACCAAGGTCGTGCGTACCGCGCTGCAGGACGCCGCTTCGGTGGCCGGTCTGCTCGTCACCACCGAGGCGATGATCGCCGAAGCCCCGAAGAAGGACGCTCCGATGCCGGCAATGCCGGGCGGCGGCATGGGCGGCATGGGCGGCATGGACTTCTAAGAAGTCCATAAAGCACGCCCATGAACCAGGTTGCTCAAGCCCGCTGGCGGGCTTGAGTGGCGGCATGGACATCAAATAGTCCGACACTCAACGTGTCGGGATGACAAGGGCGGTCGAAAGGCCGCCCTTTTTCGTTGTCGCGCGGCGGGACCCGGACGGCGCCGTGATCGTCGGAACCAAGGCGGCGTCGGTTCCGTCATCGAGGTCGAGCTTCATTCTCCACCGCCCCCTCTGTCCTGCCGGACAGAGGGGGCGGTGAAAAACATGCCGCAAAGTCCCCCAACCGGGCGCCATCGCCGCCGCCGGACGCGACGCGGTGACGCGGGCGCGCCGCCCGGGCTCGCAAAGGTTGACAAAGGCCGGCCGGAACCATCAATCGAACGCGCCGAAGCCGACGGGCCGCGGCAGCGCGGGCGGGTGGAACAACCTGCTCTAAAACCGGCGAATTAGGAAAAATATTGACCTTGGCCCGGCGCGAGCCGGTTCATACCTTGCGCAGCAAATCGAGGTTCTTTCAACATGTCGGAATTTCTCCTGTTTCTCGCTGTCGGCTTTCTGGCGCAGTTGGTCGACGGCGCGCTGGGCATGGCCTACGGCGTCATTTCCTCGACCACATTGCTGGCGTTCGGCGTGTCGCCGGCGCATGCCTCCGCCGCGGTGCACGCTGCGGAACTGTTCACCACCGCGGCGTCCGGTTCGTCGCATCTCTACCACCGCAACATCGACTGGAAACTGTTCTGGCGACTGATGCCCTTCGGCGTCATCGGCGGCATTATCGGCGCGTTCGTGCTGACCTCGTTTCCCGGTTCGGCGATGAAGCCCTACGTCACCCTCTACCTGGCGCTGGTCGGCGGCTACCTGATCCTGCGCTCCTTCCGCAGGATCCCGTCACGACCGGTTCCCGGCAAATTCGTCGCGCCGCTCGGCCTGTCGGGCGGTTTCCTCGATGCAGCCGGCGGCGGCGGCTGGGGGCCGATCGTCACCACCGGCCTGCTCGGCTTCGGCGGCACGCCGCGCTATGTCATCGGCACCGTCAACGCCGCCGAGTTTCTGATCACCTTGTCCGTGTCGCTGACCTTCCTATTCGCGCTCCTGAGCGGCCACTGGGAGGAAGCAGGCGAACTGACCAAGAGCCTGACCGCCGTTGGGGGACTGATCGTCGGCGGACTGGTCGCCGCGCCGATGGCGGGCCTGTTCGTCGCCCGCATCAAGGAGAGCGCCCTGCTGCGCATTGTCGGCGCGCTGATCCTGCTGCTGGCGGGGTTCCAGGCGGCGCAGCAGTTCGGATGGGTCTGAGCGCTGTTCGATCTGACGCGAATTGGCTTTCATAAGCAACTTAACCGTGCGTTAGCCGATTGGCTCTAGATTAGGCGCCGGGAAACCAGCGCGGCGGCAGTTCACGGCGACAAATTCGCCGCGGTCGATCCGCCGGTCGAGAGGGCAGATGCAACATTCGGCAGCGACGGCCAGTGCGCCAGCGCCCGACATTGCGACACGGATCGCCACGACCATGCGCCAGATGGGCGTCATGGGCCTGCCGCGCAATTACGAGATCTTCTACGAGATCTGCACCGGCTCCAACGAGGCGCTGTGCCAGGAGATGGTCGATCTCGGCAGCCGCCCAACCCAGGAACAGCTCGACGCGATCGCGCGGAAATATTTCGCCGCCTCCAACGGTTCGAGCGTCATCGACGACGTGCGCGACCGGATCGCGTCGAAGATCGAGGACGTGATGACGCTGCTGCGCAGAGAGCGGTCCTCGCTTGAAAAATACGGCCAGATCCTCGACCGGACATCCGACGGGCTGCAGCACAACGCGATCAATCAGGAGATCCTGCTCAAGATCGTCTCGATCATGTCGACCGCCACCGACAGCACGATCGAACAGGGCCGGCAGATCGCCACCTCGATGCAGACGACCTCGGCCGAACTCGACCATGTCAAGTCGACGCTCGAGGAATACAAGAAGCTGGCCGACACCGACGCGCTGACCCAGATCTGGAACCGGCGCGCCTTCGACCGCGCCATGACGCGGGTCTTCGCCAACGAAAAGAGCAAGATGTTCGGCGCGCTGGTGCTTTGCGACATCGACCTGTTCAAGTCGGTCAACGACCGCCACGGACATCCGATCGGCGACCGCATCCTGCAACTGGTGGCGCGGCAGATCAGCGCCAACGCCCATGAGGGCGCATTCGTGGCGCGCACCGGCGGCGAGGAGTTCGCGATCATCGCCGAGGGGCTGAGCGAGGAATCGATCTCGCGTATGGCCGAGGCCGTGCGTGCGGCGATCGAGAAGGCGCCGTTCGTCAGCACCGACCAGACCGTCAATTACGGCCCGATCACGCTTTCGCTCGGTCTGTGCATGGCGTTCGAGGCGGCCGGCGCCGAGGATCTCTACAGCAAGGCCGACCGGGCGCTCTACATGTCGAAGATGAACGGCCGCAACCGAGTGACCCGCCATTCGTCGCTCGGCGCACCGCTGGAGCGGCGCAACTGGTCAATCTACCGCAAGGATTGAGGCGAGTTTCCGCCCGATCGGCATTTCAAACGATTTTCCTGGATTTCGACACGGCCCGCGCGCTTGAAGCGCGGTCGGCTACAGGCTAGGTCGCGGGCACACATTCCCGCCAGGAGAGCGCCTTGACCAAGACCCGCACCGAGACCGACACGTTTGGACCGATCGAGGTCGAC
>Ga0209793_1001449_pt1 | contig 15039 bp, 10 predicted proteins | sample EBPBio122009_DNA_FD_185863 | JGI IMG/M metagenome (GOLD analysis project Ga0209793, IMG submission 185863) | Wastewater treatment Type I Accumulibacter community from EBPR Bioreactor in Madison, WI, USA - Reactor 1_2/2/2009_ DNA (SPAdes) (version 2) | ecosystem: Engineered > Bioreactor > EBPR >... | reverse complement strand
CGGTCTCCCGTCGGTCACCGGTGTTCCCCGAAACTCCGAACTTGGACTGCTTCGCCACCAGATGGAGTTGCAACGACCGAGCCAGTCGATCCGCGACATGATCGGCAAGATGCCGCAGGCTTTCCCGAAGCTCGCGCCGTGTATGCTGATGTCGCCCCTGTCGATCGCGCAGTACCTCCCGCCGAACCAAGCGCTGTTCGACGTGGTGATCTTCGACGAAGCCTCGCAGATCACCACTTGGGACGCGGTCGGCGCCATTGCCCGCGGACGACAGACGATCATCGTCGGCGACCCGAAGCAGTTGCCCCCGACCAGCTTCTTCGGCCGCAACGAGGACGAGGATGATGTCGCCGATCACGAAAAGGATCTGGAGAGCATCCTCGACGAGGCAAGGGCGTCGGGCATTCCGGTGCGCGACCTCAGGTGGCACTATCGCAGCCGCAGCGAGTCTCTAATCGCCTTTTCGAACCACCACTACTACCAGAACCGGCTGGTAACCTTCCCGTCGCCGGCAGTCGAAGACCGCGCGGTCAGCCTGCGCAAAGTTCCTGGAGGCGTCTACGATCGCGGCAAGAGCCGGACTAATCGCATTGAGGCGGAAGCTGTCGGTGCTGAGGCGGTGGCGCGCATGGAACGCTGGCTGAAGATGGCGGAGCGGGAGCGTCCGACACTCGGCATCATCACCTTCAACGCGCAGCAGCAGGCGCTGATCCTCGACCTGCTCGACGCAGCACGGAGGGACAAGCCCGACCTGGAATGGTTTTTCTCGGAGGACCGGGTCGAACCGACCATCGTGAAGAACCTGGAGAACGTGCAAGGCGACGAGCGCGACGTGATTCTGTTCTCGATCACCTTCTGGAAGGATATGGCGGGGAAGCTGCCCATGGACTTCGGCGCATTGAACCGGGATGGCGGCGAACGGCGGCTCAACGTGGCTGTCACGCGCGCAAGGCAGGAACTGATCGTTTTCTCCGGGTTTACGGCAGACCAGATCGACCCCAGCCGAACGAAGGCGCTTGCGGTCAGCCATCTCAAGACGTTCTTGGATTATGCGGAGCGCGGCGCGATCGCGTTGCCGGCCGAGGATCGCGGTTCCGTTGGCGGTTTCGATTCCCCGTTCGAGGAAGCCGTCGCGTCGCAACTGGAACGGCGAGGATGGACGGTCGTACCGCAGGTCGGCATTTCCGGCTTCCGCATCGACCTCGGCGTCAGGCATCCTGATCTCGCCGGCGCCTATCTGGCGGGCGTCGAATGTGATGGTGCAACCTATCATGGCTCCGCGACTGCTCGGGATCGCGACAAGGTGCGGGAACAGGTCCTTCGCGGACTCGGATGGAACATCCTGCGCGTCTGGTCGACGGATTGGTGGTTCGACGCCAAAGGTTGCGCGGAACGGCTTCACGAAAACCTCGAAGCCTTGCTTCAGGAGAGCCGGGAACGACGGGCGTCGGACGACTCCGCGGCCGAGACGCATTGGGATATGGGGCACGAGGTCGAGGGCGTCGAGGAGAGCCGGGACGAGGAATTGTCTGCGGAAATCGAAGTCGCGCCCGCGCCCACCGCAAACGATTCCGATCTTGTATCCGCGGCCGACCTCCCGGTCCCTGACGCTCCAGTCAACTCCTTGGCGTCAGCCGACGCGCTGGCCACGACGCCGGTCGGCGACGCCAGGTACAGCGTAACCGACCTCTCGGCCTTCAAGGCAGAGCCCGATCTCTTTTTCGAGTTCGCTTATCGCGACACGTTAAGAGGGATGATCGAAGCGGTGATGGAGGATGAAAGTCCACTACCGACTGACGTGCTGGCCCAACGTATCGCGCGAGCGCACGGATGGTCGCGGACGGGCGGCCGTATTCGCGAGAGGATCGACCTCCACCTGCGCGGCTACGATACGACCACTGAGTCCAGCGGCGTGTTCCTCTGGAAGAAGGACAGTGTGTCGGACCTCCTGCCTTACCGGACACCAGCGAACGACAGTTCCCGCCGGTCGATCTCAGACATTCCACTCGCCGAGTTGGCCTCGGTGGCCGTCGACAACCCCGATCTTCTGGATATGCCAGACCCGGCCCGCGAACTCGCGCGGCTCATAGGAGTGGAGCGGCTCGCCGCCAACTCGCGCTCCAGGCTCGAAGACGCCCTCACGCGTGCCCGCGCCCACATGGCAGCGCGGGACAGGAGCGACTAATGAAATTCCGTTTCATCCATTCGAGCGACCTGCATCTGGGCAAGCGCTTCGGGCAGTTCTCCGGCGACCTTCCAGCGAAGCTACGCGAGGCGCGGCATGCAGCGATCGGCAAACTTGCCGAGCATGCGCGGGTCCAAGGCGCGCCAACGATCCTGCTGGCAGGCGACACATTCGACACCGAAACGCCAGCCCCCGAGGTGCGGCGCCAAGCGCTTGCCGAGATGGGTCATCATGCACCGATCCGCTGGGTGATCCTGCCCGGAAACCACGACTCGCTGCAGGCGGCGCAACTGTGGTCGACGCTGCGCGCGGACGCGCCTGATAACGTAATCCTGGCGCTTGATGCGCAACCGCTCGACCTGTCGTCTGCCGCCGTGCTCCTGCCGGCACCCTGCACGTACCGCAGGCCGGGCAGGGACCTCTCTGAATGGATGGACGGCGCCGCCACAGTCGACGGGACGATCCGCATCGGTCTCGCCCATGGAGCGGTCCAGAGCTTTTCCGAAGAAGGCAACGGGCTCGATGTGATCGCGCCCGATCGCGCGCGCCGCGCCGGACTTTCCTACCTTGCCTTGGGCGACTGGCACGGCGGCGTCGCGGTCGATCCACGAACGCGCTACAGCGGCACCCCGGAGCCCGACCGCTTCAAGCACGGCCGGCCTGGTGAGGCGCTGCTGGTGTCGATCGATGGCGCATCGGCGCTTCCGGACATAACTCCGCTGGAGACCGGCAGCTTCTCCTGGCGCACTCTGGCATTCGACCTCTTCGACGACAACGACGCCCTTGCGCGCATGGAAACAATTCTTCCCGAAGCCCGGATGAGGCGGCAGTCGCTGGTCAGGCTCGTTGCGAGCGGACGAGCCCGACTCGAAACGCGAACCGCGCTTGTGTCCGCGGTCGAGCATGCGCTCCCGGACTTCGCGTGGATGGAGTTCGACGATCAAGCGCTGATCACCGAATGCGAAGCCGACGACCTCGATGCCATCGATCGCGCGGGAGCGCTGCGCGAGGCGGCCGATGCCTTGCTCGCCGAGGTGAGCGATGCCGCCCGCTCGGCCGAGGAACGTGAGATCGCACGGATGGCGCTGGGCCGCCTCTATGCCTACGCGCAGAAGGTCGCCGCATGAAAATCTCGGCCCTGCGCCTGTTCAACGTGAAGCGCTTCGCCGGACGAGGTGTCGCCGTCGAGGATATCGGCGACGGCGTTAACGTGCTTTGCGCGGCCAACGAATTCGGTAAGTCCACCAGCTTCGAGGCACTGCACGCGCTGTTCTTCCAGTCTCATTCGGGAACGCCCGGGCCAGTACAGGCGCTTCGCCCCTATTCGGGCGGCAATCCGATGGTGGAGGCCGACATCGCGACTGAGTCCGGTCGCTTCCGCCTTACAAAGCAATTCTACGGCGGTCGATCGGCCCGCGTGACCGACATCGCAACCGGGCACTTGGTTGCGCAGGCTGATCAGGCCGAGAACTTCATCACAGGCCTCGTGCGGGGCGGGACTACCGGACCTGCTGGCCTGCTCTGGGTGCGACAGGGCGTGACCGGCATCGAAAAGCGCAGCAAATCCGAGGATGAGAGCGAGACCAAGGTCCGGACCAGCCTGCTCCAGTCGGTGCAGGGAGAGGTCGAGGCCGTGACCGGCGGCCGTCGCATGTCCGAGATCATGGGAGCCACCGAAGAGGCCCTTGCAAGTCTGGTGACGCCGACCGGCAAAACGAAAGCCGGCGAGCGCTACGCTACGTCGGTCGAGGAACGTGACCGTCTGGAAGCGGAGGCGCACCGCCTCGACGGCGAAGTCAAGACTCTCCGCGAAACGCTCGACAGGCGTGCGGCAGCGGCGAAGAGGCTCTCTGAACTCGATCGTGCGGAAGATCGGGACGAGCGGCAACGAGCGATCGAAACGGCACAGGCGACATTCGACGCAGCGAAGAGGCAAGGTGAGACTTTACGCGCGGCTGAAGCCGAACTGAGGCTCGTGAAGGAACAACGGGACAATGCGGACCGTGCGCTTAGAGATTTCAGGAACGCTATGGCAAGGGCGGCAGATCTCAAACCGAAACTGGACAACGCCAAGCGCCGACGCCTGGAGGCGCTTGCAAACCGCGACACGGTGAGCGCGGCGGCAGCGAAGGCGCATGCGGATTTCGAGGCCTCGGAGGAAATGGAGCAAGAAGCGCGCACGCTCCTGGCCCGTCTCGATTCCGCGCTGAGGGCGCGGGAGGCGGCCGAGCGGCTAGCCGATCTTGAGAAGAAGCTCGACGCAGCCGAGAACGTCCGCAAGCAGATCGAAGACGACGAGGCCGCATTGGCCCTGGTGAAACTCCCCGAGAAGGCCGTGTCGGAACTCGAAGCGCTCGACGTCGAGATCGCGAAGCTCACGGCGGTAGCGGAGGCAGGCCGCCCTTCCGTTGCGATCGCCTACGAGCCGCAGGCGGCGGCTGTCAGCCTTGATGGCAAGCCGCTGACGCACGGCGAAGCGCGCAGCTACGACGGGCAGGCGGTGATGGAAATCCCGGGGATAGGTGTCGTAACGCTGCGGTCGAGCCGACCGGCCGGCGGAGACGAACGATTCCGGCAGTCGGAGGAACGCCGCCGTCTGCTCCTGGCCTCCATGGGCGTCGATGACCTCGCGGCTGCCCGCGGAAGGCAGGTGGAGGCGCAGCGCATAGAGGGCGACCTGCGCGAAAGGCGGGCCCGCCTGCCGCTCTTCGCACCGGATGGGCTGCCGAAGCTCCGGGAAGACGTGGCGGCGTATCGGGCTGCGACTGGAGAGGTGCTCGAACTCAAGGGGGACCCCGCACAAATTCGAGCCACGCATGAGGTCGCTCAGGCAAATCGGCTGGCCGCGCGGCAGGCCTGGCGTGAAGCTGGTCCGCTGCAGGAGGGAGCCGCAGATGCCGTCGTCTCTGCGGAGACCGCCTTTGCCGGACTGGAGACCGAGTGGTCACAGGTCGAGGCCGAAATCGGACCGGAGGCAGCCCGCGTCGAACGCGAAGGGCAGATGGCCATGCGGTTCGCGGAGCTCGATGCCCGGCTGGTGGAACAGCACCTGGTCGTCGCGCAATTGCAGGAAGGAACCGCCGATCTCACCTCGGCCGAAGCGACACTTCGCCGTGTCCTTTCGGTCGCTGAGGCGGCTGATAGGGAGATCGGCAGGCTGCGGGAAGAGATTGCCGGCCTCACCGCTGAAATTCGAGCCCGTTCGGAGGATGCGGTCGAGGAAAAATGGCGTGAGAGCCTCGACGCCCTCGCCGCGGCGAGAACACGCGTCGCAGGCTACGAGCGGGAGGTTGCTGTGTTGCAACGGCTTCGCTCCGCCCTCCAAACGGCACGTGGACATGCCCGCGAGACATACCTCTTGCCCGTCATGAACGAATTGCGGCCGCTGCTCGGCCTGCTCTTTGACGACGCCTCGATCACATTCGACGAAAAGACGCTCCTGCCGCACAAGATCGTCCGGATGGGTCTGGAGGAGGACGTCGACCGCCTCAGCGGCGGAATGCGTGAGCAGCTTTCCGTGTTGACGCGGCTGGCCTTCGCCCGACTCCTGGCAAAGGATGGTCGCCCGGCTCCGGTAATCCTGGATGACGCCCTGGTCTATTCGGACGACGACCGCATAGAGAAGATGTTCGACGCGCTGCATCGCCAGGCAAGAGAGCAGCAGATCATCGTTTTCTCCTGTCGCCAACGCGCGTTTCAGAAACTCGGCGGGAACGTATTGCACATGTCAGACTGGTCGCCCGACAGGTGAGTGTTAAACATCGCCAACTCTCTCATGAGCGGCCAGAATGGCGGCTATTGCGCGTCCTTGGATATCATTGCCGCGGAGGCTGTCCGTCCGAGGCTCCCGGGCAAAGGGTTGCGTTGCGATAACCACAACCTCGCACCCAAGCCTCGGACGGACAACCTCCGTAGTAATGACAGCCGTCGCGATCCGACACCTTGTAGATCTTTTCTTTTGGTTTCAATGCCTTGAGCGCTGCGTCGTTCAACATTGAGTGTTTTCCCGCAAAAAGGACCGTCAGGCGGTTTCGAGGGGTGCTTTTCATGAAAACACACATGAATTCAGTGTGTTATGTGAAAAAAAGTACCGTCACAGACCGCAACTCCGATGACGGAGCTTTTGATTTTTCTGCAGATCAATACGGGCGATGCCCGTCACAGGGAACGGCAAATCGGTTCAACGCCTACCGATAGACGCCGATAGACCTTGGACGAATTTTTATTTGTTATCAGATGGTTATGTCGTGCTCTGGCGCAGTTCCGGTTACCGCCGGATAGGCCAGGATCATTCCCACTCGATCGTCCCGGGCGGCTTTGAGGTGACGTCGTAGACCACCCGGTTGATGCCGCGGACCTCGTTGATGATCCGGGTCGCGGCGTTGCCGAGGAAACTCATGTCGTAGTGATAGAAATCGGCCGTCATGCCGTCGACCGAGGTGACAGCGCGCAGCGCGCAGACGAATTCGTAGGTGCGGCCGTCGCCCATGACGCCGACCGTCTGCACCGGCAGCAGCACGGCGAACGCCTGCCAGATCGCGTCGTAGAGGCCGGCCTTGCGGATCTCGTCGAGATAGATCGCGTCGGCCTGGCGCAGGATGTCGAGTTTTTCGCGGGTCACGCCGCCGGGCAGGCGGATGGCGAGGCCGGGGCCCGGGAACGGGTGGCGGCCGATAAAACTCTCGGGCAGGCCGAGCTCGCGGCCAAGCGCCCTCACCTCGTCCTTGAACAGTTCGCGCAGCGGCTCGACCAGCTGCATGTTCATGCGTTCGGGCAAGCCGCCGACATTGTGGTGCGACTTGATCGTGACCGAAGGGCCGCCGGAAAACGAGACGCTTTCGATGACGTCGGGATAGAGCGTGCCCTGTGCGAGGAAATCCGCGCCGCCCAAGGCAGCCGCCTCCTCCTCGAACACTTCGATGAACAGCCGGCCGATCGTCTTGCGCTTCGTCTCGGGGTCGCTTTCGCCTTCCAGCGCCGAGATGAAGCGGTCCGAGGCGTCGACCCGTTTCAGCGGCATGTTGTAGTGCTCGCGGAACATGGCGACGACATCGGCCGCCTCGTTTTGGCGCATCAGGCCGTGGTCGACCAGGATGCAGGTCAGCTGATCGCCGACGGCCTCGTGGATCAGCAGCGCCGCAACCGAGGAATCGACGCCCCCCGACAGGGCGCAGATCACCTTGCCCTTGCCGACCTGGCGGCGGATCTTTTCGACCATCGAGGCGCGGTAGGCGGACATGGTCCAGTCGCTTTCGACGCCGGCGATGCGGTGCACGAAATTGGCCAGCAGCCTGGCGCCGTCGGGCGTGTGCACGACTTCGGGATGGAACTGCACGGCGTAGTAGTTGCGCTTCTCGTCGGCGATTGCCGCAAACGGCGCGCCCGACGACGTGCCCACGACCCTGAACCCGTCCGGCAGCGCGGTGACGCGGTCGCCATGGCTCATCCAGACCTGGTGCCGGGTGCCCTTGGCCCAGACGCCTTCAAACAGCGCCGTGTCCTCGCGGATGTCGAGGAAGGCGCGTCCGAATTCGCGGTGATGGCCGGCCTCCACCTTGCCGCCGAGCTGGGCGCACATGGTCTGCTCGCCATAGCAGATGCCGAGCACCGGCACGCCGGAATCGAAAACGATCTGCGGCGCGCGCGGGCTGCCGATGTCGATGGTGGAGGCGGGGCTGCCTGACAGGATGACGCCGCGCGGCTTCAGCCGCTCGAAAGCTTCGGCGGCCTTCTGAAACGGCACGATCTCGGAATAGACGCCGGTTTCGCGCACGCGCCTGGCAATCAGCTGCGTGACCTGGCTGCCGAAATCGATGATCAGGATGGAATCTGGATGGCTCGTCATCGCGGGCCTTTAGACAAAACCATGAGTCGATGCAATGGGTTGCGGCGCGCTTCGCGGGCGCGGATTCAATGCGTTGACGCGCGGCCTCAACCGTCTCATGCGTCGAATCAGCCGCCGGCCCGCGTCAGGGCCGTGTCCAGCCGGCCCACCGCGTCCGCCAGTCTTTCGTCGATGACGTGCAGATATTCGGTCCAGTCGTCGACATGTTTCAGATCGGCGCGGCCGTCGGAAATGCCGCGCAACGCCACCAGCGGCACGTCAAAGCGATGACAGGCGCGCAGCACCGCATAGGTCTCCATGTCGACCATGTCGGCGTCGATCAGATCGTAGGCTGGGCCCGAAACAATGTTTGCGCCGGTCGAAAGCGTTGCCTGCGGCACGCCGGCGATGCGCAGCGGCAAGGGCACCACCGGCGGCAGGTCGAGGAACGGCACCTGGCCCTTGGCAAAGCCGAAGGCGCTTGCGTCCATGTCGCGATAGCTGACCGATATCGCCTGGTAGACTTCGGTCTGCTCAAGGGTGCGGCTGCCGGCCGAACCGAGCGAAACGACCAGGTCGGGCAATGCATTCGCCGCGGCGCGCGCGGCCAGGTCGGCGGCAACGACCACGCCGGCCTCGACCGGACCGACGCCGGTCATCAGCGGCGCGAACAGCCGCTGCAGATGCGGGCCGTATTCTTCCGGCGCCGCCATCACGAACAACACGCGGCGGCCGGCGATCTCGACAGTATCGCCTGTTTTCCTTGCCATTGCTATCCAGCCAGTCCCTCGCGACCCATCACCGTCATGATGGTCGCCGTCATCGTGGCGATCAGCCTGGCGTCGCCCTCGGCCGAAAACGCATAGGCCTGGCCGTCGGCGACGATGATGGTGCGGCCGGGCTTGGTGACATTGCCGCGAAACAGGAAGCGTTCGCCCTTGCCCGGCGCGAGCAGATTGATCTTGAACTCGATGGTCAGCACCGCCGCATCTTCGGGCATCAGCGAAAAGGCCGCGTATCCGCAGGCGGAATCCAGCGCGGTCGAGATGATGCCGGCGTGCAGGAAGCCATGCTGCTGGGTGAGCGCCTCGCTGTATGGCATCTCGATCTCGATCGCGCCCGGTGTCACCCGCGTCAGTTCGGCGCCGATCGTCTGCATCGCGGCCTGCCGCGCAAAGCTGGCGCGAACCCGCTCCTCGTAATCGTTGTCAAGCCGCGCCGGCGCCATCGGTTTGTCCCCCCCGACGACTTATCACAGGCGGGCGACGCAGAATCAATCAATAATGTTGCGTTGCAACATTGCAAACGGGTTCAATCGCGCGCAAACAGCGATGCACTGGAACCCTGCAAGAACGTCGCCCACACTGACAATTGGTCGCATCACCGCTTGCGCGGCAGATCGTGCTAGAGAATTGGCCTGATACGCGACCAGCGAGGACGAGACATGCCAACGCCGCACACCGAACATCACCTGGTTTCGCGCAGCGGCTGGCTCAGGGCGGCGCTTCTGGGCGCCAATGACGGCGTCATCTCGACCTCGTCCATCGTCTTGGGCGTCGCCGCGGCCGGCGGGACGCCTCAGTCGATCCTGGTCGCGGGCGTGGCGTCGCTGGTCGCCGGCGCTTTGTCGATGGCGGCGGGCGAGTATGTGTCGGTCAGTTCGCAGGCCGACGTCGAGGCCGCCGACCTGGCCAAGGAGCAGGCCGAACTGATCCGCAACCCCGAGGGCGAAACGCGCGAACTGGCGGCGATCTATGTCGACCGCGGACTTGAACCGGGGCTTGCCCGGCAGGTTGCCGAACAATTTATGGCCAAGGACGCGCTCGGCGCCCATGCCCGCGACGAGATCGGCATTTCCGAAGTCGTGGTGGCGCGGCCGCTGGAGGCGGCGCTGTCGTCGGCCGTCGCCTTTGCATCCGGCGCGATCATCCCCTTGTTGCTGGCATTGATCACGCCTTCGGCCCAGGCGAATTATGTCATCGCCTGCGGCTCGCTTGTGGCGCTGTTCTTCCTTGGCCTTATCGGCGCTAAGCTGGGCGGCGCGGGACTGCTGAAGCCGGCGATGCGCGTCGCCTTCTGGGGCGCGGCCGCCATGGGCATCACCGCCGGCGTCGGCGCGCTGACCGGAACGGCGCTTTAGAGCGCCGCGCGTCCAATTGGACGCGCATAGGACGCTCCAACACTTTGAATCTGCTGCATCGTGCTTTCGAAAAGCGATTCCGACTTTCGGGCGGATGCAGTAGGCGCGTCGCGCCTTAGGACCTGCGCAGCAGCGCGAAATAAAACCCGTCGGTCGCCGTCGTCGCCGGCGTCAGCAAAATCCCGTCCCCGGCGATGCGTGGCGAAACGGAGGCCGCGCCGAAATTCCGCGCCCAGATCGCGCCGTGATCGGCGAACGAGAAGCCGGGATTGCGTTCGAGAAAGCCGCGCGCCTGGTTTTGGTTCTCGTCGCGGAACACCGAACAGGTGATGAAGGCGATCGCGCCGCCCGGCTTCACGAAGCGGGCGACCGCATCGAGAATGGCCGACTGCTCGCGCATCCGCACCTCGACCTGGCGCTGCGCCAGCCGCCACTTGGCGTCCGGCCTGCGCCGCCAGGTCCCGGCTCCGGTGCAGGGCGCGTCGACCAGCACCAGGTCCATCTGGCCCTCGCGCGGGGAGAGCGCAGACTGGCTGGCGACGACCTGGACGTTGCGGCATTCGGCGCGCTTCAACCGGTCGAAGATCGGCGCGAGACGCGCCTTTTCCGAATCGTAGGCGAAGATCTGGCCGCGATTGTCCATCTGCGCCGACATCGCGAGCGTCTTGCCGCCGCCGCCAGCGCAATAGTCGAGCACCTGCATGCCCGGATGCGCGCCGGCCAGCTGCGCCACGATCTGCGAGCCTTCGTCCTGGATTTCGAACCAGCCCTTCTGGAAGGCCGGCTCGACCTGGACATTGGGGTGACGGCCGGCCTCGACGATCGGCGGCACACGCATGCCATGCGGCGCGAGGCCGGTTGCGACCGCGCCGGCGTCCGACAGTTCGGCCAGCACCTTGCCCCGGTCGGCGAGCAGCGTATTGACCCGCATGTCGAGCGGCGGCCGGCGCGCCAGCGCCGCCCCCTCCTCCACCCAGGCGTCGCCAAACGCCGCCTGGAAGTGCGCAATGCACCAGTCGGGCAAATCGGCGCGAACGCCGTCGGGCGCATCGGCCAGATCGCGCGCGGCGATCGCGGCAAGTTCGCCGGCCTGGAGCAGCGCGGGCGCAAAACGGTCGCCGTCAAGCGTCGCGTTCAGCGATTGCGCCGAATAGCCGGATTCGAGCAGCAGCGCGCCGATGGCCTGGCCGCGCGCCGTATCGTCGCCGGTCAGCCAGCCGGCTGAGCGGCGGCGGCGCAGCGCGTCGTAGACGATGTTGCCGATCGCGCCGCGATCGCCCGAGCCCGCAAAGCGGTGCGACAGGCCCCAGTCCTTGAGGGCGTCGGCCGCTGGCCGCTTGCGGCGCTCCATGTCGTCCAGCACGTCGATGGCCGCGGCCAGTCTTCCACCCAATCGCATCGGAGCTTTCCAGTTGACGCCGCCTCATAGAGACCCTTGGCGCAAAACAAAAGCGCGGCGACGCCTGACCGTGCCGCGACCGATCGAAATTACTTGGGTCCGCTTGTGATCGCAATGCACGCATAGACGGCGGCCGCCACCGCGGCGACGCCTGCCAGCGTCAGCAGCGCCGCGTCGACGCCGAAGGCGGCCATCATCGCGGCAAGCGCGAAGGGCGAGAAAGCGCCGGCGAACTGCCGCGCCGAACTCGCCCATCCGACCGTGGCGCCATAGGAGGCGCGGCCGAACAGTTCCAGCGGCAAGGTGCCGCCGACGATGCTGTAGATGCCGGAGCCGAAACCGAACAGGGCCATGAAGATCAGCGCCCCGGGCAGCCAGGGCGACGTCGTCACCACCACCAGAATGCCGGCCAGCATGCAGACGGCCGAGATCGTCGCAAGCCAGGCTTGCCGTAGCCGCTGGCCAAACAGCAGATTGATCAGGCGGCTGGCGACCTGCGAGGGGCCGAAAAGCGTCGACGCCCAGATCCCCGCCGCGCCCATGCCGAGCGCCGCGGTCAGCGGCGCCATGTGGACGAGGATGGCGGTGAGCGCGACCGACTGGCAGCCGATGGCGATCATCATCAGCCAGAACAGCAGCCGCCGGCGCGCCGGCGGCCTGTCGTGCAACGGCGCGGTCTCAGTAGCCGCATGAACCGGCGGCGCGGACTTGGCCGCTTTGCGGTGCAGCCGCCCGATCCAGCCGTGCAGCGGCACGCACATGGCCAGATTGAGGCCGGCATAGATCAGCATGATGGTGCGCCAGTCGGCGACGCCGAGCAGCCATTGGGTCAGCGGCCAGAACAGCGTCGAGGCAAAGCCCGCGATCAGCGTCACATAGACGATGCCGCGCGCCGCCGCCGGCCCGCAAAGCTGCACGATGGCGACGAAAGCGACCGAATACTGGACCAGTGCGGAAGCCGCCAGCGTTGCGACGAGCGCGGCTGCGAATACAGGGCCCGACGGCGACAGCGCCGCAATCGCCAGACCGGCCGCGCAGACAAGCGAGCCACAGGTCATCACCGCGCCCGCGCCGAGCCGGTCCGCCAGCCTTCCCGCCTTCGGCGCGGCGAGACCGGAGAGCAGCAGCCCGGCGGAGAAGACCGCGAAGCTGAACTGGCTCGACCAGCCGAAACTCGCCTCGATCGACGGCGACAGGATGGCGTAGAAATAAAACTGGGTGCCGTAGCCGACGATCTGGGTGACGCTGAGCGCAACGATCAGGCCGGCCGGCAGGCGCTCGCCGCTCGCCAGCCCCGACATGGTCAGCCCGACACGGCCAGCAGCACGACGCCGCAGGCGACGACGATTGCGGCGGCGATGCGCCCGCGCCATGGGCGTTCACCGAAGAACACCACGCCGATCAGCGCCGCGATGATGACGCTCGATTCGCGTACCGCCGACACCGCGCCGATCGGCGCGATGGTCTTGGCGTAGAGCACGACGCCGTAGGCCACCACCGACAGCACGCCGCCGATCAGGCCGAAGGCGAAGACTTTCCAGTCGATGTGGTGACGCCGCAGGACGCGCCGGCCCAGCACCGACAGCACCACCGGCGCTTCGAGCAGGAACAGCCAGCCCATATAGCCTGTGGGGCTGCCGGACCAGCGAACGCCGAGACCGTCAGCCACCGAATAGATCGCAATGGTCAGGCCAAGCAGCGCCGCGATGCCGATGGCGCGCGGATCGGCGTCGGCGGCGCCGCGTTGCAGCGCCAGGATACCGATGCCCGCGCAGATGGCGGCAAGGCCGGCCCATCCGAGCGGCGACAGCGTCTCGCCGATGATCATGTAAGTGCCAACGGCGACCAGCGCCGGCGCCAGGCCGCGCGAGATCGGATAGACCTGGCTCAGGTCGCCCAGCCGGTAGGCCTGGAACAGCAGGATGTAGTAGGCGTAGTGGACGACGGTCGACAAGGCGATCATCGACCAGCTCGCCGCGTCCGGCGGCTCCGACACGGCGATCAGCAACATGCCGCCGATGGCGTGCATGGTGGCGACGGCGGCGAGCGTCAGGCCGCGGTCGGAAGCGCTCTTGACGATGGCGTTCCACGTCGCATGCATGACGGCCGCGGAGAGAACGAGCGTAAGCGCGAATGCTGACAACAGGCGGGACCAATTCTGAACCGGCTAGAGCGCCGCGCGTCCAACTGGACGCGCAAAGAACGCCCTAACACTTTGAATCGGCTGCATCGTGCTTTCGAAAATCGATTCCGATTTTCTGGCCGATGCAGTCGGGATTTCCAGCTATGCCTGCTCGTTGCGCCTGTGAATAGGGCCAGCGCGACTTTTTGGCCGCGCTGCTGCATCTAGATCGTTTCACGGTTAGGTGGACGCGTCAGTCGTCGATGATCGCAACCGCCCGGCACCAGCCGGCCGAGGCCCTCTCGATCTTGACCGGGAAACACGACACGGTGAAGCCGGTCGACGGCAGGTCTTCGAGCCGATGCAGCTTTTCGATATGGCAATAGCCGGTGAAGCGGCCGGCCTTGTGGCCTTCCCAGATCAGCGACGCGTCTCCGGTTTCCACGTAGCGGCGGGCGGTGTGAACGAAGGGCGCATCCCAGCTCCAGCCGTCGGTGCCGGTGACGCGCACGCCGCGGTCGAGCAGATACCTCGTCGCCTCCAGTCCCATGCCGCAGCCTGACGCGACATAGTCCGGCTGGCCGAACTTCTTGCCGGCGGACGTGTTGACCACCACGATGTCGAGCGGCTTCAATTCGTGACCAATGCGCTTCAGTTCAGCCTCCACGTCGGCGGCGGTGGCGACATAACCGTCGGCGAAATGGCGGAAGTCGAGCTTGACGCCCGGCTGCAGGCACCAGTCGAGCGGTATGTCGTCGCTGCGCCATGCCGGCTCGCCATTGTTCATGGTCGGGTGATAGTGCCAGGGCGCATCGATATGGGTGCCGTTGTGGGTGGACAGCGTCACCTTCTCCACCGCCCAGCCGGCCCCGTCGGGCAAATCTTCCGCCTTCAGCCCCGGAAAGAACGACAGGATTTGCGGCAGGCTCTGCTTGTGGTCGAAATATTCGATCGCCGGGATCTGGATCGGCGGGTCGGCCGGAATGTCGTTGGCGATCGGGATCGACAGATCGATGATGCGGCGGGCCATGGTGTCCTCCTTCAGTTACCGCGTCTTTTGACGCACGACCTTGTTTTTCAGAACGCCGATCTTCTCGATCTCGAGTTCAACCGTATCGCCGTCGTTCAGGAACACGCCGGTTTCAAGCCCGCAGCCATTGCCGATGGTGCCCGAGCCGATGAACTCGCCGGCGAAAATCGTCTCGTCCCGCGACATGTGCTCGATGATCTGCTCGAAGGAAAACAGCATGCCGGCGGTCGTGCTCTCGCAACGGGTCTCGCCATTGACCCTGACGGCCGCCTTGAGATGGTACGGGTCGGCAATCTCGTCCCTGGTCACGATCCACGGACCGAGCACATTTCCGCCGTC
>Ga0209793_1001441_pt1 | contig 15083 bp, 17 predicted proteins | sample EBPBio122009_DNA_FD_185863 | JGI IMG/M metagenome (GOLD analysis project Ga0209793, IMG submission 185863) | Wastewater treatment Type I Accumulibacter community from EBPR Bioreactor in Madison, WI, USA - Reactor 1_2/2/2009_ DNA (SPAdes) (version 2) | ecosystem: Engineered > Bioreactor > EBPR >... | reverse complement strand
CGAGGGGCGGGCATAGTCGGTGAAGCACATGAACGTCCCGCCATAGGGCCGGACCCCGCCATGCAGCACCATGCCGTTCATCGCCGCCGCCATGCCATGCTCGCGGATGCCGTAATAGACATAGCGGCCCTTGCGATCCTCGGGCGTGAAGACGCCCAGATCGGCGGTCTTGGTGTTGTTCGAGCCGGTCAGGTCGGCAGACCCCCCGATCGTCTCCGGCATGACCGGGTTCACCGCCGCCAGCACCTTCTCCGACGCCGCGCGGGTGGCGAGCTTCGGCAGGTCCGTGACCGCCTGCTTCTTCACCGCCCGGATCGCAGAGGCCAGCTTCGCCGGGGCTTCCAGCGCGAAGATGCGGGCGAATTCGGCCTGTTTCGCGGGCGAGAGCGCAGCGAGACGCGCCTCCCACTCCGCCCGCGCCTTCGCGCCGCGCGCACCCAGCGACTCCCACCATGCCTTGATGTCCGCAGGCACCTCGAACGGTCCGCCCTTCCAGCCATAGGCATCCTTCGCCGCCTGCAGCTGCGCCTTGTCGGTCAGGGCGCCGTGGCCCTTCGACGTGTCCTGCGCCGCATGGCCGATGGCGATATGCGTCTTGCAGGCCACCATCGCGGGCCGGGGCGAGGCCTTGGCCGCCGTCAGCGCCCGGTCGATATCCGCCGGGTCATGCCCGTCACACTCGAACACGTCCCAGCCCGAGGCCGCGAAGCGCGCCTTCTGGTCGGTCACGTCGGCGATGGAGACCTTGCCGTCGATGGTGATACCATTGTTGTCCCACAGCACGATCAGGCGGCCGAGCTGCTGCTTGCCCGCCAGGCCGATGGCCTCCTGGCTGACCCCCTCCATCAGACAGCCGTCGCCCGCGATGACCCAGGTATGGTGATCCTGCACCTTCGCCCCCCAGCGCGCGCGCAGGTTCTCTTCGGCCATGGCGAAGCCCACCGCGTTGGAGATCCCCTGGCCCAGCGGCCCCGTGGTGGTCTCCACGCCCGAGACATGGCCGTATTCCGGGTGTCCCGCGGTGATCGAGCCCCATTGCCGGAAGGCCTTGATCTGGTCCAGCGTCACGTCGGCATAGCCGGTGAGGTAGAGCAGGGAATAGATCAGCATCGACCCATGCCCCGCCGACAGGATGAAGCGGTCGCGGTCCGGCCAGCGCGGGGCCTTGGGGTCGAATTTCAGGTGCTTCTCGAACAGCACCGTCGCCACGTCAGCCATGCCCATCGGCATCCCCGAATGGCCCGAGTTCGCCGCCGCTACCGCATCCAGCGTCAGGGCGCGGATCGCGGTGGCGTGCATCCAATGGTCGGGGTTCTTCTGGCGGAGGGTCTGGATGTCCAAGGCGGGATTCCTTTGGCTGGGGCGTGGCAACGCAGTTGCCTGCGTCCTATCCACCGCGACAGGCAAGATCAAGCTCGCTGCCCAAGGCCTTGGGAAGAAAGGCAGGTCGCCTTTCCGGGGTTTCGCGCTAAGATCGTCTGCGACCGGGGGCAGGGCGATTCGCCGCGCCGCACCCCCGCCAGGAACGGGCGCCGGGACAGCGTCCGGGGTGCAAGGGGTAAGGGATGCAGGACATAACCGAGCTGGAAAAGCGGATCACCACCGCGCTGGAACGCATCGGCAAGGGCGTGGACCGGCTGGCCTCGCAGCCCCGGCAGGCCGCGGCTGCCGGCACCTCCGCCTCGGTCCCCGCGGATTCCGCGCTGCGCGCCCAGCTCGAGGAAGAGAAGTCGCTGACCGCCCAGCTCCAGGCCCGCCTCCGCGCCACCAAGGATCGCGAGGCGAAGGGCGACCTGCAGGACAAGGTCGACCGGCTGACGCAGGAGCTGGACGTGCAGGGGCTGGAACTGCAGCGGATGCGCCGGGTGAACGCAAGCCTGCGCGAGCAGCTGGAGGCCTTGCGCACGGCCGCCGCCGCGGGCGCGACCGAGCCCGGCCTGATCAACAAGGCGATGGCCGCCGAGCTTGAAGCCCTGCGCGCCACGCGACTGACCGAAATGGCCGAGATGGACGAAATCCTCGCCGCTTTGGAACCCCACCTGACGGAGGCTGGCAATGCCTGAACTTGAAGTGACAATCGGCGACCGCCCGTTCCAGGTCTCCTGCCAGCCGGGGGAGGAACATTTCCTTCGCTCTGCCGCCGGAATGCTGGATGCCGAAGCCGCGCCGATCATCGCCCAGATGGGTCGTCTGCCCGAGGCGAAGATGCTGCTGATGGCGGGGTTGATGCTGGCCGACAAGACGGCTGCGGTCGAGGACGAGCTTCGCACCCTGCGCGCCCGCGTCGCGGAGCTCGAAGCCCGGCCCGTTGCCACCCGCGACGTCGCCGTGATCCCGCCGCAGGTGAACGAAACGCTGGCCGAGATCGCCGCCCGCGCCGAAGCGATGGCCGCCCGCGTCGAAGAGCAGGTGCGCGCATGAGAGTCCTGGTTCTTCTCGCCCTGCTGCCGACCGCCGCTGCCGCGCAGGAATTCACCTCCGACCGCTATCTCTGCGACCGCGGCGTCGAGGTGCCCGCGACCTATATCAACGGCCCGGACCAGAGCCTTGCCGTGATCCATGTCGAAGGCAGCCAGATCACGCTGATCAACGAACCCGCCGCCTCCGGGGCCCGCTACGGCTGGCCCTCGGACGGGTCGAACTATGTCTGGTGGACCAAGGGCGACGAGGCGACGCTCTACTGGAAAACACCCGAGGGCGAGACGCCGCTGCTGACCTGCGCCATCGCCCCGTAGGGTGGGTGAAACCCACCGCCCCGCGTAAAATCAGGCGTTGGCTTCGCGGATCTTGTCCGCCGCTTCCTTGTCGAAGGCCACGCCCTTCGTCTCGAAAAGCTGATCCAGCTCGCCCGACAGCGTCATCTCGGTCACGATATCGCAGCCGCCCACGAACTCGCCCTTGACGTAAAGCTGCGGGATCGTCGGCCAGTCGCTGAAATCCTTGATCCCCTGCCGGATCTCGGCATCGGCCAGCACGTTCACGTCCTGGAACTCGACCCCCATGAAATTCAGGACCCCCGCCACGCGGGACGAGAACCCGCATTGCGGCATCATCTTGGTGCCCTTCATGAACAGCACCACATCGTTCTTCGTGATCGTGTCACGGATCGTGTCTTGGGCGCTCATCGCCTGATCTCCTGTTCGTCGTCTTCGCTGACGTGATAGCTGGCCGCGCCGCGCTGCGCCAGATAGGCTTCCATGCGCCGCTGGGATTCCAGGGTCGCGGCGCGGCGGGCCTCGAAGTCCGTGTCAACCGGCTCGGGCAGGCCTCGCTTGCGGCGGTTTCGCGCCTTGAGCATGGTCACGATCCCCACCAGCGGCATGAGCACGGACACCAGCCCGCCTAGTCCCGCACCCGTCGCCATCCCGCATCCCTCCGCCCGAAAAACCGCCTGAAGATAGGGCCCGCCTGAAGATAGGGGCTGACCCGGCGCCCGACAAGGCGGGCGGCGAGCCGCTTTACTCCGGCGCCTTCGTCGTCAGCGCCAGCGCGTGCAGCGCGCCGTTCGGGCCGTCCATCTTGCCCTTCAGCGCGGCATAGACCGCGCGCTGCTGCTGCACCCGGTTCAGCCCGCGGAAGGACTCGTCGATCACCTCCGCCGCGAAATGCGCACCGTCGTCGCCCTGCACGCTGATCTTCGCCTTCGGAAAGGCCTCCCGCAGCAGGGTTTCGATGTCACGGGCTTCGATGGGCATTCGGCGTCTCCTTTGGCTTCAACCTAGGCCCGCGCCGGAAGCGGTTCAAGGGCTTCCCATTCCGGCCGCAGCATCCCGTAAAGCATCAGGTCCACCACCCGCCCCGGCACCGGGCGATACCAGTGCTGCCGCAGTCGCCCCTCCAGCGTGAAACCTGCGCGCTCGTAGACCCTCATCGCCCGCGGGTTCTCCGACGACGCATCCAGCCAGACCCGCGCGGCCTTCAGCGTGCCGAACCCGTAGTCCAGCAGCGCCCGCAGGAAGGCCTGCCCCTGGCCGCCGCCCACACCGGCCAGCGCCAGCCTGCGCAACTCCACCGCGCCGGAGGGCTCGCCGATCTTGCAGAAGAGCGCAAAGCCCGCGGCTTCGCCCGCCATCTCCCAGATCAGCAGCCGCGAGGCGGGGTCGGCCAGATACTCGGCCAAGACCGCATCGTCCTCGTCGGTGATGAAGGGCGCATAGTCCGGGCGGCTGGCAAGCCCGCGGATGAAGGCGAAATCGGCCGGTGCCGCTGGACGCAGGCTCATCGCCGCCACTCCCGCGCCAAGAGGCCCATCAGGTAGCAGTCGATCCAGTCGCCACCGGGCCGCTTCCAGCATTCGCGAATGTGGCCTTCGCGCTGGAACCCGAGCCCTTCGTAAAGCCGTAGCGCGCGGGCATTGTCCACCGTCACGTCCAAGCCGATCCGATGGCCCTGCAACGGTCCGAAGACCCGGGCCAGGACGGCCCGCAGCAGTGGCTCGCCCTGTCCGGGCCGCGTGCTGACCAGGGCGGAAAGCCCATAGACCTGCGGCACCCAGGTCATCATCGTGGCGAAACCCGCGACCTCGCCGTCCAGGTCCCAGAGGAAGGCCTCGCCGCGCCCGATGGCCCCCTCGATCTCGCCCTCTTCCGGCGGTTCGATCCATTGCGCATTCGTCGGCGCCAGCCAGAGGGCCGCGATCAGATCGAGGTCACGGGCCGTCGCGGGCCGCAGCATCAGACCCCGACCACCGCCGCAAAGGCCGAACGGTACAGCCGCGACAGATCCGCCATCGGCGCGCTCTCCATCCCGAACGTCACCTTGTCGCCGCCGAACTTGCCCACCTGAGTCACCTTGACCCCGCCCGCCGCCGCCATGAAGGCCGCCAGGTCCTCGGCCCGGATCGCCACCAGATAGCGCGCCTGGTCCTCGCCGAAAAGCTGGCCGATCTCGCCGGTCTTCAGCGTCAGGCCAATGCCAGCGCCCTCGGCCATGCGGAACGCCGCCAGCGCGAGGCCCCCGTCGCCCAGGTCCCGCGCGGCACGGATGCGCCTGCGGTTCGCCAGCAGCGCCTTGGCCGCATTCGCTTCCAGCGTCAGGTCGACGGGCGGCGGCTCGCCCGCCTCGATCCCGAAGGCCTCGGCCAGCAATGCCGACTGCCCCAGATGCCCCCGCGTCTCGCCGATCACCACCGCGATGTCGCCGTCCTGCGGCTGGCCCGCGATCAGTTCCTCGGCCTTCATGATCCCGACCGCACCGATGGTCGGCGTCGGCAGGATGCCGCTGCCATCGGTTTCGTTGTAGAGGCTCACGTTCCCCGACACGATGGGCATATCGAGCGCCTTCACCGCCGCCCCGATCCCTTCCAGCGCGCCCACGAACTGGCCCATGATCTCGGGCTTTTCCGGGTTGCCGAAGTTGAGGTTGTCGGTCGTCGCCAGGGGCTTCGCCCCCACCGCCACGAGGTTCCGGTAGGCTTCCGCCACCGCCTGCTTGCCGCCCTCGAACGGGTTCGCCTTCACATAGCGCGGCGTCACGTTCGAGGTGAAGGCCAAGAGCTTGCCGGTGCCGTGCACCCGCACCACGCCAGCCCCGGCGCCGGGCGGCAGCACGGTATCGGCCCCCACCTGGCTGTCATACTGTTCATAGACCCAGCCCTTGTGCGCATAGGAGGGCGAGCCGATCAGCGCCTTCAGTGCCGCAATCGGGGTGATCGCGGGCACCTGCGGCAGGGGTGCCGGGTCGGGAGAGGGCACATGAGGCCGGTCATATTCCGGTGCCGAGGACGACAGCTTCGACAGCGGAATGTCCGCCTTCACCTCGTTGCCATGCAGGATCAGGAAGCGATCCTCGGGGATCGTCTCGCCGACAATGGCAAAGTCCAGATCCCATTTGACGAAGATCGCCCGCGCTTCCGCCTCCATCTCGGGCTTCAGCACCATCAGCATCCGCTCTTGCGACTCGGACAGCATCATCTCGTAGGCCGTCATCCCCGTCTCGCGCTGCGGCACGTCGTCCAGCTGCAACCGGATGCCAAGGCCGCCCTTGTCGCCCATCTCGACCGCTGAACAGGTCAGCCCCGCCGCGCCCATGTCCTGGATGGAGATGACTGCGCCAGAGGCCATCAGCTCCAGACAGGCCTCCAGCAGGCGCTTCTCGGTGAAGGGGTCGCCGACCTGCACCGTCGGACGCTTCTCCTCGATCGTGTCGTCGAATTCGGCCGAGGCCATCGTCGCCCCGCCCACCCCGTCGCGCCCCGTCTTGGCGCCGAGGTAGACCACCGGCATCCCCACGCCCGAAGCCGCCGAGTAGAAGATCTTGTCGGTATCCGCCAAGCCGGCGGCAAAGGCGTTGACCAGGCAATTGCCGTTGTAGCTGCGATGGAACCGCACCTCGCCCCCGACCGTCGGCACCCCGAAGGCATTGCCGTAGGACCCAACGCCCTCGACCACGCCCTTGACCAGATGCGCGGTCTTGGGGTGATCGGGCACGCCGAAGGACAGCGCGTTCATCGCCGCGATGGGGCGTGCGCCCATGGTGAACACGTCGCGCAGGATGCCGCCGACGCCGGTCGCGGCACCCTGATGCGGCTCGATATAGGAGGGGTGGTTGTGGCTCTCCATCTTGAAGATCACCGCCTGCCCGTCGCCGATATCGACCACGCCCGCATTCTCGCCCGGCCCGCAGATCACCTGCGGCCCGGTGGTCGGCAGCTTCTTCAGATGGATTTTCGACGACTTGTAGGAACAATGCTCGTTCCACATCGCGGAAAAGATGCCCAGCTCGGTGAAAGTGGGCTTCCGCCCCAGGATGCCCAGCAGCCGCTCCCACTCATCGGGCTTGATCCCGTGGCTGGCGACGAGGTCCGGCGTGATGGCGGGCTCTTGCATGGCATCCCCTCTGGCGGCTTGGCCCGCCTCATAAGGGAAAGGCCGGGGAAGGGCAAACCGCAGCCAGCGCGCGGGGGCCAAATTTTCGCGAAATTTTTTGGCCGCTTCCGGGCCCGCATGCGCCCGGGGCCGGTGAGCCGCAAAGCGCGCTGTGCCGCCTGATCGCCTTGTCTATGACATGGCCCGCCGACCGCGCCTTCCTTCAGGCGCGTCTGGCAGCGCTTGGATGAAAAAAAAGGCCGAGCTTCCGCTCGGCCAAGTCCAACAGGGAGGTACGAAGGGGCAAGAGCCAAGCTCGTCGCCGCTTCGAGAGTTGAAATAGTGCCCCGTGCTTGCGCAAACAAGTCAGGAATGCCCGACGTTTGGGCATTGCCGTTATGCAGATGCTGCATGGCAGCATTTCACGCCGCCGCCTCCTCGGACTGGCGGCGGCGGAAGGTCATGATTTCCTCGGTCACGAAGTCCCGGAAGGCCGCCACCCGCTTGGAATGCCGCAGTTCCTCGGGGTAGGCCAGGAAGACCGGCACCTCGCCGCTCTGCACATCCGGCAGGACCCGCACCAGATTGGGGAAATCGTCCGTCAGGTAATCCGGCAGCACCCCGATCCCCAGATGGTTCAGCACTGCCTGCAACACGCCGAAATAGTTGTTCACCGTCAGCGTGGACGGGATGTCATGCGTCATCAACTCCGCCACCAGCGAGGCCCCCGCCGCCACCTGCGGCGTCCCCGCATGCTGCGCGATCAGCCGGTGGCTGGAGAAATCGTCCATCGTCACCGGCGTGCCATGCGCCGCCAGGTATTCCGGCGTTGCGAACAGCTGCATCCGGATCTGCATCAGCCGCTTGCGGATCAGGTCGGCCTGGGAGGGCTCCTTCATGCGGATCGCCACATCCGCCTCGCGCATCGGCAGGTCCAGGACCCGCTCTTCCAGCATCAGGTCGATCTTCAGCGCCGGGTATTTCTCATAGAGCCGCGCCAGACGCGGGGCCAGCCACAGCGTGCCGAACCCCATCGTCGTCGTGACCCGCAGCTCGCCGAAGACCTCGTCCTCGCTGTCCCGGATCCGCGCCGCCGTCGCATCCAGCCGCCGCACCATCTGCTGCGTCGCGTCGAACAGAAGCTCGCCCTGTTCGGTCAGGATCAGCCCCCGCGCATGGCGGTGGAACAGCGTCACTGCCAGGCTCTCCTCCAGCGCGCGGATCTGCCGGCTGACCGCCGATTGCGACAGGTGCAGCACATCGCCCGCATGGGTCAGGCTGCCTTTCTCCGCCACCGCGTGAAAGATCCTCAGCTTGTCCCAATCCATCCCGTCATCCTCTTTCAAACCCGAAGCACATTAACACGAGCCATGCTTCTGGTGAAAACCTGTTCTGATGTAAATGCCGTGACAGCGCAGAAAAAGCCCGGCCCGATGTCGCAGCCCTTCCGAAACCGGGCCGCTCTGCCTATGATGCAACCCACAAGCGGGCAGGATGACCCGCGGGCAGGCGAAAAGGGCAGGGCATGGCGGTAGGTGTCTTCGATTCGGGCCTCGGCGGGCTTACCGTTCTTGATGCGTTGACAAAGCGCCTGCCGGATATCCCCTTTGTCTATTTCGGCGACAATGCCCATGCCCCCTACGGCGTCCGCGATTCCGACGACATCTTCGCTTTGACCTGCGCCGCCACTGAACGGCTCTGGGTCGAGGGGTGCGATCTGGTGATCCTGGCCTGCAACACCGCCTCTGCCGCGGCGCTGAAGCGGATGCAGGAAACCTGGGTCCCGCCGGAGAAGCGCGTCCTCGGCGTCTTCGTCCCGCTGATCGAGGCCTTGACCGAACGCCAGTGGGGCGACAATTCGCCGCCGCGCGAAGTGGCCGTCAAGCATGTCGCCCTCTTCGCCACCCCCGCCACCGTCGCGTCACGGGCCTTCCAGCGCGAACTGGCCTTCCGCGCCATCGGTGTCGACGTCGAGGCCCAGCCCTGCGGCGGCGTGGTCGATGCCATCGAACAGGGCGACGAAATCCTCGCCGAAGCCCTCGTCCGCTCCCATGTCGAGGCGCTGAAGCGCCGGATGCCCAACCCCGAGGCCGCGATCCTCGGCTGCACGCATTATCCCCTGATGGAGAAGATCTTCGCCGAGGCTCTGGGGCAGGGGGTCAAGGTCTATTCCCAGGCCAATCTCGTGGCCGAAAGCCTTGCCGACTACCTGACCCGCCGCCCGCAATTTCTCGGATCTGGCACGCAGTCGAAATTCCTGACCACCGGGGATCCGGCTTCTGTGTCCAACAAGGCGACCCAGTTCCTGCGCCGGAAGATCACGTTCGAGGCCGCCTGATCAACGGCGGGCTTCGGTTGGTTCGAGATCAGCCCGCCATCAGGTGCTCGACCAGGATCGTGGACCCGAGTCCGAACAGCGCAATGCCGCCGATGGTTTCGGCGATCCGCCCGAAGCGCTGGCCCAGAAAGCGACCAGCAAGGATTCCGGTCGAACTCATCAGCATGGTCGCGACGCCGATGGCCAGCGCGATGACGAAGATGTTCACTTCCAGAAAGGCCAGCGAAACCCCGACCGCCATCGCGTCGATCGAGGTGCCGATCGCCGTGGCAATGGTCGTCCACAGCGAAGATGGCTGCGGCTCGGTGCTGTCCTTGCGGGTCATGGCCTGCAGAACCATGTGGACCCCCACGGCGGACAACAGCGCGAAGGCGATCCAGTGGTCCACCGCCGCGACATACCGGCTGGCGACAACGCCTGCCGCCCAGCCCATGATCGGGGTCACGGCTTCCACCAGCCCGAAGATCGCGCCGGTGCGCAGCGCATGGCCAAGGGTCGGGCGCTGCGATGCTGCTCCCTTGCCGACTGACGCGACGAAGGCATCGATTGACATCGAAACGGCAAGCACGCCGATGGAGATCGGGGTCATTGTCGGTTCCTCAGGGCTGATCCGGGCGATGGACGGACCCCGCCCGCAGAGTCCCTTCGCCACGGTCTTGCAAAGCCCTTGAAGGACCGGACACGCCACGCGGAACGGCCCCGCGAGTATGTTGACGTGCCTCCGCCATCGCTGGCGGTCGCTACTCCCCGATAGGGGCTGGGTAGGGCGATTCTGGCATAAAGTAAAGCGAAATCAATCAATTAAGATTGCGTCTCATTCGCAAAAAGTCGCGGCGATCCCACGGAAGGCGCTGGTCTGCGCCGCGCCCACTAGGCAGCGCCCGTCCGGCAGCCTATCCTCGCCACATGATCCCGCTTGCAGACCACCGCGCCGCCCGCCTTGCCGCCCTGACCGCGCCTGACGGCTGGCTGAACCTCGTCGCCCGGACCGACCTCGCGCCGGGCCAGCACAGCGTCGGGGCGGCACAGCCGGTGCAATTGCCCTCGGGCCCGGACCTCCTCGGCACTCTGGACCTCACCGAAGCTGGTGCGACCTTCGCCCGCCCCGGTGAAGCGCCGCAACCCTTCCAGCCGGTCCCCGATGCCTTCCCGCAGCTTCGCGTCGACCCGTTCCTTTTGGAAATCCACACCGTCGACGGCATCCCGGCGCTCCGCGTTCGCGACCTGACGCGCCAGCCGACCCTCACGCTGCGGTATTTTTCCGACGACCCGGACTGGATCGTCCGCGCGAAATGGGAAAGCCTTACCCCGGAGGCCGCTGAAATCACGATGAAAGACGGCTCTACCGCTGCTGTCACCCTGACCCACCGCGCAACGTTCCAGCATCAGGGCAAGACCGTCACCCTGACCCCGACACACTGGAAATCCGGCAAACCGATGTTCGTCTTCCGCGACGCCACAGCGGGCGAAACCTATCCGGCCTGCCGCTTCCTCTTCGGCGAGGACCCGTCCGGGACCGAGATCACGCTCGACTTCAACCGCGCCATCTCGCCCCCCTGCGCCTTCACCGACTTCGCCATCTGCCCCTTGCCGCCCCCCGGCAACATCCTGCCCTTCCGCATCGAGGCCGGCGAACTGGCGCCGTAGGCCGGGCTTCTGGCCGGCTCTCAAGATGGTCCCGCGAACGAAAAGGCACGCCCGGGGGCGTGCCTTACAAATCTTGCGAATTCCTTAATGCTCGCAGGCAACCCGTTGAAATCTATGGGTTGCAAAAGCCGCCCGCGCGCGGGCAGTCAGTCCTTCGCCCGCTCGACATAGCTGTCGTCGTCGGTGTTGATCACGATCCGCGTGCCCGGCCCGATATGGGGGGGAACCATGACCCGAAGGCCGTTCTGCACCGTCGCGGGCTTGTAGGACGACGACGCGGTCTGCCCCTTCGTCACCGGCTCGGTCTCCAGAATCTCGACGGTGATCTTCTGCGGCACTTCCATCGCGATCGGAACCCCGTCGAAGGTTTTCACATAGCAGCGCATGCCTTCCTGCAGGTAGGCCTTGTTCGCGCCCAAAATATCCTCGGTGACGACGACCTGCTCATAGGTGGTCGGCTCCATGAAGTGGAAGCCTTCCCCGTCCTCGTAGAGGAAATCATACTCCCGCTCGTCCACCGTGGCCTTCTCGACCATCTCGGTCGTCCGCCACCGTTCGCTGACCTTCGTCCCGTCCGAAATCCGCCGCATGTCGACGCTGGTGGTGGGCGTCCCCTTGCCGGGATGGAAGTTCGAGGCGGTCAGGACGACATAGAGCCTGCCGTCCATCTCGACGACGTTGCCCTTGCGAAGCGAGGAGGCGATGACTTTCACGGGTTGGTCCTTGTGAATGGGGGGCCGGTCCCCTAGACCGCCCGTTATCCGCGCGCCCTAACCGATCCGAACCGGAATTTCCAGATGAATCCCTCCTCTGCCCCGGACACTCCCTGGTGGACCCCCTCGCGCCACGCCGACCGTCGCCCGCTTCTTCTGACCCGGAACCGCATCCAGGCGGCGATCCGGGGCTGGCTGGCGGGGGAAGGCTTCACCGAGGTCGACCCGGCGGCGCTGGCCACCTCGCCGGGGAACGAGGCCCACCTGCATGGCTTCGCGACCGAGACCATCGGGAATGACGGGCTGGGGCGGCAGATGTATCTCCACACCTCGCCCGAATTCGCGATGAAGAAGCTGCTGGCGGCGGGGGAGACCCGGATCCATGCCTTCTCTCATGTCTGGCGCAACCGGGAGCGGGGTCCGCTGCATTCGCCGGAGTTCACGATGCTGGAATGGTACCGGGTCGGCGAGGGGTATGAGACCCTGATGGCCGATACCGTCGCCTTCCTGCGGCTGGCGGCCGAGGCTGCGGGGACCCCGGTGCTGCGGTTCCGGGACCGGGTCTGTGATCCTTTCGGGGGGCCGGAGCGGCTGTCGGTGGCCGAGGCTTTCGCGACCCATGCCGGGGTCGACCTTCTGGGCTCGATCCGGGCGGACGGGGCGACGGATGCGGGGCGGCTCGGGGCGGAGCTGGACCGGATCGGGGTGCGGCGGGCGGCGGACGACACCTGGTCGGACATGCTGAGCCGTGTGCTGTCGGAGAAGGTGGAGCCGAAGCTGGGGCTGGGGCGGGTGACGATCCTGGACCGCTACCCCGCGGCGGAGGCGGCCCTGGCGCGGAAGGTGCCGGGGGACGGTCGGGTGGCGGAGCGGTTCGAGGTCTATGCCTGTGGGGTGGAGCTGGCGAACGGGTTCGGGGAACTGACCGACCCGGGCGAGCAGCGGCGGCGGTTTCAGGCGGAGATGGCCGAGAAGGCGCGGGTCTATGGGGAGAGCTATCCGCTGGACGAGGATTTCCTGGCGGCGCTGGCCCTGATGCCCCCGGCTGCGGGGATCGCGATGGGGTTCGACCGGGTGGTGATGCTGGCGACCGGGGCACCGCGGGTCGAGGATGTGATGTGGACGCCGGTGCCGTGATCTGCCCGCGCGCGGGCAGGGTTTCTGGATCAATGATTTCAGTGGCTTATCTGCGGGCGTTCAGAGTTTCTTAACCTGACGGGGCGGTGGGTCAACCTGCGCCGGAGGCGCAGAACGACCCACCCTACGGGGCGGATCGGTCGGGTTGAAACGGGTGTCATATTGAGCGCTGACGCGCGAAGACCTTTTGTCTCGTCGTCGGGCTTCGCCTCCTCCTCGGGCGTCGGGGGCGCTTCGACCCCCAAACCCCCGGAGAGTATTTGGAAAAGAGCAATGCGAAGGGTCGTTTTTCGCCGGGCCGGTGGGATGGTCTTGCATTGCGAGCGGGAGCGGCGCAAAGAGGGCGCGTTTCTGTTGCGGAGCCCAAGCCATGACCCATCGCATCGCCATCCTCGGGGCCTCGGGCTATACGGGGGCAGAGCTTGTCCGACTGATCGCGACGCATCCCTCGATGCGCATCGTGGCCCTGTCGGCGGACCGCAAGGCGGGGATGTCCATGGCGGAGGTCTTTCCCTTCCTTCGGCATCTCGACCTGCCGAAGCTTGCGAAGATCGAGGAGATCGACTTTTCCGGCGTGGACCTCTGCTTCTGCGCGCTGCCCCATGCGACGACGCAGGAGGTGGTGGCGAAGCTGCCGCGGAGCTTGCGGATCGTCGACCTCAGCGCCGACTTCCGGCTGCGCGACCCGGCGGAATACGAGAAGTGGTATGGCCAGCCGCATACGGCAGTGGATGTCCAGAAGGAGGCGGTCTACGGGCTGACCGAGTTCTACCGTGACGAGATCAGGGCGGCGCGGCTGGTCGCTGGCACGGGGTGCAATGCGGCGACCGGGCAGTTCGCGCTGCGGCCCCTGATCGCGGCGGGCTGCATCGACCTGGACGATATCCTGATCGACCTGAAGGCCGGCGTTTCGGGCGCGGGGCGAAGCCTGAAGGAGAATCTGCTTCACGCCGAATTGTCCGGCGGGACGCACACCTATTCGGCGGGCGGCAAGCACCGGCATCTGGGAGAGTTCGACCAGGAGTTTTCCAAGGTGGCGGGGCGGCCGGTCCGTGTGCAGTTCACGCCGCATCTTCTGCCGATGAACCGGGGGATCCTTGCCACGGTCTATGTGAAGGGCGATGCGAAGACCGTCCATCAGGTGCTTGAAAAGGCGTATGAAAACGAGCCCTTCCTGCAAGTCCTCCCCTTCGGTGCGCTGCCCTCGACCCGCGACATCGCGGGATCGAACTTCTGCCATCTGGGCGTCATCGGCGACCGGATTCCCGGGCGGGCGATGGTCGTGGCGGTGCTGGACAACCTGACCAAGGGAAGCTCGGGCCAGGCGATCCAGAACGCGAACCTGATGCTGGGGCTGCCCGAGGCCGAGGGGCTGATGCTGGCTCCGGTCTTTCCGTGACAGGCACTTGACCGAGGTCAATGCCTTCCCACCTTCCTTGTGGCAGAAAGCCCGCAGGAGCAAGGGATGCGAGCGATGAGTGGCAAGCAGGAATTCCGCGGGCTGAAGGGGTTGAAGAAGCAGCGGCGCATCCAGGTGATCGCGCTGGCGGCGGTGGCGCTGATCTCGATGGTGGGCGTGATCTACTTCTTCGTTCCCTCGACGGCGCTGAATTATTTCCGCAGCCCCACCGAGGTTGTCGCTTCGCCGCCACCCTCCGAGGAGATGTTCCGCATCGGCGGGCTGGTCGTCGAGGGTTCGATCCGGCGGGGCGAGGGCACCGAGGTGGCCTTTGCGGTGACGGACACCAATGCAACGGTGCCGGTGCGCTATACCGGCGTGTTGCCGGACCTGTTCGGCGAGGGGCAGGGGATGATCGCTCTGGGCAGGATGGAGGGCGATACCTTCGTCGCGACCGAGGTCCTGGCCAAGCATGACGAGAAATACATGCCGAAGGAAGTGGTCGACGCGCTGAAGGAGCAGGGCGTCTACGTCGATCCCGGCGCCAAGCCCGCAAGCTGAGCGCGCGCTGCGGCAGGGCGGCGTTAAGGCCGTCCTGGCAGGCTGTCCCCCGATCTGAAGGGGGTGCCGATGCCGAATGTCCGGGAGATTGCCGAAGAGATCGTGACCCGCGAGGGCGATTTCGTGAACGACCCGGACGATCCGGGCGGGGCCACGAACCATGGGGTGACGATCCACACGCTTCGGCGGCTGGGGATCGATGTGAACCGCGACAGCCGGATCGATCTGGCCGATGTGAAGGCGCTGACGCGGGCGCAGGCGGTGGAAATCTATCTGGAGCACTACTTCAAGCGGCCGGGGATCGCGGCCCTGCCGGAGGCGCTGCAGGCCTCGGTCTTCGACATGTATGTGAACGCGGGCGGCAATGCGGTGAAGATCCTGCAGCGGCTGTTGACCGACATGGGGTTTCCTTGCGATCCCGATGGCGAGATCGGGCCGCAGACCATTCGCGCGGCGCAGGCGGCCTTTGAGGCGGCGCCCGC
>Ga0209793_1001436_pt1 | contig 15140 bp, 12 predicted proteins | sample EBPBio122009_DNA_FD_185863 | JGI IMG/M metagenome (GOLD analysis project Ga0209793, IMG submission 185863) | Wastewater treatment Type I Accumulibacter community from EBPR Bioreactor in Madison, WI, USA - Reactor 1_2/2/2009_ DNA (SPAdes) (version 2) | ecosystem: Engineered > Bioreactor > EBPR >... | reverse complement strand
CGTGTCATTGCCCTCGCGGCCCCAGATCTGGTCGTGGCCGCCGAAGCCGACCAGCAGGTTGCGGCCCGCATCGCCCAGAAGCGTGTCGTTCAGGTTCGATCCGGCCAGGGTCTCGATGCCGGAATAGGTATCGCCCGCCGCATCGCCGGTGTTGGTGCCGGGGGCGGCCAGATCGGCCCGCACACCCGTGGCGGAATCGCCGTAGGAGGCCGCGTCATTGCCCGCCCCGCCGACCAGCTGATCCGCCCCGGCCCCGCCGGTCAGGAAATCGTCGCCCTCGCCGCCGACCAGCACGTCATTGCCCGCGCCGCCCCAAAGCGTGTCATTGCCCGCCACACCATCCAGCGTGTCATTGCCCTCGCGGCCCCAGATCTGGTCGTGGCCGCCCTCGCCCCACAGGGCATCGGCCAGCGCACTGCCGGTCAGCCAGTCCGCGAAGGCGCTGCCGCGCAGGCCCTCGATCTGCAACAGCCGGTCGCCCGGATCGTTGGCCGACGGGCCGGAGGGCGGGGTCAGACTGGCGATGACAGGTCCGGCGGCCCCGGAATAATCCATGATGTCGAACCCGTCGCCGCCGTCGATGGTGTCATTGCCGGCCGAACCCAGGAACACGTCATCCGCCGCCGTGCCGAAGATCGCCTCGCTGGCCTCGGTGCCGCGGATGCGGCCATCCGGGCCGGTCAGGGCGGGCAGGTCGTGCCATAGCGGGAACAGCCCGGCCGTGGTGAAGACGGCAGGCGACAGCGGCAGCCCGTTCGCCGAGCGGACATCCAGCACCTCATTGCCGAAACTGATGCGCGCGCCCCAGGCCATCGGCGTTATCACCAGATCCGGCGCCGAGAACACCCGCCCCCAGGCCGTCAGGTCGATGCGGTCGATGCCGGGCTGGAAATCGGCGATGACATCGGTCTGGCCATCGGCCGACAGGACGAAAAGATCGGCCCCTGCCCCGCCCGCCAGCGTATCGGTGCCGGTGCCATCAGCCAGCACATCCTGGCCCGCCCCCCCGGTCAGCAGATCATTGCCCGCCCCGCCAAGGATCAGATCGTCGCCCGTGCCGCCGGTCAGGCTGTCGTCCGCGGCACCGCCCGTCAGCACCGGACCCAGCACCGACAGATCCAGCCGCAGCCGGGTGATGCCCGCCGTCTCGCCCGCCACGAAGACATCGGCCACCAGGCCGACAAGGCTGACGGTGATCGCGGAAATCCCGTCCATCGCCGTCGCATCGGTGTCCAGCAGCTGTGCCAGATGCACCAGCCTGCCGCCGGGCAGGATTTCGAACAGATCCACCCCGGCATCGCCGCCGCCCGCGACGATGAAGGCCCGCCCGCCCAAGGCGAAGCTGTCGAAGGCCCGCAGGCCCTGAAACCGGGTGTCAAGCGTGTCGATCACATGGTCGCGCAACGTCATCGCGCCATCGGCCGCGATCTCGATCACCGACAGCGACGACGATCCGCCCGCCGCCGCCAGAAGATAGGTCACGCCATGCGCCACCACGGTCTCCAGCGCCGAAGGGGCGTCGATGCCCAGGCCCTGCGCCGCACCCAGACTGGCGCAGGGCACAAGCGCACCATCCGCCCCGATCTGCATCAGCACGATGCGGTCCTGACCGGGCAGCGCCGCCGCCAGGAACCGCGCGGCCCCGACCGTCAGATGCAGCAGGGCGCTGATGTTCACCCCCTGCAAATCCGCGCCCAGCGACAGCTCGTGCTGCAGGCTCAGCACACCATTTGCAGCCATGGCATAGCTGCGCAGCCCGGTCCCATTGCTCATCGCGGCAAAGATCCAGGTCTGGCCCTCGATGCCGACCACCGCCTGCGCGGTGATCACCCCGGCTGGTCCGCCCTCGGGCTTGATGGCGCTGATCAGCCGCCCTGTCGCATCCATCCGGTAGCTGAGCAGGGTGGACTGGTTCGTTCCCGAAACGATCAGCCGTGTCGCAGTGCCGACGGTCAGCAGATCCAGCGTCGGAAAGGCGGACAGCAGACCCAGGCTGCCAAGGTTGGTCTGGCTGATCACCGACATGCCGCTGTCGATGCCCAGCGCCAGAATCCCCCCGCCCGACCGCGTGGCCGCATAAAGGATGCGGCTGCCCCCCTGCTCCATCACCAGAAAATCGCCGATCCACGAGATCATGTTGATCGGCGCATCGGTGAACGTCTCGACAACAGTGAACTGAACCACCCGTCTTCCCCACAGCCACCCATTCCCGCCGGGCAGGATGGCGGGGCCGGGGTGCGGCCTTGGGCGGAAACCGGGGCAGAATAGCGGAGATTTGCTTGCATTCGCCTTGAACTCGGCAGATTGCTCGGCAGCAGATGGGGGCCTTCGGGGCGGATGGCCTTTGGGGTGCGCAGCGCATCGGGACCGGATGACAGAGAACAGCGTCAGCATCGTGATGGCCACCCGCAACGGGGCCGCTCATCTGGCAGACCAGCTGGACAGCATCGCGCGGCAAAGCCATGGCGACTGGTCCCTGTTCGTGTCGGACGACGGATCGACCGATGCGACCCGCGCCATTCTGGCCGATTTCGCACGGCGGCACCCGGTTCGCGTGGTCGATGGCCCGCGCAAGGGGGCGGCGGCGAATTTCCTCTCGGCGCTCTGCCATCCCGATTTGCCGCAGGGCGTGGTCGCGCTGGCCGATCAGGACGACATCTGGCTGCCGGGCAAGCTGGCGCGCGGCTTGCGCCGCATCCGGGCCGCCGGACGCGATGGCGGCGCAGTGCTTTACGCGGCCGAAAGCGCGCTGGCCGATGCGCGGGGGCGGCCGTTCCGCATCTCGCATTCCGGCAGGGCGCGGCCGGGTTTCGGGGCCTCTCTGGCGCAGAACCTGTTCGGCGGCCATACGACGATGTTCAACGGCCCGCTGCTGGCCCTGTTGCAAGCGGCGGGGCCGCAGGCCGGGCTGGCGTTCCATGACTGGTGGATCTATCAGCTTGCCGCCGGATCGGGGGCGCGGCTGGTGCTGGATCCGGCCCCGATGGCGCTGTATCGCCAGCATGGCGGCAATGAGCTGGGCGCGGCGGGCCGGATTGGCGGCAGGTCACGGCTGAACCGGGTTCTGGCGGGCCAGTGGCGGGCCGAGATGCAGGGCCATGCCCGCGCGCTGCACCGGGTATCGCATCTGCTGACAGCCGAAGCACAGTCCACGCTGGCCGCCTTTCTGGATGCCCCGCCGCGTGGCTTCGCCAGGGTCGAACGGTTCCGCAGCCTCGGCCTGCGCCGCAGTTCGACCGGAGGCGACATCCTGATGCTGGGCGCGGCCTTCGCCGGGCTGCTGTAGCGGCGCAGGGCCAACGAGACCAATGTCGGCTTGAGCCCTTTGCGGACGGTTGGGATTGGGCAGCAACGAAAGGCCAGCGCCCGACCGCGGGTGGGCACATCCAGCGGTGCGCAGGCAGCGCTTTATGGTGCGGTCTCTCCTCTGATCCGAGCAGAAGGCCGACGGCGCAGAAGCGCCCGCCCCCCCAATTCTGTAACGGGGGGCGGTCGGGCGCTGGCCGGGGCGGCTGACGCCGCTGTTAACCCGGCCGGGACTTCATTCCGAAGGCCGGAAACAGGGAGGCCGCACCCACCGTCCACTTCCCCGCAAAAGCAGGCACTCCTTGCCCCTACCGCCCGACGCCCAGATAATCCGAGAACCCCGCCGCCAGCACTTCGTCGCGATCATAGATGTTGCGCAGGTCGGCCATGCGCGGGGCATTCATCTTGCGGGCCAGCCGGGGCAGGTCCAGCGCGCGGAATTCGTTCCATTCGGTCAGCAGAACCACCAGATCGGCCCCGTTCGCCGCCTGATAGGGATTGTCGGACCATTTCACGCCGGGCAACAGCGCCTCGCCCTCGTGCCGACCCTGCGGGTCGCAGACCCGCACCTTCGCCCCCGCACCCACCAGCGCGGGCAGGATGGTCAGGCTGGGGGCGTCGCGCATGTCGTCGGTGTTCGGCTTGAACGTCACCCCCAGCACGGCAATGGTCTTGTCGCGCAAGACGCCGTCGCACAGATCCTCGATCCGCGCGATCATCCGCCGCTTCACCTCGTCGTTGACCTTGATCACCGTCTCGACGATCTGCATCGGCACCGCATGATCCTGCCCGATCCGCGCCAGCGCCCTGGTGTCTTTCGGGAAACACGATCCGCCATAGCCGGGGCCCGCGTGCAGGAACTTGTTGCCGATCCGGCCGTCCATGCCGATTCCCTTCGACACCGCCTTGATGTCGGCCCCCACCCGTTCGCACAAAGCGGCGATCTCGTTGATGAAGGTGATCTTGGTGGCCAGAAAGGCATTGGCCGCATATTTGATCATCTCGGCGCTTTCCAGATCGGTATAGACCACCGGGAATTCGCGCAGGAACAGCGGGCGATAGACCTCGGCCATCACTTTGCGGGCCCGCTCGCCCTCCACCCCCACGACCACCCGGTCCGGCCGCATGAAATCGTCGATCGCCGCGCCTTCGCGCAGGAATTCCGGGTTCGAGGCGACATCGAACTCTGCCTGCGGACAGGTGGCGCGGATCACCTCGGCCACCTTGCGGTTCGTGCCCACCGGAACGGTGGATTTCGTCACCACCACCGCATAATCGGTCAGCGCCTGCCCGATCTCGGCCGCCGCCGCCATCACATAGGTCAGGTCGGCATGGCCGTCGCCGCGCCGCGTCGGCGTGCCGACCGCGATGAAGACCGCCCCCGCCCCGTCGACCGCCGCCGCCAGATCGGTGGTGAACGACAGCCGTCCGGCGGCCACGTTCTTGGCCATCAGCACCTCAAGCCCCGGCTCGAAGATCGGCACTTCGCCGCGGTTCAGCCGTTCGATCTTGGCCGGGTCCTTGTCGACGCAGATCACGTCATGGCCGAAATCCGAAAAGCAAACCCCCGAGACCAGCCCCACATAGCCGGTGCCCACCATCACGATCTTCATTGCCCTGCCCCATTGCGGTCTTGCTGCCTGCCGCAGCATAAGCATCAGGGGCGGCGTCAAGTCAAACGCCGCCCCCGTCGATCGGTCTCTCTGCCGCAGATCAGAACCAGCGGCCCACCGCAATCGCACGGACATTCAGCGCCGACGCCTTCGACACCGCCGCAATCACCCGCAGCGCGGCCGAGGTGGTGCCCGGTGCCCCCGCCGTTGCCAGCCAGCAATCGGCCTCGTCCACATCGCCCGACACCGCAGGCGCCGCGACGAAGGCCACGGGATAGGTCCAGCTCACATTGGCCGAGGACCGGAACAGGCTGCCCAGCGCGGTGCTGGCATTGGCCGAAGACAGGTTGGTCCGGGTGCAGATCTGGGTGCCGTCGGCCAACCGCAGGAATTCGCCGTTGGCATTGCTGCCGCGTTCGATCACAGCCCCGGTGGGCACCCCGCCCGACTGACTCACCGTGCCCAATATGTTGGCACGGCCAAAGACCGTCACGCCTGCCGCCGCCCCCAGCCCGTAATCGCCCACCTTCAACAGCCGCCCCGCCGTCACATCGGCCGCCGTCTGCGTCACCGCCGGGCCCGTGACCGGCAGGCCGATCTGCACCGCTGCGGGAGAAACGCTGATCCCGGTCTGGAAACTGCTGCCATCGGCGCTGACCTTGATCGAAAAGGCATCGCTTCCCGCCGTCCCCATCTCGGCCCGGCCGGAAAAGCCGGTCTGGAACAGCAGGCTGGCCGTATCTCCCGCCGCCGCCTTGTTCAGCTTCAGCTGATGCCCCGCCCCGGCGTGGTTCAACAGCGTGGCAGGGGCCGAAACCGACAGCCGGTTGGTGCCGTCCGGGCTGGCCGACACGCCCAGCTGCGCCACCGTCAGCGCGCCTTCCGACGGCACCTTCCAGACCAGCCCGTCGAACACCGCCGCCTGCCCTTCGGCCAGCACCTGCGCCTGCCAGCCCGGACGCGGGGCGTGGAACTGCCAGCCCGCCGCCGTCATCACCGCCACCTGCCCGGCCTTGCCCGCCCAGGCCAGCGTCGCCCCCGCCGGCACGATATGCCGGTCGCCCGGCACCGCCAGCGCCGGGGGCACGGTCTGGCTGCGGCTGATCACCGCCAGCTGGACGATGACATCCAGCGCCGCCAGCGCCTCGTTATGGGTGACATGTTTCTGCGCCTGATTGGGCAGGATCAGGGGCAGCCCCAGAATGTCGGTATCGTCGGGCATGAAAACCTCCGCAGGAACGCCGTGACGGGCGACCCTAGGAAAACACCCTGAACGCGGCGTAACCCCGGCGCGCGCCACCCGGCGCTGCGCTGCAACGGCTCAGGTCTCGACCGCCCCCGCCGGGGGCAGCCGGTCGGCCCGCGCCTCGGCCCAGGTGTTCAGGCTGATCGCCCCGATGATCACCGCGCCGCCCGCGATGACGAAGGGGTCCACCGCCTCGCCGAAGGCCAGCGCCCCCAGCGCGGTCGACCAGACGATCTGCAGGAAACTGACCGGCTGCGTCACCGCCAGCGGGGCCGCGACGAAGGCCCGCGTCATCGCATAATGCCCGCCGGTGGCCAGCGCCGCCACCAGCCCCAGCCAGGCCAGCTGCACCAGCGTGACCGGCTGCCAGACCGCCAGCGCCAGCGGCAGCAGTCCCAGCGTCACGCTGACCGACATCACCGCCACCACCACCGAGGCCGGGGCCAGCGCCGACAGCCGCTTGGCAATGATATAGCTGACGGCAAAGCACAGGGTCGCCGCGATTTGCGCCAGATGGCCCTCTGTCACCTCGCGGAAGCCCGGCCGCAGCACCAGCAGCGCCCCCGCCAGCGCCGCCGCCACCACCATCGCCCGGCGCGGCCCGAACCGCTCTCCCAGCAGCAGCGCGGCGATCACCAGCACGATCACCGGGTTCAGGAAGGCAATCGCCGACATCTCGGCCACTGGCACCCGCGCCATGGCGTGAAACCAGAACACCACCGCCGCCACATGCAGAAGACCCCGCCAGCCGAACAGCCGCCAGACCGGCGCGGACAGGCGCATCCGCCAGATCGCGGGCAGCACCGGCAGGAAGAACAGCGCCCCATAGGCAAAGCGGATGAAGGCCGATTGCGCGGCGGGCAGGTCGGTGCCCAGATGCTTGACCGCGCCATTGACGCCCACGAAGCACAGGCCCGACAGCAGCATCCACAGGATGCCCGTCACTGCCCGCCCTTGTCCCTGCCGCGATTCCATGGCCGCGACCTGACCGTCCGGCTCAGGAAAAGGCAAGCCCCGCCGCGATGGCCCACATCACCAGCCCGACCCCGACCTCCAGCCAGACCCAGGCCTGCGGCCGCGCAAAGACCGGGGCCAGCAGCCGCGCCCCGAAGCCCAGCGCCGAAAAGAACAGGGCCGAGGCAAGCATCGCCCCCAGCGCGAATTGCAGCCCCCGCCCCGGATATTGCGCCGAGATCGACCCCAGCAGAACCACCGTATCCAGCCAGACATGCGGATTGGCCCAGGTCAGCACCAGGCAAGTCCCCAGCACGGCCCGCAGGCTGGCCGTCCTGCCCTCTGCCGGCCGCAGCGCCTCGCCGCCCTTCAGCGCCGCACGAAACCGCAGCGCGCCATAGACCAGCAGAAAGGCCACCCCCGCCCAGCGCATCGCCTCGGCCAGCCAGGGCACCGCCCGGCTCACGGCACCGAATCCCGCCACCCCGGCGGCAATCAGCAACGCATCCGACCCGGCACAGACCGCCACCACCGCCGCCACATGCTCGCGCCGCAGCCCCTGCCGCAGCACAAAGGCATTCTGCGCCCCGATCGCCAGGATCAGGCTGAACCCGGTCAGAAACCCCGCCACTGCCGCTTCCATCATTCGCCGCACTCCCTTGCCTGCGCCGACCCTGCTACCGGCAGGGCGGGAAATGCTCCAGTTAATCCTTTGCCCTGTCATTAAGTTCTTCTAATTTCATCTTTGCCCAAATACCCTCCGGGGGTCCGGGGGGCGAAGCGCCCCCGGCGGTCGGCCCCAAGCGAAAGTCCCGCAATGTTCGACCCCGCCCAACTCGCCGCCCTTGCCGCCATCCACCGCCTCGGCAGCTTCGAGGCCGCCGCCACCGAGTTGCATGTCACGCCCTCGGCCATCTCGCAGCGCATCAAGGCGCTCGAGGAAGCCACCGGCGCCCTTCTGCTGATCCGCGGCCAGCCCTGCACCGCCACCGCCGCCGGGCTGCGGCTGATCCGCCACCATGACGACATCGCGCTCCTGACCCGCCAGCTGGCCGCAGACCTGCCCGGAGCGACGCCCGGCCCCGTTCCCCTGCGCATCGCGGTCAATGCCGACAGCCTTGCCACCTGGGTCATCCCCGCCCTTGCCGCCACCGAAGGGCTGTTCTTCCACCTGATCATCGACGATCAGGAGATCAGCCAGGACTGGCTGAAACGCGGCGAGGTGGTCGCCGCCATCACCGCCCACCCCGGCCCGCTTCAGGGCTGCGACACGCTGCCACTCGGCGCGCTGCGCTACCGCGCCACCGCCAGCCCCGCCTTTGCCGCAGAATGGTTCCCTGACGGCCCCACGGCAGAGGCGCTTTCCCGTGCCCCGGCGCTGGTCTATTCCCGCGAAGACCGCCTGCAACACCGCTGGGTCAAGGCCCTGACCGGCGCCGAACCGCAGGGGCTCGGCGGGCACACGCTGCCCGCGTCGCAAGCCTTCGTCGACGCCGCCCTTGCGGGCCTCGGCTGGGGCATGAACCCCGAAGCGCTGGTCGCCGGCCACATCGCTGCCGGTCGCCTGACCGACCTTGCCCCCGATCAGCCGCTGGATGTGGCGCTGCACTGGCAGTTCACCCGGCTTGCGGCCCCGACGCTGGCCCCGCTGACCCGCGCGCTGCGGGATGCGGCAGCCAGGGCACTGATCTGACGGGGCATGGTTCTGACGGGGCATGGTTCTGACGGGGCCACTGATTTTCGTCGAAAATCAGTCCCCCGCGCAAGAAAAGACCCCGCCCGCATCGCTGCGGCCGGGGTCCGGCTTCCCTTGCAACCGCAGCTTACAGCTGCGCCGCCACCTCTTCGGGCACGTCGAAATTATGGGTGACGGTCTGCACGTCGTCATCCTCTTCCAGAAGGTCGATCAGCCGCATCAGCTTCTGCGCGGTGTCCAGATCCACCTCGGTGCGCACCTGCGGCCGCCAGACCAGCTTCGACTCTTCCGATTCCCCCAGCGCCTTTTCCAGCGCATCCGAAACCTCGTTCAGCGCCTCGACGCTGCAATAGATCCAGTGACCCTCGTCGTCGCTTTCGACATCCTCGGCCCCGGCCTCGATCGCGGCCATCATCACATCGTCGGCGCTGCCCGCCGTGGCGGGATAGGAAATCTCGCCCACGCGGTCGAACCCATGGCTGACGCTGCCGGTCTGGCCCAGGTTGCCGCCCGCCTTGCTGAAATAAGACCGCACGTTCGACGCGGTGCGGTTCAGGTTGTCGGTCAGCGCCTCGACGATGATCGCAATCCCGCCCGCGCCATAGCCTTCATAGCGGATCTCGGTGTAATCCGCCGCATCGCCCATCTGGCTTTTCTTGATCGCGCGGTCGATCACGTCCTTCGGCATCGACTGCGCCTTGGCCGCCTTCACCGCCAGCCGCAGCCGCGGGTTCATGTCGGGGTCCGGCATCCCCATCTTGGCGGCGACGGTGATCTCCTTCGCCAGCTTCGAGAACATTGCCGAGCGCGCCTTGTCCTGCTTGCCCTTGCGGTGCTGGATGTTCGCCCATTTCGAATGGCCTGCCATGGCCCTACCCCTTGCTGGTCCTGTGGTGGTGGCGTCCTCTACACCGTCCCCCCGGCCAAGGGCAACCCCGCCGCCTCAGCGGTCCGGGAAGACAAAGACCTGATCCGCCCCGCCGGGGGCCGTGATCACCACCTCGGCCATCGGCGACAGCACGCCCTGCCCGCCCAGCGCCAGAACGATCCCCTCGACCAGCTGGCGCAGCAGGTTCGGATTGTCCTCGACCGTCACCGCATAGCCGTAACCCGGCCCGCAATTGTCCATCCGCCCCACCGGCCTGCGCCGCCAGTCCACCGAACAGCGCGTGCCGTCGGCCAGCAGCAGCGTCAGCCGCTGGTCGGTCAGCCGCACCGATTGCGGCACCGGATCCCCCGCCGGCGCGGCACAGGCCGCCAGCAGTACCAAGGGCAACAGTCGTTTCATCGGCATCCCCTTACAGCGGCCAGATCAGCGGGATCAGCAGCGACGCCACCAGCATCGTCAGCAGGTTCAGCGGCACGCCGACACGGGTGAAATCGGTGAACCGATAGCCCCCCGGCCCATAGACCATCATGTTGGTCTGATAGCCGATCGGCGTGGCAAAGGCCAAGGTGGCCGAAAACATCACCGCCACCACGAAGGGCCGCGGGTCATGGCCAAGGTTCTCGGCCAGCTGGATGGCAATCGGCGTATAGATCACCGCCACAGCATTGTTCGACAGGAATTCCGTCAGCACCAGCCCGATGAAATAGACCGCCAGGATCAGCAGGAACGGCGGCAGCCCCGCCAACCCCGGCGCCACCGCATCGACGATCAGCCCCACCGCGCCGGACTGGTCCAGCCCCTCGCCCACCGCGAGCATGGCAAAGATCATCGCCAGCAACCGGCCGTCGATGAACTGAAACGCCTCGTCGCTGTCCACGCAGCGGGTGAACAGGATCACCGCCACCGCCAGAAAGGCCAGCGCCTGAATGGGCGCCAGGTCAAAGGCCGACAGGATCACGATGAACCCCAGCGCCGCGATGGCGATCGGGGCCTTTTCACGCCGGAACGGCTTGATCGACGGGCGGCTGACATCGACCAGATCCATGTCGGCGGCCAGCCGCTGAATGTCCTCGATGGCCCCTTCCAGAAGCAGCGTATCGCCCACCCGCACCACCAGATCATCCAGCTGCCGCCCGATGTTCTGGTTCCGCCGGTGCGCGGCAATGGGATAGACGCCATAGCGCCGCCGCAGCCGCAGGTCGCCCAGGCGGTGCCCCTCCATCCGGCAACCGGGGCCGATCAGCACCTCGACCGTCTCGGTCTTCACCTCCGACAGCTTGTCGACCAGATCCACATCCTTGCGGCTCTGCAACCCCAGCAGCTCGGTCATCTCGGTGCGCAGCACCACCCGGTCGCCCGCCTGCAACCGCACCGGCGCCAGATCGCGCCGCAAGGACGCATCGCCGCGCAGCACGTCGATCAGCCGCATCCCGTCGCGCTTGAACAGATCCACCTCCTGCGGGGCCTGCCCGATCAGCGGGCTGTCGGCAGGAATGGCGACCTCGGTGAAATATTTCATCTTCTTGCGGTCGCTCAACAGCGTGCCCATCGACTGCCGCACCGGCAGAAGATGCCGCCCGACGAAGGCCAGATACAGCCCCCCCGCCAGCATCACAGCGATTCCCAGCGGCGCGATCTCGAACAGGCCGAAATGCGCCAGCCCCTGCTTGGCCGCCACCCCGTCGACCAGAATGTTGGTCGAGGTGCCGATCAGCGTGATCATCCCGCCCAGAACCGTCATGTAGCTGAGCGGAATCAGCAGCTTGGACGGGGCAGACCCGATCCTGACAGCGATCTGGATCACCACCGGGATCATCACCGCCACCAGGGGCGTGTTGTTCATGAAGGCCGAAGCCACCGCGACAAAGGTGAACAGCACCACGATGGTCAGCCGCGGCCGTTCCCCGACATGGCGTTCCGCCATGGCGATGATCATCTCCACCGCCCCGGTGCGCACCAGCCCACCCATCACCAGAAACATCAGCGCGATGGTCCAGGGGGCGGAATTCGACAGCACCGCCGTCGCCTCTTTCAAGGGCAGGATGCCGATCAGCATCATCGCCGCCGCCGCACCGATCGCCGTCACCTCGACCGGAAAGGTTTCCAGCACGAACAGCAGGAACATCACCGCCAGGATGGCCAGAGCCACCCAGGGCAGCGCCTCTGCCGGAACGCTCAGACCGAACATGGCTTCACCGCCTCCTGCTCCACAGGCGGCAGCACGACGCGCCGCCGGGGCTGCACCAGCGCCACCCCCGCCAGCATCACCACGACCGCCAGCCAGACCAGCGGCGAAAACCGCTCTCCCAGCAGCGTCATCGCCCAGATCATCCCGGCCGCCGTCACCAGATAGCTGGATTGCGCCGCGAAGACCGACCCGGCGCTGGCCGCCAGCCAGACATAGGTGGCGTAAAGCAGCGCATGCAGCGCCGAGGACAGCGCCAGTGCCGCATCATCGGTGCCAAAGGGCACCGGCCAGTACCATTGCCCGGTCAAGAGCGTGACCGGAACCACCAGCACCAGCCCCGCGATGCTGGCGCCCAGCATGGCCTGCAGCGAATCCATGCCGCGCGTGCCGGTGCGGGCGACATAGGTCGCCTCCATCGCATAGAACAGCGGCCCCACCAGCGCCAGCGGCAGAACGGCCAGCATCGCCGCATCCGGCAGCCCCGCCCCCGGTGCCGCGATCATCAGCACCCCGGCCAGCCCCAGCAGCAGCCCCGCCAGCCGCCGCAGCGAAAACCTGTCCATCCCCAGCGCCAGCGCCAGCGGAAACGCGATCAGCGGCACGGTCGAGATCAGGATCGACATGATCCCCGACGGCAGCCGCGCAACCGAGACATAGAACGTGGCGTTCGGGATCACCGTCCCCATCAGCGCAACCACAACATAGAACACCAGCGCCTCGCGGCTGAACAGCAGCCCCTTGCGGCGTACCACCGCCACCAGCCCCAGCACCGCCACGCAGACCACTTGCTGCCAGAAGATCAGGCCGAACGGCCCGTGCCCGCCCATCGTGGCGATCTTGCCCAGGGGATGCGTCGACCCCCAGCCGATCCCCAGCCACAGCAGCACGGCCAGGAACAGCCCGTTCCGGCCGATCACGGCGCGGCCTCCTGCAACCGGCCGCCCTGCCGCACCATCGCCACCCGCAGCGCCAGACCGGTGCGGTCGTCGGTCTCGACATAGACGCCCGACAGCGTGGCCTCGCCGCCTGCGGGCTCGAACCGCGCCTTGGCCATGCCGGTCACGAACCGGCGCATCGGCTCCAGCTTCTCCATCCCGATCACGCTGTCGTAATCGCCGCACATCCCGGCATCGGTCAGATAGGCGGTCCCGCCCTTCAGGATCTGCGCATCGCCGGTCGGCACATGGGTGTGTGTGCCCACCACCAGCGACACCTGCCCGTCGCACCAATGGCCCATGCCCATCTTCTCGCTGGTCGCCTCGGCATGCACGTCGATGATCGCCGCCTGCACCGCCACGCCCAGCCGATGCGTCTTCAGCACCGGGTCTATGGCGCTGAACGGGTCGTCGAAGGGCTGTTTCATGAACACCCGGCCCAGCACCTGCGCCACCAGAACCCGGCGCCCGCCCGGCGCATCGAACACCCGCGCCCCATGCCCCGGCGCCAGTTTGGAGTAATTCACCGGGCGCAGGATCCGCGGCTCGCTCTCCAGCAGCGGCACGATGTCCTTCTGGTCGAATGCGTGGTCGCCCAGCGTCACCACATCGGCCCCGGCCGCCAGCAGGCCGCGCGCATGGTCGGCCGACAGGCCCATGCCGCCGGTGGCGTTCTCGCCATTGACCACCACGAAATCCAGACCCCAGTCCGTGCGCAATCCCGGCAGCCGCTCGGCCACCGCCTTGCGCCCGGTCTTGCCCATCACATCGCCCAGAAACAGCAATTTCATTCTCTCCGCTTAGGGCCGCCGCGAGCGCCCCGCAAGCCCCCGCAACGTATGGCTGTCAGCCATACGTAAGCCATACGTCAGCCATACGTGGTGCATACCGGTTTTTTTCAGCCTTCTCAGCATCTTGCAGGACTCCCATTGCAAATGCCCGCCATGCGCCTACCTTCGCGCCATGCACAGCCTTGCCCCGCCCCTTGCCCGCTGGTTTGCCGCGAAAGGCTGGACGCTGCATCCACATCAGCAGGACATGCTGGCCCGCAGCGCCGCGCCCGCAACCCTGCTGATCGCGCCCACTGGCGGGGGCAAGACTCTTGCCGGATTCCTGCCAAGTCTTTCGGAACTCGGGCCAAATCCGCCCCCCGGCTTGCACACGCTCTACATTTCCCCACTCAAGGCGCTGACGGCCGACATACGCCGCAACCTGCGTGCGCCGATCGAAGGGGCCGGGCTGGCCATCCGCGTCGAAGACCGGACCGGAGACACCGGCACCACCGCGCGCAAGCGTCAGCGCGTCGACCCGCCGCATATCCTGCTGACCACGCCGGAAAGCCTGGCGCTTCTCCTAAGCTACAAAGACAGCAGGAAAATCTTCTGCGGCCTGCAACGGGTGATCATCGACGAGCTGCATGCGCTGGCCGAATCCCGGCGTGGCGATCATCTGACTCTGCTGCTGTCCCGCCTGCAAAGCCTGTCTCCCGGCCTGCGCCGCATCGGCCTTTCGGCTACGGTCGAGGACCCGCCGGCGCTGGCCCGTTTCCTGGCCAGGGACACCCAGGTCCTGCTGGCCGATCCAGGCCCCGATCCTGACATTTCCATGCTTGACCTGCCGCAGGCCCCGCCCTGGTCCGGAGGTGGTGGCCGCTATGCGATTCCGGAAATCCTGAACCAGATCAAGGCGCACCGGACCACATTGATTTTTCACAACACACGGGCACAGGCGGAACTGTTCTTTCATGATTTGTGGTTATCGAATGTCGACAACCTGCCCATCGGCATCCACCACGGCTCGCTGTCGCGCGAACAGCGCGACCGGGTCGAGTCGGCGATGGCCGCCGGGTCCTTGCGCGCCGTGGTCTGCACCGGCTCGCTGGATCTCGGCATCGACTGGGGCGATGTCGATCTGGTGATTCAGGTCGGCGCGCCGAAGAATGTGAAACGTCTGGTGCAAAGGATCGGCCGCGCCAACCATCGCTACAACGCGCCGTCAAAGGCCCTGCTGGTGCCCGCAAACCGGTTTGAAGTTATTGAATGCAAGGCCGCGCTGGATGCGGTGAAAGCCCGCACGCTGGATGGCGAGCCGCGCGGTCCCGGCCCGCAGGACGTGCTGTGCCAGCACCTGCTGATGACCGCCTGCGCGGGGCCCTTCGACGCCGATGCCATTTATGAAGAAATCATTAGGCTCAGGACCCATTGATGTTGCTGCTTGGGCGTGATTCAGGCTCCGTGAGGAGACTGAACGATGAGCAACCTTTTCTGGCTGACGGACGCGCAGATGGCGCGACTTCAGCCGTTCTTTCCGAAG
>Ga0209793_1001435_pt1 | contig 15140 bp, 17 predicted proteins | sample EBPBio122009_DNA_FD_185863 | JGI IMG/M metagenome (GOLD analysis project Ga0209793, IMG submission 185863) | Wastewater treatment Type I Accumulibacter community from EBPR Bioreactor in Madison, WI, USA - Reactor 1_2/2/2009_ DNA (SPAdes) (version 2) | ecosystem: Engineered > Bioreactor > EBPR >... | reverse complement strand
GCCAACATCGCGGAGACCAGAGATGAACATGCGGTCAACCAGATCGACGGTGACGTTTTCGAACCCGTTCGCCTTGCCGGGATACCCGGGCGATCTGCCTGCGGGCGACTACGACGTTCTCGTCGAAGAAGAACTTCTCCAGGGGCTCAGCTTCGAGGCGTATCGCCGGACGGCGACCTACCTGACGGTAAGCGGCACGGGCGCTCGCGCGGGGCGAAGCGAGTTCCGCGCGACAACTGAGGGCGACCTGAAAGAGGCGCTGCGCCGGGACGCCGACACATCCGAGGCGAACAATCACGGCGGTGCGGCGCTTTCCCCGCAGGAGGATGGAACATGAACACTCCTGAATGGCTCAAGCCCGGCCTCTATGGCGCGATGATCGGGGCAGTCTTTGTCGGTGTCGTCGGATTCACTTGGGGCGGCTGGGTGACCGGCGGCACCTCGAACGACAGGGCCATGGCGATGTCTCGTGACACCGTAGTTGCGTCCATGGTGCCGGTCTGCCTCGACATGGCGCGCTCCGATCCGGCGCGGGCGGACAAGATGGCGACGATCCGGGCCGCCTCGACCTACCAGCGGCGCGACGCGCTCATGGAAGCGGGCTGGGCGACCATGCCCGGAACCGATGCCCCGGACCGCGACATCGCGCAAGCCTGCCTGGCCCAACTGGACCTCTGAGCGCAGCGCGCAAGGCGTTGTGACACCCCCCATGCATGACCGGTATCCCGAAGATCGGCCCGGAACGGAGGCGGCCACGGCACCGGACCCGCAGGCTGACGCAGGCGCGGGGCGTGGCGAAAGGCTCTTTGCCCTCGGTTTTTTTCCATCTGATCGAGCGGTTGCTGCTTGTGGTCATCGTTGCCATGACCGTTCTCGCGGTCGTCTTCGAGATCATGGCCATCTATCGGCTGGGAAGGATCCCGCTGGCCGACATCCTCCTGATGTTCCTTTATCTGGAGGTGATCGGAATGGTGTCGGTCTACTATGCGCGGCGCAACACCGTATTCGTCTATCCGATCTTCATCGCGATCACCGCGGTCGGTCGTCTGGTCGTGTTGCAGGGCAAGGAAATGGCGCCCGCGAATATCCTGATCGAGGCGGCCGCGATCCTCCTTCTTTCGCTGTCCGCGCTGGTGGTCATCTGGGCTATCGGCAAGCAGGGTGCACGATGACGCTTCTGCGCGATCCGACGTGCAGCCATGCGCGGCGTGCCGGCCGCTCGATCGCCGTGTGAAGGATTGTTGTCGCTGACGGTCTGCGACCCTTCTTTGCATTCGGACTGCCGCGCCCGGAGTCCTTTCACGTCCGCGCGAGACGAGCCGGCAAGAGTTTCGCGGTCCTAACCTGCATCAGCACGCGATGTCGGTCCGAGTGGTAGATGCATTGATACAAACTGGATGGCGACGAGGTGACGGCCCGACTGCCGCCGCGCCGATACAGAGCCTCCAGGGTTGCCCCCGCAGAGTGAGGGACGCAGGCCCATGTCGCCAGTCGAAAATCCTTCGGGGACGCCAGCAGAGACGACCGATCTGGAACGGAGGGTGCTGGCCCATGAGCGGATCCTGCAAGCGCTGATCGCATACATGGCACGGACGGAACCGCAGTTCATCGGCCACCTGCGAGACCGGTTCGTGGAGCCGATGCGCATGGCGAAACACGAACACGATTACCGCGAAACCGACGACTACGCGGAAGAATTCATTCGCGCCGTGATGCTCATCGAAGAGGCACGCGCGCCAAGGGCGAAGGAGCTGGACATGACCGACATGAAACCCGTGCCGCCGAAAAGCAAAGGAGGACAGGGTTCTTCAATGAACCGGCCGGCGCAGCGCAATGGGGTTCAGGTGCGCGAAAGAAACGGCATCTGGGAGGTGAAGGTCGACGGAATGTTTCATGGCGACTACCACCAGATGGAACACGCCCTTGCGGCCGCGGCTCTGGTCAAGTTGTCGACGCGATGACCGGTAGCACCCGCCCGACAGCCCCGAAGGACTACTCGATCCAGGTGGCCGAGAACGAAGGCATGCCTTCGCGATCCTCGCCCAGGGGCGCACCGCAACCGCCCGCGCGCGCGAGGCGGCTGAGCGGAACCCTCACGTTGGGACTGTCGAAGACCCGCGCGACGGCAGAGGGCCTCCGGTCCGCAAGCGAGGAGCGGTCGAAACACAAAGAGAAAACGACGAGACACCCACGGGCACGGCTGTTCGAGCGAATGGCAGTCCTGGCCGGCGTCCTTGCATCAATTGCCTTTCCCGTCCTGGCGCGGGACGATACTGCACCTTTGCCCGCGAATGCAGAGGCGCGGAGCCATGGCGGTGACTGCGTTCCGATTGCGGTTCCCGAGAACGGCTACCTGACGAACGCCCATCTCGATCAATCCGGAAACCGCTGGCTCTGCGACCGCAGTGTTCAGCTCTCGGACGGGGAGCGCCTTCATGGACGATAGTGCTCCCATGTCGCACCCGGTCGAGACATCCGGCATACGAATGCGGATCGGCTGTCGCCTGCGTTATCGGCTGACCCAGCCGACACCCATCATCGCCATCCTGAACGTGCACTACTCGCGCTTCGGCGATCTGGAGCGTGCCGACTACCTCGTGACGCAGCCGAGCGTGCCGCTGGAAAGCTATCGCGACGGGTTCGGCAACTGGTGCACGCGGATGGTGGCGCCGGCGGGGGATTTCACCCTGTCCACCGACGGGATCTTCCGCGATACCGGACGGCCCGATCCGACGGCACCCGATGCGGCGCAGCATGCGGTTCAGGACCTGCCCTTCGAGACCCTCGTCTATCTGCTCGGCAGTCGTTACTGCGATACCGATCTTCTGTCGGAAGAGGCCTGGCGCCGTTTCGAGACCACGCCGCCGGGCTGGGCGCGGGTGCAGGCGATCTGCGATTTCGTGCATTCCTCGGTTTCGTTCGACTACATGGCGGCCAGCGCGACCCGGACGGCCTCCGAAACCCTGGCCGGACGGCAGGGCGTCTGCCGGGATTTCGCCCATCTCGCCATCGCTCTCTGCCGTTGCATGAACATCCCCGCACGTTACTGCACCGGCTATCTCAGCGAATTCGGCCAGCCGGAGCCCCATGCACCGGACGATTTCGCGGCGTGGGTGGAGGTCTTCCTTGGTGGCCGATGGTGGGTCTTTGATCCACGCAACAACAGCCCGCGCAAGGGCAGGATCCTGATCGCGCGTGGTCGGGACGCCGCCGACGTGCCTCTGACCCAGACATTCGGGCCGGGCACGCTGACGCAGTTCAACGTCTGGACATGGGAAGCCGACGACCCCGCCGAGGCGCCATACGGTTCGCGAAACAAGGCTGGCGCGTGAAGCGCCGACATTCCCGGTTCGCCGGCGGGGATGTTAGTCCGCCTGTCCGGACGGAACCTCGCAGCATGATGCCATCCGGGAGAACCGAGATGACCGCCTCGATCAGGACGACCGCCGCATTCCTCTGGCCGAGCGAGTGGACAGGTGAGACGGTCTTGACTGCCAATGCATCCGGCTTGAGGACAGCGAAGTGGCCGACCTCATGACCGGTTATGAGCCCTATCTCGCGCTTGGACTGCTGCTGTTCCTGTTCGCGGGATTCGTGTATGAGCGCTTCGCGCCGGACGTCACGGCTGCGGGCGCGGCAGCCCTGTTCGTCACCTTCGGCCTGGTACCTACCGATCAGGTTCTGGCGGCGTTCTCGAACCCGGCGCCCATCACGATCGCAGCCATGTTCATCATCAGCGGGGCGCTGGTCCGGACCGGGCTTCTCGATGCGCTCGCGAACCGCGTCGTCTCTGCCGCAAGCCGCAGACCGATTGCGGGAACTGCCGTGTTCTTGCTGGCAACGCTGCTGGCATCGGCCCTGATGAACAACACGCCGGTCGTGCTGGTCCTTATCCCGGTGGCCATCCGGCTGGCGCAAAGCCTCGAGCTCTCGGCGACACGCCTCTTGATTCCGCTCTCCTACATGGCGGTCCTGGGTGGGACGTGCACCTTGATCGGCACCTCGACCAACCTGCTTGTCGACGGTGTGGCCCGCGAGACCGGGATGGCGCCGTTCTCGATCCTCGAGATCACTCCGGTCGGCCTGGTTGCCGCGGCCACGGGCGGGCTGGTCCTCCTGGTGCTCGGCCCGCTCTTGTTGCCCGACCGGCGGGATCAGGCAGACCCCGGAGATGACGGAGAGGCGACCTTCCTGACGGAGCTGCGCCCGCGGGAGGGTTACGGAGGTCTCCGCACGCCCATTGGCCAGATCGACGACCTGAACCGCCCCGCAGTGGAGATTGTCGGTGTCCGCACGGGATCGAGCGTCATGCGCGAGGACGTGGGCGAACACGTGCTGGAGGCAGGCGACAGAATCATCGCCATGGTGACGACGTCCGAACTTCTGACCTTCAGAAACCTCCGCGGGCTGGATGTCGGTTTGCGTCAGGGACCGGTAGCCGAGGATGCCCTGGATCTGGCGGTGGCAGAGGCGATCGTGACTCTGTCCCGCCGCAGTCGCGGAGTGCGTATCGCGCAGCTCGCGATGGGACATCGCTACGGGATGCGCGTGCTTGGCGCTCACCGCCATGGGGAGGCATTGGGCCCCGATCTGTCGACTGCGCTCCTGCGCCCCGCAGACAAACTGCTGCTGGAAGGCACTCCGGAGGGCTTCGCCCGTCTCACCGAGGCGGGCGATCTCGCAGCGATCACGCAAACCGGGGGTCGTGCTTTCCGTCGGCGCAAGGCGCCAATCGCCATGCTCGCGCTGATCGCGGTCGTGGCCCTCGCCGCCCTAGGCCTCGCCGAGATCAGCGTTCTGGCGCTGGTCGCGGTCGCCTCGATCCTCGTGCTTCGGTGCATAGACAATGACGAAGCCTGGGCCTCGATCGATGCCGGCGTCCTGGTGCTCATCTTTTCCATGCTGATCGTGGGGGCGGGCCTGCAGCACTCCGGGGCCGTCGAACTCATCGTCGAGGCAATCGCACCGGCGCTTGAGGGGCTGCCACCCCTCGTGGCGCTCGCCTCGGTCTATGTTCTCGCGTCGGCGCTGACCGAGGCGGTTACCAACAACGCGGTGGCCGTCGTGGTGACGCCGCTCGCCATCGGCCTCGCCACCCAGCTGGGGGTTGACCCGCGCCCGTTCGTGGTAGCGGTGATGTTCGGGGCAAGCGCGAGCTTCGCGACGCCGATCGGTTACCAGACGAACACTCTGGTCTATGGCGCGGGGAACTACAGGTTTGCCGACTTCGTGAAGATCGGTGTCCCGATGAACGTTATCGTCGGTGTCGCCGCCGTTCTTGCGATCCCCGTGTTCTTCCCTTTCTAGCAGGGCAGGGATGGCACGCGACGATAGAGGAGGGATCCGAAGATGAATTCGTCAGTTAGCGTGACTTTACACGCAGAGTCAGCGCCGGCGGTGAAGGCGGGGCCTTTCCTGCGCGATTACGGCGCGTCGTGGATCTGGGAGCTGAGGTCCGAATGGCAGATGATCGAGTTGAACGCGACCACTTGGCGTCGCAGCGATGTGACGATCGCGACCGAAGTCCCTCGGGCATGCACATGCTGATGACCACGTTTCACAGGACTGAATACTCCTACCAGCACACCGTCTCGCTCGGCCCGCACCGTCTGATGCTGCGCCCGCGCGAGACCCGCGACCTCAGACTGGTTTCGCACGAGATCGAACTCGAGCCCGCGGCAGACGTCGCGTGGTCGCAGGATGTGGCGGGGAACGCGATTGCATCTGCGACCTTTCGCTCCCAGACTGATCGCCTGACGATCGTCAGCCGATCGCAGCTTAAACTGACCGCGCCCTTGTGGCCGGTCTTTCCGATCGCTGCCAGCGCGATCCAGTATCCGTTCCTGTATTCCGGTGACGACTGGACCGACCTCGGCGCGCTGACGCAGCCGCAATATCTGGATGATGGCGGCCGCTTCTCCCGATGGGTGGAGGGTTTCGTGTTCCAGCGCCCTACGGACACGCTGTCGCTGTTGAAGGACATCAGCAACGGTATTTCCTCGCAAATCGTGTATGAGGTTCGCGAGGACGAGGGCACGCAGTCGCCCCTGGCGACCTTGGGCCGGGGACAGGGATCGTGCCGTGATTTTGCGGTCCTTCTCGCGGAGGCCGCGCGGCGGCTCGGGCTCGGAGCGCGCCTTGTCTCAGGCTATCTGTTCGACCCGGAGAACGATCTGGTCGGATCCGCGGGCACAGGGTCCACGCATGCCTGGGTGGAGATTTTCATCCCCGGCGCGGGCTGGATCACCTTCGACCCCACCAACCGGAGCGTGGGGTCGAAGAACCTCATCCCCGTGGCCGTCGCACGAGACATCCGTCTGGCTGTCCCCGTCGCCGGGAGTTTCGCCGGCGGGTCGGACGCGCTGATCCGCATGCGGGTCGAGGTCAGTGTCACGTCCAGCTGACGCGGCAGCTTCGTCGCGATGCAGGCGCGGGACGCCGGAGCCCGAACTCGCCCTGACGGTCGACAAGATCGTGCGCCGTACTCCCGCCTTGGTGTACCAGTCGTCCTGAGTGCATCCCGAGAGTCACCGCCATCACACAAGGACACGACGGCATGCCCGCAGCGAATCAGCACGAGAAGGTCCTTGGGCTCGTCGCGCTCGCGGCCGGCTGCCTCGTGGTGATCTGGCCATTCCTGTCGGCGATCATGTGGGCCGCGGTCCTGTGCTGGTCCACGTGGCCGGTATACAGCAGGTATGAAAGGGCGCTCGGCGGCAGAAGAGGTCTGGCAGCCGCCCTGATGACCGTGACGGTGGCGCTGGTCATCGTTGCGCCGTTTGCACTCCTCGTGGCGGCACTGGCTGAGAGCGTAGGTGATCTCGTCGGCGTGCTCGGCCGAGTTTTCGAAGAGGGACCACCCGCGCCGCCGGCCTGGATCGGCGGCATACCGATCATCGGCGAGGGCGTGGCCGGCTACTGGCAGAGCCTGGCGCTGAACGCGCCCGCCTTTCTGGCCGCGCTGGGCCGGTTCACTGGGCCAGCCGCGGATGTCGCCATGGCGAGCGGAGCCTTCATCGGGGTCGGTCTTCTGGAGCTTGGCCTCAGCGTATTCATCGCGTTCTTCTTCTATCTGAACGGCCGTTGGATCGCTGCATATGTTCGCCGGAGCACCGAACGCATCGCCGGACCCCGGGCACTACGCCTGTTGAACCTCATCGGCTCCACCATCAAGGGCGTGATCTTCGGCCTGATCGGAACCGCGCTCGCCCAGGGTCTTCTGGCCGCGCTGGGCTTTTGGATCGCCGGAATCGATCAGGCCCTCCTGCTCGGCTTCCTCACATTCGTGCTGTCGTTCCTGCCGGCCGGACCGCCCCTCGTGTGGGGCGGGGTCGCGATCTGGCTCTTCGTCCAAGGCGAATTCTGGTGGGGGATGTTCATGGTAGCCTGGGGCGCGCTGCTCGTCAGCACCATCGACAACCTGCTGCGACCGTACATTCTCTCCCAGTCCAACGACCTTCCGGTCGTCCTGGGGCTTTTCGGCTTCGTCGGGGGCATCCTCGCATTCGGGTTCATCGGTATCTTCGTAGGCCCGGCACTTCTCGCGGTCGGCTACAGTCTCTTCCTGGAATGGGCGAACGCACAAGAAGAAGCTGATCCGTGACGGTCGCCGGCAAAGTCCATCGGCTATCCGCGCGAAGCGCCGGACGGACGAAGGGCGCCAGCTTGACCTGCGACGCGTCCACTTGAGCGAGGGCACCACGGTGCTGAGAGAGGTGCTGGATACGGCAGCCCGGACGTCAGATGATGTGAGGCGGCTCGCCCAGATCAACGCCGCGCCCCGCCCCAAGGTCGAGCGGGCACCGTTGCCAGTCAGCAGCAGGCCCTCTCGAAGCTGCCGCAAGAAGACTCCCAGGCTAGTGACCCGCGTTGCGGTTCGGTCTGTGCTTCGTGGTTCTCTCGTGGTATGGAGTTATATCGAATATCGAATGCCTTCGTGCGATCGTCTGGGCCCGCGCCGAACCCGGCACTGCCGCTCTGAATATGGCAACATCCGGGCCGCGAACTCATCGACAGCATCTCCTGGGCCAGCACAGCACCATGACAGTGGCCGAGGCTGCCGACGGCATGGTGATCGAGCCCGACCACATCTATGTCATTCCCCCGGCGGCGGCGCTGACCGTCGACGACGGACAATTACTGCTGACCGAACCGGTCGAGCGGCGCGGCGCGCGCTACCCGATCGACCGGCTCTTCGAGTCGCTGGCGAGGCATCGGCGCGAGCGGGCTGTCTGCATCGTGCTGTCGGGTTCCGGCAGCGACGGCACCGAAGGTCTGAAGGAGGTCTATGCCGAAGGCGGCTGCATCCTGGTCCAGGAGCCGTCGACCGCGCGTTTCGACGCCATGCCGCGGAGCGCGATCGAGGCGGATCTCGCGGACCATGTCCTTGCACCGGAGGACATGCCGGATGTGCTGATGCGCTACGCGCGCCATACCTATGCTGCGGGGACCGAACTTGTTGAAGAGGGCGGACCTGCGGGCGACGGCTCGATCGACCCGGTCCTTGCGCTCCTGCGAACCCGTGCCGGCCACGACTTCCGCCTCTACAAGCGCAGCACGCTGACGCGACGGATCCACCGGCGCATGGGACTCTGCGATCTGCACAACGTCGAGGACTACGTCGCAGTCCTGCGTTCCGGGCCGGAGGAGATGGAAACGCTCGCGCGCGATCTCATGATCAACGTGACCGCCTTTTTCCGCGACCCGGAGGCATGGACCAGCCTCGACGAGACTGTTCTTGGTCCGCTGGTCGCCGATCGCGACAGCGGCGCGGCTCTGCGCCTCTGGGTGCCTGCCTGCGCCACCGGCGAGGAAGCCTACACCCTCGCCATGCTGTTGGTCGACAGAGCCGAGGCGGCGGGCAAGCATTTCGACATCAAGCTTTTCGCGACTGATGGCCGCGAGGACAACCTCGAAGCCGCGCGAGCCGGCCGCTATGCGGAAGGCGCCGTGACCGGTGTTCCGACGCACCTTCTCGAGCGACATTTCGACAAGCTCGATGGCACCTACCGGGTCAAGGACGAGCTGCGCGACATGGCCGTGTTCGCCCCCCATAACCTGCTGCGGGATCCACCGTTCTCGAAGATCGACCTTGTCAGTTGCCGCAACCTCCTGATCTACCTCGAACCCGCGGCGCAGAAGCGCGCGCTGGCGCTGATACATTTCGCGCTGCGGCAGGGCGGCCACCTGTTGCTCGGCAATGCCGAGAGCGTCTCGGGGCGCGAGGATCTGTTCGAAACAGTCTCGAAGAAGTGGCGCATCTTCCGTCGGCTCGGTCCGAGCCGCCACGACATCCTCGACTTCCCCCTTCTGCCCGGCCGAATCCGGTCCAACAACAAGGAGTTGGCCATGCCTGACGATGACCGACCGCACCAGCGGATTGTGGACGTGGCACAGCGCGCGCTGATCGAGCGCTTTGCCCCCGCTTCGGTTCTGATCGAGCGGAACGGGCAGGTTGTCTGGTTCCACGGATCGACGGGCCCCTACCTGGAACCGCCGCCGGGCGAACCCAGCCGCGATCTTTTTGCGATGGCTCGGCATGGCCTGCGCGCCAAGCTGCGCCACGGGGTGCGGCAGGCCATCGAGGAAGGACGAGCGGTCGATTTCCGTGTCCGGATCCGGCGAGACGACCACGAACAGGCCGTGGCGGTGACGGTGTCGCCCCTGCCCGAGCCGTCCGAGAATCTGCTTCTGGTGAGCTTCCGCAATCTGGACGATGCTGCGGTTTCTCCCGGGACGGCGGACGAGGGTGATAGCCACGTCACGCACGAAGCCTTCGAGGAGGAGCTCCGCGCGGCGCGCGCCGAGCTGCGGGACACGATCGACGAGTTCGAGCGGACCAACGAGGAACTGAAGGCGGCGAACGAGGAAGTCACCTCGATGAACGAGGAGCTTCAGTCGACCAACGAGGAACTGGAGACGTCGAAAGAGGAGCTCCAGTCGTCAAACGAGGAACTCGAGACGGTCAACAGCCAGCTCGTCCACAAGAACCAGGAACTGGTGAACACCACCGACACGCTGAACAACCTGCTGGCCAGCAGCGAGATCGCGACCGTGTTTCTCGACAAGGACTTCTGCATCAGGTGGTTCTCACCCAGCAGCAAGGATCTTCTGGAACTGGTGGACACGGATATCGGCAGGCCCGTCAGCCACTTCGCCTGGAAGGTGCAGGACGAGGACCTGTTGTCCGATGCCCGGACCGTGCTTCAGAAGCTGACCGGCATCGACGCCGAAGTTCGCAGCAGCGCGGGCCGCTGGTATTTGCGGCGTCTGCTTCCCTACAGGACCCATGAGGATCGGATCGCCGGTGTCGTGATCGCCTTCATCGACATCACGGACCAAAAATTGGCGCAGGATGAGGTCAATGAGGCGCGTCTTCTTGCCGAGGCGATCATCGACACGGTCAGGCACCCAGTGCTGGTGCTCGACCGCGAGTTGCGGGTCCAGTCCATCAATTCGGCGTTCTCCGACGCGTTCGGCTGTGCCGAAGACGAGTCCAAGGGTTATCTTCTGCACGAACTGGACCACGCTGCCTGGGACATCCCCGAACTGCGCCAGTTGCTTGCCGAGGTCCTGAGCGAAGGGCGGTCGTTCGACGGCTTCGAGATCGAGCATGTCTTCCCCAATCGGGGCCGACGTCACATGTTGCTCAACGCGCGCAAGCTGGCCAACGGGGCGGATCATGCGAACCTGATACTCCTCGCCATCGAGGACGTGACCGAGCGCCGGGAAGCCGAGGACCTGCGCCAGACCCTCATCAACGAACTGAGCCACCGCGTGAAGAACATGCTTGCGATGGTGCAGTCGATCGGGTCGCAGACCCTGCGCCGGAGCAGCACGCTAGAAGAGTTCAAGTTGGCATTCACGGGGCGCCTCAACTCGCTCGCCCGGGTTCACGACTTGCTGGTCAGCGAAAACTGGAGCGGCGCCGATCTGGATCAGCTCGTTCGCCGCACCATGGCGCCTCATGGGATGGAAGACCGGATCCGCGCCGAAGGGCCAAGCCTGAACAAGACACCTGAGGCTGGCGTTGCGATGGCCATGGTCCTGAACGAACTTGCGACCAACGCCGTGAAGTATGGCGCCCTTTCCGACGAAAGCGGGCGGCTCGAGGTGACTTGGGACCGGAAAGATCGCGATGACGGCCCATGGATTCATCTGCAGTGGACAGAGGCCGCCGGTCGTCCGGTGACTGTGCCCGCCCGTCGTGGGTTCGGATCGACCCTGATCGAGCGAAGCATCACCCATCAGCTTGGCGGCACTGCCGCGCTGAACTTTCGAGAGGAAGGCCTGCACTGCGACATTGCCTTCCCCTGGCAGGAGGCCACCCGTTCCCGAAGCCACGAGGAATCATGAACGATGTCACATCCCATTGAAAAACTGGCGGGCCTGCGCATTCTCGTCGCCGAAGACGAGATGCTCATCCTGCTGGATATCGAGGCCATGCTGGACGAAGCCGGCTGCGAGATCGTCGGACCGGTGGCGTCTGTCGACGCAGCCCTGGCGACGATCCGCCGGAGCGACCTGGACGGCGCTCTGCTCGACATGAGTCTGCACGGCAAGCGCATCACCCCGGTCGCGGAGGAACTCGTCGCTCGAGGTGTCCCGTTTATACTTTGCACCGGATACGGTAGAGAGCCGAACGACGAACCAGTGATCAGGGACGCGCTCAGACTGACCAAGCCCTTCAGCGCGGACAGCCTGCGTGCCGGAATGCACGAGGCGTTTACCACGGTCGGCGGGACGTAGCCTCCTCCGTTGCAGGCCCCTCGACGGCTTGGCTATGGCGTCAGACCCCAGAAATGCGCGATGTGACGGGTCGAGGAGATTCCGACTTCGAGCATGTATTTTCCTTCTTCGCCAAGCCCACTGTCGCCGCCAGTGCTGATCGGCGTGCCATGACCCATCCCCTCGATGATGTATTCCTCGATCACCTCGCGCCCGGAGGCGTTGCACCAGACCCGCCGGGGAACGCCGTCGACCTCTTCCTCTCGCGTCGGCGGCCCTTCGACTTCGTGGATATTCCGCCACTGCCGTATGATAGACTGTGCGTTCGAGCTGTCGACGGTCTGGTCGCCACCTCCGTGCCAAACGGAAATCGTTGGCCAAGGCCCGGTGAACCCAGAAGCTTGGCGCACGAGCGCGTCGAGCCTGCGGTCCGAGGGGCCGCCATAGCCCTTCATGCGAAACAGAGCCTGCGTCATACTGTCTGCACTGCGATAGGGCAGGCCACCTATGATTGCGCCTCCGGCAAAGACTTCAGGATAGGTCGCCAGCATCACCGATGTCATGGCACCGCCCGAGGACAACCCGGTGATGAAGACTCGCGATGGATCAATGGCATAGTCCTCTACGACCTGCGCGATCATCTGGCGGATCGAGAGCGGCTCGCCGATGTCGCGTCGGCTGTCGCCGGGCTTGAACCAGTTGAAGCTGCCAATCGCGTTATTGCGGCGCTGTTGCTCGGGAAACAGAAGCGCCGCCCCGCATTCCTCCGAGAGCATCGACCACCCGGATCCGCTGTCGTAGCTCTCGGCCGACTGGGTGCTGCCATGTAGTACGACGACCAGTGGACTGTTCTTGGAGAAACCTTCAGGGATGTAGATATGTGCGAGCAGTGACCCCGGGTCTGTCCCGAACTTTTCCAGCACGGTGAGGCCGCGTCTGCTGTCTGTTGATGTTGGCATATGAGGTCTTCAGCCTTTCTCTCCAGTCGGAGCAGCGCCTGACCGAGCTGTGAACACGACATCACCCTGCGCAGAGCGACATTACTTTCCGTAGAGAGACGATAGCGAGAGGCGCGCAAAATTGAACGTTCAGCTATGCAAACTGTTCCACTCGGCGTCGATCTGGCAAAGAACGTGTTCCAGCTTCACGGCGCTGCGGCGGACGGGTCCATCGTTTTCACAAGAAGCTGTCACGGCCGCAGTTCATCGGTTTCGCTGCCAGTCGCTAGTGAACCGAATGGCGGTCCGAACCGTCAGCCGGATCAATTATAACAATGACTTAGGCGGCAGAGAAGGTTGGATATCAGGCCCATCCCCTCCGCCATCCCCCTAGATGCTGCAGTACATCCATTGAAATCATCGGCTTACGCGGGGTGCCACTTTGCCGCTACCCTCAGGAATACCCCCTAGGCTACCCTCAGCTCCGGGTCTGGGATTGATCTCCCTCATCACAGACACCCGGAGAAACCCTCTCGCGTAACCCGCTGTTTTCATTGGTCGGGCAGTTTAGGACCAGTTGAGAGAGGGATGCCCCGGGTGAACTATAAGATATATCTCAGGTTGGCTCGGCTGATCTGACGGGGTTCAGACCCCTCATCCCCGAGGATGAATTGATCATGATCAGCGACGATGGTCACAGTCTGTTCGGTTGCTCCCGGAGTATTCTCAGGAAAAATTCCGAGCCCCCATATACGAGGTGGGCCGTGTTCCGCATTACCCCCATAGGGGGCTGTCGGGGTGCCTGAGGCATTCCCGGCGCCTCGCAAGGCATGTCTCAATCTGACTGGCCCCCATGTCCCGCACGGGGGTGTCTCACTAGGCAGGATCCAGGGGGGCGTCATGCGTCATGATCCTGCCAGCGGCGCCGTTGTCATCATGCTCAACAGCCTGAAGCTGTACGGCATGGCCTAGGCCGTCAACGACCTGATCGAGCAGGGAGCCCCGGCTTTCGAGGCTGCCGTGCCGATCCTGTCCCAGCTTCTGAAGGCGGAGATGGCGGAGAGGGAAGTCCGCTCCATCGCTTACCACATGAGGGTCGCCCGCTTTCCGGCGTACAAGGATTTGTCCGGCTTCGACTTCTCTGCCAGCGAGATGAACGAGGCGACGGTGCGCCAGCTGTATCGTGGCGAGTTCATGCAGGGGGCGCAGAATGTCGTTCTGATTGGAGGTCCGGGCACCGGCAAGACCCACGTCGCCACCGCGCTCGGCATTCGGGCCATCGAGCATTACCGCCGCAAGGTCCGCTTCTTCTCGACCATCGAACTTGTCAATGCGCTTGAGCAGGAGAAGATGAGAGGCAAGGCCGGACAGATTGCCGAGGCTCTGACGCGCACCGATCTCGTTATCCTCGACTAGCTGGGATATCTGCCTTTCAGCGCTTCGGGCGGGGCCTTGCTGTTCCACCTGCTCGAGCCGAGCTCTACGAACGCACCAGTGTGATCATCACCACGAACCTGAGCTTCAGCGAATGGGCGACAGTCTTCGGCGATGCCAAGATGACCACCGCCCTGCTCGATCGACTCACACATTGTTGCCACATCCTGGAGACCGGCAACGACAGCTTCCGCTACAAAACAAGCGCCGCCGCCGCGGCCTCCAGGAAAAAGAAGGAGAGCATCCATGCCTTGACCCAGGTGTGACCAGAGAAGCATGATCTCAAAGCGGGTCACTTCTCGATGGAAAACCCGGGTCAGTTCTCACTGGAATTCAACAGCCAGACGGTTTCGTGGACCGGCACGCCCGGCAACTGAGGCCTGCGGTGAAGGGTGCTGCACTACGCCCATCTCTGTGCGGCGGCGGGCGGGGTGGACGCCTTCCTGATCGGCACCGAGATGCCGGGGCTGACGACGATCCGCTCGGGCGCATCCGCCTATCCCGCCGTGCAGGCCTACCGGGACCTCCTCGCGGATGTGCGCTCGATCCTCGGGTCGGGGACGAAGATCGGCTACACGAGCCTTGAAACCCGCGTCATGGCTCCTGCGTTTCCTCATGTCCTGATCTCCTCGTTCTTGGAGACCCGCAGACGTCAGATCGTAGCTTCCGTCACTGTCCGATTCCCAGGCGGTAGCTCACAGCGATCACATAGAGAAAGCCACAACGCATCGGCATAGAGGTGATATCTGCGCATCAGGCTTGATTTGGTTAGGCCGCTCCTCCCGTAGCGCACCGAGCAGGATTCTAGACCCTCTATCAGTGAAAATCCCGCGAACTTGGGATGATACGCACATTCCGCGGATGGCCGGGCGTGGGGGCCGGGATCGGGCGCTGCACCTCATCTGCGCGGGACAGCGGTGGCGACAGGCTGCGGTCCGACAGGCGCAACAGGATCTCGCCACGATCTTGCAGGCTTTCAACGACGATATGGGTTACGCCAGAGGCCGGGTCGCGTTGCAGGCGGCCCGTCACCTGCATCAG
>Ga0209793_1001434_pt1 | contig 15149 bp, 15 predicted proteins | sample EBPBio122009_DNA_FD_185863 | JGI IMG/M metagenome (GOLD analysis project Ga0209793, IMG submission 185863) | Wastewater treatment Type I Accumulibacter community from EBPR Bioreactor in Madison, WI, USA - Reactor 1_2/2/2009_ DNA (SPAdes) (version 2) | ecosystem: Engineered > Bioreactor > EBPR >... | reverse complement strand
CCTCGGCCTCGGCCCAGTCGTAAAGGTCCGAGAGGATCCCGCGCAGCCCCTCGCCACGGGGGCTGAGGACATAGCTGACCTCGCGCGGGTAGACATTGCTTTCGACCCGCCGCACCAGGTCGCGCCCGGTCATGCCCGCCAGCCGCTCGGTCAGGACCTTGGGCGAGATGCGCGGCAGCAGCGCCTGCAGTTCCGAATAGCGCTTTGGCCCGCCCGAGAGATGCCAGAGCAGGAGGGCGTTCCAGCGGTGGCCCAGAAAGCCCAGCCAATCCTCGGCCAGGCATTCGTCAGGTCGGCAGACGGTCGTTTCGGGCATCGGGCTTCCCATTTGGTTAGTCCTGAGTCGCTGTGATTTCAGCGCGCGGGGGATCTGCTTCAGGTCCGGTAGCGCAAGGAATGCGACATGAACAGGATACTCATCATCGGCGGCTATGGCCATGTCGGCCAGAAGATTGCCCGGCGTCTGATCGCCGCGGGCCGGTCGGTGACGATTGCCGGGCGCGATGCGGGCAAGGCCGCAGCGGCGGCGGGGCGGCTGGGCTGCCAGGGGGTGGCGCTGGACCTTGCGCGTCCCGACAGCTGGCCGGCGCCGCTGGCCGGGGCCGGGGCGGTGATCTGCTGCCTCGACACCGACAGCGCTGATTTCGCGGCGGCGGTGCTGTCGCGAGGGCTCGCCTATCTCGACATCTCGGCCACCGATGCGGTGCTGCGCCGGATCGAGGCCCTGGACAATCTGGCGCAGGAAAGGAACGCGCTGGCGGTGCTGTCGGTCGGGCTGGCACCGGGGCTCAGCAATCTGCTGGTTCGCGAGGCACGCGCGCGCTGCCCCGGGGCGACCCATTTCCGCATCGGTGTGCTGCTGGGGCTGGGCGACAGCCATGGACCGGCGGCGATCGACTGGACACTCGGCAGCTTGGGGCCGCTGGACCGCGGGGATATCCGGCCGTTGCGTTTCGGGCGGGACCGCCGGGCGCGGCCGACAATCCCCTTCGATTTCTCCGACCAGCACAGTCTGATGCGTCGGGGGTACCCCTCGGTCGAGACGCGGCTGGCGCTGGCCTCGCCGCTGATTTTTCCTTGGTCGCTGCGGCTTTTGGCCCGGATGGCCGGGCATCCGCGCCTGCGCAGGGCGCTGGCGGCCAGCATGCCCTTCCTGCGGGTCGGCAGCGACCGGACGGCGCTGGTGGTCGAGGCCTTCGCCGAGGGCCGGGCGGCCCCGGCCCTGCGCCTGACGCTGGAAGGCCGGCAGGAGGCCGAGGTGACGGCCCTGGTCGCGGCCGAGGTTGCGCTCAGGCTCCCGGGGTTGCCCGCGCGCGGCGTCCGGCATCTGGACGCGCTGCTGCGCTTCGACGACCTCCGGCCGGGGTTGGCCGGGCAGGGGATCGAGCCGGGCGGCGGCCTCGGCTGAGGGGGCGGCCGCAGAAAGGAGGCACGGCCAGGTCGCGCCCCGGGGCGGTGCGGTGCGCCATCCGCGCGAAGGTATCCCCGGCGGCGGCGTCACGGCCTTCGTCGCAGGCACCAGTCTGCGACCCGGGCGCGCCTGGTCCCTTCGGTCGGGCCATGCCCAAACCCAGTGACCCCAAGAAACCACGCCAGCCTCCCCGTGGACGACCTGCCGCGCCTGATGCGCTGCACGCGGCTCTTGCAGGAGCACGAGGCTGGTGCGAAGTGTGCTGACCTGCGCCGCAAGCACGGGATGTCGTAAGTGAGCTACCGCTTGGGAATCGGACAGTGACGGAAGCTACGATCTGACGTCTGCGGGTCTCCAAGGACGCGGAGATCAGGACATGAAGAAACGCAGGAACCATGATGTGGGCTTCAGGGCTCGTGTAGCGCTGGAAGCCGTGAAGGGCGAGCGCACGGTGTCGGAACCGGCCGCCGAATACGGCGTGCATCCGACGATGATCCATCAGTGGAGCGAGCCTTTGTCCGCCCTTGGTCCGAGGACAATGGCGAGCGCGCTGCTTGAGGGGGCGTCGGACATCTTCGAGCGCGGCGGCAAAACGCAGGCTGCCGAGGTCGATGAGCAGACGGTCCGGTCCTTGCACGCGAAGATCGGGGAACTGGCCGTCGCCAACGATTTTTTGTCGCGAAAGCTCAAGCCCTGGACCGGGAAGTGAGACGCAAGATGATCGAACGCGACCATCCTGTGCTGTCGGTGGGCGCGCAGTGCCGCCTGCTGTCGATCTCGCGATCTTCGTTCTACTCCGCGCCGAAGGGCGAGACCGAGATGAACCTCACTCTCATGCGGCTGATCGACCAGCAGTTCCTCGAAACGCCCTTCTACGGCGTGCAGCAGATGACGTGGCACCTGCAGAACGAGGGCTATGCCGTGAACCAGAAGCGCATCCGGCGGCTGATGCGGCTCATGGTGAAGGGGACCGTGGCGCCAGTGGCGCCGCGTAAGCCCCGTAACGATGCCGATCTACCAGAAACCCGACACCAGCAAGCCCGCCAAGGGGCACAAGACCTATCCCTACCTGCGGGGCAGGCTGCGGGCTGATCGACCCAACCAGATCTGGTGCGCTGACATCACCTACCTGCCGATGCGCCGCGGCTTTCTCTATCTGGTCGCCGTCATGGGCTGGTCCACCCGCAAGGTTCTGGCGTGGCGGATATCGAACACGTTGGAGACCGACTTCTACGTCGAGGCGCTGAACGAAGCCGCCCACCGCTTCGGCCCGCCCGAGATCATGAACACGGATCAGGGTAGCCAGTTCACGTCCTTCGCCTGGACTGACCGGCTGAAACGGCTCGGCACCCGGATCTCGATGGACGGCAAGGGGCGCTGCCTCGACAACATCTTCATCGAGCGGCTCTGGCGATCCCTGAAATATGAATGCGTCTACCTGCGCGCCTGGGAAACCGGATGGCAGGCCAAAGCCGGAATCGGCCGCTGGATCACCTTCTACAACCACCATCGCCCACACACTGCCCATGGCGGACAGCCGCCCGCCGTGGTCTACTTCAACCACATCGAAACCGATCAGCAGGTCCAGGCAGTAGCTTAAATCACCCGGAAATCTGTCCAAAGATCGGGGAGTAGCTCAGAACATGATCTCGACGCGATTGCGCCGTTTTTTGCGGCGCTAGTCGTAGCGGACAGCCTTGCCGCGCGACCTCCTGCCCGGGATTCAGGGGCGTCTCCCGTTGACTTTCGACGCTTTTCATTGCTTTTCGGAACCAGCCCGCGTCTTTGCGCCGATCTGCGATCAGCCATTCGGCGGCGGGCAGCCTGCCCAGCAGGGCCGCGGCGCCGGTGCAGTCGCTGACCCGGGCCGGTTCAATGAGCGTACAAGTTCGAAGCCTCATCGGCAGTCGGCCCGGCATGATCACGATCACGACAGAGCTTCTTTCCCTGAAACTCTAGCCACATTGTCTTTGTGAGCGGCAGGTGTTATCCGCTCAGCGCCGAGCGAAGGTCTCGATGCGCGGGTTGAAGCGACTTGCGGGGCCTACTGTACAGCGCACCCGTCGTCTCGAGTAGCTATATCGGTCGTGCGGAGGATGAATGCATAGTAAGCGCAGTAAGTTGCAAGAAGACACGCATTTTCGAGTTCTGAGGCTCCTCCAGGACAACCCTGAGATGTCGCAACGTCAGTTGGCGCATGCGGCGGGAATCAGCGTAGGAGGCGTTCACTACGTGCTTAGCGCGCTCATCGAGAAGGGCTTGGTTAAGCTGGGAAATTTCTCGGCAGCCGAAGACAAGAGACGCTACGCCTATATTCTCACGCCGAGCGGCATTGCCCGCAAGGCGGCGCTGACGCGGACTTTTCTTGCGCGCAAGCTCGAGGAGTACACTGCGCTGCGCGAAGAGATCGAGGCGCTGCAATCTGACCTCGGTGACGAACGCCTTCAGAAATCGTCGTGAAACGATCTCTCCAACACCGTCCGTCTGGGGCACACGCTGGCCGGGCCCTTTCATAAGTTTGCGACCAATCCCTTGTGTGACCAATAAATAAGATCCAAAGGCACGATGATGAAGAAGATTCTCTTAGTTTTCGGCACCCGACCCGAAGCCATCAAAATGGCGCCGGTTCACGAAGCGCTTCGCAATGTATCCGGCCTCGACGTTCGTGTCGCAGTGACCGCCCAGCATCGTGAAATGCTGGATCAGGTTCTCCGGCTGTTCGGGATTGACCCCGAGTATGACTTGAACGTGATGAAGCCGGGGCAGGGCCTGACCGAGATCACTGCCTCCGTGCTCGCCGGGCTGAAACCGATCCTCGAAGATTTCAAGCCCGACCTCATACTGGTTCATGGCGACACGACGACGACGCTGTCAGCCTCGTTGGCGGCCTATTATCAGCAGATTCCGGTCGGTCATGTCGAAGCCGGGCTGCGGACCGGCAACATCTACTCGCCTTGGCCCGAAGAGATCAACCGCAAGGTCACGGGTACCATTGCCCGGCTGCATTTCGCCCCGACGGAAAAGGCCGCGCAGAACCTGCGCGCCGAGGGCGTGGCACCGGGCGCCGTCGTCATCACCGGCAATACGGTGATCGACGCTCTGCTTGAGGTAGTCGCCCGACTGGAACGCGACGCGGGGCAAAGCGCCGCCTTCGACGCGGATTTCGGGATCGACCCCAGCAAGCGCATGATCCTGGTTACGGGGCACCGGCGGGAGAGCTTTGGCGGGGGTTTCCAGCGGATCTGTGATGCCGTCGCCGCGCTTGCGCAGCGCCAAGATGTGCAGATCATCTATCCCGTACACTTGAACCCCAATGTCAAAGGGCCGGTGGAAACCAGCCTCGGCGCACTGGAGAGTGTCAAGCTGATCGCCCCGCAGGATTACCTGCCGTTCGTCCACCTGATGCGCCGGGCCGATATCATCCTGACCGATTCAGGCGGTGTGCAGGAGGAGGCGCCCTCGCTGGGTAAGCCGGTGCTGGTGATGCGTGACACGACCGAACGACCCGAGGCGGTGGATGCCGGCACCGTCAAGCTGGTGGGAACCGATACCGCGCTGATCCTGAGCGAGGCGACCGTGCTTCTGGACGACGAAGCCGCGTATCAGACCATGGCACGCGCGCACAACCCCTATGGCGACGGGCTGGCTTCAGCGCGCATCCGTGACGCCATTCTCGATTTCTTCGGCCTCGACAAGGTTTATCAATAATGTCCAGTCTTTCCTTCAAGCGCATCTCGGTCATTGGCCTTGGCTATATCGGCCTGCCCACCGCTGCCATGTTCGCCTCTCGCAAGATCGAGGTAGTGGGCGTCGACGTAAACCGGCGGGCCATCGATACGATCAACCGCGGCGCGATTCATATCGTCGAACCCGATCTGGATATGGTGGTGCATGCCGCCGTAAAAGAAGGCTTTCTCCGGGCCACCACCGTGCCCGAACCAGCCGAAGCCTTCCTGATCGCCGTGCCGACTCCTTTCAAGGGTGACAACCACGAACCCGACCTCAGCTACATCGAAGCGGCGTCAAAGGCGATTGCCCCAGTGCTGCGCCCCGGGAACCTGGTGATCCTGGAATCCACCTCGCCCGTCGGCGCAACCGAGGCAATGGCCGACTGGCTGGCCGCCGCGCGCCCCGATCTGAGCTTTCCCCAGAACGCCGGCGAGGCGTCGGACATCCGCGTCGCCCATTGCCCCGAGCGCGTGCTGCCCGGCAAGGTGATGCAGGAGCTGATCACCAACGACCGCGTGATCGGCGGCATGACCCCGGCTTGCTCGGCTCGGGCAGTCGCGCTCTACAAAACCTTCGTCACAGGCGATTGCGTGATCGCGAGCGGCCCGCGCGTGGCCGAAATGGCGAAACTGACCGAGAACAGCTTCCGTGATGTGAACATCGCCTTCGCCAACGAATTGTCGCTGATCTGCGACAAGCTGGGCATGGATGTGTGGGAGCTGATCCGGCTTGCCAATCGCCACCCCCGCGTGAACATCCTGCAACCCGGTCCGGGTGTGGGCGGGCATTGTATCGCCGTCGACCCGTGGTTTATCGTCTCCTCCTCGCCTGCAGAGGCACGGCTCATACGCACCGCGCGGGTGGTGAATGACAGCAAGCCCGAATGGGTGCTGGACAAGGTCCGCGCAGCGATCGGCGCGCATCTAATGGAGAGACCGGACAAGACTGCGGCCGACATTACAGTGGCGGTCTATGGGCTGGCTTTCAAGCCAGATATCGACGACCTGCGCGAAAGTCCTGCGCTTGAGATCACCCTCCACATCGCCGCCGAGCACAAGGGGGCGCTACTGGTGGTCGAGCCCAATATCGACGAACTGCCCAAAGGGCTGGACTCCGCACGTCTGGTTGACCTGATGACGGCAGGCGCGGCGGAAGTTCATGTCATGCTCGTAGATCACAGGGAGTTCAAAGCAAGCGCTGCCCCGACAGGTCGGATCGTCGACGCGCGGGGGGTTTGGGGTTGAACGCTGCCCTGTTACTTCCAGTGCTTCTGCGTCTGGCGCTAATGTTGTGCACATTGGCAACAATACAGCTAACCTATATGTACTTCTCGCCGGAGCTTTTTTTGGCGCTCAACGTGCTCACATTTCTAGTGGGACTGCACACAGCTCTGACTTACGCAGTGCAGGTGGAAATCTGGGAAAACGGGTCCGTGCGGAGCAAGAAGCTGTTTCAGGCTTCGTTTATTGCTCTGGTCATCATTGTGGTTGCCGCGCTGATTGGTCAATTGCCGCTAGGGATGGCTCTGGGGGGTCTCGCCTATCTCCTCTACCGCTTCTCGGACAGATTGACGTTTAACGCCATGATCTGGCGAGGCAGGGTCGGCTGGGCCTATTTGATCTCGATCACGGCGATCCTCATTGAACTTGCTATTTTTTCTGCACTTCTGGACCAGCTCCCCGAAACATTTGCGCGCTTCGTCATCCCAAGCGTGCTGGCTGCGATCCTTCCGGTAGCAGTCTTCAGTGCGATCTGCAGCCGCACATTGCCACAGAGTTCCCCGCATGCTACCGCCAGTCACAGGAGCGATCTAGCCTTTGCTGCGCATTCTTTGGCGATCCTCTGCGTGGTAATGATTGACCGAATTGCACCTATCCTGCGCCCCGCGCTGGACTATGTCGACAGCCGCTATCTGTTGTTGTTTTCCTACAGCGGCGCACTCTACTCGATTGGCGTCGCGGTGCTAGAGCCACTTCGTCCCCGCTTCTTCAGGATTGCCAAAGATGTCGATACTTTCTTTGATTTCCTGGTAGCGACCCGATCGATCATCATTACCATTCCTATAGCGGGGATGGCCACTATCGGCGTGCTATTGTGTCTCGGTTTGTCGACGGCACATGGCTTTGCCGACCCAGCAGATTTTAGTCCGGTCGCTCGCGATGCGTTCATTTTAGGTGGCCTGCTTAGCTTTTTCGCGCTGTTTCTTTTTCTTGCATACCTGCAGATGTTCTTTCTCTCGCGGCGCGAGTTCCGTGCTATATTCGTGAGTTGGGCGGTCGCCTTCTCATTTCGGCTCATTGCTTTGACCCTACCCCGTTTGGACTATTTTCTAGCTTTTTCAACACTTTCAGCAGGTGGAGCTATCGTTCTGCTTTTATTTTCCGGAAGAAAACAGAGGCGCAACGAATGACGTTATTTCTCGCGAACGCTAACTCATTCCATATTGAAACCTGGAAGAAGATCTATGCGCGACTTGGCCAGAACGAGATAGATCTTGCTACCGTACACGCCGTGCCGGCCACGCAAGATTCCTTTAGAAGCATTGTGCAGGTTTCGGTGAAGTCAAAGATCGTTGCTTATGCGCTACTCGGATTGAGGCTTCGCGCATCTCCAGCAATTTCCATTCATGCCCATGGTGCCTCCGGTTATGGATTGGCTGCTAGAATCTCTGGCAGGCCATACATTGCGACAATTTACGGAAGCGAGGTTCTTGCAGCGCACGGGCCACTCTTCCGCGCTATGATGAGATCAATACTGCGCAATGCTCGTGCGATCACCGTCACCTCGACCGTAGCCCGGGATACAATAGTCAGAGATTTCAAAGTGCGCCCTGAGTCGATCCACGTTTTCCACACTGGTATCGATACCGATGCGCTTGACGTGATGGCGACCCCTATTGCTGCAGCAGCAGACAGCAGTCCCGACATCATCTTTTCGATGCGCAACACAGCGGCTACCTACCGAACGCGTGAAATTGTTGAGGCTTGCGTCGAATTATCGCAACGGGGCCGAAGAATTATGCTTGTAGTGCCGCTGGGCAATGGTGACCGGGCATATTTCGAGGATCTAAGGCGCGCGTTTGCGCAGGAATGGATCCACTATATCGACCGTCGCCTCGAGAATCACGAAATGCTCGCTTGGATGAAGAGAGCGAACGTCTGTGTCAGCTTTCCTGAAACGGATCAGATGAGTACCACGATCCTTGAGGCACTCTATGTCGGGCATAAAGTTGTCGCCGGGCGCTTAGAAGCATATGAGGAGTTGGCCGCTGCGCTAGGTGACAATACAAGCTTGGAACTTGTATCAGATGGCCGATTGGCGCGGGCGATTGAAGCGGCGCTTGACGGAAAAGAGGCGGAGTCAAGCGCACGAGCCATCAAGACGAATTACGGGATTGAGCAAGCAGCTCGCAACCACGCGAGAATCTTGGAGTTGCTGAATGGTTAAGGTCATCGGAACCCTAGCTCAACTGATGAGCAATCGCTTCCTTGTCAGAACTGGTATCGCCAAGCTGCTTTCGATACTCATACGCCTCGTCTTCTCTTGCCAGATTTCGCCCGGCGCCCGTTTCGGGCGCAATCCGGTGCTTGCTTACGGGGGCTTAGGAATAATCATCCACGGGGCGTCCGTTGTCGGTGACGATGTTACGATTGGCGCCCATGTGACGCTCGGTGGCAACTTCGGAAAAGGAGGAGTCCCCAAAATTGGTAACCGTGTACATATCGGACCGGGCGCCCAAATCCTAGGGCCAGTCCATATTGGAGATGATGCCATCATCGGAGCCAATGCTGTAGTATTGTCAGATGTCCCGCAGGGTGCGATCGCTGTTGGTGTTCCGGCGCGGGCCAGATTCAGGGTTTCGGAAACTTAGGCCGCCTCATGTCGATGAGCGAAGTGCAATTTCAGACTATCCGTTGCGGGAAAAGCGAGTTCTTGCTGAACGGAATCCATCTTCTCTTTGTAGCGGTTATTAACTTCATTGCCCTCTACACCGCGCCGTCAACCGGATATGTCTTGCTCGCCTTGAATGTCGTCATCTATGCGCTTTTTTTGATACGACTGCGAGATTCCGGACCATTGCATCTTGATATTGTATTTCTTCTATTCCTTTTCATCTATTCATTCTCCGTCCCACTAAGTAATTCCATCAGCAGTCGCGATTACGATCAGAATTTGGTGAGAGCAGCTGCTGAGACCTGTATGTTGTCCTATGCCGGATATTCTCTGGGATTGCTTCTGGACTCCGGAAAACATCGGAGGACAGCGTCCCTGCATCAGATCAGCCAACGAGATTCTGACGTGATGCGGCGGAGCGGAATGGCCGTTTTTTTCATCGGCGCGATCTCGTCGGTGATGGCAATTGTGTTGACGTCTGGTTTGTCAGTTTATCTGTCGGCGGGATATGCTGGACGCGCGCTGCTCAAGCGCGAGGTCGGGCCGGTTGAGCTGGGTCTTTATTTTAGTATCGTCGGTCTTTTCGGGATTTTTGCCTCCACTCTTCTTGCGACGAAGAGCAGGCCCATTTCTAAGTTCTTCGTGGCGTTCGTTTTCTTGTTCTTCTTTTTCTACATTTCGTTTCTTGGGATCAGGCGTCCCCTTTTCTTGCTCGGTCTCGGCCTTCTGGCTGGTTATTCGTTGATCAAGCATCGCCCCAAGCTGATTACTGCCTTGCCGATAGGTATTGTAGCGTTTGCTTTTCTAACGACCTTTGCTCAGTATCGACAACTTATCTCGTCGGCGGGCCTGGATGAGACAATCGATTTTGTGAGAGACAACGCTTCTGCGGAGTGGTTTGACGTGTCGAATACGGAACTGGGGGCACCCTTTCGTACTTTGATGGACTACATGACCCTTGGCTTAGAGTCTAATTCTCTGCTGCCGGGGGAATCCTATATCCAGACTCTCGCCTATGCGCTTCCTGGCTTCATTACTGGTGGACTTCAGAGCCTTTCAGTGCAGTATACTCATTTGTTCTTTTCTGCTGATTTTATTTCAATCGGCGGCAATATGGGTCTTTTCCCGGTTACAGAGGCGTATTTGAATTTCGGACCTTCGGGTGCCTTTGCTGTTTTTGTGATATTTGGATTTCTTTTGAGCAAGGCGAATCGATGGTTTCATGCGGCTGGCCGCATTAAACCAAATCATATCATTCTCTTTATGATGCTGATACCGTGGTGCGCTTTCTTTATGCGCCTCGACATGGCGTCTTTCGTGAAAGGTTTTCTATACTCGCAGATAGTTCCTCTGCTCATTTTTCAGTACTTCAATTACCTTCAAAGGCCTTCATCAAGGATGAGAAATTGATAACGCAGCTACTTACCTATCGTCAGCTGGGCTATATTAACGTCGCGCGCGTCGTCGCCTATCGGTTGGGATTGAAAACCGGCAGCCATCCGGTACTGCGACTCACAGCGCCGGTGGCCGCAGGGCCGTTCTTGCGCCCATCCGAGCGTACGGGAAACACACCCGCTGCCAATGACATGTGGGACACCGCGCTGTGGTGGTTTGGGCGGCACCAGCGTCCGCTGCCCGACGGTCCGCCTGACTGGTTTGCCAACCCATTTTCCAACACCGCGCCATCCGATGCCAGCCGGGACTGGTGGCAAATCTCCGATTTCGGTCAGGGCGACATCAAGGGTATCTGGGAACTCTCCCGGTTGGACTGGCTCGTCGCCGCAGCGACCAAGGCAGCCAAAGGCAATTCAGAGGCGGTCGAGCGACTGAACGGCTGGCTGGACGATTGGGCGCAAAAGAATCCGCCCTACAAGGGACCAAACTGGAAATGTGGGCAAGAAGCCTCTATTAGGGTGATGCACCTTGTGACGGCAGCGTGGATATTAGGGCAGGACAGAACGCCCGAGGCCGGACTTGTGACCCTGCTGCGCGTCCATCTTCAACGCATTGCACCGACGATGTCTTATGCGATTGGGCAGCAGAACAATCACGGTACCTCCGAGGCCGCGGCATTGTTCATCGGCGGAAGTTTCCTAATGGGACGGGATCCACGTGCGGCTACCTGGGCCCGCAAAGGGCGGCGCTGGCTCGAAGAACGCGCCGCAGCGCTGATTGAGACGGACGGTAGTTTCAGTCAGTATTCCATCAATTATCACCGAGTGATGCTGGATACTTACGCGCTTGCGGAGGCCTGGCGACAGCATCGGGGGCTGAACGCATTTTCTGACCGGCTGCGGAAGCGATTGGCAGCTGCAACAGAATGGCTGCGGAATTTGGTCGATGCCGAAACCGGCGATGCACCCAATATTGGTGCAAATGATGGCGCACGGTTGCTCCAGCTTACAGGCACCGACTATCGCGATTTTCGCCCTTCGGTGCAGTTGGCTGCTGCCCTGTTTTGTGGGGCCGACGCATTCGGCCCCGGCCCTTGGACTGCACCCTTGCGCTGGCTGGAGGTGCCGGACGGCCAGCCAATTGAGCCGACCGGCAGCATCAGTTTTGACGATGGCGGATACCATGTATTGCGCAGGGATCGGACCATGGCGGTGCTGCGATACCCGCGCTTTCGGTTCCGGCCGAGCCAGGCGGATGCACTGCATCTGGACCTTTGGCACAGGGGACGCAACTTGCTGCGCGACGGAGGCACCTTCAGTTACAATGCGGACGGTGCCGATTGGTTCGGCAGCACCGCTGCACACAATACGGTCGTCTTTGACGGACGTGACCAGATGCCTCGACTCGGGCGGTTTCTCTTCGGAAATTGGTTGCAGGCCGAGGGAGTACAAACGGTGGAGGGGGATCAGGAGAGCATCGCCGCCGCCGCCGGATACACCGACGCCGCCGGAGCCCGCCATCACCGACAGGTAGTGCTGAACAAAGACAGTCTCACCTGCATCGATACGCTCTCAGGGCCGTTCCGCCACGCCGAGCTGCGCTGGCGTCTTTGCCCCGCCGACTGGATTCTGAAAGGAGCGACCCTGACGGGCGCAGGGATCCAGCTGGCGGTGCAGGTCGAAGGACAGGCACTTGCGCCTACCCTCGGCATCGCGCCTGAGTCTCGTTATTACCTCGAACGAACCGAGGTGCCGCTGTTATCGATTCCGCTGCACAAACCGTCCAGAGTCATCACAACAATCGGTTTCTGACCATGCACGTCCTCTACTTCCATCAGCATTTTTCGACACCTCGGGGATCGGCCGGGACGCGGTCCTATGAGATGGCGCAGGCGCTGCTTCGCGATGGACATAGAGTGACCATGGTTTGCGGCAGCTATGCCCAAGGCAGCACGGGTCTGACCGGCGATTTCCTCCACGGCAAACGGCGCGGCGTCGTCGACGGGATCGAGGTGATCGAGTTCGCGTTGGATTACGCCAACCACATGGGGTTCGCGCAGCGGGTCGGAGTTTTTGCCAAGTTTGCTCTGGGGTCGATCGGCGTCGCCCTGCGTGAGCCCACCGATGTCGTCTTCGCTACCACCACGCCCCTCACCGCAGGCATTCCAGGTATCTTCGCACGCTGGATACGGCGCAAGCCCTTCGTCTTCGAGGTGCGGGACCTTTGGCCGGAGCTCCCCAAGGCAATGGGGATCATTACCAATCCGGTGGTGCTCGGACTCATGTCGGCACTGGAATGGATCTCCTATCGCTCGGCTGATCGACTGGTCGGACTGTCGCCAGGGATTGTGGATGGAATCGCCAAACGCGGTGTGGCGCGCGAGCGGATCACCATGGTGCCCAACGGATGCGACATGGACCTTTTCGCGCAATCCACGGTGAAATGGCGTCCTGAAGGTGTGCGTGATGATCAGATGCTGGCCATCTTCACTGGCACACATGGCCCGGCGAACGGTCTGAGTGCCGTTCTGGATGCGGCAGGGGTGCTCAAGGCTCGAGGGCGCGACGACATTCGCATTGCGCTGGTCGGGCAGGGTCGCGAGAAGGCGCACCTTCGGGCGCGAGCTCAGGAGGAGGCGCTAGACAATATTTTGTTCATCGATCCTGTGCCGAAGACCCGATTAGCGGGGCTCATGGCGGGGGCAGACATAGGTTTGCAGGTCCTGCGAAACGTACCAGCATTCTACTTTGGCACTTCGCCCAACAAGTTCTTCGACTACATCGCCGCCGGGCTACCTGTGTTGAACAACTATCCCGGCTGGCTAGCCGAACTGATCAGCGAGAACGACTGCGGTTACACCGTGCCGCCCGACGACCCTCAAGCCTTTGCCGATGCCCTGATCTCTGCTGCCGAAGACCGCACCACGCTGCAAGAGAAGGGTATGCGCGCTCAGGCGTTGGCGGCGAACCGCTTCTCACGCTCCCGTCTTGCAAGCGACTGGGTCAATTGGGTGGCGAGCGATACCCTGCGCTAATCAGAATGTGTCGGGTGCTCGATATGCATAAGCCTGTGTGCGGCAATCTGTTTGCTACGAAGCCGGTCGATCACGCTATGGGCTTCACAGGCAGGTTGACCTGCCACTGAACTGTCATCCAGTCGGAACCAGAGCCCGTTTGGTTGATACGCCTTCCGGCGCAGGTGGAGCAACCGACATCCGCGCGGAGCTTTCATATTGCGCAGCGCGGCTGTCGGTTGCGGTGAACAGGCGCTCGGCGAACGCCTTGGGCGTATCGTAGCCAAGCGCCGAGTGGGGGCGTGCCTCGTTGAAGTCGGCGGCCCAGGCCCGGATCACGGCCCGCGCGTGGGCCATGTTGCGGAACATCGTCTCGTTGAGAAGCTCGTCGCGCATGCGCCCGTTGAAGCTCTCGACGAAGCCGTTCTGCATCGGCTTGCCCGGCGCGATGTAATGCCATTCGATGCCGCGTTCGGCGGCAAAGGTCAAGATCGCGTTACCGGTGAGTTCGGTGCCATTGTCGCTGACGATCATCTCCGGCCTGCCACGCCGCTCGATCAAATCCCCCAGTTCCCGTGCCACCCGTCGCCCCGAGATCGAGGTGTCCGGGATCGCCGCAAGGCATTCCCGGGTCACGTCGTCCACGACGTTGAGGATGCGGAACCGACGCCCGCAGGCGAGCTGGTCATGGACGAAATCCAGCGACCAGCGCGCATTGGGCCGCGCCTCGACCAGGATCGGGGCCCGCGTCCCAACAGCCTTACGCCGGGCGCGCCGCTTGCGCACCGTCAACCCTTCCTCGCGGTAGAGACGATAGATCCGGTTGATCCCCGAGGGCTCGCCGTCGCGACGCAGCAGCACGAACAGACGCCGATAGCCGAACCGGCGCCGCACGTTCGCCAGATCGCGCAACTTGGCCCGCAGCTCGGTATCCGCGGGACGACAGGAGCGGTAGCGGATCATCTTGCGATCCGCCCCGACAAGACGGCTGGCCCGCCGTTCCGACAGGCCCAGTTCGGCCTGAAGATGCGCAACGGCAGCACGCTTCACGGCGGGCCCTACCATTTTTTTGAGAGCAGTTCCTTCATCGCCGCCGCGTCGAGCATCTGCTCGGCCAACAGCTTCTTCAGCTTCGCGTTCTCGTCCTCGAGCGCCTTCAGCCGCTTGGCATCCGACACCGTCATGCCGCCGAACTTCGCCTTCCAGGCGTAGAACGTGCCTTCCGACATGCCGTGCTTGCGGCACAGGTCCGCGCACTTCGCCCCAGCCTCATGCTCGGCCAGGATGCCGATGATCTGCTCTTCGCTGTATCTTGATCGCTTCATTGTCCGTCCCTTCGGTGGGTCGGACTCTAATAGCCGGTGGAACAAAATCCCGTGGCAGGTCAAAGGCCACGAGGTGAACCACAAGCGCCTGTTCCGCATCTATCGCGAGGAACGGCTGCATGTCCGTCGCCGCGGAGGCCGCAAGCGGGCCATCGGCACGCGGGCCCCGATGGCGCTGCCGCTGATGCCGAACCAGCGCTGGTCGCTCGACTTCGTGTCAGACCAGCTGACCGATGGCCGCCGCTTCCGCGTGCTGACCGTTGTGGATGACTGCACTCGGGAATGCCTTGCCCTGATCGCCGACACGTCCCTATTCGGCGCAAGGGTGGCGCGGGAGTTGGCGACCCTGTTCGGGGCCCGCGGCAAGCCGATCACAGTGGTC
>Ga0209793_1001424_pt1 | contig 15236 bp, 15 predicted proteins | sample EBPBio122009_DNA_FD_185863 | JGI IMG/M metagenome (GOLD analysis project Ga0209793, IMG submission 185863) | Wastewater treatment Type I Accumulibacter community from EBPR Bioreactor in Madison, WI, USA - Reactor 1_2/2/2009_ DNA (SPAdes) (version 2) | ecosystem: Engineered > Bioreactor > EBPR >... | reverse complement strand
ATCGACGGCTGTTCGGCGCTGCTGGTCGAGGTGTTCGACGACCGCGGGCGACACGCGCGGTCGGCCTTTGGCGTTGGCAGCCTGCCCAACGGCATGACGGTCGAGATCGAGATGATCGTGCGGGTTTCGGCCTGACATCGCGGCCGCCTGGTGTGCGGCAGTTGCAATTCCGGAGACGGGCGAGTGGTCCAGATCAGCGTCATCACCCAGGATAAGGATGTGCTGGGCGAGGGGCCGCAATGGAACGCGGCCGAAGGCAGACTCTACTGGGTCGACGCGTTCGCGCCCGCCATCAGACGCATCGATCCCGAGACGCTCCGCGTCGAGAGCTTTGCGATGCCCTGCGACATCGGCTCGTTCGTCTTTGCGCGCGATGGCGGGCTGGTGGGTGGCATGCGCAACGGCTTCAACCATATCGATCTCGCCAGCGGCGAGACCGCGGTCGTCGCCAATCCGCTTGGGCCCGACCCGCGCCTGCTGCTGAACGACGGCAAATGCGACAGGCGCGGGCGCTACTGGTGCGCAAGCGTCCATTCGGATTTTATCGGGCGGCAATCGAGCCTCTACCGCCTCGACCCGGACCTCAGCGTCCATACGATGGATGAGGGGTTCATCGTCGGCAACGGCATCGCATTTTCGCCCGATGACACCCGCATGTATCTCGCCGACAGCCGCGACGAGAAGGTCTGGGTCTACGATTTCGACATCGACACGGGGTCGATTTCGGGCAAGCGCCTGTTCTTCTCGACCGCCAATATCGACGGCCGCGTCGACGGCGCGACCTGCGACAGCGAGGGCAATTACTGGTGCGCCTTCGTGCATGGCGGCGCCATCGGCTGCATCTCGCCGCAGGGCCGGCTGCTCGAACGCATCCCCGTGCCCGCCAAACACCCGACCATGGTCACCTTCGGCGGCGCCGACCTGACGAGCCTGTTCGTCACCTCCGCCAGCGTGATGCTGGCCGAGGCCGAGCGTCCGGCATGGCCGGACGCCGGCAAACTGTTCCAGATCGACGGGCTGGGCGCGCGCGGGCTCGTCGAGCCGCGTTTCGATCGTGACTTCAAGCATACGAGGAAGAGCTGAAATGCCGACCACACTCGTCACCGGCTGCGACGCCGGGATCGGCCGCGAATTCGCCAGACAATATGCAGGCGACGGCTGGGACGTCATCGCCACCTACAAGGACGTCGCCAACCGGACGGACCTGGGGGCCACGGTCATGCATGCGCCGCTCGACGTATGCGACCCGGCGCAGTTTGCGGCGCTGAAGGCACAGTTGGGCGGCCGGCCGATCGACCTGATCGTCTCCAATGCCGGCATCGGCCTCGATACGGGCAGGCTGGGCAGCCTCGACTTCGACTATGTGCGGCTGATGTACGAGGTCAACACGATGGGACCGCTGCGGCTGATCGAGACATTCAGGGACAATCTCGCGGCGGGCGCGATGCGCCGCTTCGTTTCCATCACCAGCCGCATGGGATCGACCGCGCTCAATCTGTCGGGCGGCCATTACGGCTATCGCGCCAGCAAGGCCGGGCTCAACGCCATGATGCGCAGCCTCGCCATCGACCTGTTCGCCCAGGGCATCACCGTGACATCGCTGCATCCGGGCTGGGTCGACACGGCGGGCGGGGCGGGCGACGCCGCGGTGCCGGTCGCCGAAAGCGTGGGCGCGATGCGCCAAGTCATTCGCCGTCTCGGCAACCACGATACCGGTCAGATCTACGACTACAACGGCCACCCGATGCCGTTCTAGCCCCGTGGATGACCCGCTTGGCCGTGATTTGAGCCAAAAAGTATCATAGAATGATACTAAGTCTTTCACAGTAAGATTTTTCTTGCGCAGCGGCCGGCAGTCTGTATAGGTAGTCGCAACAGGATTTCGGACGGGCGTCGTTGCAGACGGTGTTGGACGGATGGCCCGGATACGTCTCCGCAGGCTGACAGCCGGCGCGGCGACGTGTCGACGGCCTCGGTCGGGCAGGCGGATCGGCATGCCTGAGGGGGAGGATCATCGGAATGTCGGCGCATCAGTCTGTAGTTTCGGGAAACGAGTCGCGATCGGCGAATCCGTTCCGGCGCGCATTGCAGGGCGGCAGGCCGCTGGTCGGCATCTGGTCGATGCTCAATTCCAGCAATGCGGTCGAGGGGCTGGGCTGGGCCGGCTATGACTGGCTGCTGATCGACGGCGAGCATGCGCCGATCAGCGTCGCCGACGCGCTGTCGCATCTGCGCATCCTCGCGGCTACGCCGACGGTTCCGATCGTGCGCCTGCCGTGGAACGATCCGATCCTGCTCAAGCAATATCTCGACATCGGCACCCAGACCATCATGCTGCCGCATGTCGAATCGGCGGCCGAAGCCAGGCGCGCCGCCGCGGCGATGCACTACCCGCCGCGCGGCTCGCGCGGTGTCGCGGTGATGCACCGCGCCAGCCGTTTCGGCTTCGAGAGCGGTTATCTGTCGAAGGCATCGGACGCGGTCTATCTGATCGTCCAGGCCGAGACCGTGGCGGCGCTGGAGGCGATCGACGAGATCGCCGCCGTCGATGGCGTCGACGCCGTCTTCTTCGGGCCGGGCGACCTGGCCGCCAGCATGGGCAAGCTCGGCCGCGCCGGCGACGAGGATGTGACCAGGGCGATCGATGCCGCAGCAGCGAAGGTGCGGGCGGCCGGCAAGGCCGCCGGAGTGCTGGCTCCGACGCCGGAACTGGCGGAACGCCATGTCCGCAACGGCTACCATTTCGTCTCTGTCGCCAACGAGGCGGCAATGCTGTTCGCCGGCGCGCGCACCTCGGCGCAGGCGCACCGCGCCGCCGCCGAAAACGTCAAAATTCGCGTCGACGGATGATCGCATGTCCACGGTAGAATTTCGCAAACTGATCAAGCGATATGGCGAGCTTCAGGTCGTCAACGGCATCGATCTCTTCATCGAGGACGGCGAATTCGTCGTGCTTGTCGGCCCCTCGGGCTGCGGCAAGAGCACCTCGCTGCGCATGCTCGCCGGGCTGGAGAGCGTCACCTCGGGGGACATCCTCGTCGGCGGACGCACCGTCAACGAGATGGAGCCGCGCGACCGCGACATCGCCATGGTGTTCCAGGACTATGCGCTCTATCCGCATCTGTCGGTGTACGAGAACATGGCGTTTTCGCTGCGCTATCGCGGCGCGACCAAGGACGAGATGAAGCGGCGGGTGAACGAGGCCGCCGAGATTCTCGGCCTCACCGCCTTGCTCGACCGGCGTCCGAAGCAATTGTCGGGCGGCCAGCGCCAGCGTGTCGCAATGGGTCGCGCCATCGTGCGCAAGCCGCAGGTGTTCCTGTTCGACGAACCGCTGTCGAACCTCGACGCCAAGCTGCGCGGCAGCATGCGGCTGGAGATCAAGAAACTGCACCGCAAGCTTGGAGTCACCACCGTGCACGTCACCCACGACCAGGTCGAGGCGATGACGCTCGCCGACCGGGTGGTGGTGATGAATGGCGGCAATATCGAACAGATCGGCACGCCCGACGAGGTCTATCACCAGCCGCGGACCCAGTTCGTCGCCGGCTTCATCGGCTCGCCGACGATGAATTTCCTGCCCGCCAGGCGCGACAGTTCCGGCGCGCTGCTGGTCGGTGGCGACAAGGGCTTTCGCATCGCCGAGCCGCCGCAGGGCGCCGCCGGCAAGGACGAACTGATCTTCGGCATCCGCGCCGAGGATATTTCCATCGCCGGCGCCGACGCGCCGGCTGCGGGCGTCGCCATCGAATGCGTCACCGACGTGATCGAGGCGCTCGGTCCCGACACGCTGGTCTTCGCCGACTTCAACGGCCAGGGCGTCACCGCGCGCGTGCAGCAGGAAATTAGGCCCAGATCCGGCGAACCGGTCAGGTTCAACCTCAACATCAAGCGGGCGCATCTGTTCGATCCGAAAACCGGACAGGCGCTCAGATGAGCGGGGCGAAGACGATCCGGCGGCTCGACGCGCAAATGCGTCGGTCGCGGTGAATGCCTGCCCGGCGCCGGAGGGAGCGCCGGGCAGGCAACTCAGAAGTTGGCCCTGAGCGATGCAGCTCCAGGTCGTGAAACCAAAAGGGAGGAAAGAATGTTCAAGACATTGACCACACTGATCGCCGGTTCGGTCGCCGCGCTGGCGATCGCCACGGCGTCCGCCGCGGCGGCGGAGAAGATCACCGTGCTGACCTGGAACATTCCGGTCTATGGCGAGAAGATTGCCGGCTGGATCACCGATTTCAAGGCGCTGCACCCCGACATCGACGTCGAGTGGATCGACAAGAAGGGCACCGAATGGGCGACCTTCTACCAGACCCAGCTCGCCGCCGGCACGCCGCCTGACGTCGTCAACATCCAGGGCGCGCTGTGGGCCGAATACGCCGCCAACGGCCAACTGCTCGACCTCGCGCCGTATCTTGCCGCCGACGCCGATTTCTCCGGCCGCTTTGTTCCGGGCGCGCTGGACATGTGGAAGATGGGCGACGGGGCCGCGACCTACATGGTGCCGTGGTATTTCAACCGCACACTGCTCTATCTCAACAAGAAGATGCTGGCCGAGGCCGGCATCGCCAAGGCGCCCGCCACCTTCGACGAACTGATGGACGCGGCCGAAAAGATGAAGGGCGAGGGCAAGTCGGGCTTTCTCACCACCAATTTCGACTGGCTGTTCTGGCCGCTGTTCAAGATGAACGGGGTCGACATCCTCAACGCCGACATGTCCGCCGCCGCATTCAACACGCCCGAGGCGGTGGCGACGCTGACCCGGCTGGCCGAGGCGACCAAGAGCGGCGCGATCAACAACATCTCCTGGACCGGCCGCTGGGTCGAGCCCAACACCGCCTTCGCCGCCGGCAATGTCGGCATGTACATGGCGCCGAACTCCGCCCTGTTCTGGGCCGCCAGCAAGGGCGAGTGGATCAACGCCGACAATGTCGAGGTGGTGCAGGACCCGCAACTGTGGTGGACGCCCAACCATCATGGCTGGGGCGTGTCGGCCTCGACCAAGCACGCCGACGCGGCCGTCGACCTGGTCAAGATCGCGACTTCGGACAAATGGCAGGAGGTGATGTCCAACACCTTCTCGCTGCTGACGCTCAACAAGAACGTCGACCCGAAGCTGATCGAGAAGTTCCGCAAGGAAAATCCGCTCAAGGCGACGACGCTGGAACTGGCCGGCTCCGAACTCGACAAGATCACCGGCTATCTGAAGTCGCCGCTGGAGGCGCGGGTGAAGGATGCGTTCTGGACGTCGGTGCAGCCGGCGCTGCTGGGCGAGGCCGATCCGAAGAAGGCGCTGGACGCGGCGGAAGCCAAGGTCAACCGCATCCTGTCGCGGCGCTGACCGCGCCTGTCGACCGCGCGGCGCCGCCGCGCGGTCTGCTCCGAACCTGACGGACGATGGCTGAGATGGCATCGATATTCGCAAAGAAAAGACATCGCGAACTGGCGTTCATCTGGTCGCTGCTGGCGCCGGCGCTGCTGATCTACCTGTTTTACCGGGTGGTTCCGCTGCTGTGGAACGTGGCGCTGTCGTTTTCGTTCTGGTCGCCCGGCAAGCCGATGGAGTTCGCCGGACTGTATCACTACGAGGAGATGGCGTTCTACGACGACGCCTTCTGGACCGTGCTCGCCAACACCGCCGTGTTCATGCTGGCGACGCCGGTCGCGATTGCGCTGGCGCTGGCGCTGGCGCTGCTGGTCGACCAGAACATCCGCGGCCGCTCGATCTACCGGACGATCATCTTCCTGCCCTATCCGATGATGGTCGTCGCCGTCGGCATCGTCTGGCGCTGGCTCTACAATGACAGCGTCGGCCTGGTGAACTACGCGCTGCGTTCGCTCGGCCTGATCGAGCGCCCGATCGCGTTCCTGGAATCCTACGATTTCGCCATGATGTCGGTGATGGTCGCGGCGATCTGGCAGATCGTCGGCTTCTTCACCATCATTATCCTGACCGGGCTGCAGAACATCCCGGCCCATCTCTACGAGGCCGCCCGCATCGACGGCGCGCGCGCCCACCACCGTTTCTGGCGCATCACGCTGCCGCTGCTGCGGCCGTCGATCTTCCTCTGCGTCATTCTCGGCGTCATCGCCTCGTTCACCAGTTTCGACCTGATCTACACCATGACCGGCGGCGGCCCGGGTCTGGCCACCGAACTTTTGATCACCTACATCTACAAGACCTCGTTCTCGCTCAGCCGCTTCGACTACGCGGCCGCCGTCACCGTCGTCATGTTCCTGCTGTTCCTGGCGCTTGCCACGATCGCCAACCGGCTGGCCGGCGGCGATGCGGGCAAGGTCGATATCGCCGATTGAGGGTGTCATGAGCCTTGGCAAGATAGCCACCCACCTGGTGCTGATCCTGGTCAGCGTCATCATGCTGACGCCGATCTACTGGGTCGTCAAAACCAGCATCACCGGCGACAATCTGTTCGCCTATCCGCCGTCGGTGATCCCGCGCGATCCCAACCTCTATTATTATGTCGAGGCGTGGTACACGGTCAGCTTCACCCGGCTGTTCTCCAACAGTTTTGTCATCGCCACGCTGTCGGTGGCGGCGAACCTGGTCATCAACGCGATGGCCGGCTACGCGCTGACCAAGCATTTCGCCGGCAAGGGGCTGGTGCTTTCCTTCCTGCTGATGTCGATGATGATCCCGTTCCACGCGACGATCATCCCGGCCTATCTGCTGACCGCCAATCTCGGCCTGCTCGACAGCAAGCTCGGCATCGCGCTGCCCGGCCTCAGCCACATCGTCTGCATCCTGCTGTTCAAGTCGAATTTCGAGGCGGTGCCCAATTCTCTGATCCAGGCTGCGCGCCTCGACGGGCTGTCGGAGTGGCGCATCCTGACCCGCATCATGATGCCGCTGTCCAGGCCGGCGGTGGCGACCAACATTATTCTGTCGTTCATCTGGTCGTGGAACGAGTTCCTGTGGCCGCTGATCGTGGTGCGCAGCCCCGACCAGCAGACCATGCCGCTCGGCCTGGTGTCGTTCCTGGCGTCGTTCGAGGACACCACCGGCGCGCTCTACGCCTTCTGCGTGCTGGTCGTGCTGCCCTCGATCATGGCCTTCCTGCTGGCGCAGAAGGATTTTATCCGCGGCCTGACCTCAGGCGCCACGAAAGGCTGACGCGATGTCGTGGAAAGCTGTCCTGATCAACCGCTTCACCCTGACCTTCGGCGTCGTCGCCGCGGCGGCGCTGGCCTGGAACGTCTATGTATCGTTCCACAATGGCGGAAGTTTTGTCGGCCGCATCGTCGACCCGGCGGGCCACGCCGTCGCCGGCGCGAAAGTGACGCTGCTGCGCAAATCGATCACCTCGGTCGAACCGGTCGCCGAAACCGTCACCGACGCCGACGGCCGTTTCGCCTTCCGCGACCACGGCCAGTTCTCGCTGATGCTGACGGTCGACGCGCCCGCGGGCTCGCTGCCGCGGCAAAAATTCCCGCTGTGGTTCCGCAACCAGGACGTCGACATCGGCGACCGCGTCGTCGGCGGCTGAGGCGCGACGGGCGAGGTCCGAAACCGGCTTTGCCCAAGGGCGGGGCCCGCTACCTGCGGCAGTTCCAGACCGTTCGAGGCATTTGGCGGGTCCAACAGACGTTTCAATTCGCCTTTGGCGAACTCGCGTCTCACCCTACCCAGGACCTGCGGTCCGACCCTCCCCCTCGAGGGGGAGGGTGACGCGGCGGCGGGAAAAAATTCGGCGCGATAGGAATTTATTCTTGACAGCGTGACGGCGGTCTGATAGGTTTTGGTCATCGTCAAGATTGCGCCCGGGCGGCGCTGCGGCGGTTTTTTCCAATCAGCAGAGACAAGCGATGAACCAACCGGACAAACGGCCGGGTGCGGCGCGGCGCCGGCCCGTGACCAAGGCGCAATGGGCCGCCGCGCGCAATATGGGCGAGGGCGAGCCGTCGACGCAGGCGCGCATCGCCGCGACGCTGGGCGTTTCAGTCAACACGGTCTACGCCCGCGCCGCCGCCGAAGGCTGGCGGACGGTCGACTATCGCTACCAGGACGTGGTGGCGCTGCACCGCGAGGCGGTGGAACTGAGCGCCAGCTACCGCGCCGCCAGGATCGGCGCGCCGGCAGACGGCGGCGAGCGCCCGACCGGCGGGGCCGCCAGCTCGGGCGAGCCGAGCGGCAGCGAACCGGCCAATGGTGAAGGGACTGGCGGCGAGGGGACTGGTGGCGAAAGGACCGGCGCCGGACCGGTCGCCGATGCGCCGGCGACGACCGTCGCCGGCGCTGCGGTTGTTCAGGGTGCTTCGGCGCCCGACGCCGCCGAGGTGACGGCGCGCGCCTCGCGTTTCGTGGCGCAGCAGATCCTGATACTGATGGAGCGGGCGAACCGGCGCGGCGGGCGGCTCGACAAGGCCCAGATCGACGGTCTGGCGGCGATGTCGCGAATGCTGGAGCGCTGGAGCGCGGCGGCCGGGGATCGGCGCATGGAAGAGGGGATGAAGAGCGATGACGAACTCGCCGGGCTGCTCGCCGACATCGACGCCCGGATCGTCGAACTGGCGCGGGCCGAGGCCGACCGGCTCTGTAGCGGCGGTGGCGCGGGACAGGCCGTTTGACGCGGCGCTGGCCGGCGCGTTCGGCACCGTCCATCCGGCGCACTATCCGCTGTGGCGGCTCAGCCCCGGCGCACAGGACCGCTGGCTGGTGCTGGGCGGGCGCGGGGCTGGGAAGACATTCGCCGGGTCCCAGTTCGTCATCGGCCTGGTGCATGCGCTGAGCCCCTATGCCCGGCGCAGATATGGCCGCATCGCGCTGGTGGGCGAAACGCTGGCGGATGTGCGCGAGGTGATGATCGAGGGGCCGTCGGGCATCCGGGCGCTGTCGCCGCCGTCGATGCGGCCGGCGTTCGAGCCGACGCGACGGCGGCTGGTGTGGGACAATGGCGCGGTGGCGCAGATGTTTTCTTCGGAAGATCCCGACAGCCTGCGCGGGCCGCAATTCGACGCCGCCTGGTGCGACGAACTGGCGAAGTGGAAGAACCAGATGGCGTGTTTCGACATGTTGCAGTTCGGCGTGAGGCTGGGCGAGCGGCCGCAGCAGATGTTCACAACGACGCCGAGGCCGCAAAAACTGCTGAAGCAGATGCTGGCCGACCCGGCGGTGTACGTGTCGCGCATGACGACGCAGGACAACGCCGCCAATCTGGCGGCGCCGTTTCTCGACGCGGTCAGGTCGCGTTATGGCTCGACCCGGCTGGGACGGCAGGAACTCGACGGCGAACTGATCGAGGACCGCGACGATGCGCTGTGGAAGCGCGACAGGATCGAGGCGGCGACGCAGCCGGTCGAGGACCGGCCGCGCAGGATCGTGGTGGCGGTCGATCCGCCCGCCAGTTCGGGCCGGGCGTCGAACGCCTGCGGCATCGTCGCGGCGGGCAGGCTGGCCGACGGCCGCGCCGTGGTGATGGCCGACGAGACGGTGCGCGCCGCCGGGCCGCTGGAATGGGCCCGCCGCGCGGTCGGGCTCTATCACCGGCTCGAGGCCGATTGCATCGTCGCCGAGACCAACCAGGGCGGCGAGATGGTGGCGGCGGTGCTGCGCCAGGTGGATGCGAACGCGCCGGTGCGCCAGGTGCGCGCCAGCCGCGGCAAATGGCTGCGCGCCGAACCGGTGGCGGCCCTCTACGAGCAGGGCCGCGTCATCCACGCGACGCGGTTTGCGGAGCTTGAGGACGAGATGTGCGATTTCGGCCGCGACGGCCTGTCGGGCGGACGCTCGCCGGACCGGGTCGACGCGCTGGTGTGGGCGCTGACCGAACTGATGCTGGGGCGCGCCGGCGAACCGCGGGTGCGCGGCGTCTGAGCCGAACCCGGCAGGCGCAAATTCGAGGACAGGATATGGTTTGGGACTGGTTGCGAAAATCGCGCCCGGCGGCGCCGGCGCGCGTCGCGGCGGCGGAGCGCAAGGACGCGGGCTACGGCTTCGTGGCGCTGCACATGCAGGGCGAGGCGGGCTGGACGCGGCCGGACTATCAGGCGCTGGCGCGCGAGGGGTTTTTGCGCAACCCGGTGGCGCATCGCTGCGTGCGGCTGATCTCGGAAGCCGCCGCGTCGCTGCCCTGGCTGCTTTATCAGGGACAGGCGGAACTGGCGGCGCATCCGGCGCTGGCGCTGCTGGCCAGGCCCAATCCGCGCCAGTCGGGCGCGGCGCTGATGGAGAGCCTCTACGGCCATCTGATGATCGCCGGCGACGCCTTTGTCGAGATGGCGCAGGCGGGCGACCAGGCGCGCGAACTTCACGCGCTGCGCCCCGACCGGGTGACGGTGGTGGCGGGCCCCGACGGCTGGCCAAGCGGGCTCGACTACCGCGCCGGCGGCGCGGCGCGGCGCATTGCGCTGGGCGACGCGCCCGACGCGCTGCATCTGACGCTGTTCCATCCGCTCGACGACCATCGGGGGCTGGCGCCGATGCAGGCGGCGGCCACCGCGCTCGACATGCACAATGCGGCGGCGCGCTGGAACAAGGCGCTGCTCGACAATTCCGCGCGGCCGTCGGGCGCGCTGGTCTATGCGCCGGGCGACGGCGGCGCCCTGAGCGACGAGCAGTTCGACAGGCTGAAGCGCGAGCTCGAGGACGGCTATGCCGGGCCGGGGCGCGCCGGGCGGCCGCTGGTGCTCGATGGCGGGCTCGACTGGAAGTCGATGGGGCTGACGCCCAGGGACATGGATTTTATCCAGGCGCGCAACGCCGCCGCCCGCGACATTGCGCTCGCCTTCGGCGTGCCGCCGATGCTGCTCGGCATTCCAGGCGACAACACCTACGCCAATTACCGCGAGGCCAACCGCGCCTTCTGGCGGCTGACGGTGCTGCCGCTGGCGGGCCGCGTGGCGGGAGAATTTTCGCATTTCCTGTCGCAGAAATTCGGCGAGGAGCTGAGGTTGTGGCACGACGCCGACGCCGTCGACGCGCTGGCCGCCGACCGCGAGGCGCTGTGGCGCCGGGTCGGACAGGCCGCCTTCCTCAGCGACGACGAGAAGCGCCAGGCGGTGGGCTACGGGCCGCGGGGGAAGTGAATAGAAAAATGCAGTCCAGACCAGTGCGTGTCGCAATATCGTTGAGTGGTAACGATGTTTGGTTTCGTGACTGCCTGACTAGCCAGCCGTTTGGGATGACTAGTCAGGCTTATCGATCCGATGGAACTATGGGGAGTATATGCAAGGCTTTGACCGAAGCACTGTGGTACGCGCGAACAGAGTTAGGCTGCCGTCTTGAGGTAGCTGATGTTGTAGCGGATGGACGCACGACCGCCTCCAAGGTCAATCATTGTGTTCCAATTACCGCTATGAGGGACGGAAATCCTAGCAGGAAGCTGTCGAAAGAATCCTCCAAAATACCGGTATTGTTCTTGCCGACGATAGTGTTGAAAATTGGCGTCGTCCATGACGAGAACGTTGCACTGATGGGAGCATTCGACAACGACAACGTCGCCGCCTGAAAGGTGCTCCCGGGCATGTAGGAAGTCGGACACCGAACGAATCTCCCTATTAGATGTACGCACATTGTTAATACGAATCTGGTAATGACAATGTCAACACGAATGTTGCATCCTGAGTGGCCATTGGCTATATGGGGTGCAGGAGCGGGAGTGCTTGCTCCCCTGAAAAGGTGCTGCTGTGTCTGCGTTGAAGAAAGACAATATGAATGTCCGGGTGGCGGAGGACGAGCTTGATTTGATCAAGCGCGCCGCTGAAAGCTGCGGCAAGAGTCTTTCTAGTTTTGTTCTGGAGGCAGCCATGTTCAGTGCTCAGAAGGCACTTATGGACCAGCGTTTCCTGTATCTTGACGCCGAAATTTTCGATGATGTCTTGAAGCAGGTATCGCGGCCCGCCAAGGCGAATCCGAAACTTGCGGCGCTCATGAAGACCGAGAACAAGTGGGCGACTTCCGAGAACTAGGCCTGTTTGCGCCGGAACCGCTTGCGGAAGGCCACGATTTCACTGAATTTACTTCAGGACGACCAAGTCTGGATGGTTGGTTGTCCGATATGGCCTTGCACAACCAGAAATCAAATTACACACGTACTTTCGTCGTCCGAGACAAGGACAACAGGGTCAAGGCCTACTATGCGCTTTGCGCAGGAATGATATTGCGGAAGGATACACCAAAGATTGTGGCTCCTCATGGCGCGCCCGCAGAAATACCGATCGCCCTTTTGGCTCGTTTCGCCGTGCACGAGGAACTACATGGACGGGGTGTCGGGTCCACTCTGCTTGCTAGTGCACTAAGGATGGCAGCATCCGCATCTCAGGTCGTCGCCTTTAGGGCAGTTGTGGTCGATGCGCTCGATGAGGATGCTGCAAAATTCTATCTCAAATTTGGGTTTGAACCCACCAAAATTAGCCCTTTAAAGCTGATCATGCCGACGCAAGATATCGCGCTATCAATGGCCGATTGAAGGCAATCGGCATTTGATCCGGGAACACAATCCGCGCGGAAGCTGACGGAACCCATCAATGCACGACATGACCGAGGCGGCCTGGATATGGCTCGCCAAAGGGGCGGGCGCTGTGGCCGGCTCCGCCATTTCGCTCGCCTACATCCTGCCCAGGGGCAGGCGCGAGGCGGCGATCCGCTTCGCCGTCGGGCTGGTCTGCGGCCTGGTGTTCGGCGGCGCGGCGGGGCTGAAGATCGCCAGGGAGCTTGAGCTTGCCGGCGACCTGCACCCGATCGAGATCTCGCTGATGGGATCGGCCGCCGCCAGCCTGGCCGCCTGGTGGGCGGTCGGATTTGTCATCCGCGCGCTGTCGCGCGGCGAGGAAACCAGGAAGGACGATTGAGCATGACCACGGGCGAGAGCCTGGCGCGCGTCGAACGCAAGTTCGCCGGCGTCGACCTGACGCGTCTGGATGAAGACGGCGTGTTCACCGGCTATGCCAGCCTGTTCGGCAAGGTCGACATGACGAAGGATTCGGTCGAGGCGGGCGCGTTCCGCCGCTCGCTGAAGAAGCGGCCGGCGCTCAATGTGCGGATGCTGTTCCAGCACGACCCCAACCAGCCGGTCGGACGCTGGCTCACCATCCGCGAGGACGAGCGCGGCCTGTTCGTGCGCGGCCAGCTGACGCCGGGCGTGGCGAGGTCGCAGGAGCTTCTGAAGCTGATGCGCGCCAGCGCGATCGACGGCCTGTCGATCGGCTTCAAGACGGTCAGGGCGCGCCGCAACGCCGCGACCGGCGTCAGGCAGATTCTCGAGGCGGATCTCTGGGAGATCTCGATCGTCACCTTTCCGATGCTTCCCGAAGCGCGCGTGGCGCGGGTGAAGGGAATTGGCCCCAAGGGGACAACGGCAGCCGGCTCGCGTCGCGTGCGGCTGCTGGCCGAACGCGTGCGGCGCGCAGCCATGACGATGAAGGACAGATGATGGACCCCAACATGAATGGAAACGACGCCGGCGCGCCGGAAACCAAGAGCGGCAACGGCGAACTGACGGATGCGTTCGGCGAGTTCATGAGTTCGTTCGAGGCGTTTCGCGAGGCCAATGACGAACGCCTCAGCGAGATCGAACGGCGCTTCGGCGAGGACGTGGTGACGGTCGAGAAGGTCGACCGCATCTCGCGCGCGCTCGACGAGCAGAAACGCGCGCTCGACCGGCTGGCGCTACGGAAAGCGCGGCCGGCGCTCGAGCGCGAGGCGGGCGGTGTTGACGGCGGCGAGCACAAGGAGGCGTTCGACGCCTATGTGCGGCGCGGCGACGACCGCGCCCTGCTGGCGATCGACCGCAAGGCGATGTCGTACGGATCGGGGCCGGACGGCGGCTATCTGGTGCCGACGGAGACCGAAACCGCCATCGGCAAACGCCTGGCGGCGCTGTCGCCGATCAGGGCGATCGCAAGCGTCAGGCAGGTGTCGACGGCGGTGCTGAAAAAGCCGTACCAGCTGAGCGGCCCGGCGGCGGGGTGGGTCGGCGAGACGGCGGCGCGGCCGCAGACGGCGACGTCGAACCTGTCGGAACTGTCGTTCCCGGCGATGGAGTTGTACGCCATGCCGGCGGCCACCGCGTCGTTGCTCGACGACAGCGCGGTCGACCTTGACGACTGGATCGCCGGCGAGGTCGAGGCGGCGTTCGCCGAGCAGGAAGGCGCGGCGTTTGTCGTCGGCGACGGCGCCGACAAGCCGCGCGGCTTCCTCGACTATCCGGTGCTGGCCGAAGACGCCTGGGCGTGGGGCAGCCTCGGCGCGATCGACACCGGCGTGGACGGCGGCCTGCCGGCCAGCGACGCCTCGGATGTGCTGATCGACGCGATCTATGCGCTGAAAGCCGGCTATCGCCAGAACGCGAGCTGGGTGATGAACCGCAAGGTGCAGGCCTCGATCCGCAAGCTGAAGGACGCCGACGGCAATTATCTGTGGCAGCCGCCGGCGCAGGCGGGCGGCAAGGCGATGCTGATGGGGTTCCCGCTGGTCGAGGCCGAGGACATGCCGGACGCCGCCGTCGATGCGACGCCGATCGCGTTCGGCGATTTCGCCCGCGGCTATCTGGTGGTCGACCGCACCGGCGTGCGGGTGCTGCGCGATCCCTATTCGGCCAAACCCTATGTGCTGTTCTACACCACCAAGCGGGTGGGCGGCGGCGTGCAGGATTTTGCCGCCATCAAGCTGATCCGCTACGCGGCGTAAGCCTGGACGGCGCCAGGACGCCGGCGCGTCGAACCCGACGCGCCGGCCCCGACCCCGGTCGCCGCTCCCTTGGCCGGGGCCGCAATCTTTCTCACACATCAACGAGGCGACATGACGCTTTTTCGAACGGTGGACCCGGTCGCCGATCCCGTGACCGTGGCCGAAGCCAAGGCGCAGCTGCGCGTCGAGCACGACGCCGAGGATGCGCTGATCGCGGGACTGATCCGGGCGGCGACGGCCGAGGTGGAGGCGCAGACGGGCATGGCGCTGATGGCGCAGTCCTGGCGGCTGGCGCTGGACCGCCTGCCGGACGGCGGCACGGTGCTGCTGCGACGCCATCCGGTGCGCGAGATCCGGTCGGTGACGATCTATGACAGCGACGGCGCGGCGAGCCTGGTCGACGCATCGCGGCTGACCGCCGATCTGGTCAGCCGGCCGGCGCGGCTCCACATCGAGCTGCCCGAGGTCAGTCTGCGTCGCATGAACGGCGTCGAGATCGATTTCGAGGCCGGTTTCGGCGAGGCGGGCGCCGACGCGCCCGACCTGTTGAAACGGGCGATCCTGGTCTTGGTGGCGCACTGGTTCGAGTTTCGCG
>Ga0209793_1001420_pt1 | contig 15282 bp, 14 predicted proteins | sample EBPBio122009_DNA_FD_185863 | JGI IMG/M metagenome (GOLD analysis project Ga0209793, IMG submission 185863) | Wastewater treatment Type I Accumulibacter community from EBPR Bioreactor in Madison, WI, USA - Reactor 1_2/2/2009_ DNA (SPAdes) (version 2) | ecosystem: Engineered > Bioreactor > EBPR >... | reverse complement strand
TAAAAATTTATATAATAGTATAGTTTTAAAAAAATCTGCGAAATATAGAACAGATTTATGATGTATGTATATGAAAGAAGAAAAAAGAGATCAAGAATGATTAAAACGAAAATATAAAGAAGATGTTTTTTCTAATATGTATACATATGAGCATAATGCTTTTGTAAAATCTTTAAAAGATAAAGAAGCAGGTATTGTTGTAAATAAAATTAAAAAATATTAAATGCAATATTCTTTTAATTTATATATTAATAATATATTATTAATATTTTTGTGATGTGTATTAATAAATAAAGTATCATATACAGAAGAATTAGGATTATCATTAATATATATAGGACTATTTATTATTATAAGTGAAAATGTAAAAGAATCTATAAAAGAAATGGTAATTAACCAAACTTTAAAATTAATATATTACTATGAACAATTAATTTATCTAAAAATTAAAATAATAATAAAAAGTTTAAATATATTAAAAAATATTAAACAAAAAAAAATATACAAAAATTTAAATAACATTATAAATTTTAAATTAAAAAATATTAAACAAAATGGTGCAAATAATAGAAAAAAAATTAATAATATGCGAAAACTTAATAATATATTATTTTTTTTAATATTTAAAACATATAAGTAATAAAATAATAAATGATAGAATATTATAAAATTTTTATAATGTTTATAATTTGCTTAATATTAGCTATCGCAATTTTAGGTTTATCTTATATAGTAAAAAGCAGAAATTATAATTGAGAAAAAATATCTGCATATGAATGTGGTTTTCAACCTTTTGAAGATACTAGAAGCAGATTTGATGTAAAATTTTATTTAGTTGCAATTTTATTTATAATTTTTGATTTAGAAATAGCATACTTATTTCCTTGAGCATTATCTATAAGTGAATTAAATTTAGAAGGTGTTATTTCAATGGTAATATTCTTATTTGTATTAACAATAGGTTTTGTATATGAATGAAAAAAAGGTGCATTAGATTGATATTAGATTAGTATTAAATTTGTATTAAATGTTTACATTACGTGCTCCAACAAAATTTAAAGAATGATTAACTTCTTATTGAAGATTTAATTCATATTATATACCTACACTTTCTTACTTAAAAATAAGAAAAACATATTTATTAAAAAATTATAATGATATAAATTGGTATTTTATGTATTATATTATATTAATGTTAGGAAAATATATTAATAAAGTACAATTAAAAAAAGGTGAATATAATTTATATTTAAATACTGAAAAAGATTTAGAAAAAGTTTTAACTTTTTTAAAATATAATATAAATACTCAATTGAAATTATTAATGGATATTTGTGGAATTGATTACATGGAGAAATATAAAAATCGTTTTGAAATAAGTTATAATTTATTATCAGTAAAATATTGAATACGTTTACATATAAAAATACACATTAATGAATTTATACCTGTAAATTCATTAATAAAAATATTTAAAAGTGCTAATTGATATGAAAGAGAAATTTGAGATATGTTTGGTATTTTTTTTAAAAATCATAATGATCTACGTCGAATATTAACAGATTATGGATTTGAAGGTTTTCCTTTACGAAAAGATTTTCCACAAACAGGTTATATAGAACTAAGGTATAATAATGATTTTAAACATTTAATATATGAGCCTATTGAATTAAGTCAAGATTTTAGAAGTTTTGATTTTTTAAGTCCTTGAAACCAAATAAAATAGATGTTAAATAAAATTAAACATTTTTATATGAATTTTGGTCCTCAGCATCCAGCCGCGCATGGTGTGCTAAGACTAGTATTAGAACTGCAGGGAGAAACAATAATAAGAGCGGATCCACACATTGGATTACTGCACAGGGGGACTGAGAAGTTAATAGAATATAGAAATTATATACAAGGTTTACCTTATTTTGATAGATTAGATTACGTATCAATGATGGCACAAGAACATAGTTATTCATTAGCTATAGAAAGCTTATTAAAATGTATAGTACCTTTAAGAGGTAAATTAATAAGAATTTTATTTTCTGAAATTACTAGGATTTTAAATCATCTATTAGCATTAACAACTCATGCTTTAGATGTTGGTGCCATGACTCCTTTTTTATGAGGATTTGAAGAGCGTGAAAAATTAATGGAATTTTATGAAAGAGTATCTGGTGCTCGTATGCATGCAGCTTATTTTAGACCTGGAGGTGTAAGTCAAGATTTACCAAAAGGTATGTTAAATGATATATTTATTTTTTTAAATCAATTTGAAGCAAGAATAAGTGAAATAGAGGAATTATTAACAAATAATAGAATTTGAAAACAGCGTTTAGTAAATGTAGGTGTAGTAAATTATAAACAAGCTTTAGAATATGGATTTAGTGGTGTTATGCTAAGATCTTGTGGTATACAATGAGATTTAAGAAAAACTATGGGTTATGATAACTATAATACTGTAAAATTTAGAGTACCTAATACTTTTAATGGTGATTGTTACGATAGATATTTAATACGCGTAATGGAAATGCGTGAAAGTCATGAAATTATGATGAAAATGATAACTAGATTATCAAAAAAATTTAGTGAACCTAATTTAAATATTGTTAAAACAAGGGATTATAAAATTTGTGCACCTTCTAGAGGATACATGAAGCAATCTATGGAAGCTTTAATTCATCATTTTAAATTATATACAGAAGGTCTTGTAATACCTGAAAATCAAGTATATTGTGCAGTTGAAGCACCAAAAGGTGAATTTGGTGTTTATTTAGTTTCAAATAATACTAATAAACCTTATCGCTGTCATATTAGAGCTCCTGGTTTTGCACATTTACAAAGTTTAAATTATATGACAAATAATCATCTAATTGCTGATTTAGTTACTATAATAGGTACTCAAGATATTGTTTTTGGTGAGATAGATAGATAAAAATAAGATAAATATATAGAGTAGTTTAATTGGTAAAATAGTGGTCTTCAAAATCATTGTTAAGGGTTCAAGCCCCTTCTCTTTCGTAATTTATAATATAAGTTAATAAATTTTATTATTAAAATAAAATGGGCGGAATAAAAGATTACACATATCAAAATATAATATTTGTACATGATTTTGTATATATATTTTTAATATTAGTATTTTTAATAATTATAGGATATTTTATAATTATATTTGTTGAATATAAAATAGAAAATTATAAAAATTACTTTAAATTATTTATAAATAAAAAAATAAAAGAAATTAATGTATTAAAAAACTTAAGAAAAAATAAAATAAATATCAAAAGTATACCAAGACAACATACATTATGATTTATACAAAAATATGGTATCCATTTAAAAAGTGTTTTAAATCAAGTTCATAATTTAAAATTAGAAATAATATGAACTTTTATACCTATTTTTATAATATTAGAATTAATATTTCCATCATTATCATTAATAGCTGATGATGAAATTAGTAATAAAGCTAGTTTATATACTGTAAATGTAATAGGAAATCAATGATATTGAACATATGAATTAAATACCGCAATGGGTATTATAAAACAAGTAAGTAATTTAGCTTTAATAGATGAATTAGATTTACATAACAGAAGCTATGCAAGATTATTAGCTACTACAAATGCAATATCAATACCTGTTGGATTAAAAACTTCATTTTTTATAACTTCTAATGATGTTGCACATAGCTGAGCAATACAAGGATTAGGTATAAAAGTAGATGCAATACCTGGTAGAATAAATTTAAAAACTGTTATAGCTTCAAAAATAGGTTTATATACAGGAATGTGTAGTGAATTATGTGGTATAGAACATGGATTTATGCCAATATCATTACAAGTATTAACCTTAAATAATTGAGGTTATAATTTAGAATATATGAGTGAAAAAGTATTAACATACACAGATATTAAAAATATCTGATATATTTAAGAATAATATTTATATTTCAATATATAATATTTAAATAATTTAAATATAGCTATGATTACAATAAGTTATTATAAAAAAAGTATTTAATGGATACCTAGGGAGTAAAAATAAAAGACGCAAAAAAATGAAATATTATTCTTAAATATAAAATAAAAAGTATAAGAAATTATATAAGAAATAATTTTCTTGGAGGAAACTAATTAAATTATAAATTTGGTGAATTGAAACATCTTAGTAGCTAAAGAAAAAAATTAATAAAGATTTTGTGAGTAATGGTGAATGAAAATGAAAAAGAAATAAATAAATTTTAAATAAATTTTTTGAATGAAGGTGGAATTCCTTTATAAAATAAGGTAAAAATCCTGTAAATTAAATTTATAAAATTTATAAAAGAGTAGAACAAAACTTGTGAAATTTTGTTTGAAAATAGGAGAACCATCTTCTAATTCTAAAATTTTTATTCACCGATAGTGTAAAAAAGTACCGTGAGGGAAAGGTGAAAAGAGCGAAGGCAAGTGAAATAGAATTTAAAATTGAATGTGTTTAGAGCAGTTAGATTTAGTAAATAAAGATAATGTACCTTTTGTATAATGGGTCAGTGAGTTAATTTTTTTAGTAAGTTTAAGTTAATATATGTAGACATAGTGAAAACGTGTTAAAAAGGGCATAAAATTAAAAAAATTAAACCCGAAACTAAGTGATCTAATTATGAACAGACTGAAATTAAGAGGGTCGAACTTGTGTATGTAGCAATATACTAAGATGATTTGTGATTAGGGGTGAAAGGCCAATCAAACTTAGAGATAGCTGGTTTTCTGCGAAATTTATGTAGGTAAAGTATAGTTTTAAAATTATTAAAGGTAAAGCTCTGAATAAGTGCGGGGGGTTTAGTCGACCTTACCAAATTTAAACAAACTGTGAATATTAATAATAAAATAAATTATAATCAGAATAAAAGTGTTAAGATTGTTATTCAAAAGGGAAACAGCCTAGATTATTAACAAAAGTCTTTAAAAATATTTAAGTAGTAAAGAATTCAAATATAATTTATATCAGGAGGTTGGCTTAGAAGCAGCAGTCCTTTAAAGAAAGCGTAACAGCTCACTGAAAAAAAATATAATTAAAAAAATTAAATTTATATTAAAATCGATAAATGTAGGGAGTTTAAAATATATACTGAAGTTGTAAATATATAAAAGAGATAAATAAAATATATGGTAGCAGAATATTCTGTAACTTTATAAAGAATAATTGTAAAATTATTTGAAAAGATCAGAAGTAAGAATACTGACATGAGTAACGTAAAATAATGTTAATAAAAAATCATTATCACCGAAAATTCAAAGTTTTCAAATTTTAGATGAACTAATTTGAGTTAGCCGGTCCCTAAAAAAAGAAAGTAGTCCACTATATTTTGATGGGAAATCTATTAAAATTTAGAAAGCCAATTATAAGTAACAAATTAAAAAATATTTTAAATATTGATTAGATTATAAATAAAATATTAAAAATTTCTAGAAAAAACTTATAAAATTATTTAAATGACCGTACTAAAACCGACACAGGTGAATAAGTAGAGTATACTAAGGTGTGTGAGATAACAATATTGAAGGAACTCGGCAAATTGACTCTGTAACTTCGGGAGAAAGAGTACTTAAATAAATAGTTATTTAAGTGTCACAAAACAGGGGGTAGCGACTGTTTAACAAAAACACAGGACTCTGCAAAGTGTAATTACTAAGTATAGGGTCTGACACCTGCCCGGTGCTGTAAGATAAAAAGGAAAAATAATTATATTAATATAATTATACTAAAATGAGTAATAAAAGCCTCTTTTGTTATTTAAGCTTTAATATAATTATATTAATATAAAAGTTTTGAATATAAATCCCAGCAAACGGCGGCTGTAACCATAACGGTCCTAAGGTAGCGAAATTCCTTGTCGGGTAAGTTCCGACCTGCATGAATGGTGTAACGACTTCCTCACTGTCTCCAATATTGACTCAGTGAAATTGAAATTTCTGTGAAGATGCAGAATATTAATGGCTAGACGGAAAGACCCTGTGCACCTTTACTATAATCATTAATTGTATAAAAAGAATATAAAATGTAGAATAGATGGGAGTCGTTTATATTATTTTATTATTATTTAAAAGAGGTAAAATTTAAATAATAATAAAATATTTATTTTATTAGTTCCTTAGCGCAAGCTAATTGAAAAGACGTCAGTGAAATACCATTTAATATATAGATTTTTATACTAATGATATAAATATATTAAACAGTTTATGATTGGTAGTTTGACTGGGGCGGTCGCCTCCTAAAAAGTAACGGAGGCGTGCAAAGGTGTTTTATAATTAATTAATAGTTAATTAAAAAGTATAATGGCTTAAAAATGCTTAACTGTAAGAATAACAAATCGAACAGAGACGAAAGTCGGCCATAGAGATCCGGTAATTCTTAATGGAAAGGTTATCGCTTAACGGATAAAAGGTACGCCAGGGATAACAGGCTAATTACCCTTTAGAGTTCTTATCGATGGGGTTGTTTGGCACCTCGATGTCGACTTATCATATCCTGAAGCTGAAATAGGTTTCAAGGGTTGGGCTGTTCGCCCATTAAAATGGTACATGAGTTGGGTTCAGAACGTCGCGAGACAGTTCGGTTCCTATCTACCATTAAAAAAGAAAATTAAAAAAAGTTTAACTTATTACGAGAGGATCAGTTAATATGTATATATGGTGTATTGGTTGTTATACTATTAGCAATGCCAAGTAGCCACGTACACTGTTATAATCGCTGAAAAAATAAAAGTGAGAAGATAATTTTGAAAAAATTTCTTTAAAAAAAATAAAAGATTATTATATTTATTAGACTTGTGTTTATGTGTGTATATTGTGAAATATTTGTTTAGAAGTTCTAGTAATTTTCTGTAAAAATAAAAATAAAATTTAAATTTTGGGGTATAGCCAAGTGGTAAGGCATTGGTTTTTGGTACCATGATCATAGGTTCGAATCCTATTACTCCAAAAAGATGGCTGAGTGGCTTAAAGCGTTGGTCTTGAAAACCAATTATCATTTATGATATCGTGGGTTCGAATCCCACTCTTACCGATTACTGTAAAATATGAAAAAACAAGGTAAATTTTTATATAAATTTATATATAAATATGAAGTAGATTTTTGAGGCTATTTAATTTCATGTTCAAATGGAAAACGTTTTTTTAAAAAAATGTTTAAAATTTTTTGTTTTAAATATAAAAATCAGATACAGGCTATAAAATCATTATATAGAAAATCTTATTTAGATTTTAATTATTCAAGAATAATGGAGAAAAAAAAAAAATTAAAAATCTACACTAGAGATTATATCGTAAGATTACATACTTTATTAAAATTTAGGGTTTATTATGGTGATATGACAATTAAAAAATTTAGAAAGTATTTGCAAAAAGTAAATACTAGACGTTTAGATTTTGAAAGTAAAATTTGCTTTTTATTAGAAAGTAGATTAGATATTTTATTATTTAGATTAAATTTAGTAAAAACTCCAAGGGCTGCTAAAGAATATATAAAAGGTAAAAAAATAAAAGTAAATTATAAAATTGTAACTACTTTAAATCACCAATTATATATAAATGATATTATAACTTTTGATAAAAAATTATCAAAACGTTTTTTTCGTTATGATTTAATATTAAGATTAAAAAAACGTAAAATTTTATTTAATTATCCAAAATATGTAGAAATGAATTATAGTTTAATGAAATGTATGTTAATATCATATCCGAAAAATCATAAGGATATTCCTGCTACATGAGATTTAAATATATCTTTTTTAAAAAATTTTATCTAAATTAAAAATAAGTTGGGTGGCTGAGAGGTTTAAAGCGTCGATTTGCTAAGTCGATATATTTGTATAAATATCGTGGGTTCGAATCCCACCCTAAAGGGAATTATTTAAAAAAAATGTTTGGTTATTTTTTACTAAGTACTGAAATTTATATAATAACACAAGTTATTTTTTTAATATTTTTTAGCATTATATTACAAGAAAATATATTAAGTTTAAAATATAAATTTAATATATTAAATTTAGTTCAATTTTTTGTCTGTTTAAGTTTACTATACGCTACTCTAATTTTATATAAAATAATGACTTACGAAGCAATATTATTAAATTATCAATTAATTTGTGATAATTTAAGTTTTTTTTTTAAATTTATATTATTATTACTTAGTTTTATATGTATATTATTTTCATGAAATTATAGTGAATATGAAAATATTAAAATATTCGAATATTTATTATTAATATTATTATCTATTATAGGATTATTAACAATAATTTCAAGTTATGATTTAATTACAATGTATCTAGCTATTGAATTACAAAGTTTATGTTTTTATATAATAACTAATTTAAAATTTTATTCAAATTTTTCAATCGAAGCTGGTTTAAAATATTTTATACTAGGTGCGTTATCTTCGGGTCTTTTATTATTTGGATCTTCTTTATTATATGGTTTCACAGGTTTAACAAATTTTTTAGATTTAACAGTTTTATTTTACTATTATAATTTAGAAGGTTATAATTTATTTTATTACGAAGGTGCTTTAATAGGTATTATATTTATATATTGTGGTATATTATTTAAAATAGGTATAGTACCTTTTCATATGTGGGTTTCTGATATATATGAGGGATCTCCTACTAATATCACTTTCTTTTTCGCAGTTGTGCCACAAATAGGTATATTATCGTTATTACTACGTTTAAATATAATATTTATATATGCATATTTAAAATATTTATATGTTTTATTTTTGTTTTTATCAATTTTAACTATAATTGTTGGTACATTAGGTGCTATATATCAAACTAAATTAAAACGTATTTTAGCATATAGTGGTATTAGTAATATGGGTTATATGTTAACTGCAGCTTTAACCATAAATATTGAAAGTATTTATAGTATAATTTTTTATTTAATAATATATAATATTGTTACAATGGGTTTATGAATTTTATTATTAAGTTTTAGAAATAAAAGTAATTTAATAAAATTTAAAGAAATAGGTGATATTGTATTATTATTTAATTCAAATAAATATATTTCAATAATATTTGCTATATTTTTATTTTCTGCAATGGGTATACCACCTATGTTAGGTTTTTTTAGTAAATTATTTATATTATTAAATTTAATAGAATTAAAAATGTATTTTTTCGCATTATTTTTAATAATCTTAAATAGTATAGGTGTAATTTATTATTTAAGATTTATAAAAGTTATGTATTTCGCAAATTCTAATAAATTTTTATCTTTTATAAATATGGGCGAGATAAAAGCTTTATTTTTAATTATTTTAGCTTATTTAAATATCTTTTTTTTTTTTTATCCAACTCACATAATTTTATTAATACATAATTTTATATTATTATTTATTTAATGATTTATACAATAAAGCAATTTATAAAAAGTGGTGTTCATTTGGGGCATTATAAATGAGAATGTGATTATCGTTTATCTTATTTTTTATTAGGAATACGTAATTCTGTTCATATTATAAATTTATACTATACATTATTTATCTTAAAGCAAGGTTTATATGTAGCTTATAATGTATCTTTACTTAATCAAAGAATATTAATAGCAAATAATGTAGGTTTTAAATTAGCAGTAAATTTTGAAAAAATAACACAAAAACGCTTAACATACATAAATAATAAATGAATAGGTGGTTTATTATGTAATCAAAAAGGTATTTATTTTAATAATGAAAAACTTTTTTTAAAATTTTATAATTTAGGTTATAATTCATTATTGCCTTCATACGTTTTTGCTTCAAATATTAAACAAACAAGTTCTTGTATATTTGAAGCTATAACTTTAAATATTCCTTGTAGTAGCTTAATTGATAGTAATATAGGTTTTTATGGTATATTTTATGGTATACCATCAAATGATGATAATTTTGTTACTATTTATTTATTTACAAGATTATTTATTAAGATCTATTTAAAAAGTATTTACGATAATATTAAAAAATTATTAGTAGAATAAATCGTATTTATGTTTTATTTTAAAACGGATATGGCGAAATGGTAAACGCGCAAGATTTAGGTCCTTGTAATCTGCTCTGTAGTATTGTAAGGGTTCAAGTCCCTTTATCCGTAATCTATATGTTTAATATAAATATTAAAAAATGGAAAAATTTACACAATTAATATCTATATACAGCAAACATATAGAAAGCTTAAATGTAACTTCATTATCTTCAGCAAGATTTGTAGGAGCAGGTAGCGCATCAGCAGGTTTAGGAGGAGCAGGTTTAGGTATAGGAGTTGTTTTTGGATGCTTATTAAATGCATATTCAAGAAATCCTAATTTAAAAAGAGAATTATTTGCATATGCAATTTTAGGATTTGCATTAACAGAAGCTATGGGGTTATTCTGTTTAATGATGGCTTTTATAATATTATTCATTTAATATTATATTATAAACAAACTAATAAATAATACAATAAATTATTTAATTATTAAATTTAAAAACCTAAATGTTTAAATTTAACTTATTTTCACTTGATTTCATATAATCTATAGCTGAATTTATAAGTATATAAATAAATATATTGAAATATATTATATTTTGAAAAATATTTATTAAAATATAAATAATAAAATAAAAATATTTAGGGAAGGCGCCCTTAGCTTAATTGGATAAAGCAATTACCTTCTAAGTAAAAGAGTGTAGGTTCGAGTCCTATAGGGTGCAAATATTATATATAATATAAAGGAGATGGCTGAGTGGTTAAAAGCGGCAGACTGTAAATCTGTTAGTATATCTTTCGTAGGTTCGAATCCTGCTCTCCGTAATGGGATGGAGTAATCGGTAACTCATTAGATTCATAATCTAAAGATAGAGGTTCAAGTCCTTTTCCCTTCTTTAAAAATTAATGGATAGCTCAGCTGGTTAGAGCGTTGGTCTGAAAAACCAAAGGTCGATGGTTCGATTCCATCTCTAAGCAAATAAAGTAACACTTGGTGAAATGGTAGACACGGTAGACTTAAAATTTACTCTAGTTCGCTAGGTATTGGTTCAAGTCCAATAGTGAGCAAATAATTTATAGAATTAAAATACATTGCATAATAAAAGTAAAAAATTATTAAAATTAGGTAATTTCATTTATGGAAATAAAATTCAGATATTATTAATAGATACTGATAAATTATTATTTTTAAAAAAATATAAAAATTTAAATAATTTAATACAAATAAGTTTAAAAGATAAAAGAATATATAGTTTATTATTTGAATTATTAAAATATAAAATAAAATATATAACTTATATAGCTTATTATTAATATTAAAGTAATATATATAAAGATGATTATTAAAAAAATAGAAAATTCAAGAATTAATGATTTTCATAAATGAAAAAAAAAATATTATATAAAAAAAATATTATTATTAACAGGTTATTATTTAGTTATTTTTTATATGAATAGAGAAAAAGAAAAAGGGTTATTTAGATATCAGTTTAATAAAGGTATATGCATGAGTATACAATATAAAGGATATAATAGTTCATTTCAAATTAGATCTGTAGCGAATACAATAGCTATAGAACAACAGTTTTTAGATTTTTCTAGATTTAATATATTAATGTTATTACGTAAAAATCCAATTAAAAAACTTTGCAGAAATAATTTAAAATTTTTACGTAAGAAAAAAAATAAATTAAGTAAATTTAAGGTAGAATTAGAATTTAAAAAAAAAAAATAATATAAACATAAATAGGAAATATAAAAATGGGTAACATAATTGGTAATGTGTTCGACTGCAAATCGAAAAATAGTGGTTCGATTCCACTCCTAAACTTTGCATAGCTCAGTTGGTAGAGCGATGCGCTTTTAACGCAGAGGTCCAGGGTTCGATTCCCTGTGCAAGCACATCAGTAGCTCAGTTGGTTAGAGCGTGTGGCTGTTAACCACAAGGTCATCGGTTCGATCCCGATCTGATCCGAAAAATTATTATATAGCAGTAGTTTAATCGGTTAAAATTTATGTTTTGCAAGTATAAGATGTCGGTTCAATTCCGATCTGCTCCAAATAAAGATAATTTAAAAATGCTTATATAAAAAAAAAAATAGTTGCTATAAGCGTACTAAAAAAAAAATAGTTAAAAACTATTAAAAATGATTAAAAAAAAATGATTATTAATTTAGAAATCTTTAAATTTTTATTAATTTCAATTATATTATTCCTAATAAGTTTATTTGGAATTTTTTTATTAAAACGTAATTTAATTGTAATTCTAATGAGTATAGAATTATGTCTATTGTCTATAAATTTTAATTTTATATTATTTTCGATATATTTAGATGATATAATAGGTCAAATTTTTACCCTATTAATTTTAACTGTAGCCGCTGCTGAATCTTCAATAGGATTAGCTATTTTAGTTATGTACTATAGAAGAAAAGGTATCATATCTATAAACGTTATGAATTACATAAAAGGCTAAAATGGAGTTATTAATTTTATATTTTCCATTAATAAGCGGTATTGCTTGTAGTTGTTTTGCTCATTTTTTAGGTAAAAATGGTGCTGCAAAATTTGTATTATTTTGTATGATATCTTGTGTAATGGTTGCAATTTATACTTTTAATGAAATAGTATGAAATCAACAAGTTTTAGTAATTACTCTAATTGAGTATATAGAAGTTGGTGATTTAAATGTTTATTGAGAATTAATATTTGATGTATTATCTTGTATTATGATAGTTGTTGTTGTTAGTGTATCTGCAGCAGTACATATATATTCTTTAGAATATATGCGTGAAGATCCTCATTTACCAAGATTTTTAAGTTATTTATCTTTTTTTACTTTTTTTATGCTAATTTTAGTTACTGGTGCTAATGGAATTATTTTTTTTTTAGGTTGAGAAGGTATTGGTTTATGTTCTTATCTATTAATAAATTTTTGATATACTAGAATTGCTGCAAATAAAGCAGCTATGAAAGCTTTAATAATAAATAAAATTGGTGATGTTTGTGTATTATTAGCATTTATTTTAATGTTTCAAATATATTTATCATTAGATTTCTTATTAATTAATTGTACAACATGAATTTTAATTCAAAAAACAATTTTTTTAGATATGTTTATTTTTTGAATAAATATTGATTATAGCACAATAATATTACTTTTATTTATAATAGGTGTTTGTGCTAAATCAGCTCAAATAGGTTTACATACTTGACTTCCTGATGCTATGGAAGGTCCTACACCAGTTTCTGCTTTAATACATGCTGCAACAATGGTTACAGCAGGTGTATTTTTATTATTACGTTTTGTCCATATGTTAAAATATGATACAAATAGTTTATTAATAATAAGTTTTTTAGGAGGAATAACATCATTTATTGCTGCAACTATAGGTGTTTTCCAAAATGATATAAAAAAAATTATAGCTTATTCAACATGTAGTCAATTAGGTTATATGGTATTATCGTGTGGATTAAATAATTATTCAGGTAGTTTATTCCATTTAATGAATCATGCTTTTTTTAAAGCATTATTATTTTTAAGTGCAGGTGCTATTATACACTCAATGTTGGATCAACAAGATGTACGTCGAATGGGTATGTTATTAAAATATTTACCAGTTAGTTATATAATGATACTAATAGGTTCTTTAACAATAATGGGTATACCTTTTTTAACAGGTTTTTATTCGAAAGATTTTGTATTAGAATATGTATATTCTTCTAATATTTTTTTAAATTTTTTTTTATATTCATTAGGTATAATCTCAGCAGCATTAACATCATTTTACTCTATAAAATTATTATTTTTAGCATTTTATAATGTACATAATAGTTATTTTAATATATTATATAATAATAAAAATAAATTTATTTCAATACATGAAAGTAAATATCTAATTTTAATAGCTTTAACAATATTATTTTTAGGTAGTTTATTTGTAGGTTATATATTTAAAGATTTATTTATAGGTATGGGTACAGATATATGAACAAATACTTTAGATACTGAATCTTATAAAAATAGCTTAAAAATATTTGAAGTTGAATTTTTACCAATACATATAAAACTTGTACCAATAATATTCACATTTGTATCTGCAATATTTAGTTTTTTATTTTTTAAATTTTACATATTTTTTATAGAATATGCTTATATTTTATATTATTATTATTATAAAAAAAATAATTATAAAACCTATATTGTTACTATTTATAATATTAAAAATTTAGTATTTAATGGTTATTATTTTAATGAAATTTATAACTATTATTTATATAGTAATAAAAAATTAAGTTATAATTTAATGAAAAATTTAGATAGAGGTATTATTGAATATTTAGGCCATTTATTTATAGTAAATAACATAAAAAAAATTTTATATTTATTTTCAAAAAAAAATTCAGGTAGAATTGATTACTTTGTTTTTATTATGATAACTGGTATAATTTTAATTTTTTTTTTATTTTTGTCAAATTTTTTAATTATATATAAAATATTATTTATATTATTTATTTTAATATTTTTTGAAATAAAAAATTAAATGTTTCAAGCGTTAGAACAATTTAAAGTAATTAATTATCAAATTTTTTCATATAATATTCCAAATTATATAATATCTTTATGTGTTTTGATTTTTTTTTTTATTTTAATAACTTTTATGTTAAATTTAAAAAATATAATGTTTTTAACACAAAATTTTATTCAAATATTATTTGAAGAATTATATATGTTTGTGTTAAATGTAATAAAACAAAATATTGGAAATTTAGGAATAAAATATTTTCCTGTTGTTTTTAATGTTTTTTATTTTATTTATTTTGTTAATTTAGGTGGTTTAATAGGTTATAATTTACAATTAACAAGTCATATATTTGTAACTTTTACTATATCAATAAGTTTATTTATTGGTGTTATAATTATAGGTATATACAATTTAAAAATTAAATTTTTAAATCAATTTATACCTAAGGATGCACCAAAATTATTATTCCCATTATTAGTAGTAATTGAAACAATATCTTATATAATAAGACCTTTTACATTAGGTATTCGTTTATTTGCTAATATGTTTTCAGGTCACGTATTATTATTTGTTATTATAAGCTTTGTTATAGTAATTGTAGAAAAAAAATTAATAATTATTAAAATATTATTATTAATTTTTCCAATATTATTATTATTTTTTATTATGACTTTAGAATTATTAATAATGTTTTTACAAGCTTATGTTTTTATAATATTATTTTGTGTTTATTTAAACGATTCTTTACACGCACATTAATATTTAGTTAAAATG
>Ga0209793_1001414_pt1 | contig 15375 bp, 10 predicted proteins | sample EBPBio122009_DNA_FD_185863 | JGI IMG/M metagenome (GOLD analysis project Ga0209793, IMG submission 185863) | Wastewater treatment Type I Accumulibacter community from EBPR Bioreactor in Madison, WI, USA - Reactor 1_2/2/2009_ DNA (SPAdes) (version 2) | ecosystem: Engineered > Bioreactor > EBPR >... | reverse complement strand
CTTCATGGACAGCTTCATGATCTATACCGAACCCTTCGTCGTCACCGGCGGCGGTCCGGGCAACTCGACCACGTTCCTTTCGATCGACCTCGTCAAGATGGCGATCGGCCAGTTCGACCTTGGCCCGGCCGCGGCCATGTCCATCATCTACTTCCTGATCATCCTGCTGCTGTCGTGGATATTCTACACGGTCATGACCAGCAGCGACGAACAGGCGTGAGGGAGGAAATCATGACCTCACAGGCAACCACCGCAACCACGCTTCCGACGGGCCTCGCCACCAACGCCGCCAAGGCGGCCGGCAAGCGCGACCTCTCCTGGATCGTGCCGACGCTCTACATCATCTTCCTGATGCTGCCGATCTACTGGCTCGTCAACATGAGCTTCAAGACGAACCAGGAGATCACCGGCGTCTTCTCGCTCTGGCCACAGCAGCCGACGCTTCGCAACTATGCCGTGATCTTCACCGATCCGGCCTGGTATTCGGGCTATATCAACTCGATCATCTACGTGGTGCTGAACACGGCCATCTCGATTTCCGTGGCGCTGCCGGCGGCCTACGCTTTCTCGCGCTACCGCTTCCTTGGCGACAAGCACCTGTTCTTCTGGCTGCTGACCAACCGCATGGCGCCGCCGGCCGTCTTCGCGCTGCCCTTCTTCCAGCTCTATTCGGCCTTCGGCCTGATCGACACGCACATCGCCGTCGCCATCGCGCACTGCCTGTTCAACGTGCCGCTCGCCGTCTGGATCCTCGAGGGCTTCATGTCGGGCGTGCCGAAGGAGATCGACGAGACCGCCTATATCGACGGCTACTCGTTCCCGAGGTTCTTCGCGAAGATCTTCGTGCCGCTGATCGCCTCCGGCATCGGTGTCGCCGCCTTCTTCTGCTTCATGTTCTCCTGGGTCGAGCTGCTGATCGCCCGCACGCTGACGACGACGGACGCCAAGCCGATCGCCGCCACGATGACGCGTACGGTCTCGGCTTCCGGCATGGACTGGGGCGTGCTCGCCGCCGCCGGTGTGCTGACCATCATTCCCGGCGCGCTCGTGATCTACTTCGTCCGCAACTACATCGCCAAGGGCTTCGCCCTGGGGAGGGTCTGATGGCTACCGTCGCCAACCGCAACAACCGCTGGCCGGTCGCGCTCGCCGCCGTGCTCTTCATCTATGCCGTCGCCGCCGGGCTTCTCGTCATGGCGCTTCCCGTCAAGGATGGCGCGCGCGACTGGTTCTCCTCGCTCATTCCGGGCGGCTGGATGGCCTGGTCGTTCCCGACGGCCATGTTCTTCCTGACGATCTTCCTTCTGATCGCGCTGATGGCGGTCTGGGAATATGCCCGGCCGGGCGGCTCCCCGCGCGTCGGCATCCTGCGCTTCGAGACGACCCGCGGCGACCGGCTCTTCGTGTCGCTGCTCGGCTCGGCGTTCATTCATCTCGCATGGCTGGGGCTTGTCGGCCCCAACCTGTGGTGGGCTCTTGCCTTATCCGTGGTCTACGCCATCGGCGTCTTCCGCTTCGTGTAAGGCAAAGGAAATGGAGGCCCCGGGGAGACAATAGGGGCCTTCGCACTTGCAATCGCAAACCCCAAGGGAGGACTAAAATGCGAAAGCAACTTCTGACGACGACGGCAGTCATGCTGCTGGCGTTCACCGGTTCCGCATTCGCGGACATGGATGCCGCCAAGAAATTCCTGGATACGGAGATCGGCGACCTGTCCTCGCTGGACCGCGCCAGCCAGGAAAAGGAAATGCAGTGGTTCGTCGATGCGGCCAAGCCGTTCGCCGGCATGGAGATCAAGGTCGTATCGGAAACGATCACCACGCATGAATACGAATCGAAGGTCCTTGCGCCGGCCTTCACCGCGATCACCGGCATCAAGATCACGCACGACCTGATCGGCGAAGGCGACGTCGTCGAAAAGCTCCAGACGCAGATGCAGTCGGGCGAGAACATCTATGACGGCTACATCAACGACTCGGACCTGATCGGCACCCACTGGCGCTACAACCAGGCCCGTCCGCTGAGCGACTTCATGGCCAATGAAGGCAAGGACGTCACCAACCCGAACCTCGACATCGACGACTTCATCGGCAAGTCCTTCACGACCGCGCCGGACGGCAAGCTCTACCAGCTTCCTGACCAGCAGTTCGCGAACCTCTACTGGTTCCGCTACGACTGGTTCAACGACGAGAAGAACAAGGCCGACTTCAAGGCGAAGTATGGCTACGACCTCGGCGTTCCGGTCAACTGGTCCGCTTACGAGGATATCGCCGAGTTCTTCACCGGCCGCGAGATCGACGGCAAGAAGGTCTATGGTCACATGGACTACGGCAAGAAGGACCCGTCGCTCGGCTGGCGCTTCACCGACGCCTGGCTCTCGATGGCCGGCAACGGCGACCGCGGCATCCCGAACGGCCTGCCGGTCGACGAATGGGGCATCAAGGTCGATGAGAAGTCTCGTCCGGTCGGCTCGTGCGTCGCCCGCGGCGGCGACACCAACGGCCCGGCTGCCGTCTACTCGATCCAGAAGTACCTCGACTGGATGAAGGCCTACGCACCGGCAGCCGCCGGCGGCATGACCTTCTCGGAAGCCGGTCCGGTTCCCGCGCAGGGCGAGATCGCGCAGCAGATCTTCACCTACACGGCGTTCACCGCCGACTTCGTGAAGCCCGGCCTGCCGGTCGTCAACGAGGATGGCACACCGAAGTGGCGCTTCGCTCCCTCGCCGCATGGTGTCTACTGGAAGGACGGCATGAAGCTCGGCTATCAGGACGCCGGTTCCTGGACGCTCATGAAGTCCACCCCGGACGACCGCGCCAAGGCCGCCTGGCTCTATGCGCAGTTCGTGACCTCCAAGACCGTCGACGTGAAGAAGAGCCATGTCGGCCTCACCTTCATCCGTCAGTCCACGCTCGACCACAAGTCCTTCACGGACCGTGCACCGAAGCTTGGCGGCCTGATCGAGTTCTACCGTTCGCCGGCCCGCCTGCAGTGGTCGCCGACCGGCACGAATATCCCGGACTATCCGAAGCTGGCCCAGCTCTGGTGGCAGGCGATCGGCGATGCCTCTTCCGGCGCCAAGACGTCGCAGGAAGCCATGGACTCGCTGTGCGCCGAGCAGGAGAAGGTGCTTGAGCGCCTGGAACGCGCCGGCGTTCAGGGCGATATCGGCCCGAAGCTTGCCGAGGAGCACGACATCGAGTTCTGGAACAAGGATGCGGTCGCGAAGGGCAACCTCGCTCCGCAGCTCAAGATCGAGAACGAGAAGGAAAAGCCGCAGACCGTCAACTACGACGAACTCGTCAAGAGCTGGCAGAAGTAATCGGCAAGGCCGCGGGCGGATTTCTCGCCCGCGGCCCATCGATATCCGATCCCTCTGGCCCGCGTGCCGAAAGGCGCGCGGGTCTTTTCGTCCGGTGAACCGTACCGATTGGTACACTTTCGGAAAGCCATGCATTGCGCAGCGCGGGGTCTTCCGCTAAGAGACCCCGCGGTTTCTCCCGCGCGCTCGCGCGAACATCGAAAATAGCGGTACACAGACATGGCACGCATCGTGATGAAATTCGGCGGAACGTCCGTCGCTGACCTCGACCGTATCCACAATGTCGCCCGTCATGTGAAACGCGAGGTCGATGCCGGCCACGAGGTCGCCGTCGTCGTCTCGGCCATGTCCGGCAAGACGAATGAACTGGTCGCCTGGGTGCAGAACATGCCGAAGGTGACGGGCGCAAGCTCGCCCTTCTACGATGCGCGCGAATATGACGCTATCGTCGCCTCGGGCGAACTCGTCACCGCCGGCCTGCTTGCCATCGCGCTCCAGTCGATGGGCGTCAACGCCCGCTCCTGGCAGGGCTGGCAGATCCCGATCCGCACCGACAACGCGCATGGCGCGGCCCGCATCCTCGACATCGACGGCGCGGAAATGGTCCGCCGCATGGGCGAGGGCCAGGTCGCCGTCGTCGCCGGCTTCCAGGGTCTCGGTCCGGACAACCGCGTCGCCACGCTCGGCCGCGGCGGCTCGGACACATCCGCCGTCGCCATCGCCGCCGCCGTCAAGGCGGACCGCTGCGACATCTATACCGACGTTGACGGCGTCTACACGACCGACCCGCGCATCGAGCCGAAGGCCCGCCGCCTGAAGAAGATCGCCTTCGAGGAAATGCTCGAAATGGCGTCCCTCGGTGCGAAGGTTCTCCAGGTGCGCTCGGTCGAGCTTGCCATGGTGCACAAGGTACGCACCTTCGTTCGCTCCTCTTTCGAGGATCCCGATGCACCGGGCATGGGCGATCTTCTGAACCCGCCCGGTACGCTGATTTGTGATGAGGATGAGATCGTGGAACAGGAAGTCGTAACCGGCATCGCCTATGCCAAGGATGAAGCGCAGATCTCGCTCCGCCGCGTCGCCGACCGGCCGGGCGTTTCGGCCGCGATCTTCGGCCCGCTGGCCGAGGCCCATATCAATGTCGACATGATCGTCCAGAACATTTCCGAGGACGGCTCGAAGACCGACATGACTTTCACCATCCCTTCGGGCGACATGGAGAAGGCGATCAAGGTTCTCGACGGCGCCAAGGAGCAGGTCGGCTTCGACGTGATCCAGCACGAGACCGGTCTCGTGAAGGTCTCCGTCATCGGCATCGGCATGCGCAGCCATGCGGGCGTCGCCGCCTCGGCCTTCCGCGCGCTTGCCGAGAAGGGCATCAACATCAAGGCCATCACCACCTCCGAGATCAAGATCTCCATCCTGATCGACGGCCCCTATGCGGAACTCGCCGTTCGGACTTTGCATTCCGTCTACGGTCTCGATAAGAAGTAAGGACCGGCCGAGTCGGCGCCGATCCTGTGATCTCCGGCGCTCATCCGCGCCGGTGAGGTAACGTCATTTTCGGGAGACGCCACGCGATGAGAGACCTCTCCGCGGGTCCGCGCGTTCTTCTCAAGCGGCTGCGCGAGTTGATGGCGGAGCCGCTCGAGCCGCAGGAGCGCCTGGACCAGATCGTGCGCCAGATCGCGCAGAACATGGTCGCGGAAGTGTGTTCCGTCTATGTGCTCCGCTCGGACGGCATCCTCGAGCTTTACGCGACCGAAGGTCTCAATCCCGGCGCTGTGCACCTTGCCCAGCTCAAGATGGGCCAGGGCCTCGTCGGCACCATCGCGGCTTCCGCCCGGCCGCTGAACCTTTCCGACGCCCAGTCGCATCCCGCCTTCACCTACCTGCCGGAAACGGGCGAGGAAATCTATCACTCCTTCCTCGGCGTTCCGATCCTGCGCACCGGCCGGGCGCTCGGCGTTCTCGTCGTGCAGAACCGGGCGAGCCGCACCTATCGCGAGGATGAGGTCGAGGCGCTCGAGACGACGGCGATGGTGATCGCCGAGATGGTGGCGACGGGCGAGCTGAAGAAGCTCACCAAGCCCGGCCTCGAACTGGATCTTTCCCGCCCCGTCGCCATCGAGGGGTCGAGCTTCGGCGAAGGTATCGGCCTCGGCTATGTCGTGCTGCACGAGCCGCGCATCGTCGTCACGAATCTGCTCAACGAGGATTCCGAGCACGAGCTTGGCCGGCTGGCCGAGGCTTTGGGTTCCTTGCGCATTTCCATCGACGACATGCTGTCGCGCCGTGAGGTGTCGATGGAGGGCGAGCACCGCGAGGTGCTGGAAACCTACCGCATGTTCGCGCACGACCGTGGCTGGGTGAGGAAGCTGGAAGAGGCGATCCGCAACGGCCTGACGGCGGAAGCGGCGGTCGAGCGGGTGCAGAGCGAGACCAAGGCGCGCATGATCCGCCTGACGGATCCGTACCTGCGCGAGCGCATGCACGATTTCGACGATCTGGCGAACCGCCTGCTGCGTCAGCTTACCGGCTATGGCGCGAAGCTTTCGGCCAGCAGTTTCCCGAACGACGCCATCGTCGTCGCGCGGGCCATGGGCGCGGCGGAACTGCTCGATTATCCGCGCGAGAACGTGCGCGGCCTCGTGCTGGAAGAGGGCGCGGTGACGAGCCATGTGGTGATCGTCGCGCGGGCCATGGGCATTCCGGTGGTCGGCCAGGCGGCCGGCGCGGTGGCGCTGGCGGAAAACGGCGATTCCATCATCATCGACGGAGACGACGGGCGGGTGCATCTGCGGCCGCTGCCCGATCTGCAGCGCTCCTACGAGGAAAAGGTGCGGTTCCGCGCCCGCCGGCAGGAACAGTACCGGGCGCTCAGGGCGGTCGATCCGGTGACGAAGGACGGCCGCGCGATCAATCTGCAGATGAATGCCGGCCTTCTGGTCGACCTGCCGCATCTCAACGAATCCGGCGCCTCGGGCATCGGCCTTTTCCGCACCGAACTCCAGTTCATGATCGCCTCGACCATGCCGAAGGCGGAGGAACAGGAAGCCTTCTATCGCAACGTGCTGAAGCATGCGGGCGGGCGTCCGGTGACCTTCCGCACGCTCGATATCGGCGGCGACAAGGTGGTGCCCTATTTCCGGGCGGCGGAGGAAGAGAACCCGGCGCTTGGCTGGCGCGCCATCCGCCTGTCGCTCGACCGGCCGGGCCTCCTGCGCACCCAGCTTCGCGCCATGCTGCGTGCTGCGGCCGGCAATGATCTTCGGCTGATGTTGCCGATGGTGACCGAGGTTTCCGAGCTGAAGGAGGTCCGCGATCTTCTCCAGAAGGAAATCCAGCGCCAGTCGAAGCTCGGCGAACAGTTGCCGAAGAAACTGCAATTCGGCGCCATGCTGGAAGTACCGGCGCTGCTCTGGCAGCTCGACGAGCTGATGGCCGAGGTTGATTTCGTCTCGGTCGGCTCGAACGATCTCTTCCAGTTCGCCATGGCCGTCGACCGCGGCAATGCCCGCGTTTCCGACCGTTTCGACACGCTCGGCCGGCCGTTCCTGCGCATCCTGCGCGATATCGTGCGGGCCGGCGAGCGCAACGACACGTCCGTGACGCTCTGCGGCGAGATGGCGAGCAAGCCGATTTCCGCCATGGCGCTTCTCGGCATCGGTTTCCGCTCCGTCTCCATGTCGCCGGCGGCGATCGGGCCGGTGAAGTCCATGCTGCTCTCGCTCGATGCCGGCAAGCTGGAATCGCTGCTGATGCCGGCGCTCGACGATTTGCGGCCGACGGTTTCCATCCGCCGGATTCTCACCGACTTTGCGGCCGAGAACGGCATCCCGCTTTAAAGACCTGACTGGAGTTGAACGGTGGCGAAGCTTCCCGTTGAAAAGATGCGCGAACTCGAACGCCGTTTCGGCGAGATCGAGGCGCGCATGTCTGCGGGGCCGGATTCGGAGACCTATGTGCGCCTTGCTTCGGAGTATTCCGAGCTTCAGCCCGTCGTTGCCAAGGTGCGCGAATACGAGAAGGTCAACGGCGAGATCGGCGATCTTGAAACGCTGCTTGCCGACAAGGCGACCGACCGCGAGATGCGCGATCTTGCGGAAATGGAACTGCCCGATTTGAAGGAGCGCCTCGAAGGCCTCGAGAAGGAGATGCAGATCCTGCTTCTCCCCAAGGATGCCGCCGACGAGAAGAGCGCGATCCTCGAAATCCGTGCCGGCACGGGCGGCTCCGAGGCGGCGCTGTTCGCGGGCGATCTCTTCCGCATGTATGAGCGTTATGCCGCGGCGCATGGCTGGAAGGTCGAGGTCATCTCCTCCAGCGAAGGCGAGGCCGGTGGTTTCAAGGAAATCATCGCGACGATTACCGGTCGCGGCGTCTTCGCCAAGCTGAAGTTCGAATCGGGTGTGCACCGCGTCCAGCGCGTACCGGAAACGGAAGCGAGTGGACGCATCCACACCTCCGCCGCGACGGTGGCCGTGCTGCCGGAAGCTGAAGAAATCGACATCGAGGTCCGGGCTGAGGATATCCGCATCGACACGATGCGCTCCTCCGGCGCGGGCGGCCAGCACGTGAACACGACGGACTCGGCCGTGCGCATCACGCATCTGCCGACCGGTCTTGTCGTCACCAGCTCGGAAAAGTCGCAGCATCAGAACCGCGCCAAGGCCATGCAGATCCTTCGCTCGCGGCTCTACGACATGGAACGCCAGCGCGCCGACAGCGAGCGCTCGGCGGACCGCAAGAGCCAGGTCGGCTCGGGCGACCGTTCGGAGCGTATCCGCACCTACAATTTCCCGCAGGGCCGCGTCACCGATCACCGGATCAATCTGACGCTCTACAAGCTCGACCGGATGATGATCGGCGAAATCGACGAAGTGGTCGATGCGCTGGTGGCGGATTATCAGGCCGGTCAGTTGGCGCAGCTCGGCGAACAGGGTCGATGAGCGGCGCGACGCTCGCCGGGGCATTGGCGACCGCGCGGCGCCGGCTCTCCGAGGCGGGTATCGCGGATGCCGCGCAGGATGCGCGGCTGTTGATCGCCGGTCTTCTCAGGCTCTCGTCAACTGCCTTCGTCATCGATGGCGGACGTCCGCTCGACCCGTCCGAACAAGCGCTGATCGACGATGCGCTGACGCGCCGCGCGGCGCGTGAGCCGGTGCATCGCATCCTTGGCCATCGGGCTTTTTCGCGGCTCGATCTCATGCTCTCGCCCGAGACGCTGGAGCCTCGGCCGGATACAGAAATCCTCGTCGATACGCTCGTGCCTTACGCGCAGCGGATGGTTGCGGGTGGCGGCTGCCGCATCCTCGATCTCGGCACGGGAACCGGGGCGATCTGCCTCGCCTTGCTCGACCTCGTGCCCGGCGCGACAGGCGTCGGCGCCGACTATTCGGCAGGCGCCCTTGAAACGGCTCGGCGCAATGCCGACATCAATGGGGTCGCCGACCGCTTCGAGACGGTCCAGAGCGACTGGTTTGCAGCCGTGGCCGGCGTATTCGACATCATCGTGTCAAATCCGCCCTATATCGTCCGCTCCGTGGTCGGAACGCTGGACGAGGACGTCCGGCTCTACGACCCGATCCTGGCACTGGATGGTGGAGAAGACGGGCTGGATGCCTATCGGGCCATCGCGGTCGGGGCGAGCGATCACCTTCGGGAAAACGGCCTGGTGGCCTACGAGATCGGCTATGACCAGAGGGAGACCGTTACCGCGATCATGCGCGAAAACGGTTTTGCACGCATAGAGGCGGCGCAGGACCTCGGTGGCAACGACCGCGTCCTCGTGTTTTCCAGGGAAGTGTCTGCGTAGGATTTGCTGCATGGCCGCAGCAAATTACGCAACCGCAAAGAAAAGGCTTGGAATTGTGAGGGAAGCGGGATAGTTTGCGGCCACGCACTGGGCAAGAGGTCATGCGAAAGGGATTCGCTCCCGCATGACCCGATCGCGAGGATTGCTCTCTCGAAGAGTTGCTAGGGTTGAAGACTGCCCTGTGCGGGTACCTGTTAATTTGACGTCTTACGGCGACAGGACCACCGACCGGCGTGGTTTGCCCGCAGGTAAGGATGCTTGATCTGGCGTGTCCCGATCAAGCCTGCAGACACATGAATCATCAAGACACGATACGTTAGGTGAGTGACATATGAGGCCAGGACAGCAAAACAAGCGCGGCCGCGGGCGTAATAACAATAACAACAACAATAATAACAACCACAACAACCACCGTAAGGGTGGCAATCCCCTGACACGGACCTACGACAGCTCGGGTCCGGACGTGAAGATCAGGGGCACGGCCCAGCACATCGCCGAGAAATATTCCGCGCTTGCCCGCGACGCCCAGAGCGCCGGCGACCGGGTCATGGCGGAAAACTATCTGCAGCACGCCGAGCACTACAACCGCATCATTGCCGCCGCCCAGGCGCAGATGCAGGAGCGCTTCCCGCGTGACGACCGTTCCGACAATGCCGACCGCGGCGATTTCAACGACCGTGACGGCTATGACCGTGATCAGGATGAAATCGATTCGACGGCCGTCGACGAGCCGGCACCCGTTGCCGCAGTCGCCGAGCAGCCCGTTGTCGACGGTTCCGGCCCGCAGCCGGTGATCGAAGGCACGCCGGCCGAAGTCGCGCTCGACGAGGACGCGCCGGCCGCCGGCCGCGCGCCGCGCCGCCGTAACGCTGCCCGCCCGCGCCGTCCGCGTCGCGGCGAAGGCCAGGCCGCCGAGGGTGATGGCGAACAGCCGTCCGGCGGTGACGCTCCGGCGCTGGAAGCCGCTTCCGAATAAGCGGAAATCCTTTCGGGATATCGAAGAACCCGGCCTTGTGCCGGGTTCTTGCGTTTCGGCAAGCCCTCGGAAAAATGTGCTTCCGCGCGCTCCACGCTCCCTTTAATTCCGAAAAGTCCTCCACCATATTCGCTTCAGGCGGTTGGCCGGTCGCATGGCCGGACACCCGCACGAGTGAGGGTTTGCCTTGATGGGAGCCCTATCCTGAATCGTCGACCGGCGCCTGATGGGCCGGCCGAGTTATGGAGGCAGATGATGAATATCGAAAAATACTCCGAGCGCGTTCGCGGCTTCCTGCAATCCGCCCAGACCAAGGCGCTTGCCGACGGCAATCCGCAGTTTGCGCCCGAGCATGTTCTGAAAGTGCTGCTCGATGACGAGCAGGGCATGGCCGCCTCGCTGATCGAGCGGGCGGGCGGCAATGCGCGCGAAGCGCGGATCGCCAACGATGCCGCCCTCGCCAAACTGCCGAAGGTTTCCGGCGGCAATGGGCAGGTCTATCTCGCCCAGCCGCTCGCAAAGGTCTTCTCCACTGCGGAGGAAGCCGCCAAGAAGGCTGGCGACAGTTTCGTCACCGTCGAGCGCCTGCTGCTTGCGCTTGCCATCGAGAAGTCCGCTGCGACGTCCGATGTTCTCGCCAAGGCCGGCGTGACGCCGACTTCGCTCAACCAGGTCATCAACGACATCCGCAAGGGCCGCACCGCCGATACGGCGAGCGCGGAGCAGGGCTTCGATTCGCTGAAGAAGTTCGCCCGCGATCTCACCGCCGATGCGCGCGAAGGCCGCCTCGATCCGGTGATCGGCCGCGACGACGAAATCCGCCGCACGATCCAGGTCCTGTCGCGCCGCACCAAGAACAACCCGGTCCTGATCGGTGAACCCGGCGTCGGCAAGACCGCCATCGCCGAGGGCCTTGCACTGCGCATCGTCAATGGCGACGTGCCGGAAAGCCTGAAGGACAAGAAGCTGATGGCGCTCGACATGGGCGCGCTGATCGCTGGTGCGAAATATCGCGGCGAGTTCGAGGAGCGCCTGAAGGCCGTGCTTGCCGAAGTTCAGGCGGAAGACGGCGAGATCATCCTGTTCATCGACGAGATGCACACGCTGGTCGGCGCCGGCAAGGCGGATGGGGCGATGGACGCCTCGAACCTCCTGAAGCCCGCGCTTGCCCGCGGCGAGCTGCACTGCGTCGGCGCAACCACGCTCGACGAGTACCGCAAGCATGTCGAGAAGGATGCCGCGCTCGCTCGCCGGTTCCAGCCCGTCATGGTGGACGAGCCGACCGTCGAGGACACGATCTCTATCCTGCGCGGCCTCAAGGAAAAGTACGAGCAGCACCACAAGGTCCGCATCTCCGACTCGGCCCTCGTTGCTGCCGCGACGCTTTCCAGCCGTTACATCACGGATCGCTTCCTGCCGGACAAGGCCATCGACCTGATGGACGAAGCCGCCTCGCGGCTGCGCATGCAGGTCGATTCCAAGCCGGAAGAACTCGACGAACTCGACCGCCGTATCATTCAGCTCAAGATCGAGCGCGAGGCCCTGAAGAAGGAGACCGACCGCTCATCGCAGGACCGTCTCGAAAAGCTCGAGATCGACCTTGCCGCGCTGGAAGAGGAAGCTGATGCGCTGACCGCGCGCTGGCAGGCGGAAAAGTCCAAGCTCGGCCGTGCCGCCGATCTCAAGCGCCAGCTCGACGAGTTGCGCAACGAGCTGGCCATTGCCCAGCGCAAGGGAGAGTTCCAGCGCGCCGGCGAGCTTGCCTATGGCATCATTCCGAAGCTCGAAAAGGAGCTTGAGGACGCTGAAGGCCGTGATGCGAGCGACATCGATCCGATGGTGCAGGAGGTCGTGACCCCCGACAACATCGCCCATGTGGTCTCCCGCTGGACGGGCATTCCCGTGGACAAGATGCTGGAAGGCGAGCGCGACAAGCTGCTGCGCATGGAAGACGAGCTCGGCAAGTGGGTCGTCGGTCAGGGCGATGCCGTCCAGGCTGTTTCCCGCGCCGTCCGCCGTGCCCGCGCCGGCCTGCAGGATCCGAACCGGCCGATCGGCTCGTTCATCTTCCTCGGTCCGACCGGCGTCGGCAAGACGGAGCTGACCAAGGCGCTCGCCCGCTTCCTCTTCGACGACGAGACGGCGATCCAGCGCATGGACATGTCGGAATATATGGAGAAGCACTCTGTTGCCCGGCTGATCGGTGCGCCTCCCGGCTATGTCGGCTATGAGGAAGGCGGTGCGCTTACCGAATCCGTCCGCCGCCGGCCTTATCAGGTCGTGCTGTTTGATGAGATCGAGAAAGCACATCCGGATGTGTTCAACGTGCTGCTGCAGGTCCTTGATGATGGCCGCCTGACCGATGGCCAGGGCCGCACCGTGGACTTCCGCAACACGATGATCATCATGACCTCGAACCTCGGCGCCGAATATCTGACGGCGCTCGGCGAGAACGAGGACAGCGATACGGTTCGCGACCAGGTGATGGATGTCGTCAAGATGGCATTCCGGCCGGAATTCCTGAACCGCGTCGACGAGATCATCCTGTTCCATCGCCTGCGGCGGTCGGAAATGGGCGCAATCGTCGATATCCAGCTGGAGCGCCTGCGCAAGCTGCTGGTGGATCGCAAGATCGTCCTCGATCTCGACGAAGAGGCCGTGCACTGGCTGGCCGAAAAGGGCTATGACCCGGTCTATGGTGCGCGTCCCCTGAAGCGGGCGATCCAGAAGCACCTTCAGGACCCGCTGGCGGAGAAGATTCTTGCCGGGGAAATTCCGGACGGATCGACCGTCAAGGTCACGGCCGGTTCCGACCGGCTGCTCTTCGCGCCGCGTAACGCGGCGGTGAACAGGGCGGCCTGATAGGGGATTGCCCTGAAAAAGAAGCGCGGGTCGAGGCCCGCGCTTTTTGCATTCGGGAGTGCCGGCTGTCAGTGCGTTTCGGCGACCTGTGTCGCGTTGCCGCGTCCGAGCAGGTCGTCGATGCGCTGGCGCTCCACCTCGAACTGCGCGAGGGCCTTGCCCTCCAGCGATTTACCGCCCGGCAGGCGGATCTTCAGTGCGTCCACCTTGTTGCCGTTGACGATCAGCTCGTAGTGAAGGTGCGGGCCGGTCGACAGGCCGGTCGTGCCGACGAAGCCGATCACCTGACCCTGGCGAACCTTCACGCCCGGCTTGATGCCCTTGGCGATGGCGCTCTGGTGATTGTAGGAAGAGACATAACCATTGGCATGGCGAATGAGCGTCTGGTTGCCGTAGCCGCCCGAATCCCAGCCGGCCTTCTCCACGACGCCGTTGCCGGCGGCGATGATCGGCGTGCCGCGCGGGGCCGCCCAGTCGACGCCGGTATGCATGCGCGAGAAGCCGAGGATCGGGTGGCGTCGCATGCCGAAGCCCGAGCGGAAGGTGCCGTTCGGAACGGGATTGCGCAGCAGGAACTGCCGGATGCTCTTGCCGTCCTCGTCGTAGTAATCGACGGAATCGTCTTCCGGGTTCTGGAAGCGGTAGACCCGGGTCTCCGTATCGCCGAACTTGGCGTCGAGGAAGAGGATTTCCGAATCCTCCGTTGCCGTGCCGGTTTCGTCGGTGACGGAGAAGAAGGCCTCCAGCGAATCCGTCGGGCGAAGCTGCGCCTGGAAGTCGACATTGCTGGCGAGGATGCGGATGACCTCCGAGGTCATGTCCTGGCCCATGCCGTAGGAGAGGGCCGCGCGGTAGATGCCGTCATAGACGCGAGGCAGGTCACGCCCCGCGATGATCGTCGGCCGGCCGTCGTCGTCGAAGGCGGTTGCCACGGCGTCCAGCTCCGGCGGCTCGGCGCCGTGCACGAAGCGGCCGCTGTCGTCCAGCGCCGCGGTCACGACATGGCGGCCGCGCGAATAGACGCTGGCCCTGACGATGTTCGCTTCCTTGCCCTTCTGCGATATGCAGATGCGCATCACGTCGCCCTCGGCGAGCTTCTTGCTGCCGAGTTGGTCCTCGAGATAGGCGGAGAGGTCGTCGGCCTGCGCCTTCGTGTAGCCGGCGGCCGTCATGACGGCGTCGATATCGGCCGCGCGGCGCACGGGGATCACGTCATCGGCGTATTCGGTATCGTCGGGCGTCAACGTGTCGAAGGTCGACACGCTCATGTTCTCCTCGACGATACGGGCCGTCAGGCCCATGAGGTCGAGGTCGGAACTGTCGGAGGCGAAGCGCTGGGGGTCGACATAATAGAGGGAAGCGACCTGCGAGCTGCCGTCGGTCAGCACCGATCCGTTGGTGCGCACGTTCTCCTCGACCTCCTCGATCGACATCTGGTCGGCATAGTCGAGCGGCGAGCCGCCGGTCGGGAAGACGTCCGTCTGGAGCGCGACCTCGGACTCGACGTCGGAACCATAGATCGTACCCATGCGCGAGGCGGGGGCGGCGTCCTTGCCGTTCGTCGAGAAGATCGCCAGCGGATCGAAGCGCGGATAGTCCTCGCTGGTGGCGTGATTGGCGGCAAGCGCCATCTTCACATGGGCGAAGGGCTGGCGGCGCACCACTTCCTTCTCGCCGTCATGGATCATGGTGGAGATTTCCATGATCTTCTTGTCGGCGGGCTTGGCGACGACGGTCGGCTCCAGCACGCGCTCACCGCGCTTGGCCGTCTCGCCGGTCTTGTTCGTCTGGGTGAGCGTGCCGAGCGCCGCGAAAGCCTCGGCCGGAATGGCGAGTTGCTGGCGCCCGTCGAGCGCGGCGAAGAGCGCGACCCCCATGAGGATGGAAGAGGTGATGCCGGTGAGGAATGTGCCGGAGAGCCAGCGAAGGGAGATTTCCCGCCGGTCGGGCGCCTTGCGCCCGTCGGCAAGGATCGGCGGTTCGTTGCCGAGGGATCGGATCATGTTCCGGTATGTGGTCATGCCGATCTGCTTCGCCCTGTATCGCTGCTTTGTATTCAGCGCGGGAAGATGCACGCAGGAGGGCCTGCGAGTCAAATCACGCTCGTTCTTCCCCTTCTCTAGAGGAGGGGATTGTGAAAATCTGAGGGCAGTCGGGCCATTTCGAGGTGAATTCGGCCCGGGAACCCCGGAAAACCGGCGCGACCCATAGGGTAAACGAAAGCCAAACGCATTTTTCCGAAGATTTTTTCAAAAAAGTGTCACACGGCTGTTGACGGTTTAAAATGTTGGGCCTATAACGCCGCTCATCGAACGAGAGCGGCGGCGCTTCTGGCGGCCGACGAACTCGCTCTAGGGTTTCCTTGAGAAGCTGGTGAGAATTGAGCCTGACTGGTTC
>Ga0209793_1001411_pt1 | contig 15392 bp, 15 predicted proteins | sample EBPBio122009_DNA_FD_185863 | JGI IMG/M metagenome (GOLD analysis project Ga0209793, IMG submission 185863) | Wastewater treatment Type I Accumulibacter community from EBPR Bioreactor in Madison, WI, USA - Reactor 1_2/2/2009_ DNA (SPAdes) (version 2) | ecosystem: Engineered > Bioreactor > EBPR >... | reverse complement strand
TGAAGCGCATTTCCAACGACCTTTTCGATTTGGGCGCCGACCTCTGCACCCCGGACCGGCATCTGGATGCCACGCGCGACTACCCGGCGCTGCGGATGATCGAGGGCCAGGTCACGCGGCTGGAACGCGAGATCGACGCGATGAACGAACGGCTGACGCCCTTGCGCAGCTTCATCCTGCCGGGCGGCTCGGTTCTGGCGGCGCAGCTGCATCTCTGCCGCACCGTCTGCCGCCGGGCCGAACGGCTGGTGGTGGAACTTGCGGCGGACGAGGATGTGAACCCGGAAGCGGTGCGCTATCTGAACCGCCTGTCGGACTGGTTCTTCGTCGCAGGCCGCATCGCCAATGACGACGGCAAGGACGACGTGCTCTGGGTTCCCGGCCTGACGCGCTGATCCGCTGATCGGCGCGCACGATCAATACGCGGCGTCCTGTCGCGAATTCCTGTCGCATTTGCTCTGTTTTCCGCGGGCACCTTGCGGTAACACCCGGCGCGAGAGCTTGGCCGGGGCTTCGCCCCATCACTGGAGATTGCTTGCATGAAGGTTCTTGTGCCTGTCAAACGGGTGATCGACTACAACGTGAAGGTTCGCGTGAAGGCGGACGGATCGGGTGTCGATCTGGCGAACGTGAAGATGTCGATGAACCCCTTCGACGAGATCGCGGTGGAAGAGGCGATCCGGCTGAAGGAGAAGGGCATCGCGACCGAGGTCGTCGTCGTCTCCATCGGCGTGAAACAGGCGCAGGAGACGCTGCGGAACGCGCTGGCCATGGGTGCCGACCGTGCGATCCTGATCGAGGCGGCTGCGGACGTGCATACCGACATCGAACCGCTGGCGGTGGCCAAGCTGCTGGCTGCGGTGGTGAAGGAAGAACAGCCGGGTCTTGTCCTTGCCGGCAAGCAGGCGATCGACAACGACATGAACGCGACGGGCCAGATGCTGGCCGCCCTTCTGGGCTGGTCGCAGGCGACCTTCGCGTCGGAAGTGGCGATCGAGGGTGACAGCGCAAAAGTCACGCGCGAGGTGGATGGCGGTCTCCAGACGATCACGGTGAAGCTGCCGACGATCATCACCGTCGACCTGCGCCTGAACGAGCCGCGCTATGCCTCGCTGCCGAACATCATGAAGGCCAAGGCCAAACCGCTGGCCGCCAAGACGCCCGCCGATTACGGCGTGGACGTCGCGCCCCGCCTTACGGTGGTGAAGACCGTGGAGCCTGCGGGCCGCAAGGCCGGGGTCCGGGTCGCCTCGGTGGACGAGCTGATCCAGAAACTGAAAGACGAAGCGGGGGTGCTCTGAGATGGCCGTTCTTCTTCTGGCGGATGTGGTTGACGGGAAACTGGCGACCGACCAGGTGGCGAAAACCCTGACGGCGGTGAAATCGCTCGGCCCGGTGACGGTGCTGGTGGCGGGCACCGGCGGCGATGCGGCGGCGGCGGAAGCGGCGACGCTGGACGGCGTTGCCAAGGTCCTGTTCGCCGACGACCACGCCTATTGCCATGGCATGTCCGAGCCCACCGCCGCGCTGGTGGTGTCGCTGGCGGGGGACTACGAGCATATCGTGGCCGCCTCGGGTGCCCTGTCGAAATCGGTGCTGCCACGGGTCGCGGCGCTTCTGGACGTGATGGTGATCTCGGAAGTGCTGGGCGTGGTCGATGCCTCGACCTTCGAGCGTCCGATCTATGCCGGGAACGCGATCCAGACGGTGAAGTCTTCGGATGCGAAAAAGGTGCTGACCGTGCGGACCGCGACTTTCGATGCGGCCGGCAAGGGCGGCAACGCACCGGTCGAGAAGGTCTCGGCTTCGGTCGACGGCGGCCTTTCGGCCTGGGTCGAGGACAAGGTGGCCTCGTCGGACCGTCCCGAGCTGACCTCGGCGGGGATCGTCGTCTCGGGCGGCCGTGGCGTCGGCAGCCAGGCCGACTTCGCGCTGATCGAGAAGCTGGCGGACAAGCTGAACGCCGCTGTCGGTGCCTCGCGCGCGGCGGTGGACTCGGGCTATGCGCCGAACGACTGGCAGGTCGGGCAGACCGGCAAGGTGGTGGCGCCGGACCTCTACGTCGCCGTCGGCATCTCTGGCGCGATCCAGCACCTTGCGGGGATGAAGGATTCGAAAGTCATCGTCGCCATCAACAAGGACGAAGAAGCCCCGATCTTCCAGGTCGCCGACTACGGGCTGGTCGCGGACCTCTTTACCGCCGTGCCGGAGATGATCGAGAAGCTTTGACGGACGGTGGGTTTCACCCACCCACGCAGAGATCGGGCCGCCTTCGGGCGGCCCTTTTCACATCAGGCGCTGCAAAACCGGGGTCAGGCGTTCCGCCACTTCGGCATGGGCCGTCGCGCCGGGCAGGCAGGCGGCCTGAACCGCCTCGGTCTCCGGATAGGTCATGTCGAAGCGGGCCATCGCGCGGGCGCGCGGGCTGGGGATGGCTTGGATCAGGGCCGAGACCTCAGGGGTCAGCGCTGCGAGCATCTGCCGGTCGATGAAGAGCGGCGCGAGGTCAAGGCCTTCGGCCTGTTCGCGTGGCGCAGTATCGGCCAGCCACAAAAGCACCCGGCGGGCAGGAAGCCGCGCCAGAAGCTGCCGCATCCCTGCCAGCCAGTTCCGCTGCAAATCCCGAACGACCTGACCGAAGGCCACCGCATCGCTGCGCTGCAGGACCTGCAGCAGGTGGCGGGTGAAATGGATCTCGGCGAAATCCATCTGCGGGAAAAGCGCGCGCAAGGCGGGCGTCGCGGCAAGGAAGCGGTCATTCCGGCGGCCATGCACGGTATAGAACGGGTTCGACAAGGCTTCCGCGCCGGTGATCTGCACCACAGCGGCCCGGGCGCCAGAGGCGATGTCCAGCGTGGCGGGATCGGAGAGATAGAAGTCCAGCCCCGCGTTCAGCCCGCCCAGATTCGCGACCGGCCGCCCCAGCGCCGCCTCGACCAGCGCCGGATAGGGCCGGTCGACATATTTGCCGAAGGTCGACGAGCCGCCCAGCATCGCGACGTAGGGCCGCGACAGGTCACGCCCCGGCCCCCGGAACAGCGATTTCGACGCGCCATAGCGGCATGGCGCATAGTCGGGCGCCCGCGCGCCCGCATCCAGAACCAGCATCACACACCCGATTGCAGTCAACCCAAGGCAAAGTCTGGCCGGGAGTGGTTGCCGAATGGCTAAAATCGGGCGGTTGGCTAAAGGTCTAGCCATTTCCTCCGTGCCTTGCGCCGGGGGGGCCAGCCGGGCATAACCGGGGGCGACAGATGGAGGTGCAGGCGATGGAGATCAAGCTGGTGGGCGTGGTGGGCGCCGGGCAGATGGGCAACGGCATCGCCCATGTCTTCGCGCTGGCGGGCTACGACGTACTCTTGACCGACATCTCGGAGGAAGGCCTGGCCAAGGCGCTCGTCACCATCGAGAAGAACATCGAACGCCAGGTCTCGCGCGGGAAGGTGCTGCCCGCCGACAAGCGTGCGGCCTTGGGCCGGATCAGAACCACGCTGAAGCTTGCCGACCTTGGCCAGTGCGACCTGATCATCGAGGCCGCGACCGAGCGCGAGACGGTGAAACAGGCGATCTTCGAGGACCTACTGCCGCATCTGAAGCCGTCCACGATTCTGACCTCGAACACCTCGTCTATCTCGATCACGCGCCTCGCCTCGCGCACCGACCGGCCGGAAAAGTTCATGGGCTTCCACTTCATGAACCCGGTGCCGGTGATGCAGCTGGTGGAGCTGATCCGCGGCATCGCCACCGATCAGGAGACCTGGGACAGCCTGCATGAGGTCGTCCGCAAGCTGGGCAAGACCGCCGCCAGCGCCGAGGATTTCCCGGCCTTCATCGTCAACCGCATCCTGATGCCGATGATCAACGAGGCGGTCTATACGCTGTACGAAGGCGTGGGCTCGGTGAAGTCGATCGACGAGTCGCTGAAGCTGGGGGCCAATCACCCGATGGGGCCGCTGGAGCTGGCGGATTTCATCGGGCTGGACACCTGCCTTGCGATCATGAACGTGCTGCACGAGGGGCTGGCGGATACCAAGTACCGGCCCTGCCCCTTGCTGACCAAATATGTCGAGGCCGGCTGGCTGGGCCGCAAGACGCAGCGGGGCTTCTACGACTATCGCGGCGAGGTTCCGGTGCCGACCCGCTGAGTGGGTTCTGCTGATCCCTCACCCTCGGCAAGGCGGGCATTCTGCTCGCGCAGACGCGCGGCATCCTCGTCATAGACGAAAGGCAGGAAGGCATAGCGCCGGCCCCGCGTCACCTTGCCGACCGCATGGAGAAGGCTGCAGGAAAACACCACCGCCCCGCCCACCGGCGCCTTGAACGAGCGCGGGCCATATTCCGGGAAGCTGACCTCGCCGCCCTCGAAATCGTCATTCAGGTTCACCGAGACGGCAAAGCGGCGATGCGCGGTCCCGGTGGTCGTGTTGTCGCGATGCGGCGAGAAATGCCCGCCCTCGTCGGCGGCATAGCAGGCGACGAGATAGCGCTCCATCCGGGTGACGCGGAACTGGTGCACCTTGGCGATCTCGGGCACGACCCGGCGGAGGATGCGGGCCTGCAGCGCCGAGATCAGCGCGGGATCGGTGATCGTATGGTCCCGGCGCCGTTTGAAGCTGGGATCATGGACACCGACGGTCCGGCCACCGATCTGGCGCATGATGCCGCTTTCCTCGCCTCCGGTGGCGTCGTAGAGGTCCACCAGCTTGCGGCAGAAGTCGGGCTCGAACACCCTGGGCAGCACCAGTACGGGGGCCATGATCTCGAACCCGGCATGACGGTCGGGCGGCGGCAGGGCTGCGACCAGATCCAGCGCCTCGGCGATGTCGCCCTGATCGTCGCGGAACGGGATCACCGCGATGATCCGCATCGTCGGGTCGATCACCACCCAGAGGCGGTGCAGACTGACCTGGCCAGCCGCGGCCGAGGCGGTTTCCGGGACAAGCCCGTACCGCCGCGACACCGAAAGATCGAAGTCCCAGAAGTGCCGGTAGCCGGGATAGCGATTGGCGATGCGGCCCGTCGCCTCGTCCGCAGGGTCGATGCTGACGCCGAAGAACGCGGCGTGCCGGTCGTCGAAAAGGTCCGGCCGCGCCTCGACCGCCGCCAGAAGGGCCTGGCTATGCGGCTGGGCGCCCGCGCCATAGAAACACAGCACCAGATAGCGCCCGGCCGCACCGTCAAATGTAAAGCGGGGTTGAGCGCCATTGCGCTGGACGAACCCCGGGGCTGGATCGCCCGGCGCAAGCAAAGCGGCACGAGTCTGCATGCGGTCTCCGATACTGGCTGTCTTCCCGGGTCTGCAGCCTCTGACTTAACATGCCGTTAAGGCAAGCGCAGTCCCGGTCTTTCTTGCACCGGCTTGCAGAGTGAAGGGGAATGCAGACGCGCCACGGAAAGGGCGCGTGACGTCACGCAGCGCTTTTCAACGCCAGCGTATGCTCCCTGAGCCACGCCAGGAACCCCCGCGGGTTGCCCTCCCACTTCGTCAATTCCTCGGCCGGGATCGGTTCGCCAATCACCGGCCGGGTCGGACGGAACAGGCACCGCTTGATCTCATACAGCAGCAAGCCCTGCCGCAGCGTGTCGCTCAGCTGGTTGGCGATCTGGAACAGCCGGCTGTTCTGGCCGGGGAAGAACACCGGCAGGATCGTGGCCCCCGTCGACCGCACGATCTTGTGGGTGAAGACGTTCCACTCGCCTTCCACCGCCGGGCCCCACCAGTCTTCGCTCATCGCGACCTTGCCCGCGGGGAACAGGATGATCGCGCCCCCGGCCTTCAGGTGGGCCAGGGTTTCTTCCCGCATCTGCAAGCCCAGCTCGCGGGCGTTGTCCTCGTGCGGGAAGGGGACCGGGATCATGAACTCCTCGACCTCGGGGATGCCGGTCAGCAAGGAGCGGGTCAGGATCTTGAAGTCGGACCGGACGCGGTTGATCATCTCGGCCAGGACCATGCCATCCACCAGGCCCGAGGGGTGGTTGCAGACCACGACCAGCGGGCCGGTCGCCGGGATGCGGGCGATCTCCTCTGGCGGGGTGTCGATCCGAATGCCCATATGGCGGATCGCCTTGGGCCAGAAGGGCGCGCCGTGCGGGGCGCCGGATTTTTCGAAGCTGCGGATCAGGCGCAGGAGCTGGACCTTGGCGGTCAGCCATTCCAGCACGCGGATCGTGCCGGCCTTCCAGGGGTTCTTGAAGGTTCCCGCATAGGAAAGCCGCCGCATGTCGTACTGACGTTCAGCCGGACCGGCCGCAGACGACGGCGTCTCGGTGGCGATCTGGCTGTGGTCGGTCACTAAACGGCTATCCCCGGAGACAGCCCGGAACGAGTCAGGGCATCCGCCTCAATAATCCTCTCCGAACCGGGCCGCAACAAGGGCCTCCAGCGCATCGGCGAGTTTCTCCGCATCCTCGCCAATGGTGGTGACGTCGATCGTCGTGCCGCGCGAGGCGCCCAGCATGAGAAGGCCCATGATCGAATCGCCCGAAACCTCGATCCCGTCGCGGGCGACAGTGGCGCGGGCCTCATGCGCCTCGACCACCTCGACGAACTTGGCACTGGCCCGGGCGTGAAGGCCCTTTTCGTTGATGATCTTCAGCGTGCGGATGGACATGGATCAGGCACCGCCCCCAAGGTCGAGCGAATTGATGTATTTGCGCCCCGCATCCAGCGCGGCGGCCACGGCCTCAGGAACACCCAGGTCGCGCGACTTGGCAAGCTTGATCAGCATCGGCAGGTTCGCGCCATAAAGGATGCGGCGCCCAGAAGCGGCGCAGGCGGGCAGCGACAGGTTCGAGGGCGAGCCGCCGAACATGTCCGTCACCAGCACCACGCCCTGCCCGGTATCCACCGCATCGGCGGCGGCGCAGATTTCCGCCTGCTTGGCGGAACGGTCATGGTCATCCTCGATGGAGATCGCGCGGACCCCGTCCTGCCGACCCACCACATGCTCCACCGCCGAGAGGTATTCCCGCGCCAGACCGCCATGTGCCACGATCACGATACCGATCAAGCGCCTGCCACCTTCGTTGCGTCCGGCTGCTGCGTGGCAGCCTTGCGTTCCAGTTCCCGGTGCCGTTTTGACACCGGCCAGCCTGCCTCTGCAAGCGCCTTACCGACCATTTCCGCCATGGCAACCGACCGGTGTTGCCCTCCGGTACAGCCGAAGCCGATGGCGAGATGGGCCTTGCCCTCCTCCAGATGGGCCGGAAGGAGAAACAGCAGAAGCTCGCTCACCCGTCGGAAGAATTCATCGAACCGCGGGTCGGCGCGGACGAAGCTTTCCACCGCCGGATCGCGCCCGTCCAGCGCCCGCAGCGCGGGCTGCCAGTGCGGATTCGCGAGGAACCGGCAATCGAAGATCATGTCCATCCCGCGCGGGGTGCCGCGCTTGTAGCTGAAGGACTGGACCGAGATTGACAGCCGCCCCAAAGGAGTAATGTCGAAGATCGCCGCCAGTTCCGCCTTGAGATCGTGCTGGGTCAGTTCCGTGGTGTCGATCAGATGGTCTGCCCGCACCCGGATCGGGGCGAGAAGGTCGATCTCGCGTTCCACCCCCTGCGCGGGGGTCTCGTTCGGGGCCAGCGGATGGCGGCGGCGGGTTTCGGAAAAGCGCTGGATCAGCACGCCGGGCGTGCAGTCGAGATACAGAACCTCAAGATCGACGCGGGGGTCACGGGTCAGGCTGTCGATCAGTTCGATCAGCGCCGTGGCGTTGAAGTCGCGGTTGCGCACGTCCAGCCCCAGCGCGATGGGGCGGCCCAGCGGCGCGCCCTCGACCAGCCGGGGGACCAGCGACAGCGGGATGTTGTCGATACCCTCGTAGCCCAGATCCTCCAGCACGCGGATCGCCGTCGTCCGCCCGGCGCCCGAAGGGCCGGTGACGAAGACGAGGCGGTGGTCATGGGCGGTGTCAGGTGTCATCTGGAGGTCCGGCGCGATCATGCTCGCCGTCCGTGGCGAAGATAGAGCATCAGCGCGCCGGGAAAATGGTCATTCTGCGGGTGCAGCACAAGAGACAGCGCCATTCCCAGAATTGTGACCGTGCGGAACGGCGGCAGACGGTCCGGCTCGGGCCGCGACAGGTCCACGGCAAGCACCAGCCGTACCCGGTCGGCCACGGGCGCCTGCAGCAGGCCAAGGCCGCGCGCCTCGATCAGGCCCTGCAGCGCCGGCCTCGGGCAACTGGCGATCAGGTCTCCGCCCTCTGCCGTGACAAGCGTTCGGTCGTCGGAAACCAGCGCCGCGCCCAGCGCGATCAGCCGGATCGCCAGCCCCGACTTTCCCGCGCCCGAAGGCCCCAGGATCAGCAGGCCCCGGCCTTCGACGGCGACACAGCTGGCATGAAGGATGTCGCTTTCGCCCGTCACACCGGCAGGCCGACGACGAAACGCGCGCCCAGCGGGTCCGAGGTCGGGTCGGCGGCGGTGGGGCGGATGTTCTCGGCCCAGATCACCCCGCCATGCGCCTCGACGATCTGCTTGGAAATCGCCAGCCCCAGGCCGGAATGCTTGCCGAACTCGGCCTGCGGGCGTTCAGAGTAGAACCGCTTGAAGACCTTGGTCAGCGCCTGTTCCGGGATGCCGGGGCCGGTGTCTTCCACCACGATCAGCACCCGGTTCTCCCGCCGCCGGGCCCAGACGCGCACGGCATCGCCGTCCTCGCAGAAGGAAATCGCGTTGGTGACGAGGTTGACGAAGACCTGCGCCAGCCGCGCCTCCAGCCCGTGGATGCTGATCGTGTCCGAGGGCAGGTCGATGATGAAGTCCACGCCCTTCTCGCCCGCCTGCTGCGACAGGTACTGGCAGAGGTTCGACAGCGTCTTGAGAAGGTTGAACTCCTCCTCCTCTTCCTTGACCAGTTCGCTGTCCAGCCGCGAGGCGTTGGAGATATCGCTGACCAGCCGGTCCAGGCGGCGAACGTCGTGTTCGATCACGTCCAGAAGCTTGTCGCGGTGTTCATCCTTCTTGACGAAGCGCAGCGAGCCGACGGCGGACCGCAAGCTTGCCAGCGGGTTCTTGATCTCATGCGCCACGTCGGCGGCGAACTGTTCGTTTGCGTCGATCCGGTCGTACAGCGCCGAGACCATGCCCCGCATGGCGACCGACAACCGCCCGATCTCGTCCGGACGCGCCGCAAGATCGGGGATGCGCACGCGACTGGGCGCCACGCGACGCGAGTCGCGGTCGCGGCCCATCTCGGCGGCGGCGGCAAGGTCGGACAAGGGGTTGGAAATGGTCGAGGCCAGCATCAGGCTGAGGCTGATCGAAAGCACGACGGCCAGAAGGAACATCTGCAGGATCTGCTCGCGCTCATAGCGCACCAGGCGGTCGATCTCCTGGCTGTTCGAGGTGATGGCGACCACGCCGACCAGGTCGCCCGCAACGTTGATCGGCGTGGCGACGGTGAAGTAGATGCTGCCCTCGCCGTTGCGGGTGACGCGGGTCACGACATCGCCGCCCCGCGCGCCTTCAAAGGCGGCACGGGCGTTGTCGGCGGGATCGATGGTTTCCGTCCGCTCGGTCCGGCCCTGGCGGAACAGCACGGTGACCACGTTCCAGACGCCTTCCAGGAAATCTGTGATGATGGTGGGCTGGTCGGGATCCGTCACCAGCGTCCCTGTCCCCTGCCCCACGCGCGAGGCGAGAAGCTGGCCGGTCGGATCGAAGACGAAGACCTCCAGCACCGGGTCAAGCTCGATGTCCTGCAGGGGAATGCGGAAATCGAACCCGGTCTGGGCGCTGCGCAGATGCGCCTCATAGACCGCAGAGATCAGCTCGGCCTGCCGCACCATGCCCAGCTGACGCTGCAGGGCCAGGCTGTCGCGGAACGGGTTCATGAACAGCACGCCCACCGCCAGCAGCACCAGCGCTGTCAGGTTGAAGACGATGATCTTGCGTGCCAGAGGCGAGCGGTTCAGCCCGACGATGCTGCGCCCGGCGCGGCCTTCCTTCAGCCGCTCGGCGGTGGCGTCAGGGGAAACCCAGTCCTCGCCCAGAAGAACGTCGCCTGACCGTTTCGGTTTCAGGTCGGTGGGGGAAATCCTGGGGGCCGAGGACATCTGGCGGGGCCGTCACTCTTCGTTGTAGCGATAGCCGATACCATACAACGTCTCGATGGCCGAAAATGTGTCATCGACCGTTCGCATCTTCTTGCGCAGGCGTTTTATGTGGCTGTCGATGGTGCGGTCGTCGACATAGACCTGATCGTCATAGGCCACATCCATCAGTTGGTCGCGGCTTTTCACGAAGCCCGGCCGCTGCGCCAGGGCCTGCAACAGCAGGAACTCGGTCACGGTCAGCGCGACCTCTTTCCCCTTCCAGGTCACGGAATGGCGCAGCGGGTCCATCCGCAAGGCGCCGCGTTCCATCATCCGGGTTTCCTCGGTCGCCGCCGCCTCGCCGGTGTTGATCGCCTCCTGCCGGCGCAGCAGCGCGCGGATGCGTTCGACCAGCAGACGCTGGCTGAAGGGCTTCTTGACGTAGTCGTCCGCCCCCATGCGCAGGCCCAGGACCTCGTCGATCTCGTCATCTTTCGAGGTCAGGAAGATCACCGGAATCGAGGTCTTCTGCCGCATCCGCTGCAAGAGATCCATTCCGTCCATCCGCGGCATCTTGATGTCGAGCACCGCCATGTCGGGCATCCGCCGGCTGAACGCCTCGAAGGCGGACTGACCGTCGTTGTAGGTTTCAACCTCGAAGCCTTCGGCCTCCAGGGTCATCGCGACCGAGGTCAGGATATTCCTGTCATCGTCGACAAGGGCGATGCGGGACATCTGCGTGCCTCCCAAGTACTGCTGCTGCCTATTCTTATTTTGTCATCATTTTCGGGCGTTGGTCTGGGATAAGCAACAGAAAATCGAATCACCCCTGAAACAAGGGCTGGAAGGGTGGCAATTTCGCCAATCCGGCAAACAATCCCGACCACTTCCGGGCATTGCCGGAGGATGGTGGCGCTAACGCCAGAATGATTGCGCTAACTGTTTGAAATCACGCTATTCCCGTGCAAAAATCCCATGGTATAGGCCCATTATGGCCGGCCCCCACAAGGGCTTGTCACGGTATTCATTGGCCCGGATGCCGACCTATTGGAACCGCCACACCGCGCTTGTGGCTACGGGAGCTTGCAGGATGATCCAAGGACGGGTGAACCCCAATCAGACGCTGGAAAGCCAAGGCATCGCGGGTGTGGCGACCGCCCACTACAACTATGCCGAGTCCGCGCTGGTCGAGGCCGCGGTCACGCGCGGCGAGGGCCGTCTGGGTCTGGGCGGGGCCTTCCTCTGCGAGACGGGCAAGTTCACCGGCCGCTCGCCCAAGGACAAGTTCGTGGTCCGCACCGCGGCAACGGAAGACACGATCTGGTGGGACAACAACGCCGCCATGTCGCCCGAGGCCTATGCAAGGCTCAAGGCCGACATGCTGGAGCATGTGAAAGGTCGCGAGCTTTTCGTGCAGGATCTCTACGCCGGGGCCGACCCGATCCACCGGCTGGACGTGCGGGTGGTGACGGAACTCGCCTGGCACGGGCTCTTCATCCGCCACCTGCTGCGCCGCCCGGACCGGGCCGAGCTGGACGGATTCATCCCGGAATGGACCGTGATCAACTGCCCGTCCTTCAAGGCCGATCCGGCCCGCCACGGCTGCCGCACCGATACCACCATCGTGCTGAACTTCGACGACAAGACCGTGCTGATCGCCAACACCGCCTATGCGGGCGAAAACAAGAAGGCCGTCTTCACCGTCCTGAACTACCTTCTGCCCGCCAAGGGCGTGATGGCGATGCACTGCTCGGCCAACCACGCGGTCGGCAACCCGGTCGACGCCGCTGTGTTCTTCGGCCTCTCCGGCACCGGCAAGACCACGCTGTCCGCCAGCCCGGACCGCACGCTGATCGGCGATGACGAACACGGCTGGTCCGACCGGGGCATCTTCAACTTCGAGGGCGGCTGCTACGCCAAGACCATCGACCTGTCGCCCGAGGCCGAGCCGGAAATCTACGCCACCACCCACCGCTTCGGCACGGTGGTAGAGAACATGGTCTACGATCCCGAGACGCTGGAATTGGACTTTTCCGACCGCAGCCTCACCGAAAACACCCGCTGCGCCTATCCGCTGGAAGCAATTTCGAACGCCAGCGCCACCGGGCTGGGCGGGCATCCGCGTCATGTGGTGATGCTGACCTGCGACGCCTTCGGCGTCCTGCCCCCCATCGCGCGGCTGTCGCCGGCGCAGGCGATGTATCACTTCCTCTCCGGCTTCACCTCGAAGGCCGCCGGGACCGAGCGCGGGATCACCGAGCCGCAGCCCACTTTCTCCACCTGCTTCGGCGCCCCCTTCATGCCGCGCCGCCCGGAAGTCTACGGCAAGCTCCTGCAAGCCAAGATCGCCAAGCACGGCGCCTCCTGCTGGCTGGTCAACACCGGCTGGACCGGCGGGGCCTATGGCACCGGCAAGCGGATGCCGATCAAGGCCACGCGCGCGCTTCTGGCGGCGGCACTGGACGGCTCGCTCGGCACTGCGAAGTTCCGCAAGGACCCGAACTTCGGCTTCGAGGTTCCGGTCGAGGTTCCGGGCGTCGATGCCGCGCTTCTCGACCCGCGCCGCACCTGGGCGGATCCGGCGGCCTATGACGCACAGGCGGCAAAGCTGATCGGCATGTTCCAGAAGAACTTCGCCCAGTATGTGCCCTTCATCGACGCCGACGTGAAAGCGGCGGCCATCGGCTGACGGCCCCTCGTCGTTCGACTTCGTCTTCTCCTCGGAGGACCACGAGCCGAGGAGAAGCGAAGCGCACGACGAGCGGTCAGGCCAGCGCCAGCCGCACCATGTTCAGCCCCGTCACCACCAGCAGCCCCTGCGTCCAGCGCCGAAAGCGGGCCTGGTCCAGCCGGTCCTGCACCCAATACCCCGCGTAAAGCCCCGCCAGAGCGGGAAGGCTCAGCGCTGCCGAAAACCCCAGCGTCTGCGCGTTCAGAAGCCCCGTGCCCAGATGCGCCGCCAGCAGCGTCGCCGCCCCGATCAGGAACACCACGCCCTGCGCACGGATCATCTCCCCCTTGTCCGCTCCGGTCGACAGCAGGAACACCAGAAGCGGCGGCCCCCAGATGCCCGACACCCCGCCATAAAGCCCGCCGACCGCCCCCAGCCCCCATTCCGCCCGGTCGCGGTGGTCCAGATGGATCGCAAGGCTTCGCCCCATCAGTTGCAGGGCGGCAAAGATCGTGATCGGCAGGCCCAGCATCAGAAGATAGGCCATGCGCGGGATCATGTCGGCGAAGGGGGCCGAGATCACGATGCCTGCGACCGTCGCGATCAGGAAGCGGCGGTAGGTGACAGTCGTCTCCCGCGCCGGGCCCGCGCCCTGACGGAAGGCCTGGCTCAGGTTTGTCACCAGCGTCGGCAGGATCAGCCCCGCCAGGGCCAGCGGCTGCGGCAGGAATACCGCAAAGGCCGAAACCAGAATCATCGGCATAGCGAACCCGACCGCGCCTTTGACGAACCCCGCGAACAGCGTAACCAGCAGCGCCGCCGCGAAGGCGTGCCCCGTCAGCCCGCCAGAGACCAGATCGAACATGACTTGCCCTTTCCAGACCCTTGTGGCGCAATCCCCTCCACAGGAAAAGCGGAACTGGCAGAAATCGAACGCGGAGGATCGGGATGAAACGGCTGGCCCTTGCTCTTGCCCTCGCGCTCTCCTCTCCAGTTCAGGCCGATCCCGCCCCGCCGCAAGCCGCTCCGCTCGTCGCCAGCCTGCGGGTCGGCGTCTTCTGCGCGCTTCAGGCGATGGACCAGCGCCCGGCCCCCGGCACGCTGTCGGGCTGGATCCATGTGCCCGACAGGATGATCGACTTCCACTGGCCCGACCGGCAGGTGGTTCCTGCTGCTGTCGGCTTGGCCTTCGGGGTGAAGTCGCGGCTGGTGGACGGGGCTTTCGCTGCGGGGGAAATGCGGGTCTACCGTCCCGGCTCCACCACCCCCGAGACCTGGGAGTCCGGCTTCTCCGACACCGGCGAGCAATTTGCCTTCTTCCGCTTCGATCGCGACGAAGAGCTGATCCCCGGCCTCTGGCGCTTCGAGGCCTGGGAGGGCGAGACGCAGCTCTACTCGGTCGAGTTCGAGGTCGTTCCCGCTGCCGCCCTGCCCGAGATCGTGAATGCCTGCGGTGCGATTTCCTGAAATCGGCCGCGACATTTTAAGTCTCATATCTCCACGTCTGTGAAATCTTGTTGCTCTGCACTTGCGAAGACGCTAGTCCTTCGCAGGTGCAGAATCTCGCCGGAGACGACCCATGCCAGACGGACAAGCCATGACCCAGACGCCCCTCCTTGAAGGCCTTTCCGCGCTGACCACCGCCGCCCTGCCCGAGGTGGAGGCGCTGTTTGTCGCGGCCCGCGACGGGCTGAAGGCGCAGGTCTCGACCGGCGGCAAGGTGTCGAACCAGGCCCTTGAGGCGCGGCAGTTCCAGGCGCATTCCCTGTCCTGGCTGGCGACCTATGTCGAGGCGCTGCGCCAGTTGAACGCCTGGGCCGCGCGATTGGCCGAGGCGGGGCAGTTCGGCGCGATGGAAGCGCTGATCCTGCAGATCGGCTTTGGCGAATATCTGACCCAGATCGCGGGCGGCATCCCGATGAGCCAGACCGAATTCGCCCGCCTCTCCGACCTGAAGGTCGGCTGGCAACCGGGTCAGGCAGCCGCGCAGCTTATGGCCGAGGGCAACACCCCCGCCGCCCGCGCGGCCCTCGTGGCGCTCATGCGCGACAACCACGGGCGCGCGACCTTCGGGGCCACGGGCCTGGACGAAGAGCTGGAGATGATCCGCGACCAGTTCCGCCGCTATGCCGACGAAAAGGTCATCCCCCACGCTCACGACTGGCACCTGAAGGATCAGCTGATCCCGATGGAGGTGATCCAGGAGCTTGCAGGGATGGGCGTCTTCGGCCTGACCATCCCAGAAACCTACGGCGGCTTCGGCCTCTCAAAGGCCAGCATGGTCGTCGTCTCCGAGGAACTCTCGCGCGGCTATATCGGCGTCGGCTCGCTTGGCACCCGCAGCGAAATCGCGGCCGAACTCATCCTCTGCGGCGGCACCGACGAGCAGAAGGCGAAATGGCTTCCCGGCCTCGCCTCCGGTGAAATCCTGCCCACCGCCGTCTTTACCGAGCCGAACACCGGCTCCGACCTCGGCTCTTTGCGCACCCGCGCCCGGAAGGCGGGCGACGACTGGGAGCTCACCGGCAACAAGACCTGGATCACCCATGCCGCGCGGACGCATGTGATGACGGTGCTGGCGCGGTCGGTCGAAGGCACCACCGACTATCGCGGCCTCAGCATGTTCCTCGCCGAAAAGACCCCCGGCACCGACGAGACCCCCTTTGTCGACACCGGCCTTTCCG
>Ga0209793_1001408_pt1 | contig 15430 bp, 11 predicted proteins | sample EBPBio122009_DNA_FD_185863 | JGI IMG/M metagenome (GOLD analysis project Ga0209793, IMG submission 185863) | Wastewater treatment Type I Accumulibacter community from EBPR Bioreactor in Madison, WI, USA - Reactor 1_2/2/2009_ DNA (SPAdes) (version 2) | ecosystem: Engineered > Bioreactor > EBPR >... | reverse complement strand
TCAACTGTCTCGGCGCGGCCATTCCCCCACGCGAACGGGTGGTGACGGTCGAAGAGGTCTTCGAACTGAAGATCCCGCTCAGAGATGTCGCAGCCATGCAGTGTCGGCAGCCTTCGCTCGAGGGGACCGGGGAGGTGCCCTTGCGTCGTCTGGTCAAGGAGGCGTTGCGGATGAGGCCTTCGCGCATCGTCGTCGGGGAGGTTCGGCAGGCCGAGAGCCTCGACCTGCTCCTTGCCCTCAACAGCGGCCTGCCCGGCATGGCGAGCATCCATGCCAACAGCGCGCGCGAAGCGATCGTGAAGATGTGCACCCTTCCGCTGCTCGCGACGGTTATCTGAGGCGGTGGCGTCAGAAAGCGATCTGACCAGCGGAGATAGGTCCCTTACATGTTCGCGAAAATACTCGGTGAGTGGACGCCACCGTTCACATGCCCATCTGCCAGGCGATCACCGCCCGACATGACATCAGTCATGACGTCGCGCCCTCCGCCCAGGACCGCGCCTGCCGCCCGACGAATGGCTGACCGCTCCTCGGGCTCACTGGTCGCAGCCTCCGCTTGGGTAAGGGCCTCAAGGAGGGCGACTGGTGCCCGTAAGGTGGCCGGAGTGCGTGTCGCCTCACGTGTAGCACCTGGGTCGGGAGTATTCTCAGCTTGCCCCGCGTTAGGATGTAACGAGATCGGTGACACTGATTGCGCGTAGAGTACAGGGACAACAAGCTCGCGAAGCTGTGCACCGACGAGCGCGAGATGCAGAAGAAGCGGCCTGACATCAGGAAGAAGCTGCGGCTGCGGATCAAGGCGCTCGAGAACTCGGACACGCTCGGCGACCTGCCGACCGACGACCCCGGAGGCGCATGGCATGACCTCAAGGGGAAACGCGCCGGGACATGGGCTGGCGAGCTCAGCGGCAACTGGCGGCTCGTCGTGGAGCCGACGCCCAACTCGCTGAGCGCCGTAGACGTGACCGTCGTCGACATCGAGGACTACCACTGAGGAAGGAGAGGGCTTGACCACCACCAACTACGCCGTCGCTCCCGGGGAGTACCTGGAAGAGTGGATCGACGGTCATGGCCTGTCCCAGCAGCGTCTGGCCGAGCTCCTCGGGAGCAGCCGCAAGCAGGTGAACGAGATCGTCAACGGGCGTGCTCCGATAACGACCGACACCGCCATGCGGCTCGAGCGCGTCGTCGGTATCCCTGCCACGACCTGGCTGAAGTACGAGGCGCTGTATCGTGCCGACCTCGCCCGCATCGCCGACGAGGAAGGCCTCGCGGGCCACATCGAAGAGATCGCGCCGTCGGCGGTCACGTACCTGCGCAGCATCGGCGCGACCGCAGCGACCAGGCGCTCTCCGGGCAAGCTCGTCTCCGACTTCCTCGCGTTCCACCGCTGCGGGACCTGGGAGGCCTACATGCACCTCCATGAAGAGGCATCCAGCGGCGACTACGCACTTGCCGCGCTGAAGGACTCCACCGCGGCACTCGATCCGACCCTGCTCACGACCTGGCTGCGTGCAGCCGAACTAGCAGAGCGCTTTGAGCGCGGACGCGGCTACAACTACGACCCCGAGGATCTTCGAGCTGCCCTGCCCAAACTCCGCGATCGCGCCGCGACGCCCGACGAGACGATGCTCAGCGACATCGCCGACATGCTCGCGGACCTGGGCGTCGTCTTCATGGTCGTCGAACCGCCGAAGAAGCTCCCGGTGTTGGGCATGACGCGTTGGATCGATAAGCGTGTGCCGGTGATCCAGCAGACCGGCCGCTGGGGCAAGGACGGCTTCGTCATCTGGACGCTCTTCCACGAGATCGGTCACGTCCTCAACGACCCCCGCGGCGAAATGCACGTTGAGTACAGCACGGAGAAGCAGCGCAACTCCGCGGCAGAGAAGGGCGCGAACGCCTTCGCGATGGAAGTCCTCTTCGGCGAGGCCGGCGTCTCGCAGTTCAGGGGCCTGTCGTATGACCGGGAGATTGCTGACAAGGCGCGCGAGATCGGTATCTCTCCGGGTGTCGCCGTCCACCAGATGCACCGCCGCAGGCTGCTCGACTACAGCTTTGGGAACAGGCTCTGCGTAGACCTGGCCGGCACCTTCACCCAGTGACGAAGCAGCGCATCGGATTCGAGCCCTCAGACCTGCTTCTCCTCGACACCAATGTGCTGTCGGCCGAGAAACTGGCCGAGAACGGCTCTTGGAGCGGCTCGATGCTGGTCACGGCGTCGACCTCTGCTCAGGAGGTCTTGGGAATGCAGCGTCCGGATCGAGAGGGACGATACCGCTACGCCTTGCCCGTGATTGATGACCGACTCGCCCTCGGCGCCCAACTGATGCCCGACCAGTTCTTCCGCTGGATGTCCGAACATGCGAAGCACAGGCCGGTCGCCAAGCGGACGGACAGCCTAGTCGTGCCCGCATCCCGGCTGCGCCAGGAATCCCGAGAGCTCGGGCATGCGGCCGTAGCGATCGCCCACGAGGCTGGACAGGACCGGCTCTTCCGCGCGTACGCCTCCCGAGGGCTGCGGACCAAGCAGCTGCGCCGAGTGCTGGACAAGTGGGAGTTCCTACGCTCGGAGGTGGCCGCGGTGATCCCCCTCGATGACGCCATCGCGGCCTGCGCAGTGACTTTGGCGAATACGTTCATAGACAGCGGCCAGCGCGTGAAGGGCACTGTGCGCAACACGATGAACGACATGTACGTCGCTGCCACATCCCTCACCATGGGCATCCCACTGGTCACCGATGATCAGCAACTCAAGGCGTTCTACCGAGAACATGGATGGACCGTGACGAGCGGCGACGACGTCTACATCGCGTCGCCCGAGCCCTCGTCCGATACCGACCCGTCGTCCGCCGCCCCGGCACGGAGGGGAGACCGCTACTCGAACCGTCCCCCGAATCTGCGCTCGCACGTGGATCAGTCTCCGCCGCCCGGTCGATGAGGTCGTCGATCCCTGCGAAGTAGCACCACAGCGAAATGGCCACGTCGATGTCGTTGCCGTCGCCCGCCTCAGTCATCAAGGGGAGCCGGCGTATGGAGGATTGCTCGATGCGAGGAAGCTAGACCGTGTTGCGGGCTGGCCGTTCACGGTCGTAGGCCTCAATAACGGCTCTTGCGAGCAGATCGAGTTCGTTATAGGCGTGTACGTAGAAGTGAAGCGTCATCGCGGAGAGGTCGACCGCATCGAGGTCGTGGAGCATCTTTCGCAGTTCCTCGACTGCGCTCCGCAGGTCCGACATGTCTGATGACGTCAAGCTCTTCTCATCCCTCGCGGCTCGACTCTGCGGATTCGGGCCGTCGATCACCGAGGCTGGCTTCCGATGTAGCAGCACCCTGGAGCGTCATGAGGCTCACCTTCCTGACGGGTTCTCGAACACTGCAGCCTCAAGCGCCCTGAGTCCTAGTGAGGCGGTGACAGGAAGCTCCAGCAAGTGCCTTCGGAGGGAGACCAGGCCATCGATCAGTGTTGTCCATTGTTCAGGGTCGGCTGGTACGGGTACCTCCAGCCCGCAAAGGTCGCGGTAGTAGAGGCGGCGGCGAACCGCTCCTCTGCTTGCCCGTTCGATGGCGGCCAACCCTTGAGGGCTCTTCAAGTAAAGGAGCAGGTACCCTGCCGCGATAGGCGCCTCCGGTCGCAGCCGGAACACTACGTAATCGGGGCTCACCCAGCCCGAGTCCTCCTCGCGGGTGCAAAGTGCGATGGACCCCACGTTGACTCTCATCGGGTTGTAGACGAAGTCCCCAAGTTCCAACCGTTGGTAGCGACTGGTGTCTTCGGATGGCTTTCCCTTGAAGGGGCCAAGGCCCCCCTTGTTGGAGACACCGATGAAGCGCTCGGTGGGCTCCCCGCCAGCTCGAGCACCGGCCTCCTCGATGATGTCCCCGAGGGTGACCCGGTCTTGCATACGGTATGGATCCAAGTCGGACTGCACGTCGCGCATCGATTCCGCCAACTCGCGCACGGTTGCAACCCGTGCGGTCATGGCTTCCAGGTACTCGGATGCGTTTGCTCCGAGATCCGCAATGTCATCCCCACCGGGCATCGCGATGTCCAGGTCCATGCCGCGATTGACGATTTCCTCGTAGCTGACCGTCCATGAGAAGGAATCGCCATCGCCTCCTCCCAGCCATCGAACTGCCCCCTCTAGAGCGGCGCGTGTGACGGGGTTGGTCTTCCCGTAGCGCTTCCCGTTGACAAGAGGTAGTTGGTAGAACCTGACCGATTGAGTGCGCGAGCCGCGCTCGAAGAACACGAGATTTGTCCGGATGTCCGGGGCCGTCGGAAAGACCCCAGCGGGGAGACGGAGGATGCCCGTGATCTTGTTCTCGTTGATGAGCCGACGTCGGACCGTAGCGAACGACGCCTCCGTCCGGTACAGGATGCCGTCCGGTAGGACGATTGCGCACCGCCCACCTGCCTTCAACTTGGCCATGCAGTGCTGGAGGAACAGGAGCTCCGTGGCGGCGCTCTTGGCCGGAAAGTTCTGTTGAATCTGCGGGTTCTCGGTGCCGCCAAACGGCGGGTTCGTCAAGACAACATCGTGCTGGGCATCGGGCGGGATGCTCCTGACGTCCTGCTCCAGCGTGTTCTTCCGGATGATCTGGGGTGAATGAACCCCGTGGAGGATGAGGTTCATGGTGCCGACTAGGGCTGCGATATCACCCGCCTCTTGGCCAAAGATCGTTCGCTCGTGAAGGGTCTCCAGGTGTTCCTTTGTGACGGCCTGCTGGCTAATCCGCTGCGCAGAGGCCACCAAGAAGCCGGCAGAGCCGCAGCAGGGGTCGTAGATGGTCTCGCCGATGGAGGGCGCAATCAGTTCGACTGTGGCCTCGACGATGGGTCGAGGTGTGTAGAACTCTCCGCTCCAGCCTGCATCGGCGGTCTGTGCCAGCAGGGACTCGTAGATCAAACTCATGGCGTGGTGGTTGTCCACGCTATGGAAGTCGATGCTGTCGACGATGGAGACGACTTCCTTGAGCGAGTAGCCAGACTTCATCACCGTCCGAACCTCTTGGAAGATGGAAGCGATCGACTCGCGTTGAGTGGTCCCGCTAAGGCCGCGCAGATACGGCAGCAGGTCCTCAGTGACGAACTCGATCAGTGAGTCACCAACGAGCGGTGACCTGGCCCAAGTCGCCCAGCGGTGCTCTTGATCGATCGCGGGAGTGAAGCTCGTTCCGTCAATCGCGGCGGTCAGCTGTCGGTCATCCTCTAGTCCGTCAAACACCTTGAGGAACAGAAGCCACGTCAACTGCTCGAGGTAGCGCAGCGCGTTCTTCGTGTTGTCGTCCGCACGCATCTTGTCGGATGCGGACTTGATCTTTGCTACGAGCTTGTTAGGAGTCATTCGCTGGTTCCGGTTTCGTACAGGGCTCGGGTGAGTTCGTCGAGGATGGCCTTCGTTGTCTCCGCGCCGCCAAGCATTGCAACGACTTGTCGAAGGCCGCCCCAGCGAGTGGTAAAGGGCGGCACAGAGAAGATCTCGGCCGACCCGATCTCATCGACGCCGGTGAGCAAGTACTTGTCCAGGAGGTCGTCGACAAACTCTGGGTCCACGTTGGGGTGCGTGGCGCGCATATGGGCTCTTGCGTCGTTTGCGCGCTGCTCTCGAGTGCGCATTTCGACCCTGAACGCCGCGTGTCGGAGGAGATCAAGTTCGTCGACGTCATTTCGGGCTAACACCAGTTCGAGGAGTTCGCTGGTCACTTGGCTGGCATGCAGACCCTCCCGGAAGCGCCGACGACTGTCCAGGCGGACCCATGCGCGCACAAGTGACTCATCCGTGGTGTGGATGGCTTTCACAGCGCTGCGAACTCTCTCCAGGTACTCCTCTGCGCTCAGCTCATTTCCATTGCCCAGTCGCATCTCCAGCTCTGAACCGATGACGACTTCAACCCCAGTGATCTGCAGACGCGTCCGGTTCCGAATGGCCTGCAGCTCAATCAGGACTTCCTCGTCAAGACCCGCGTCCACCCGGAGAACCCGTCGGGCATAGCCTGTCGCCGCCGTGTACACGTCGAGCTCGACCGCGGGTAGTGCCTCGAGAGCGAAGGAGCCAGAGCCTGCCTCGGATCGAGTCTCGGCCAGGAGACGCCGTGAGAGTCGAGCAGTGACAGAGGCAGCGATCCCTTCGTGCCCCTCCGCGGCCACAACGCGCCCAACAATTGATGACTCACCCTCGGTAGGGCCGTCAGTGGGAGGTAGTGGCGGCTGATCCCACGCATCCAAGAGCCGAGTAGCTCGCGTGTAGTCAATGATGCGAAAGAACGTCTTTCCTGTCTGGGCATCAAGCCGGCTGCCCCTACCGATGATCTGCTTGAAGACTGTCGTGGATCCGATCGACTTCATGAACACCACGTTCTTGACCGCTGGAGCATTGACACCCGTGGTCAGCAAGTCGACGGTGGTAGCCACGACGGGCTCAGAACTGCTTGAGTCTTGAAACTGTTCAAGAATCGCCTGACCGTCGCGCTCCTCGCTGACGATACGGGCGGCATACAAGTTCTTGCCAGTCTCAGGACCCAGTAGCCGCTGCATCTCCTGGCGGACTAGATCGGCATGCTCCATCGTGACGCAGAAGATCATGGTCTTGTCGTTGACCCCGGTCCTGCGCAGGACTCCGGCAAGGTGCTCGCAGAGGGCACGAGTCCGATCGGGAATGACGATCTCACGCTCGAACTGCCGCATCTCGTATACGTCAGCCGGGGTGACACCTTCGGGAACGATCAGCTCCGCACCTCGCTCGACCTCGTCACTGACGTGGAGTCCATCTTGGTCGACGTTTGTCTCGACTTGAATGACCTTGTAGGTAGCCAGAAACCCGTCATCCATCCCGCGGCCCAGCGAGTACTCGTAGGCGGCGCCGGGACGTCCCTCTGCGTCGGGTGTCTCAGAGCCAAAGAACGCGTAGGTGTCTATCGAGTCATCCCGCTTTGGAGTGGCTGTCAAACCAAGGTGGAACGCTGACTCGAAGTGCTGGAGGATCCCGCCCCAATCGCCATATCCGCTGCGGTGGCACTCGTCAACGATCACAACATCGAAGTAGTCACGCGGGTAACTTTCGAACAGCCGACCGGAACCGTGCTCCGCCCAAAGCCCTTGATAGATGGCGAAGTGCACGTCGCGGTGCAGGGGCAGATCCTCAGACGCGCTGGCGACCACGGCCCGCCGTTCGCCAAGCGGCCAGAACTCGTTGTAGGCCTGATCCCTGAGGCTTACCCTGTCGGCCAAGAACAGCACCTTCTTGGCGTAGCCGGAGGAAAGCAGTTTCCAAACGGCAGAGAACGCGATGAACGTCTTACCCGTGCCGGTCGCTAGCGTCAGCAAACAGCGTTCGTGACCTGCCAGCATCTGTTCCAGCGCGACAGCGACCGCGCGCTCTTGGTAGTACCGCATGGGGAGAGCCCCAGGCTGTGAGAACGCGGGCTGAAGGAGAGGGTTCTTGACCAGCTCTCCGCGTCGATTCCGCAACTGGGGGCCGCGAGCGGGCGCGGCTTCAAGCCAACGAGCCTCGAGCTCCTCGGGAGTCTCCAGCCGAGTCATCCGGCGCACGCTCCCTGTACGCAGATCCTGCTCCCAGAAGTCGGATCCGTTGGTTGACCACGCGAACGGAGCCCCTACCTCCGTCGCGTAGGCGAGTGCCTGTTGTAGGCCGGCACCGCCAGCGTGGCCCTCGTCCTTGGCCTCGATCACAGCCAGAATCGGTCCGTGAGGACGAGCTCGAAGGATGTAGTCGATGAACTGCGGCTCATCGCGAAGCGTGTGCTCACCGAGCAGTCGGATGCGGCCTGCGCGATATGCGTACTCGCGCTCAACCAGTCCCTCAACCCACCCAGCCCTCGTTAGGGCAGGGTCGACCAACTCCTGACGGGTCAACGCTTCGTTCCGCTTCACAGGGAGACAGTCTTCCAGTGTGCGGGGACAACGGGTTGGCAGGACCTGCCCAAGCGCTCAACTGGACCGTCTGTGGGGTCCCAACCTGCACCAGGGAGCGTTCGTCCTCCACCCCCAAAGCGTCAAGGAACTGGACAAACGCTCGAAGGTGTCCGGCGCGAAGGTCGTCGGAAACCTCCAGAACGATAGCCAGTGGGCGCAAGGTTACCTCAGTCATGTATCACTAGTAGGGCAGACAAGGAAGTAGCGCAAGTGTGACATATCGGGATGCCCACGCGCCCTGGCCAGCATGACTCGGACACACGGCACCGGTGGGAACGGCGTCGTTCGTTGATCGGGGCTCGCCTGCGTGAGTTGAGGACTGCCCGGGCACTGACACAGGAGTCACTCGCTCTGGAGAGTGGGCTCAGCCGCAACCAGATAATCGCTGTCGAGTGGGGCCGCTCTTCGATCGCGGTTGAGCGCCTGTTCGACCTTGCCGACGCTCTCGGAGTGCCAGTCAGCGCGTTGTTGGAAGAGCCCAAGGAAATGCCTGCCCGCGAGTTGCACAGAGGCGGTCGAAGGCGGCGTGCCTCGAACGATTAGACCCTGTCGCCCACCGGCGCACGACGGAGCGTCTTCCAGAGAGCCTCCGTCATCAGCGCAACCGCACACCAACTCTCCCTGGGCGCACCCTCCAACGCAGTCGCGAGGGCGAGTCTCACATCGGGCCCTTCCGGGTACCGCAGATGGATTCGCCTGTTTGCCGCCCCTGACAGGACGACCGCCGGCTGTCCCTTGACCAGGACCTTGGCTCGTGCCAGCTCAGCGACAAGCGCTGAAGCCTCCTGCATCCCTTCCTCTTCGACCAGCTCTCGGATGTCGGGGATGAGCGTCGCGAGGTCGACCTGGTTGACGCCGTCGAGCGCCGAGACTGCTGACCCCTTGAAGTTCCCAAGGGCTTCTTGGTGAAGACCGTCAACCTTGATTCGTTTCAGCACATGGCGAGACGCAAGTCCTAGGGCGCCATCTGCTCCGGCCAGTGGCTGAAGAATGTGACGTGCGGTGATTGCCACGTCAGGGGGGCTGGTCGCATCCAAGCGGCCCAGGTGATTCAAGACAACCGACTTGAGGACGGCTCGCTCACCAGCCAAGAGCTCCAAGGCGTTCCCCACGTCGAAGGGCAGTGGAGGCATGTCAAATGCTTCCATCACGATGTTCAGGAGCTCGTTGCGGACGATGGGTCTCGTGACGCCAATGCCGTCAAGAACGAGTGCGGCTGCCAGCTCGACCCCAACTCCGAGGCGTCGCGCGAGCGGGTCGCCGTTTGGAGTCCGGACCATGTCCAGAATCTGACGTTCGAGATGTGGATGGTCACGCATCATGCGCCCGATTGCCAAGAGCCACGCGTTGCGCCAATGCGCAGAGGGCGCTAGCACTCCGAGTCGGTTGAGCAACTCGTTCTCTGGGCCGCTGGTGAGTGCCCTCGCCGCCATGTACTCCTGAAGACTCCGCACTTCGAAACCGATTCCACGGTCCCCGCGCGGCACAAGCAGTACCAACCGATGTGCGGCAACGCGAACCAGACGTTCGGCTAGTGCCTTCGCGTCCTCGGGCTCGTGGCCGGCATCTAGGAGCTGCCGCTCTACGAGGTGACGAAGATCGTCCTCAGCGAGCACCGCCTCGAAGTTTCCTGACCTTTCGCTCAGTTGTTGGAGGCGAAGACCCACCTGCGCATGGAGCGAGTGAACTTCCGCGCGGAACTCGTTCAGGTCCTTGGAGATTGCCTGCTTCTTTGCCGCCTCTCGCTTGTAGATCGTCTCGTAATAAGCGTCAAACAAGAGATGCCTATCCCTTGGTGCATGCCCATGGTCGGCCAAGAGAAGCGTCATGATGGTTGCTTGCAGGGGGGACTGCAAGAGTCGGGCCACGTTGTCGTCACTGGCTGAGTCCCGGAGGGAGCTCAGAACTCTTTCGCGTTGCTCCGAGTCATCGCCGAAGTGAACCTGGGCGAACCGGCTGGCATAGGCGATGGCGTCAACCGGTTTGAGGGGAAGGAGTTCGACCTTCGCAACTCCAGGGACGTCGAACTCGTGATCGTAGCCCTGCGGTCGAGTAGTGATGATCGTCATCAGATCGCAGTTTTCGGAGGCTGCTCTGGCCAAGAAGGCCGTCACCGAACTCTGGATAGCTTCCCGTGCCTCCGCGCTGGCCACCTCGTCGAGACCATCAAGGACCAGCACCCATGGCCACTGCTTCATGAAGGAGAAGATCGCCGTGGCGGGAACTTGCTGTCCCAAGATCTTCGTGACGTTAGCTGTGATCGACTTCAGCAAGGGCTCGCCCATCGGAAGCTCGCCCAGTTCAAGGCGGATCGGCCACCGTCGTTTCACAGGCAAACGTAGGTTCTCGCGTTCGATCCACTCCAAGCTTTCATCGAGGATCTGGGCGCACTGCTTGTTGCGATGGGGATCGTCCTTGAGAAGAGCAATGCGGTACAGCTGAGTCAAGATGTTGGACATCGTCGACTTGCCCTGCCCCGGACCGCCGAGCACTAAATACGTCGGGTCAAGGTCGTCACTCGCGCTCGGACCTAGATCTCGGTCGCCCAGGTCTAGGAGGGCTTGGAGGAGTGACGTTCGCTCCGTGCCAGCGAGTGAACTGGAGGGGAGATCGACCGCGACCTGTTCAAGTGTGAGGTTCCCCGTTCCACCTGCTTCAGTGAGCCTTACGTGTCGTTGCTGGACGAGGCTTTGGGTTGCAAACGCTCGTAAGTCGTTACCGATTGATGCACCCTCCCCCTCGAGTAGGTCATGGAGCTTGGCCAGCACGTCTCCCGGGGTGATGAGCGCGGCGTAAGCCCTGCGGATGTCTGCGGCGTCATCGAGCATCCGGGAGATCTTGTGGGCGTGCCAGACCAAGTGCCCCTTGAGTCGAAGATCCTTGCGAGCAGCGATCACGCGCTCGAGGCGATCGATCCCACCACCTGACGCCGGCGTCAGGTGCACATTGGTCGCGATGATGATGTAGTCGGGTCGGTCAGTCGCCTTGGCCCGAGCGGATGTCGCGCTCTCCCACTCGCGCAACTCTTTGTCGACCTCGCTGATCAGCCAGTCCTGGTCTGCCTGTGTGCCCAGTGGGCGGGTCCTGAACTTCGCCTGCAGCAGCGTGTACCCGTTCCACGGGCTTTCGTCGGGGCCCAACTTCTTGGTCAGTCCTCGGAAGGTGGCTTCTCTTCCTCCGTCGGGTCCATCACCAAACTGTCCGACCTTGACGCCGAGCGTGTGCTCGAAGAGCGCGCTGACCATGTGTTCAAAGTGTCGCCAGCCCAAGCCCGTCAAGTCGTAGTCCACGTCGCCAGCCTCTCACTTCAGCTCCCTTGACAAGCCCGATCAACGCCTCGAAGGCGGACGCCGCTGTAGCGCGTGCGCCAGTTCGGCTCGAAGGCTCTCGTTTTCCCTTCTGAGGCTGTCGATTCGTGCATGTGCCTGCTGGAGTCGCACCAGAAGGCCAGCGTCTCGGGCCGCTGTCTCCGATGCGCCGCCACGCTTCGCAGGATTCCGACGGGAGTCCAAGATCGCCTGCCGCAGTTCGGGATTCTCGTAGAGGAATGTCCGTGACACTGACGCATGCCTCGCGACGGACGAGAACGAGATCGCTTGACCGCTGGCCCTCATGACTTCGATGGATGCCGTCGCTCGAGACCGAGCGGCTCTGGACCGGGTGTGGCTGGCGACACGGATTCCGTCATGCTTGCTCAAGGCGAGAGTCACCTTCCTGGGATGCGGATGGAGCGCCGTCTGGGTCCGGCTCTTCGAGGGCCTCGATGATTCGGTCGAGTTGCTTCAGGTCTTGCTCGTTCTTCTCAGCAGCGCGAGTGCGGCCTTCACGAGTGTTGGCGATCAACTGCAGTTGGACACGTCCGCGATGCGCACGGTGCTCTGGAAGGAACTCAGCAGTCGTGAAGAACATGGGACACGACAGGCAGGGGTTCACATGCTCGCAGGGTTGCTGCGCGGTCAGGCGGCAGTGCCCGTTGCTCAGTGCGTGGCGTGACTGATTCACGGCATGCGCTAGGTAGGCGGGCGTGCCAAGTTCTTCACGCGGGTCGAGAGTGATTCCCCGGCCCCGTGCGTCAATCTTGCGCACTCGATCCCATTCCTCCTTGGCCCGTTGTAGACGGACTCGGGCGTAGTGACCCGACATCTCGATCGACTCGTGGTCAAGGAGCCGGCGGACCACCTCGATCGAGACGTCCGCCTCCACCAGGCGCGTCGCGAACGTATGCCGCCATTGGTGGGGAGTTAGGTGGACCGGATTCCCATCTTGATCACGAATATCGCAGTCCGCGAGCCAGGAGTAGAGGCGACTCCGGAACACCGCCCCTGGACGGCCGATGGTTCCCTCAGGGTTGGACTTGTGCTTTGGGAACAGTGCGCGGTCACCGGTGGGCCATCGAGAGCGGACCCTGGCCTGCTGGGCTTCGATCGCGGATGCCAACTCCTCATCGAGGGGTGCGTACGCCTCTCGACGCATCTTGTGGTTGGTGTACCGCAAGTAGGGGTCGCCGGTTGCGCTGTCGCGAAGAACGCAATCGGTGCGCAGGCTTACCGCCTCGCCCAGGCGCCGTCCTGTCCGAATCAGCAGTTCGGCTATCAGGCGATCTTCCGGGTCCTTCCAGCGCGCCATGTTCTCGCGGGACTCGACCTGCCGCATGACATGCTCGTCTACAGCTCGAGGGAGCCGTTCGCGCTGGTAGCGCCCCAAGTCCTCTTTGAACAGGGCGGTGGTGGAGGGAAGGGTTTCATCCCATCCCTGCTGCCGAAGTGCAGTCAAGAAGACACCTATGGAGCCAATCGCGAGGCGTCGGGTCTGCTGTCGCGGGTATCGGTCTCGCACGAGACTCAGGAATGCCTCGAGGTGCTCACGCTTCAACTCGGACACCGCTTGCGGGGGATCCGTGTGGCTGTCACATGCTTCGCTCAACTGTTGGAGAGCTAACAGGTCACGTGTCACCTGCGGCAAGCTGACTTCGACAGAGAGTCTCCACCTGATGAACCGCTTTGCGAGCTCGCGTAGCCAGGGCTGGCTTATCCGGCTGAAGTCGATGAATCGGACTTGCTGGGGCTCCCCAAGCCCGAGTGCTCGGAGGTCCCACCTATCCCGTGGATACTGTCCCGACCACCCCTCGCCAGCGTCAACACGATCGATCAAGTGCCATAGGTGACGCAGGAATGCGAGTCCTGCATCCCTGATGGCGGATTGCGCGACAGCGGCGTCGTAGTCCTCGAACGGGAGGTCTAGAACGCTTCTGATTTCGAGATCCCTGAGGACCCTCACCGCCGGGTTGATGACAGATCCTCGGGTCCTGAACGTCTTCGCATCGATCCGTTCTTGAAGGCCGTACTGGACCTCCAGCCGCAGCGGCGAGGGCAGGGCGCGGAGGTCGATGGTTGGGACACCTCCCTCGACCAAGTCCCTGATGTAGCTGGACACCTCTGGCTTCTTGTGTCGTTCCCACCGTGTCCGGTGAGGTCGGCAGAAGGCGGTGGTGCCTGAGGCCCGATACGTGCACCAAGGAATCGCACACACCGGGTACTCCGCTTGGACCTCGATTAACGGATCCTGCTGAGGAGCCCACTCGGCAGGAGACTCACCGGAGCGTTTCCAACGGACGAAGTGTCTCTCGCAGAACTCACCCTGACTGTGAGCGAACTCGCATCCGGGAACGAGGCAGCCCTTGACCTGACCTCGCCCGACGAGCCACCCCGGTGTCGTCTTCGCCCACTCTTCCAAGTCGGGGCGACCATGTCTTTGCCACCTGGCACGGTGAGCGTTGCAGAGTCCATTGGCGACTGTTGGGCGTTGGCAGTTTGTTACTGCACATCCATGGACACCGGGGTAGAACGCGGGGCCCGAAACCCTGAGAACGTCCGAGCGAAACTCTGGGCGGATCCTGGCCGCAAGTTTGGCGGACAAGGCTGATGGATGCGGATGAGCAGCGTGGGCATGGGCAGGCGAAGTCACGACAGGACCACGCTTCGCGCACGGGCGGCAGCATGGAGCGCTGATCGAAGGTCTTCGACCGTGAGGTGCGCGTACGTGCTGCTGGTCGTAGAGACGCTCGAGTGTCCCAAGAGCTCCTTGACCACCTCCGGAGTGACTCCCGCGCGAAGTAGGTCGGTGGCGTACGTGTGTCGAAGCTCGTGAAACACGAAGTGCACCCCAGTCTTCTTTCGCAGTCTCTTTGCCAGGTCGTACGCCGAGTCGTAAGACAGAGGCTCACCGACTGGCTCTCGCCACAGGCGTACGAAGATGTAGTCGGTGTCGAGTGGTCCGAGTTCTAAGTCAAGGTAGTCGTTGTAGAGCAGAATGAGTTGGGGGCTCACAGGCACGACGCGGTCACCCGACTTCGCCCTAGCTCCGTTCGCATTTGGCCGTGCAACAACGTTGATCTCGCAACGCGACGGCGAGATATCGCCGTGTCGGAGGCCCAAGACTTCACCGACCCGTAAACCCGCGTCGATCATGCAGGCGAGGAACAAGCGGTCCCTCACGTGATCGCATGCATTGAGAAGTGCCATGACTTCCGGCGAAGTGAGGCTTCGCGGGGTCCTGCGGCCGCTCTTGAGGCGGATCGCGGTGGCCCGTCTCCGCCCGCCACAGTCCAAGTGGCTAAGGAACCCCTTGTACTTGCGCGACGACCGGTGAGACCTGAGTGCCGTGTGTGCCTCTCCGATGTCCAACCCAAGGTTTCGGTGGAAGTCGTAGAAGGACGCCAAGGCGGCGAGCGTGCGGTTGACCGATGCGGCCGACCGCCGTGGCACCGGGCGCAGAGCGATGGCTCCGTCGATGCGTTCAGGCCACCGCAGGTGCTCTACGTACCAGCCGATTGATTCGGATGTCGGTGCAGTCCATTCAAAGTTGTGCACCTCGAGGAACGAGAAGTAGGCAGCGAGGTCGTACGCGTATGCGCGGACGGTGTTCGGCGACGCCTCTCGCGACGCCAGATGGCCGAGGTAGCGGTCGACAGGCTCCACAGCTCGGCCACCCTCACGCACGACTGTGAACGACGCGTCGCCAGACGAGGTGACAACACGGCGCACCTTGAAGGAGTGAGTCCTAGCGCTGTTGATAACCCAAGATAATCATGTCCACGAGGCTGCCTGACGCTGACACGCGGGTGTCGAGGAAGGGGAGGACAGACGTCTCCTCTCACCCCAGATAACTGGGGAGAACGTCGGGAGCAGGTTTGTGGTCCCCACTGTCGCAGCGTCAGTCGATGTCGTCGTCCACGCAGCCCTGGAGCGGGACGGGCGACGAGTGGTCCGCGAGATTGTCGCGGTGCCCGGGCGGGTCGAAGGCGACGTCATCGAGACCTCTGAGATCTTCCACAGTCGGGGTGGGACCCTGGTGCGGGGCGACGGCTTTCCTCCTCACCAGGAGCGCTTCGACCGCGCCGGTATCGCTGTGCACCGAATCCTCACGCAGGACCATCGATGACAGGGTTGGCGCTGGGGCTCATGCTGGGTGCTGGCCTCTTCCTCGTCTGGTCCT